>Ga0326597_10005619_pt1 | contig 17347 bp, 18 predicted proteins | sample RVTome_12_FD_203789 | JGI IMG/M metagenome (GOLD analysis project Ga0326597, IMG submission 203789) | Soil microbial communities from uranium-contaminated site in the Upper Colorado River Basin, Wyoming, United States - RVT100D185 | ecosystem: Environmental > Terrestrial > Soil > Contaminated >... | reverse complement strand
ATCAGCCAGATCGGCTACATCGGCATCGGCATCGGCCTGGCCAATCCCCTGGGGCTCATCGGGGCCCTACTCCACATCCTCAATCACGCTTTCATGAAGGCTTGTCTGTTTTTGGTCGCGGGCAGCATCCGTTTTCGGACAGGCCGGTGGAAGGTCTCTAGCTTCGCCGGCCTGGGAAGAAAAATGCCCTGGACCATGGCTGCTTTCACCGTGTCGGCGCTCTCCATGGTCGGTATTCCACCCGCCGCGGGCTTCTTCAGCAAATGGTATTTGCTTCTCGGCAGCATCGATGCCGGCAACTGGTTCCTCGTTGCGGTGATCTTGGCCAGCAGTCTGCTGACGGCAGTCTACTTCATTCGAGTTCTCGAGCAGATCTATGCGTCCCATGCCAACGAGGAAAGCGCGCCGATGAAGGCATCGGATCCTCCGCCGAGCATGCTGCTGCCGACCCTGTTGCTCGGGGCGGGTCTATTGATTCTCGGTTTGTTCAACAGCGCGATCGTCACGCATATTTTAAACATCGTTGTGCTGCCGCTGCATAGGCCCGGGAGTTGACGTGACGCACGCCGCCGAAATGTATTTTTCTTTCACCCCGCTGCTCGCGGTTCTGGTCTCGCCGGCCGCGGCGATCCTCATTTTGCTATCGAGCCAAAAGCCCAACCTACGTGAGACCTGGACGGTCATAGCCGCCGTTTGTAAATTCGCGCTGGTGAGTTCGATGGTCGCGCCGGTGCTCGCCGGACAATACCCCGCCATCACCCTGTTTGACATCGCACCGGGCATTTCCCTTGCCCTCAAGGCAGATCCTCTCGGTGTCAGCTTCGCCCTATCCGCCTCGCTGCTGTGGATCTTCACGTCCTTCTATTCCATCGGATATATGCGCGCGCTGGCGGAACATAGTCAGACCCGTTACTTTGCGAGTTTTGCCATATGCCTGTCGGCAACGATGGGAATCGCCCTGGCCGCCAATCTGCTGACGTTTTTGATCTTCTACGAAATCCTCACCATCGCCACCTACCCCTTGGTCATCCACAAGGAAACCGCCGAGGCGATCAGCGCCGGCAGGAAGTACCTCGCCTTTCTGCTCGTCGCCGGGGGTGCCTTGCTCCTGGCAGTGGCGGTTACCCTGATGGCGGCCGGTACGTTGAACTTCGCCGCTGGAGGATATTTGTCTCCCGCTATGGGTCAAGGCCCTTTGCTCGGGCTGTTTATTTTGTTCCTGGTGGGCGTCGGAGCCAAGGCCGGACTGATGCCTCTACACAGCTGGTTGCCGTCGGCCATGGTCGCTCCGACTCCGGTGAGCGCGCTCTTACACGCGGTCGCCGTGGTAAAGGCCGGTGTTTTCGGTTTTGCCCGGATCGTCGGTTATGTCTTCGGTCCGAGCTTGACGGCCGACATCGGCGGAGCCACGTTGGTCGGAGTGCTGGCCGGCGCCACGATCGTCGTCGCCTCGCTATTAGCCATGGCGCAAGACAATCTTAAACGCCGGCTCGCCTATTCGACCATCGGACACCTTTCTTACATTATTTTGGGAACGGTTCTCTTAACCCCCGTCGGCTGGTTGGGCGGACTATTCCACATCACCACCCACGCGGCGATGAAAATCACGCTGTTTTTCTGTGCAGGCGCCATTTACGCTAAAACGGGGCGCGAAAACATCAGCGAGATGGATGGGATCGGCAAGCAGATGCCGTTGACGATGGCCGCTTTTACCGTCGGCGCGCTCGGGCTCGCCGGCTTGCCGCCGGTGGGCGGGTTCCTCAGCAAATGGTTTCTAGCTCAAGGCACTCTTGCGTCGGGCCATCCTCTTTTGCTCGCCGTGTTGCTGCTCAGCGGTTTGTTGAATGCGGGCTATTTTTTCCCCATCGTCGTGCGTGCGTATTTCCGGCCGTCCAAACACTTCGAGCGGTTTGACGAAGCTTTGCCTTCGATGCTGATTCCGCTGCTGTTGACCGCCGCATTCGCCGTTCTACTCGGGATTTATCCCGACGGCATCTTCCACTTTTACTCACTCAGCGCCGAAGCCGCCCTCGGTGTCGTTGCGCGAGGAGCGCCATGAGACGGCTGCCTGTGATCTTATTTTGCGCCGTCTTCGCGCTTTCTATTTGGGCGGACGCGCGCATCTTGGGAAGTGAGGGACATGCGGAGGATTGGTGGTCCCGCATCTACGGCTTTTTTCCCCTTTACGGCTTCCTCGGTTGTCTGGCGACGATTTGGATCGCCAACGTGATGGGAGATCTGTGGCTGACGCGTCGAGAGAATTACTACGATTCCAAGGAGCGGCATGAATAGCATTCCCCCTGCGGTGGTGCTTCTCGGCGGTGCGCTGGCGCTCCCGTTGTTGCCGCGTTCTTTTCGCAGCCTCGCCTTTGTGCTGTTTCCCGCCGCGGCAATGGCGCTCCTGCCTTCTCTAGAAGACGGCATCACGACGCTTCGGTTCTTGTCCTTTGATCTAGTGCCGCTGCGGGTGGACCGGTTGAGTCTCGCCTTCGGGACCATCTTCTTGCTGGCAACCTTATTGGGGGGAATCTACGCTTTTCATCTGAAGGAACTCGGGCAACAGGTAGCGGCATTGATCTACGCCGGTTCCTCGCTCGGAGTGGTTTTCTCAGGCGATCTTTTCACGTTGTTCGTCTATTGGGAGATCATGGCCGTTTCTTCGGCTTACCTCATTTTGGCGCGCGGCATGGAGCGATCGAGACGAGCAGCCATGCGCTACGTACTGGTTCATCTTTTTGGCGGCAGCGTTTTGTTGGCCGGCATTCTCTGGCACTTCGTGGATAGCGGCTCTCTATTGTTCAACGGTTTCAATCGCGAAGGCGCCGCTTATCTGATCATGTTCGGCTTCGCCTTGAATGCGGGGATTCCACCGCTCCATGCCTGGCTCGCCGACGCCTACCCCGAGGGCACCGTCACCGGCAGCGTATTTCTCAGCGCATTTACTACCAAGACCGCTGTCTACGTGCTCGCCAGGGGATTTGCCGGGTGGGAGATCCTGCTTTGGGCGGGAGTGATCATGGCGCTTTACGGCGTCGTGTTCGCGGTGCTTGAAAACGATATCCGCCGCCTGCTCGCCTATCATATCATCAGCCAGGTGGGTTACATGGTCGCCGGGGTTGGCCTCGGGACGGAAACGGCGATCAACGGCACGACCGCCCACGCTTTTTGTCACATTCTTTACAAAGGGTTGCTCTTCATGGGAGCAGGCGCGGTTTTATACTCTACCAACCGGACCAAACTTACCGAACTCGGGGGCTTGGCTCGAGCGACGCCAGTCGCCTTATCTCTCTATATGGTAGGGGCCTTCTCTATTTCCGGGTTTCCTTTATTCAGCGGCTTTGTCAGTAAATCCTTAGTGATCCATGCGGCGGAGCTGGGTCACGAGGGCGTCATCGCTTTGCTGCTCTATCTGGCGTCCATCGGAACGTTTCTTCACACGGGACTGAAACTCCCCTATTTCACCTGGTTTGGCCCGCAGCGCGGCCTTAAGCCGGCGCCGATTCCCTGGAGCATGTATGCCGGGATGACGCTTACCGCGGGGATAAATATCGCCATCGGCGTTTACCCGAAACTGCTTTACGATCTGATGCCGTTCCCGGTGACCTACCGCCCTTATACGACGGCGCATGTTGCAGAAACTTTGCAGCTCCTGGTAGGCACCGGCCTCGGCTTCTGGCTCCTGATTGACAAGCTCGGAGGAAAATCGACGATCACGCTGGACTTCGATTGGTTCTACCGCAAGCCGGCGCCGCTCTTATTTCGTCTGACCGCCGGTTCGCTAAATCGGTTTTTTACTGCTGCTGAGCTGACAACGTCAAATTTGGCGCACCGCTTGGCCCAAGCATGCGCAAACCCTGTCGAGTTCGCCTCTCGTTTTCTGTCTCAGTCGGGCGATAGAGGAGACCGGGACATAGGTGGTGACAAAGTGCTCTACGACCCGAATCGTTACCGGCCCCCGGTGGGTTTCATAATTTTGATTGTGCTCTCGTGCTTCGTGGTTTTGCTGGCGTGGAATCTTTTCCTCGCATAGAGTGCCTAAAGTTTGCATTACTAATACAAGGGGATTTGCGAAATCTTACTCCGACATTGATAATGTGGGCAAACTTTATTCCGAGGAATGACACTTATGATGCGTAAAGCAATCACTAGAAGCATAATCCTGCTGGGCGTTTTAACCATGACGCTCGCGGCGCGGGCGGCCGCTGCCCAAGAAATGAGCCTGCGCGCGGTTTACAACGCCTTAAGCGGTGTCATGGGGCCGATCTGGGTCGCTCACGAAGGGGGCTATTTCACCAAGCATGGGGTCAACGTCGAGCTGAGCTATTTGGCGGCGACCTCGGCGGTGCAGGCGATGGTCGGCGGCGGCCAGGAGATTGGACTGGTCGGCAATCAGGGGATCGACGCGAAGCTCGTGGGGGCGGATTTGATTTACGTCGCGAGCGGTGTGCCGACTTTCGTTTTTCAGATGTATGCTCGGCCTGAGATTAAAAGCATCGCGGATCTGAAGGGCAAAGTAATCGCGGTCACGCAGCCGGCGGCTTCCACTGACTATGCTTCGCGCATCGCGCTGCGGAAAAACGGCTTGGAGCCGGACAAAGATGTGAAAATTCTCTTTACGCAGGATATCAACGCGGTGTTTACCAGCGTCAATGTCGGTAACGCGGCGGCCGGCATCATGTCGGCGCCGACTTCACTTCGCGCCAAGGCGGCGGGGCTCAAACCCATCGTCAATGTCACTGAGATCAAGATCCCGTTTCTTTTTACCGCTGTTCTGTCATCGCCCAAAATCATCCGCGAAAAAAACGAGGCCGTCATTCGATTTCTGCGTGGCTATATCGAGGCGATGGCGGTTATTCGGAAGGATAGAGAAGTCACGATCCGGTCGCTGGGCAAGTTTCTTAAAACGACGGACCGGGAAGTGCTCGAATCGGTTTACGAAGAATATAAGGAAGTCTTTCCCCAATCACCCCTGGTGACGGCGGCAGAGGTCAAAGCGGTTCTCGATGCGGCGAAGAGTCCCAAGGCAAAGCAGATGAAGCCGGAGGAGTTCTTCGATAACGCGTTAGTGCAGAAGATCCAGGCGTCGGGGTTCATCGAGCAGGTGAATAAACGGTAGCATGGATGTTTTGGGCAACAGTTTCGAGCCGTTGCTCTAGTTCAGAAACAGAGAGCGATTGGCTCCTACCGTTCGCCCCAAGCGAAAAATCTCCCCAGGAGAAGACAATGGAACAACCGATAGAAGAAATGACACGCGTCGATCACAAAAAATTAACTCGGTTCGTGACCGCGGCTTTTGAAAAGCTCGGCGTGCCGCCGGGCGACGCGGCAATCGCCGCCAAAGCGCTCGTCGCCGCCGATCTGCGCGGCGTCGATACCCACGGCGTCATTCGCTTCAGCCCTCACGCCTGGTACGTAAAGTGGCTCACCGAAGGCTCGATGACCGCCAGTCCCAAGATTCGCGTCATTTCTGAGAACGCATCCACGGCGCTTGTCGACGGCGATTGCGGAATGGGGATGGTCATCGGCTGCCGGGCGATGGAGATGGCGATTGAGAAGGCCCGGAGCTCCGGGGTCGCGATGGTCGGTGTGCGCAACAGCCGCCATTACGGCATGTCGGCATACTACGCGATGATGGCCCTGCCGCACGACATGATCGGCATCGCCATGACCAACGCGAGCCGGCAAGTGGTCCCCACCTTTGGCCGCGCGGCGAAATACGGCACCAATCCGATGTGCTTCGCCGTTCCGGCGGACAAGCAGCAGCCATTCGTTTTGGACATGGCTACGACGACGGCCGCCGCCGGCAAGCTGGAACTGGCGGCGCGGCTTGGGAAGTCGATCCCAGGCGGCTGGGCGCTGGATGAAAACGCCGCGTCAACGACGGACCCAAGGGCGGCGCAGAGAGCGCGCCGCTTGCTGCCCCTCGGCGGGACGCGGGAAAGCGGCAGCCACAAGGGCTACGGCCTCGCGATTCTCGTTGAGATTCTCTGCGGCGTGCTCACGGGCACGATCACCGCCCTCAACGCCAATCAAGATCCGCGCGGCCATTTTTTCGCCGCCGTGCGCGTCGATGCCTTTCGTCCCGCCGCCGAATTCAAACGCGACATGGACCGGCTGATCATCGATTTGAAATCGACGCCTCCGGCTGAAGGCCAAGAGCGGGTTTACGTGGCGGGAGAGATCGAATTCGAGACGGCGCAGGAGAGAGCCGAGCATGGCATCCCATTGCACGGCTCGGTGCTCAAAGGTCTGCGCGCCGTGGCCCAGCAGATCGGTGTGGCCTACGATTTGGAGTAGGGAGCAGGGTTTGTATCGCCTAATAGTTCCCGTTGGACCCAGGCTTGCACTCCAGGGCGACACGTATAAAATAAGCAATTGTCTGTATCAGGAGGTTCAATGAAAACGAATCTCAAACGAAAGAACTATTATCTTGACGAGAAAAAGATCCGCCGCGTGAGAAACGTCCTGGGCGCGAAGACTGAGACCGAGGCGATCGACGCGGCTTTGAACCTGGTGGTGTTCAGAAAAGAAATTCTCAAGTCACTGGAAAAGGTAGCGGGCAAGGGTGGCGTAGAAAAGGTCATTTAGTGGCCAAGCATCTGATCGACACGGATCTATACATCGACCTTATCCAAAGCGGGACACCTCAACTTGACCCCTAGTCCATTGCCAAAAAAACCCACTCAACCTTTTGGACATATTGCTTTCCACAAGAGCGGTCAGGTTGAACGCAAGTTATTCCAATTGTCTGACGTAAAGAAGAGTCAGGAAGGCCAAGCCCTAGAGCAATTCATTCAAGCCTTTAACGCTCGCGGCGACAATGGACGGATTACACATTATTCCCATCTTCCAGATAATGATCAGGACTTCATCATCAACCTTGATGGCTCTGCAGTGTACGTACAGTTAACCGAACTGGTTGATCGCAGCTTTACGTTCCCGATGTCTTTACATGAATATAATCGTTCTTTGTGGACCGAAGCCATGCTAAAAGAAAGCGGACAGATTCCTTGGCGGATCGACGTTGACAAAAAAAATGCCGCATTGAAGGAATTAATTCGCGGAAAAATCGAAAAGCATTATGCTAAAAGCGACGAGGTAATACTGTGGCTTGTCGTATTCACGACGTGTAGCAACTATTGGCTGGAAATGTACGACAAAGGAGTGCTCAGCATCAGTGAAAGCCTTAGACAAGCACGCGAGTACCTAAGGGGTTTGACGAACCTTATATTTGACGAGGTTTGGTTTACAGATATGCAAACCAGGCCAGTACAGATCTGGCCGGACGCAGCGAAATCAAGGGCTGGGTTCTGACATAATAATCAACGTCGTCGTGATGGAGGTAGCATCTCGCATTGCCACATTATGTTATTGCAAGACCTGGCCCTCAATTTCGCTGTGTCGAGGCAGTTTCTATGCGCTTAAAAACTGCCGCGGCTGATGATTACTTCCTGGATCACAACATCTTTCATCGGCCGGTCGCGCAGGTCGCGCGGCACGTTGACGATAGCGTCGGCGACGTTTTGGCCTTTGACCACTTCGCCGAAAACGCTGTGCTTGCCGTCGAGCCAGGGGGTGGGCTTCTGCGTGATGAAGAACTGGCTGCCGTTGGTATTCGGTCCGGCGTTGGCCATGGAGAGAATGCCGGGCTTGGAGTGTTTGAGATCCGGATGGAATTCGTCCGCGAAGCGATAGCCCGGCCCGCCGGTGCCGTTGCCCAGCGGATCGCCGCCCTGGATCATGAAGCCGGGGATCACGCGGTGAAAGATCGTGCCGTTATATAACGGCCGCTTCACCTTTTCCCGCGTCTTGGGATCGGTCCACTCCTTTGTCCCCGTGGCGAGATCGACAAAGTTGGCGACGGTCTTGGGTGCCTTGTCGTCGAAGAGCTGAATCACCACATCGCCCATGCTGGTTTTCAAGGTCGCGTAGAGCGGCCCTTTTTTCTCGGGTGATTCGGCGGCGAAGCCGTTCGATACGGCAACAAACAACGCGGCGATGAAAATAAGTTTCCTGATCATTTTTTCCTCACTTTTTGGCTAATTCGGCGACGACTTCGTTGACGAGTCTCAGGTCCATATATTCGCGCGCTGCGCGTTTCGGTTTCACGTTCAAGGCGACCGCCTGCCATTGGGCCATGAGATCCACGCCTTTCTCGGTGGGTATGGGATTGAGCGATTCGCGGATCAACTGATAGGCGTCGACCGCAGCCTCCCGTTCCATGCGCCAGTGCTTGACCATCGTATAAACCGCATCTTCGGGGTTGTCGCGGGTGTGATAGACGGCGCGGACGATGGCGCGCACCATGCGCTTAACGTATTGCGGCTTCTCTTTGATGGTTTTCCCCGTGGCGGCGAGACCGGTGAATGAAGTGTCCTTGAAAACATCCGCCAAATTGACCAGGCGCTTGAAGCCCGCCTTGATCGCGATGTAATCGGCGGGCGGCGCAAGCAAGGCCGCTTGAATGATGCCCTGCTGCATGGCGGCGATTTTTGGCTGGCTGCCGGGAATGCTGACGTACTGAACGTCTTTCTCAGGATTCATCTTGTTGAGTTCCAACAGCGCCTTGGTGCCAGAGAAGGTCGAACCGCCGAAGCTGACGCCGATCTTCTTGCCCTTCAAATCGGCGACCTTCTGAATGTCGGGAGTGACGATCATCGAAAAGGTCGGCCGGCCCACCTGCTGGGCTAGCAGGATAATGTCGCTGCCTTCCCAGATCGACGGCATCTGCGGCCCGACGGTAAAAATGAAATGAATTTGTTCGCCGAGGAGCGCCTGCACGGCGGTGACGGCGCTGCGCACGGAGATCAGCTCGGCGTCCAACCCTTCACGTTTATAGAAACCTTTCTCCAGCGCGACGAACGCCGGCAAAAACTGGACGTTGGCGGACGGATAAGCTCCGCGCACCGGCTCGGCTCCGGTCTGCCCGGCGTTGAGGATCATTATCGATGTCAGAATGATTAGGACTAGCCTCATAGTTTCTCCTTTCGACTTTGCTAGCGCGGATTATTCATACTCTGGCAACGCCTCCAGGGTGAGCCCTCCGAGACGAAGGCAATGGCTCTTTGCCTTGACGCCGCCGGCATGCTGCCGTGGCGTCGCGCAAGCCGGGAAGGATTTTAAACTTCTGGCCAAGTAGCGAAGAAGTCATTGCACCACTACGGTCGGGTGCCTTCGCCTCTCCAAGCTCACCCTTCGGCGTACGGTGTGTCGTCGGTTTCCTTTGGACCTGAATCATTCCGGCTAGCGCGACTCCGCCTTGAGTTCTTGGATCAATGAGAGATCGAAAAACTTGAAGGGCGGAACGGTCAAGAACGCCGGGTCCTCGTAGCTCATGGTTTTGAGCACGTTGACGATCGACTCCTCGGTGGGAAACAGATCGGGCCGGGAGTCCGCCCGCATGATCCGGTAGGAGTACTCCAAGCTCTCCTGGTCGTCGATTTTCAAAACCTGCGACATGACGGCGAGAGTCGTGGCCTTATCCGCCATCATCAAGCGCACTGAATCCGAAAGCCCCCGGAGATAATTTTTCACGATCTCGCGGTTTTTTGCCATGAACGATCTGCGCGTCAAATTGATCCCCCACGTGTATTCGAGCGGGATCGCGATCACCGTGAGACCGAGCTTCTCGGCGTGGCGCCCTTGCAACGTTGAAATCAGGGTGGCATCGAGATTCCCGGAAAGGACGGCAGCAAGGCGCACGGCGGAGCCACCCGAGAGGGGGATGATCTGCGCGTCGTTCTTGGGGTCGAGCCCGGCCTTGGCGAGCATGAAGCGTATAAACGCATCCGCGCGGCCGCCGGCGCCGCTGGAGGCGATTTTTTTGCCTTTCAGTTCTTTAAGATCTTTGATTTTGAACCGGCTGCCGAGGCTGTAGGGAGAGGCGTTGTTCCACGAGGCGATTCCCACACCATCTAATCCCTGCTTGCCGAGGTAAAAAAGTCCCGTCGTGCTCGAGGTCAGGAACTGAACGCTGTCCGACATCAGCGCCTGCATGTTCATCTGCTCGTTGCGCGTGGCAATGACTTCGACCGTGAGCCCATACTTGGCAAACACCCCTTTTTTCGCGCCGAGATAAATCGGCAGCGCGCCGGTGAGCGCGCCCGGAGTCGCCACTCGAAGCAGCGACTGCGCGGCGAGCGGGTTGGTGGCTAACAACAGGAAGAAAAAAAACAGGACGGCAGCGTTTCTCGCGTAAATCATGACCGAGCCTCCTGCTTAAGCTAAACAAAACCCCGAGTAGGGGTCAAGGACGGACAAATACCACCTGCACTCTTCGGTGGGTTGCGGTCGGTCGACTCGGGGCATCGGCGGCAGTAGGGAGGTAAAGTTGATAAGGTAGGCGATGCAACCGTACGTAGCCGATACTTAGAACTGGGGCAAGCTAAATCAACCCTTCGAATCGCGCCCCGGCTCTCGCTCCGGATTCCACCCCCCGTGGGGGGGTATACTAGCAGGCGCCAAGGCTAAGCCCGTGGCGCTCCACTTTTGACAATGACAGTCATGGATGCTATAGCACAATTTGCCCAAAATAGGGGATCATATCTATGGCTTGGTTTGATCGAAACCCCGGTGGAAAGAAAGAATCGGAGACCGGGCGGCCCGTGGGTGGGGAACCACGTCCAGTTGCAGCCACCATGTCGTCGGAGCCCGTGCCCGTGAAGGAGCCGCCCCAGCCGACTGAGTCGGGATTGGTGGCGTCTCTGCACAAGGGAAGCCGGGTAAGCGGCCAGCTGAATTTTCAAGGGGACGCTAGAATCGACGGCAGCGTAGATGGGGAAATCCAGTGCCAGGGTAGGCTGGTCATCGGAGAGGGGGCTGAAGTGCGAGCCAAAATATCCAGCAAAACTGTGGTGATTCACGGTCGGGTGGAAGGTAACGTGACGGCCAAAGAGAAAATCGATCTCGTGGCTCCGGCGCGGCTTTACGGGAATATTGTTACCCCTCGGTTGACTGTTACGGAGGGCGTGGTTTTTGATGGTGACTGCTCCATGGGAGTGGCAAAACAAAAAGGTGGAGTCGCGGGTTTTAAGGCCGTGACCGCCGAGATGGCTGTGGTGGCTCAAGCGCCCAAGCTGCAGGCTGATTCCGAGAAATAAACTTCGGTTCGCCGTTCACCCCATATCCAGGTTCCTACGTTCCTAAATAGAAGGTAGGTTTTTATCTTGGGCTTGGCGCGGCTCAAGGTCCAAGCGGTTGAAATACTGACGAGAGTTTACGCGGTGGTGAAAGTTAGCGCATGATTTCCCTAGACTTAAGCGTCGTTTATCAAATCGTCTTTTTTCTCGTCTTGTGGTTCGTTCTCAGCAAGGTTCTTTTTCGCCCCTACCTAAAACTGCTTGAAGAGCGCGAAGGCAAGACTGCCGGCGCCATCCACGACACCGCCGACTTGGAGCGGGAGGGCGCTCGCCTCAAAGCGCAGTACGAAGAGCGGATCGCTCAGGCCCAAGCCGCCGGCGGAGCGGCCAAGGAGTCGATCCTTCAAGAAGCGCGGCAGCAGCGCGAGCAGATATTAAGCCAGGCGCGCCAGGAAGCGGCCGCCACCCTGGAGCTTGCGCGCCGGGATGTCGCGAGCCAGGTGGCGGGGGAGCGGCAGCTCGCCGCCACCGAGGCCGCAACGGTGGCCCGGCAGATGGCGAGCAAGATTCTCGGAAGGAACCTGGCGTGAGCTACTTAGAGGTCTTGAATGTCGCCCAGGCGTGGGCCTCGGCCGCCGAAGCCGAACACCACGCGCCTTCGATCACCCAAATCTTATTCCCGCTCGGGAATTTTCTCATCTACGCCTATATCATCAAAAGATTCGCCCTGCCGGTGGTGCGCGACTTTCTGCGCTCGCGGCGCGAGGGAATCTTAACTTCGATTGAAAGCGCGGCGGAGAATAAAACACAGGCCGAAGCGGTGGTGAGCAGCTATCAAGCCAAGCTCGCCGGTATCCAACGCGAGGTCAATGCGATTCAAGCGGAGTTACGGGCCGAGGGCGAAAGAGAAAAGACCAAACTGATCGGCGAAGCCGGAACGCTGGCCACGAAGATCAAGGAAGACGCAAGCTTTCTCGCCGATCAAGAAGTAAAAACCGCGCGGCAGAAAATCCGTTACGATATGGCCGTCGAAGCGGAATCCACCGCGCGCGAACTGCTCGGGCGCCATCTCTCCTCCGGCGATCAGGACCGTTTGGCGGAAGACTTCATTCAAAGTATCGGACGGACGCGGTGATTGAAGGTAGTTTAGCTCGGAGATATACCAGGGCGCTTTTTCAACTGGCGTGCGAGGCGGGCCAGGAAGAAAAAATCGGCCAGGAAATCGAGCAGTTTTACGCGGCCTTTAGCGGGTCCGAGCTGCAAGCGGCGTTGACGAATCCGGCGTTCCCCATGGATAGCCGCAAGAGAATTCTCATTCAGGTGGCCAACGGTCTGGAACTGTCGGTGCTGTCGATTCACTTTCTGTCGCTTCTGTTAGAGCGCGACCGTCTCGCTCATCTGCCCGGCATCGTCAACTGCTATCGGCGTCTCCTCAACGAGGCCAAGGGGCGAGTCGAGGCGAAAGTCGTTAGCGCCGCCGGGCTTGATGCGGCGATGGTGGAGCGGCTGCGCGAGCAGCTTAGAGGAATTTCCGGCAAAGAGGTCGTGTTGCAGCAAGAGACGGACCCAAGTCTTCTCGGCGGCCTGTTGGTCGAGTTGGAAGGCAAGGTTTACGACGGCAGCGTGCGCACCCAGCTTGAGAAAATGAAACAGCGCATCGCGCGCGAATACTAAGGAGCGAGCTATGGAGATAGGCACAGCGGAGATCAGTCGAATCATCAAAGAGCAGATTCGCGATTACGAAAAGAGCGTCGAGATCCAGGAGATCGGCACGGTGCTCTCGACCGGCGACGGCATCGCGCGGGTCCATGGGCTCGATAAGGTCGCAGCCGGCGAGCTGCTGGAATTTCCCCATGGGATTTTCGGCGTCGCGCTCAACCTCGAAGAAGACAACGTCGGCGCCGCGCTGTTCGGCGAGACCCACATGATCAAAGAGGGAGATACGGTGAAGCGCACGGGCCGCATCGCCGAGGTGCCGGTCGGCAAGTCGCTGGTCGGACGGGTGGTGAACGCCCTGGGCGAACCCATCGACGGGCGCGGGCCAATCGATACCAAGGACAGAAGGCGCATCGAAATCAAAGCGCCCGGCATCGTCGCGCGCCAACCGGTTAAGGAGCCGCTCCAGACCGGTTTGAAAGCCATCGACGGCATGATCCCCATCGGCCGCGGCCAGCGCGAGCTGATCATCGGCGACCGCCAGACCGGCAAGACCGCCGTCGCCATCGATACGATCATCAATCAAAAAGGCGGCAACGTGATCTGCATTTACGTCGCCATCGGCCAGAAGCGCTCCACGGTCGCCCAGGTCGTCGATAGGCTCAGAGAAGCTGGTGCCATGGAGTACACCATCGTCGTCGCGGCTACAGCTTCCGAGTCCGCCCCGCTGCAATACATCGCGCCCTATAGTGGCTGCACCATGGGCGAACATTTCCGCGACAACGGCGGCCACGCGCTCCTGATCTACGACGATCTTTCGAAGCACGCCGTGGCGTACCGGCAATTGTCCCTGTTGCTGCGCCGCCCGCCCGGACGCGAGGCTTTTCCTGGGGACGTTTTCTATCTTCACTCCCGGCTGCTCGAGCGCGCGGCCAAGATGAGCGACGCGCGCGGCGGCGGATCGCTGACGGCGCTGCCGATCATCGAAACCCAGGCGGGCGACGTTTCCGCCTACATTCCGACCAACGTCATTTCGATCACCGACGGCCAGATCTTTTTGGAAAGCGACCTCTTTTATTCCGGCGTCCGCCCGGCGATCAACGTCGGCATCTCGGTCTCCCGCGTCGGCGGCAACGCGCAGATGAAGGCGATGAAACAGGTCGCCGGCACGCTGCGGCTTGAGCTGGCGCAGTACCGGGAAATGGCGGCCTTCGCGCAGTTTGGCTCGGACTTGGACCAGGCGACGCAGCGCCAGTTGAACCGCGGCGCGCGTCTGGTCGAGCTGCTCAAACAGGGGCAGTACGAGCCGCTGGCCGTGGAAAGACAAATTCTAATCCTCTACGCCGGCACCAACGGCTTCGTCGATGAGCTGCCGCTCGCCGCGCTCAAAAAATACGAGCAGGAACTCTATTCTTTCATCGAATCGAAGCATCCGGATATATTTGCCGACATACTTAAGAAGCGTGAACTGGACGGCGACTTGCGCACCACGATAACTAAGGCGTTGGAAGAGTTTAAGAGGACATTTAAAGCGTGAGGCAAAGCGCACGGAGCAGAGCGCAAAGAGTTAAAGAAGCTTAGCCCTTTGCGCTTAGCTCTTGGCGATTAAGTCATGGCAACACTCAAGGCGATACGGAAGCGGATCGGCTCGATCCGCAACACGCAGCAGATCACCAAGGCCATGAAGATGGTCTCGGCGGCCAAGCTGCGCCGCGCCCAGGAAGCGGCGGTGGCGGCGCGGCCCTACTCCGAGAAAATGATGGAGCTGCTCAAAAACGTCGGCGCGCGGGTGTCCAGTGAGGCCCATCCTTTATTAGGGGCCCGCGAGGAAAGGAAACTGCACCTGGTTCTGTTTACCTCCGACCGCGGCCTGTGCGGCGGCTACAATGCCAATCTCATTCGCGCCGCCGAGGCGTTTATGCGGAAAAACGCCGGCGATAAGGAAATCGAACTCACTCTGGTCGGCCGCAAGGGCGCGGATTACTTTCGCCGGCGCCGAGCGAGCATCGCCGACCGCCATATCGGGATTCTTGCTACGCCCGCCGAAGAATTGTCGGCGGAGATCGCCCGGAAACTGATCAACCGTTTCGTCGGCGGTGAGACCGATGCGGTTTACATTCTTTACAGCCGTTTTCGTTCGGCGCTGTCGCAGGTGCCGACGCTGGAAAAGCTTTTGCCGGTCGCGTTGACGGACGCGAACGTGACGGCGGGACAACAACCAACGGAATACCTTTACGAGCCGGGAGTGCAGGAACTCCTGGCCAGCCTCTTGCCGCGGATTACCGAGGTGGCGGCGCAGCGGGCGCTATTGGAGGCGATCGCCAGCGAACATGGCGCGCGCATGACGGCGATGGATTCGGCAACCAGCAACGCGTCCAAAATGATGGGCAGTCTGACCTTGCAGATGAACCGGGCGCGTCAAGCTTCGATCACCCGCGAGCTGATGGAAATCGTCGGCACGGCGGAAGCGTTGAAATGATAAGAACGTGCTCGTGAATTGTGTTCGTACTCGTGAAAACGGAGAACCTCGAAAATACGAGCACGAGCCACGAACACGAGCACGATAGTTGGAGGTTTTAGAACTATGAGCATGGGAAAAATCACCCAGGTGCTGGGCGCGGTCGTGGATGTCGAGTTTCCGGGCGGGTCGCTGCCACCTATCTACAACGCCTTGAAAGTCAGCAATCCGGCGATCAGCGACCAGGAAGGTAATCTCATCTTGGAAGTGGCGCAGCATTTGGGTGAAAACACGGTTCGTTGCGTCGCCATGGATACCGCCGACGGTCTGGTTCGCGGGATGGATGCGATGGACAGCGGCGCTGGGATCAGTGTGCCGGTGGGTCCGGAAACATTGGGGCGGGTTCTTAACGTCATCGGCGAGCCGGTCGACGAGCTGGGGCCGATCAACGCGAAGAAATCCTATCCGATTCATCGACCGACACCGGAGTTCGTCGACCAGGAAACCAAGGTTCAATCTCTGGAAACCGGCATCAAAGTCGTCGATTTGCTCGCGCCTTATGCCCGCGGCGGTAAAGTCGGCCTGTTCGGCGGCGCCGGCGTCGGCAAGACCGTCATTTTGATGGAACTGATCAACAACGTCGCGATGAAGCATGGCGGCTATTCTGTCTTCGGCGGCGTCGGCGAGCGCACCCGCGAGGGCAATGACCTTTGGCTCGAAATGAAAGAGTCGGGCGTCATCAATAAGGCCGCGCTGGTTTACGGCCAGATGAACGAGCCGCCCGGGGCGCGTGCCCGGGTCGCATTGACCGCGCTGACGCTGGCGGAATATTTCCGCGACGATGAGGGCCGGGACGTGCTGCTCTTCATCGACAACATTTTCCGTTTCACCCAGGCCAACTCTGAGGTTTCGACTTTGCTCGGACGCATGCCTTCCGCCGTCGGTTATCAGCCGACGCTGTCCACCGACTTGGGCGAGCTTCAGGAGCGCATCACTTCCACGCGCAAGGGTTCGATTACCTCCGTGCAGGCGATTTACGTGCCGGCCGACGATTTAACCGACCCGGCGCCAGCGACGACCTTCGCGCATTTGGATGCGACCACGGTTCTCTCCCGTCAGATCGCCGAGCTGGGTATTTATCCCGCGGTGGACCCGCTGGATTCCACTTCCCGTATTCTCGATCCCCATGTCGTCGGCAGCGAGCACTATGATACCGCACGCCAGGTGCAGTTGATCCTGCAGCGCTATAAAGATTTGCAAGACATCATCGCGATTCTCGGCATGGACGAGCTATCCGAAGACGATAAGCTCACGGTGGCCCGGGCGCGCAAGATTCAGCGCTTTCTGTCGCAACCGTTTCACGTCGCCGAGGCCTTCACGGGCACCCCCGGCGAGTACGTCGAACTGAAGGATACGATCCGCGGCTTCAAGGAAATCGTCGACGGCAAGCATGACGATATTCCCGAACAGGCCTTCTACATGGTCGGAACGATTGAGAAGGCCGTCGAAAAAGCGAAGAAGATGGCGGCGAGCTAACCGTACGATGAATTGCGCGACGTTTTGAACGGCTTGAACGATTTGAACTTTTTGAACAAATCGCCGCTTTTAGTTTCAGTTGTTCCAACCGTTCCAAATGTTCAAGTAGTTGAGTTAAGATGGCGGATAAAATCAGGCTGAGAGTCGTAACGCCGAGCCGGCTGCTGCTCGACGAGGAAGTCGACGAAGTCACCGCGCCAGGCGCGTTGGGCGAGTTTGGCGTGCTGCCGAATCACATCGCTTTCCTGACCCTTTTGGAACCCGGCGAGATGAGCTATAAACAGGGGAGCGCGAAACGCTACCTGGCGGTGAGTGGCGGGTATGCCGAGGTTTTGGATAATGTCATGACCGTGCTCGTTCCGGCGGCGGAGTTCGCCGCGGAGATCGATACGGCACGCGCGCAACTAGCGAAAGAGCGGGCTGAAAAACAGGTGCGAGAACTGAACCACGGTGAAAAGGATTTCGACATCGCGGAAGCGGCTCTGCGCCGCTCGCTGGTGCGGCTCCAGGTTGCCGGAAAAGAAGCGAGAAAATAATTAAAAGGTAAGGAGGATTTTATGGCTACGGCAGCGAAACAGGAACCCGTCATCACGATGTGGAGCAAGGAGTTCACCTATGA
>Ga0326597_10005618_pt1 | contig 17349 bp, 12 predicted proteins | sample RVTome_12_FD_203789 | JGI IMG/M metagenome (GOLD analysis project Ga0326597, IMG submission 203789) | Soil microbial communities from uranium-contaminated site in the Upper Colorado River Basin, Wyoming, United States - RVT100D185 | ecosystem: Environmental > Terrestrial > Soil > Contaminated >... | reverse complement strand
CCACCCGAACACCGACCGCGACAGCCACCGCCACCCGCACGCCGACGCCGACGCGCACCGCCAGCCCGACGCGCACATCGACGCCCACCCGCACGGCGACGCCCACCCGCACGGCGACCGCGACGTCTACCGCCACGCGTACGACGACGGCAACCCAAACGGCCAGCCCGACCCGCACCGCGACGCCCACGCGCACCGCCTCGCCCACCCGAACACCGACCGCGACGTCTACCGCCACGCGCACGGCGACGCCCACGCGCACCGCCTCGCCCGTGACGCCCTCCGCGACGCCGACGGAGACGCCGCCGCCGCCCGAGCGTCGCCAGCGCACCGCCACGCCGACCGTGCCCGCCGCCACGGCCACGCCGGTACCCAGCAGCACGAGCACGCGTTGGCCGACGCCCACCGCCACGCAGGACACGGCCCGGCAGGTCAGCCCGACCCCGACGCCCAGCGCCACGAGCACGCTTGGGCTGCGTCGGAGGACGGCGACGCCAACCGCGACGCGCCCCACGTCCACGCCGCCGGACGGCGGCTCCGGGCAGCCGACGCCGACCCCGTCGGCGACGGCGACCCGAACGGCATCGGCCACCAGCACGCGCACGCCGACCGGCACGCGCACGGCCTCGGCGACCACGACCGCCACCCGGACGGGCACGCCGGAGGATCCCAGCGCCACGCCATCGCGACCGCCTTCCGCAACCCCGAGCACCGCGCCACCGACATGCGAGCGCGGCCTTGGCGACCTGGTGTGGCTCGACGGCGACGGCGACGGCCTCCAGGATGCCGACGAGCCCCCGCTTTCGGGCGTGCGCGTCTACCTGGTCCGTCGGACCATCCGGCCGCTCGCCGGCAGCAGCCCAGCCGCCGGAACCCAGATCGAGCCCGACGAAGCAGTGGTCGACACGGCGCTCAGCGATGCCCAAGGCCGCTACGGCTTCTACGGCCTTGGCGCGGGCGCGTACCGGCTGATCGTTGGCGCCGAGGGCTTCGTCGCTGGCGGGCCGCTCGCCGGGCTCATCCCCTCGCCGCCCGACCAGCCCGGCCCCGGCGCGGACGCCGCCGACAGCGACGGCGACCCGATCACGTTGTCCACCGGACCCATCCTGGTCGACGCGTGCGGGTGGGACCAAGACTGGGATTTCGGCTTCATGGCGCAGGGCACGTGCAAGCGCTGCAAGGGCGGCATCACGCGCATGACGCTGCGCTACATCGGCCTCACGCCGATGGCGCGCGTCCAGGCGAGCCGCACCGTGCAGCCGCAGACGCTCTTCGCGGGCCAGCTGTCGCCGGGCGACGCGCTGACGCTCGTCGAGCCGACTGGGCGCCCGATCGCCGGCCCAGTCCACATCACGGTGAACGGCGTGGAGCGCGCCGTCATCGGGACCGATTGCTCCAAGGTCACCGGGCCGGGCAAGGTCTACGGCGACTTCCTGGTCATCGAGGCCGCCAGCGCGGCCGGCCTGCCGCTCTGCCCGATCCGATGACCGAGCGCTTGGGACACGGCGCGATCGACACGCGATCTGCCAACTGCGCTATCTTCGCGACATGAACGTGCTCCGCCCTCGGTGGCGCAAGGTCGTGCGCGACCTCGCGACGCGCCCATCGCGCACGCTGCTCGTCGTCCTCTCGATCGCCGTCGGCGTCTTCGGGCTCGGCGCCATCGCCGGCGCCCGGGCGGTGCTGGCGCGCGAGCTGGCCGCCGGGTTTGCCAGCATCCGGCCGGCCAGCGTCACCATCACCACGGACCGCCCGTTCGGCAACGACCTGATCGAGGCCGTGCGCAGGATGCCGGAGGTCGGCGAGGTCGAGGGTCGGCGATCGCTGCTGATCCAGGTCGAGGTCGCAATGGGCGAGTGGCGCGACCTCCAGCTGAACGTCATCCCCGACTTCGATGCGATGCGCCTGGACATCGTGCGGCCCGCCGAGGGCGACTGGCCGCCGCCGGAGCACGAGCTGCTGCTGGAGCGTACCTCGCTGGCGTTCCTGGGCGTGGACATCGGCGACTCGCTGACGCTCCGCCTGCCCGACGGCCGCCGCCGCACGATGCGCGTGGCGGGCAGCTCGCACGACCTGTATGCCCTGATCTATGTCCTGGACGGAACCGGCTGGGGTCATATCACGTTCGAGACGCTGCGCTGGCTGGGCCAGGACCAGGACCTCAACGAGCTGCGCGCCCGACCGACGACCGGCGCCGACGACCGTGCCCACGTCAACGCGTTCGCGGCCGCGCTGCGCGAGCGCTTGGAGCGCAGCGGCCTCTCGGTGTACTTCATGCAGGTGCCCGATCCCGGCGAGCATCCGCTGGACGCAACCATCCAAACCATCCTCCTGGTCCTGGGCGCGGTCAGCGTCCTATCGCTGGCCCTGAGCGGCCTCCTGGTCACCAACACCATCGCCGCGCTGCTGGGGCAGGAGATCCGACAGATCGGGATCATGAAGGCCATCGGGGCGCGCAGCGGGCAGATCGTACGGCTGTATGCGGGCCTCGTCCTGGCGTACGGCCTCCTGTCCGCCGTCGTCGCGCTGCCGCTCGGGCTGCTCGGCACGCGCTTCCTGGTCGACCTGGTGGCCGGCTACCTGAACTTCGACATCGCCAACCCGTGGCCCCCGCCGGCCATCCTGATCCTCCAAGCCGTCGTCGCGCTGGCCGTGCCGCTGGTCGCGGCGCTGCCGCCCATCCTGGCCGGTACGCGCGTTTCGGTGCGCCGTGCGCTCAGCGAGTATGGCCTGGGCCAGGGTCGGTTCGGCCGCGGCCGCCTGGAACAGCGCCTCGAGCGGGTGATGGAACGCTCCGCCGCGCTACGGCGCGCGGTGCCGCGCCCGCTGCTGCTCTCGCTGCGCAACACGTTCCGCCGCAAGGGGCGCCTGGCGCTCACGCTGGCCACGCTGACCACGGCCGGCGCCATGTTCGTGGCCGTTTTCAGCGTGCGCGATAGCCTCGATCTGACCCTCGACGAGCTGCTGGACCTCTGGCAGTACGACCTGTGGGTCATGTTGGAGCAGCCCGAGCGGGCAAGCCGGCTGACCCACGAGGCGCTGCAGGTGCCGGGCGTGGTGGCGGCCGAGGGCTGGGGCTTCGCGTCCGCGCGCGTGGTGACCGAAGCGGGCGATGGGGCCGCGGACATCGAGAGCAGCAGCTTCGGCTTCGTCGTCCCGACCATCGTGTTCGCGCCGCCGGCCGACACGAAGCTGCTGGCGCCGGTGCTGCTGAGGGGGCGGTGGCTGCTCCCCGAGGACGAGCGCGCCATCGTCATCAACACCACCCTCCAAGACGACCAGCCGGGCCTGGACGTGGGCGGCGAGCTCACGCTCCGCCTCTTCGGCCGCGATAGCCGATGGACGGTCGTCGGCATCGCGCAGGCGGCGATCCCGAGCCCGATGGCCTACGTGGCGTACGCGCCGTACACCCGCGCGGTCCACGACACGGACCGCGCGTCGGCGCTCATGGTGGTGACCGAGGAACACGACCTGGCCGGCCAGACGCGCGTCTCCGCGCTGCTCGAGGAGCGCCTCCAGCGCGCGGGCGTCCGCGTCAGCGCCGCGCTGGAGATCGCGCGCGAGCGGCAGGAGGCGGCGGCCGCGTTCCAGGCCATCGTCGTGCTGCTGCTCATGGTCGCGGGCCTGCTCGCCGTCGTCGGTGGCATCGGGTTGTCCGGTACGATGAGCCTCAACGTCATCGAGCGCACGCGCGAGATCGGCGTCCTCCGCGCCGTCGGGGCCGGGACGGGTGCCGTGCTCCAGATCGTCGTCGTCGAGGGGCTGATCATCGGCTTGCTCAGCTGGCTGCTCGGCCTGGTCGCCTCGGTGCCGCTGGCATGGGCCATCGATGCGGCGGTCGGGACGGCGCTGTTTCAGTCCCCGCTCTCGTTCGCCTTCTCGCCGGTAGGCGCGCTCGGCTGGCTGCTCGTCGTCTCCCTGCTGGCCGTGCTGGCCAGCCTTGCACCGGCGCTCGCGGCGGCGCGCATGTCGGTCAGGGAGACGCTGGCGTACGCATAGGCCGCGCTGACCGCTTTCGCTCTTAGGCTCGAGCCCGCGACCGACGCGCTAGGCCTGGTTGGCGCGCAGCCAGGCGTACATGAGCACGCCGCCGGCGACGGCGACGTTGAGGGACTCGGCCCGCCCGACGATCGGCAGACGCACGCGCCCCTGCACGTGGCATGCGACGTCCGGGGACAGCCCGCGCGCCTCGTTGCCCAGGACCAGCGCGACGCCGCCGGCCAGCAGCGCGTCGCCCCACAGCTCGCCCTCGTGCGCGTCGGCCGCCACCGCGGCGAGCCCGCGCTCGGCCAGCCGCGCGAACAGGGCCGCGGGATCGCGCTCGCGCACGAGCGGGACGTTGAAGAGCGAGCCCATGCTGCCGCGCACGGCCTTCGGATCGAAGGGGTCGACCGACGGCTCGATCAGCACGACGGCCGCGGCGCCCACGGCATCGGCCGTCCGCACCAGCGCGCCGAGGTTGCCAGGATCTTGGAGCCGATCGAGCACCAGGACGAGGTCGCTTGCACCCAGCGTGACGTCGCCGAGCGCGCGCTCGATCAGGTCGAACGTGACCACCAGCCCGTGGCCGGCCTCGCGCTCCGCCAGGCAGTCCATCACGTGCGGCGTGACGGCCAGCACGTCGGCGCCGGCGGTGGCCAGGCGCTGGACGAGCGCCAGGGCCGCCGGACCAGCCTGGGCGCCGCAGAAGAACGCCTCGCGCGGCGACGCGCCGGCGTCGAGGGCCATGTGGACGAGCTGAAGGCCCTCGACGAGGAAGCGGCCGCTGGCGCGGCGGTGCTTGCGCTGGTCGAGCTTGCGCGCTTCGAGCACGCGCGCGTTTTGGCGGCTGGTGATCTCCGTTCGATCGCCCTTCACCACCACGCGTCGTCATGCCCTCGAAGCATCCAGCGCCTCCCGCAGCACCGCGATTCTATCACGCCGAGCGGACGATTGGTCTTGGCCTTCGGCCGCGACTAGAATCGCGCGCGGCGCTCGCCTCCCACCGGGCCACGAAGGAATGAACCGCGTGCAGGTACGGACTCCAGCATGCGCCGGCACGCTGCTCTTGTTGGTGCTTTGCGGCGCCGCGTGCCGGCAACCAGCCGCGGTTCCCGCCTACGAGGGCGACGCTGCGGCGCAGGCACGCGTCCAGTCCGTGATGGCGCTCGGTGCACAGCAGCGCTGCGCGCCCGAGGCCGTCGCCCAGCTGCAGGCCATCGTGCAGGCGTACCCTGCGGCCGCCGCGCCCTACGCGGCGCTCCGCCAGACGCTGGAGAGCTGCCAACTCTGGGAACCGCTGGCCGCGCTCCTGGGCTCCAAGCCACCGGCGGAGCGCTCGCAGGACGAGACCGTCGATCTGGCCCGCCTCTACATCGTCTTCCTGCAGCGCTTTGCGGAGGGCGAGGCCCTCATCAAGCCGCTGGTCGATGCGGAGCCGAACAACGTCGACTACGTCAGCCTCCTGACCGCGGCGCTGCACTACCAACAGCGCGGCGCCGAGGCGGTCCTGTACGTCGATCGGCTTTGGGAAGCCATCGTCGCCGCCCGCAACGTCGACGTCATGGTCATGCGCGCCCTGGCCTACCACGACGCCGGGCAGTCCGAGCGCGCGCTGCGGATCCTGGAGCAGGCCCGCGCGTTCCGGCCGGACGACACGTTCCTGTTGACAGCGTTCAGCCAGGTCGCCGCCGCGCTGGGCCACGAGGGCGCGGCCGCGACCGCGGACGCCGCCTCCCAAGCAGCGCGCGAGGCCAAGGACGTGCAGATCGCCATGAACACGCGGTTGAACGACATCTATCGCCGCATGGGCGAGGCGTTCAACCAGGGCCTGTTCCTCGACATCGAACCGCTCGCGCAGCAGCTCTTGGAGGGCGGTGCGCCGCCTGCGCTCCTCCCGGAAATCCACCGCGTGCGCAGCCGCGCGTTCCTCGAGCTCGGTCGGCTGGAAGAGTCCGCCGCGGCCGCCGAGGAGGCGGCGCGGATCGAGCAGGCCCTGAGCGCGGGGACGGTGACCCCGTGATGCACAGGCCGGGGAGCGAGGCGCGCTTCGCCCCGGGTACATCGCGGGCTCCAGCACGGCGTCGAATGTTTTGGCGCGCCGGCCGGTCGATGGCGCTCGCCTGCACGCTCGCCGCGTGCGGCACGCCCTCGCCGACGACGGCCCCGCCTGCGCCGGCCGGCGCCGCGGCCGCGGTGCCGGCGACCGCGCTGCGCTTCGCTGACGGTACCGCGGCCAGCGGCGTGGGCTATTCGCACCAGCCGTCGCGGAGCGCCAACCGGTACATCGCGGAGATCATGGGCGGCGGCGTAGTGGTGGTCGACGTCGATCGCGACGGCGATCCGGACCTGCTGTTCGCTGGCGGCGGCAACCTGTCGGGCAGCGCACCCCCCGACGTCGGCCCCCGCTTGTTCATCAACGACGGCGCGGGTCGCTTTGCAGACGCAAGCGCCACTTGGGGCCTGGAGGCAGCAGCTGCCGGCTACCCGATGGGCGTGGCCGCCGGCGACATCGACGGCGACGGATGGATCGATCTCTACCTCACCGGCTGGGGCGGCGGCAACCTGCTCCTGCGCAACACGGGCACCGCATTTGAAGACATCACGGCCGTCTCCGGCACCGGCAGCGAGGCCACGGACTGGAGCACCAGCGCCGGCTTCTTCGACCTCGAGAACGATGGCGACCTGGACCTCTACGTCGCCCGGTACGTTGACTTTGAAACCGCCAACGCCATCGAGTGCAGGCATGCCGACGTCCCCATCTACTGCACGCCCCAGCTGTACGACGCCCAGGCCGACCGCCTGCTTCGCAACGACGGGGACGGCACGTTCACGGATGTCAGCGACGCGTCGGGCATCGCCGCGCTCAGCGCCAAGGGCCTCGCGCTCGTGCTCGGCGACGTGGACGACGACGGCGACGTGGATGCCTTCGTGGCCAACGACCTCTCACCCAACCTGCTGTGGCTCAACGACGGCACCGGCGGCTTCGCAGACCGCGCCCAGCGCGCCGGCGTGGCGGTCAACCCCTTCGGCAAGGCCATGGCGGGCATGGGCGCCGACATGGGCGACATCGACGGCGACGGCCGGATGGACATCGTGGACGCCAACTTCCAACGCGAGACGACCAACATATTTCTCCAAGGCGACGGCCTGCTGTTTCGCGAGAACTCGGAGGCCATGGGCATAGGCGCCGCGTCGCGCGCGCGGCTCAAGTGGGGCGTCGAGCTCTTCGATGCCGACAACGACGGCGATGAGGACCTGCTCGTGGCGGCCGGCCACATCTACGACAACGTCGAGGTGGTCGAGGGGCCCGGCACGACGATGGACCAGCCCAACCTGCTCTTCGAGAGCCGCGACGACGCGTTCGTCGACGTGTCCGCCGCCGCCGGTGACGCCCTGGCCGACAGCCAGGTGAGCCGCGGCCTGGTGACCAGCGACCTCGACGGCGACGGCGACCTGGACTTCGTCGTGTCGCAGAACGGCGGGACAGCGCAGGTAGCCATGAACCAGACCTCGCCCATGGGGGGCTGGCTCGGCTTTTGGCTCGAGGGCCGCACGGCCAACCGCAGCGCCATCGGCGCGCGCGTCACGGTGCGCATCGGTGACCGGACCCTGGTGCGCGAGGTGCGGGGCGCGTCGAGCTACCTCTCCATGCCGGACCTGCGGGTGCACGTCGGGTTGGGCGCCGCATCCGCCGCCGACGCGGTGACCATCCGCTGGCCGGGCGGCGAGGTAGAGGAGCTTGGCCGCGTCGACGCGGGGCGCTGGTACCGGGTGGTGCAGGGCGAGGGGCCACAGCCGTTCGAGCCGGGCCAGGCGGTGATCGCGCCGTAGCGGGTTGTTGACGCGCGCCCCGGCCGCTCCCATAATCGCCGCGGTCGCCGGCCGGTCCGGCCTCCCGTCGACCACCCCGCGCGGACCGTTCGCGCGTCCCGTCCAAGGACCCGTGTCATGGAGATCACGTTCATCATCTTAAAGCCCGACGCGATCCAGCGCGGTCTCGTCGGCGAGCTGATCGCCCGGCTCGAGCGCCGCGGCCTCAAGCTCCTCGCGCTGAAGCTCCTCCAGGTCGACGAAAGCCTGGCCCGGACGCACTATGCCGAGCACGCGGGCAAGCCGTTCTACAACGGCCTCATCGAGTACATCACCAGCGGCCCGGTGGTGGCCATGGCCGTGCAGGGTCCGAGCGCCATCGCCGTGGTTCGCAAGACCGTCGGGGCCACGGCCCCGCTCGCCGCCGAGCCCGGCACCATCCGCGCCGACTACGGCCTGGAGATCGGCCGCAACCTGATCCACGCGTCGGCCGACGCCGCGGATGCCGCGCGCGAGCTCCACCTGTGGTTTGGCGACGGCGCGCTCCTCTCCTACGAGCGTGCCATCGACGCGTGGATCCTCGAGCGCTGATCGGCGTCGGCCGGGCCGCGCGGGGACCGAAGCGGCTGCGGGGCGCCTAGCGCAGGGACGAGGGCAGGATGCCCATCTCGTTGCGGTACTTGGCCACCGTGCGCCGCGCGATCCGATAGCCCTGCTCGGCGAGCAGCGCTTGGAGCTCGGCATCGGTGAGCGGGTGGTCCTCCATCGCTACGAGCTCGCGCAGGACGTCCTGCACCGACAGCGACGCCTTGAAGAACAGCGCGTAGGGCACGACCTGACGGCTCGGCAGCATGACGTACTTGTCGGCCGTCGCCCGGCTGACGGTCGACTCGTGCACGTCGATGGCCTCCGCCACCTGGGCGCGCGTCAGCGGGAGGAGGTGGCGAGGGCCGTGGCGCAGGTAGGCGATCTGCCGGCCCATCACGTAGGTGGCCACGCGCAGCATCGTCGACCGCCGCTCGTCCAGGTGCGCCATGAACTGGCTGGCGCGCTCCAGCTGCGCCTGGACGTGCGCTCGTTCCGCGTCCGTGAGCGCTGGTGTGGTGCGCGCACCGCCGGGCTCGGAGCCGGCCAGCCGGCGTCCCAGCTCGTGATATGCCCGGTTGATCTCAAGCGACTGCCGGCGCGAGCCCGTGATCTCGATGGCCGGCGTGCCGTTCGCCGCCCAGCGCACGATGACGTCGGGCGCCGCGGTGCCGGGGCCCGTCTGGCGATCCCACGGCTCGAGGTCGGTGCGCTCGGCGATGGGGTACGGCCGGAGGTGCGATCGGATGAAGTCGCGCGCCTCGACGACGGCGTCGTGCGCGACGCCGAGCGCCTCGGCGATGTGGCCGTAGCGGCCCTGTGCCAGGGCCTCCAAGTGCCCCTCGACGATGGCGCGCGCGACCGGATGGTCGACCCCGAGCTCGGCCCAGCGCGACAGCTGGAGCTTGAGGCACTCGGCCACGTCGCGCGCGCCAAGGCCCAGCGGGCCGACGCTCTGCAGCGCATGGAGCACGCGTTCCACGCGCTCCGCCGACGCCCCGAACGTGGCCGCGATGGTCGCGAGGCTGGTTCCCAGAAAGCCGCGGTCGTCCAGCTCGCCGACCATGAACTCCGCGATCGGCCGGTCGGCGTGGTCGACGGTCGCGACCAGCTCGATCAGCAGGTGCTCTTCGAGCGAGCGCTGGTCGGCCACCGTCCGGAAGACGTCGTACGCCTCCTCGTCGAGCTCCGCCACCTCGCGTTGCGCGGCGCGGATCAGCTCGCGCTGCAGCAGGTCCTCGGCGGTCGGCTCGTCCGGCACGTCGACGAGCTCGAGCGCGGGGTTGTCCGCGACCTCGCGCACGATGAGATCTTGGAGCTCCAGGCCGCCCAGCTGGAGCATCTCCGTGAACGCGATCAGGCTCGGCGACGCGCGCATGCGCATGCCCTGGCGCTGCTGCGCGGCCATGCCCATGCCCATCGAGGACGTCACGCGCCGTCCTCCGCGTCGTCCGCCGCCGGCGGCGCTGACGCCAGCTCGGCCAGCCGCGAGGGGGTGATGTCGAGCCAGCTGGCGGCAAGGTCGGCGTCACCCTCGGCCTGGCGCAGCGCCTCGTGCGATGTCGCCCGCGCCAGGTCGGCCATGGCCGCCGCCAGCGGCACGCGCGCGCGGACGAGCGCCGCAGGGTCGATGGGCGGCGGGGCGCCCCCGAACGGCCCGGTCGCAAGGTCCAGATCCTCGGGCGCGATGGGACGGCCCATGGAGAGCACGACCGCGCGCTGGATGGCGTTCTCGAGCTGCCGGACGTTGCCCGGCCAGTCGTAGTTCATGAGCAGCCCCATCGCCTGATCGCTGATCTTGGTCGGCGGCGCGCTGGGGGCGGCGCGATAGCGATCGAGGAAGTGGGCGACGAGCGCGGGGATGTCGTCGTGGCGCTCGCGCAGCGGCGGCATGTCGATGCGGATCACGTTGAGCCGATAGAACAGGTCCTCTCGAAACCGCCGCGACTCGACGGCCGCTTCCAGGTCGATGTTGGTGGCGGCGATGACCCGGACGTCGACGTCGAGCGTGACCTGCCCGCCCACGCGCTCGAACTGGCCGGACTGGAGCACGCGCAGCAGCTTCTTCTGGGTGCTGGGCTCGAGCTCGCCGACCTCGTCGAGGAAGATCGTTCCGTGGCTGGCCAGCTCGAAGCGGCCCTTGCGGCGCTCGATGGCGCCCGTGAAGGCACCCTTCTCGTGGCCGAACAGCTCGCTCTCTAGGAGCATCTCCGGCAGCGCCGCGCAGTTGACGCGGACCAGCGGGCCGCGCCGGCGGGGCGAGTTCTGGTGGAGCGTCTCGGCCACCAGCTCCTTGCCGGTGCCGGTCTCGCCGGTGATGAGCACCGTGACGTCGCTGGCCGCCACCCGGCCGATGAGCTTGTACACGGCCTGCATGGCCGCGCTGACGCCGATGATCCGGTCGCTGACCTCGGCCCCGGCCAGCGACTCCTGGAGCGCGTCGACCTCCTCCGAGAGCCGCCGGTGCGCGAGCGCACGGCGCACGACGTGGCGGACGGTCTCGGGCTCGAGCGGCTTGACCAGGTAGTCGTAGGCCCCGGCCTGCATGGCGCGGATGGTCCTGGACGAGCTCGAGTCCGCGGTGATGATGACGACCGGCACGTCGCCGGCCGAGCGCAGATGAGCCAGCACATCGAGGCCGTCGCCATCGGGCAGGTTCATGTCGAGCAGCACCAAGTGCGGCGCGTGCTCCGCAAAGCGCGCCCGCGCGCTTGCGGCATCGTCCGCCTCGACGACAAGGTCGATCAGGGCGAGCTCGCTGACGAACTCCCGGACCAGCGTGCGGATGGCGGCGTCGTCGTCGACGACGAGGATGGTGTGGCTCATCGACCGCGCATTATAGGGCCGCCTGGGATCGCCGCGAGTAGCGGGTCTCGCTCGCGTCCTAGAATGGTATCATCGCGCCATGCCCGGCGCCTTGCCCCCCGGCCGGACCGGCACAGCTCCGGCCACGCGCGACCTCGGCCCGACGCTCGACGGCTTGCTCGCCGCGGCGATGCGGGCATTCGACGCGGATGCGGCCGCCATCTACCTGGCCGACCCGCACGAGGGCGACCTGGTGCTCGAAGCGGCCCGCGGGCTCCCGCCGGAGGCGCTCGGGCATCGCCTGGCGGTGGGCGAAGGGCTCGTCGGGAGGGCGGCATCCGTCGGGCGGTCGATCGTCAGCGACGATGTCCCGCTCGATCCGCGCTCCGTCCGCCGGCGCCCCGACTGGGAGGCCCCGCCGGCCGTGCGCGCCTTCCTCGGGGTCGCGCTGCATGCGGGGCCGACCGTTCTCGGCGTACTGGAGCTGGTGCGCCGGCGCGCCGCACCGTTCACGCCGGAAGAGCGCGGCCACGCGTCGATCTTCGCGGATGGAGCGGCCCTGCTGATCGAGCAGACGCGCCTCATGCGCCAGCCGCCGCCAGCGGCCGTCGCGGGCTCGGCCGGGGTGGTGGGCGATCCGATCGGGGTGGCCTCGGTCAACCGCCGGCTCTTGATCGCCAGCGCCAGCCCTGCCTTCTGCGAGATGCTCGGGCAACCGGTGGAGGGCCTTGTCGGGCGTCCGGTGCTCAGCGTGCTGCCGGCGCTCGGCCACCCGCACGCGCGCGATGCCCTAGAGGCCGCCCTTCGAGGCAGCCCGAGCCACCTCTCGGGAATTCGGATGCCGTCGTCGACGCCGGCGCCTGAGCACGAGGCGGCCTTCAGCCTAGCCCTGATCCCGGTCGGCGATGCGTCGCGCGGGGGCGAGGGTGTCCTCCTGGCGCTCCAGGACGTCTCGGCGCGCGCACGTCTCGAGGCCGAGCTCCGCTCGCAGACCGCCAACGCCCTCGACGCGCGCGACCGGCTGAGGGCGGTGGTCGAGGTGGTCAGCCACGAGCTGCGGACGCCCTTGACCAGCGTGCTCGGCTACGCTCGGCTGCTCCAGGACCGGCCTGACGCCGAACCGGATCGCCGTGCCGAGTGGGCGGCTCTGGTGGCGGAGAAGGCGCGCCTGATGGCTCGCCAGGTCGAGGAGGTCACCGAGCTGGCGCGGTTGGGCAGCACGGCCTTTGCGTTGGAGCGGCGGGCGACGGATCTTGGCGAGCTGGTACGGTCCGTGGCCGCGGAGCTGAGCGCCGCCGCACCGGCGCACACGGTCGTCGCATCGGTGGCCCCGGGCGTGCCCAGCATCCTGGCGGATCGCGACCGCATCGGTCAGGTCGTGTCAAACCTCGTCGGCAACGCGATCAAGTTCTGGCCGGCCGGCGGCACCATCCGGGTCTTCGTGCAGGCCCACGGCGGCATGGTCGACGTGGCCGTTGTCGACCAAGGCCCCGGGATCCCTGCCGGTGCCGGAGAGCGCGTGTTCGATCCGTTCTTCCGCGTTCGGAGCGCCGAGACGGCGGGGGTGAAGGGCACTGGGCTCGGGCTGTCGATCTGCCGCGCCATCGTCGCCGCGCACGGGGGCGACATCGCCTACGAGCCGACGCCCGGCGGCGGTGCGACGTTCCGCGTCCGGCTCCCGTTGGTCAGCCTACCGTGAGCCGGTGAGATCCTCGAACCGACCCTCGAGGTCGGCGAGCGGTGCGGGCATGTGGTCCGAGCGCTCGGCGGGGTCCAGCGACCACCACAGCAGCTCGGCACCCTCGGCGACCGGCGCCAGCAGCTGCAGCAGGTCTGCACCAGGGGCCTCCGCGTAGAGCTCGAGCTCCTGGAGGGCGATGCGGTCGGCACCGGCCACGATCCGGTCCGTGAACACCAGGACGCCGTCGACGGAGAACGTCCCGGGCCACGAGATTCGGTCGCGACCGCCGTTGGGGTTCTCGACGCCGAAGCCGGTGGGCAGCAGGCGCTCGCCCTGGTACAAGGCCACGCGGTACAGGTACGGGTACTGGCTGCCCTGCCAGAACAGCCGGATCTCGGAGATCTCGATGCGGGTCGGGAACCGGACGAAGATGTACGGGTTGCCGGGGCTCTGCTCCCGGCTCGGATCGGAAGCCCAGTACGTGCCGTAGTCGCCGTCGAGCGCGCGCCAGCCAGGACAACAGGCCATGGCGCTGGACGTGATGGCTTCGCCGGCCAGCGCCAGGTTGGGCGTGGCGACCCCGTAGACCTCCCATTCGGCCAGCGAGAACCCTTCAGCCGGATTGCTCGAGTCGACCAAGTACAGCAACAGGTGGCGCGCTTCGGCCCGCGCGAGCGGGATGGCCTCGACGCCGCCGGTGCCGCCGTGGCCATCGGAGGTCTGGTAGATGCGCACCCAATCGCCGCCGTTGCCGTAGCTGGGGTCCCAAACGTAGAGCGCGTAGCGCGTGGCGTGGGTGGTGCCCCAGCGCAGCACGATCTGGTTGAAGATCTCGTCGCGCCCGAGATCGAGCCGCGCCCATGCGGCGCGCCCCGGCGGAACGGCCCAGTCCGTGCGCGCATCGCCGTCGTTGACGGCGGTCGGCCCGCGGCCCGGCAGGCCCTCGGTGGACGCCATGACCATCCCGCCGAGCGCCAGGTTGCGGGGCAGGCCGGACGGCGTGGGCTGCGGCGTGGGCTGCGGGCTACCGCAAGCGGAGGGCGAAATGGTCTGCAGGTAGAAGTACGTGCCGCCGCCAGGGCACGCCCGCAGCGTGCCCTCGATGCGCACGGTCAAGCCGAAGTAGATGTCCAGCGGCGTGTCCGAACGGACGTCGAGCACCTCGCCGGTGTCGCACAGGACCAGCTGCGCGACGGCCTCGCCACAGCCGCCGACCCGCGCGCGCACCGTCCCATAGCGCACCTCGGCCTGCTGGGCGCGGGCGGTGGACGGGCTGAACGTGCCGAGCACGCCCCCGACGAGGCCTGCCAGGATGAGAGCGCCTAACAATACCTGGCGTCGAAGCGAGCCCGCGGAGTCGAGTTCGCTGGCAAGCCAGGACCGCGCAGGCGTAGCAGCGCTACGCCGAGCAGGCCTGGTGCAGCCAGCGGGCTCGAGGACCGGGCGTAGCCGGCGAGAGGTATTGTTAGGCGCTCTAAGCGCGCCCAGCGCTCCCGGCGTTCGGAGCCCGCCGTTCACGGCGCCACCCCGTGCTCCGGCTCGACGACGATGACCACCTGCCCGGCGGGCGGCTCGCCGCCGTCCCACGCCGGCCCAGGCACGAGCACGGCCGTCACGGTGACGAAGAGGCGGCTCACCCCGGAGATCCCACCGATGTCGACGAAGCGCGCCGACCGCGCGTCGCCTTCGCTGGGCTCCATGCGGCCCATGCTCACCGACCACTCGATCTCGACGGCTTCACCTTCGAGGTTGGTGACCTGGCACTCGGCCGTGCCAGCGCTCTTCACCGGATCCGGCGTGCAGCGGAGCTCGAGCACCGTCGGCTGCGGGGCGCCGGGCGTCGGCGTCGGCGCGGGCGGCTCGGTCGGGTCGGGCGGCGGGGCCGTCGGCTCGGCCGTTGGCTCGGTGGGCACGACCGGCGGCTCCGTCGGCTCCGGGGTAGCGGTCGGCTGCGGCGCCGGCCGGTCGGTGGGCCGGGGCCGGTCGGTGGCGCGGGCGGGCGGGTCCGTCGGCACGGCGGGCGCCGGCGCGATCTGGGCGCCGGGCGCCGGTTCCCCCACCGATGGCGCGGCCGCCGCGACCTGGACCACCGGCGGAGCCGGGCGCTCGGGCGCCGGCTCGGGTTCCGGTGCCGGCGCCGCGCCGCGACCCGGCGACGGGCGGAGAGGCGCCAGCACGACGCGTCCGGACCACGGGTGGCTGGCGGCGGCGCGCGCCGCGAGCACCTCGGCTCCGGGGGCCAGTCGCGGCACCGGCCGTTCGGCCAACCCGCCCGCGCCGCGGAACGCAACGATGCCCTCGTCGAGCACCGCGCGCGCCGCGCGCCAGGCAGCGACCGGCAGGCGGTCCTGTGCAGTGATGAGGTCGTGGCGCGCCGTGCCCAGCCAGGCCACCAGCGGCATCGCCACGCGCTCCCGCGACGCGCCGGCCGCCAGCGCCGCGTCGGCGCCGCCGAGCGCCGCGGTGACGTCGCGGTTGAATCGGCCCAGGCTCTCGACCGCCCGATCCGGCACGCGCACGGCCTCGTCGAGGCGCCGGCGCGCATGGTCCAAGTGGATGGCCGTGGCATGCACGTCGCCCGATAGCCATACCTCCAGGCGCTCGGTGCCCAGCTTGATGGGGTAGAGGGCGGCGCCCGGGAGCGCGTCGCGCGCAGCAAAGCCGAGCCCGGCCCCGGCGCACAGCACCACCGTGGCCGCGACGGCGGCGCTGGCCGCGGTGCTGGCCCAGAAGCGGCCCACCAGCGCGACGAGCGCGCCGCGCGATGGGCGCGAGGCAAGCGAGGAGGGCGCAGGCGCGGATGCCAGCCGGTCGGCCAGCGCGCTGCGGAACGCCGACGACGGCTGCGGCTGTGGGAGCTGCTCGAGCGCGGCGGCCAACGGGACGAGCGACTGGAGCTCGCCCGCGCCCGCCGGCAGGCCCGCGACGATAGCGGATACCGCTTGTCCGCGATCCAGGCACGCTAGCGCTTCGTCGAGCGCCTGGACGACGAGGGTGGTGGGCAGCGGAGCGGCGTTCAAACGCGCGGGCGCGGGCGCCTGGGCCAGGGCCGCGGCGAGGCGCGCGCGGAACGCGGGGGTAGGGCCAGGCTGCGCGGGCAGGCGGGCAAGGCCGTCCGCCAGGTCGAGCAGCGCGCGCAGCTCGGCGGCGAGCGCCGGGTGAGCGGCCACGATCGCCGCCGCGTCACCGCCATCGGCCATGACGTCGAGGCACTCGGCGAGCGCGCGTTCCCGGTCGTCCATCACCGGCCCTAGACCAGCTCGTCCTGCTCGCGGTGGAGCAGGTCGCGAAGCGCGGAGAGCGCGCGGAACTGCAGGCCGCGGATGGCGCCGCGGCGCTTGCCCATGCTGTCCGCGACCTCGCCCGTCGACAGGCCCTCGAAGAAGCGCAGCACCAGCACCTGCTGCTGTTCCTCCGTCAGGCGCCCGATGGCGTGACGCACGCGTTCCATGGTCAGCGCCTCCGCCAACACGCGCTCGGGGCGCACCACGTCACGGCTGGCGCGCTCTTCGAGCTGCCGGGAGGCGTCGTCCAGGGCAAGGTGTTCGCGGCGCGCCCGGTGGAAGTCCACCACCAGGTTGTGCGCGATGCGGAACAACCAGGCCCCGAACGGATGATCGCGCCACTCGTAGTCACCAATTGCATCCCATGCCTTCATGAACGTCTGGCTGGTGAGGTCCTCGGCTTGCTGCCGATCGCTCACCTTGAAGTAGATGTACCGAAAGATCCGGTCGACGTACTGCTCGTATAGCTCGCCGTAGGCCGCCCGATCGCCCTCGGTTGCCCTAGCGGCGAGGAGCCGCTCGCCCTCGAGCGGCGCGCCGTCGCCCGTCCCGTTGCGGCGCCCCTCGGCGAGCTCCGCGATGGATACGATGGGCGCGCCGTGCATAACGCCGGACGGTGGCACGGTGTTACGGATGCTGCCGGAATCGTTCACGCAGCGAGCCTGAGGGGGGCCATGGCACGGTCCTCCAAGAGAGCATACGGTGGGTGGGGTACACCGGCGACGCGCGAAGCGCGCGATCGAAAGACAAGGACGGAGCAGAACGCCCGAATGATATGCACGATTCCAAGCGGCGGTGTGGTCGCCGCTCCGGAATGCGCACGCCGATGTGTTAGACTCCCGTCGACCGGAGCCCGAGGGCGGGAGCGGCGCCCGGCCACGTGGAGTCATCATGCACCTTCAGTTCTGGGGCGCGGCGCGCACGGTGACGGGCTCGATGCACTTCTTGCGCATCGGCGGGCGCAACCTGCTCCTGGATTGCGGCCTCTTCCAGGGCCAGCGCAAGATCGCGTTCGAGCGCAACCGCAACCTGCCGTTCGACGCGTCGTCGATCGACGCCGTCATCCTGTCGCACGCCCACATCGACCACAGCGGTAACCTGCCGACGCTGGTCAAGCACGGCTTTCGCGGCCCGATCTTTGCGACCTCCGCGACCCGGGACCTGTGCGCGCACATGCTGCTGGACTCGGCGCATATCCAGGAG
>Ga0326597_10005617_pt1 | contig 17349 bp, 14 predicted proteins | sample RVTome_12_FD_203789 | JGI IMG/M metagenome (GOLD analysis project Ga0326597, IMG submission 203789) | Soil microbial communities from uranium-contaminated site in the Upper Colorado River Basin, Wyoming, United States - RVT100D185 | ecosystem: Environmental > Terrestrial > Soil > Contaminated >... | reverse complement strand
CGCGCTGCCGGTGCTCGAATGGATCGTCGGACTTGCAGGGCGAACCGGCCGCCGCATCCCGGTGCGCCTCGTCAAGGGCGCTTACTGGGACAGCGAGATCAAGCGCGCCCAGATTGCCGGGCTCCAGACCTATCCGGTCTTCACCCGCAAGGCCTCGACCGATGTATCCTACCTCGCCTGCGCCCGTTTCATGATCGAGAACGCGGCCCGGCTCCACCCGCAGTTCGCGACCCACAACGCCCAGACCCTGGCTTCGGTCAAGGTTCGGGCCGCGGGAACCGGAATCGAGATCCAGCGCCTGCACGGCATGGGCCAGGCGCTTCACCGGGCGGCGAGCGAGGAAGGCGGACTCGGTCTTCCAAGCCGCATCTACGCGCCTGTCGGCAGCCATCAGGATCTTCTCGCCTATCTCGTCCGCCGGCTGCTCGAGAACGGCGCCAACACGTCGTTCGTCAACCGCCTCGCCGACGACCGCGCGCCGGTGGACGACATCATCGCCGACCCGGTCGACCTTGTTGCCGCGCTTGATGACATTCCCCATCCGGCGATCCCGGCGCCGGGCGATCTGTTCAGGCCCGAGCGCGCCAACAGCGGCGGCATGCTGCTGTCCGAGCCGACGGTCCGCGGACCGCTGCTGTCGCGGCTGCGAGCCAGCATCGACAGCCGCGCGCGCGCCGGCGCCTTGGTCGCTGGCGAGCGCGCCCCGGGCGGCGCCGAGCGCGCCGTCGCTGCGCCCCATGACCATCGCCTGGTGGTCGGCTCGGTCAGCGATGCGAGCGAGGCCGACATCGACCGCGCGCTCGGCCTCGGCGTTATCGCGCAGCAGGACTGGGACCGGCGCGGAGGTGGCGCGCGCGCCGAAATGCTCGAACGCGCCGCCGACCTCGTCGAGACCCATCGCGAAAAGCTGATGGCGCTGATGATGGCCGAGGCCGGCAAGACGGTCGCGAACGCGCTCGGCGACGTGCGCGAGGCGGCCGACTTCCTGCGCTATTATGCGGCGCGCGCGCGCGCCGAGTTTTCCGGTCCCGTGCGCCTTCCCGGCCCCACCGGCGAGGCCAACGAGACTGAGCTCCACGGACGCGGCGTGTTCGCTTGCATCTCGCCGTGGAATTTTCCCCTCGCCATCTTCACCGGCCAGGTCGCGGGCGCGCTGGCGGCCGGCAACGCGGTGGCGGCAAAGCCGGCCGAGCAGACATCGCTCGTCGCCGCGGCCGCCACCCGGCTCATGCACGAGGCCGGCATTCCGGGCGAGGTGCTGGCGCTGCTTCCGGGCGACGGCCCCCGGGTCGGCGCGAGACTCATCGCCGATCCGCGCACCGCCGGGGTCGCCTTCACCGGCGGAACCGAAACCGCGCGGGCGATCGCCCGGTCGCTCGCGGCCCGCGACGGGCCGCTGGTGCCCCTGATCGCCGAGACCGGCGGCCTCAATGCGATGATCGTCGATTCGACGGCGTTGCCCGAGCAGGCCGTGCGCGACGCGATTGGTTCGGCGTTCGATAGCGCCGGCCAGCGCTGCTCGGCGCTGAGGGTCATGTGCGTCCAGGGCGACATCGCCGGGCGGATCATCGACATGCTGGCCGGCGCCATGGACACGCTCATCGTCGGAAGTCCGTTCGACGAGACGACCGATGTCGGACCGGTGATCGACGAGGAGGCGCGCGGCCGGCTCGAGGAGCACAAGGCGGCGATGCGCGCATCGGCCCGGGTAATCCGCGAGCTGGAGCTGCCGGAGGCGGCCGGGCACGGCACCTTCGTTGCGCCGGCGGCGTATGAAATCGGCTCGCCCGCCGAAATCGACCGCGAGGTGTTCGGCCCCGTGCTCCACGTGCTGCGGTTCGAGGCAAGCCGGCTCGATCAGCTCGTCGATTTCATCAACGGCTGGGGCTACGGGCTCACCCTCGGGGTCCACACCCGCATCGAGACCCGCGCCCGCGACATCGCCGCCCGCGCCCGGGTCGGCAATGTCTATGTCAACCGCAACCAAATCGGCGCGGTTGTCGGCGCGCAGCCGTTCGGCGGCGAAGGCCTGTCGGGAACCGGCCCCAAGGCGGGCGGCGCGCTCTATCTGCACCGGTTCGCCACCGAGCGCACCCGCTCCACCGATACGACCGCGTCGGGCGGCAACACGACACTCCTGTCACTGGCGAGCGCGGATTCACCGGAAGGTCTGGTTCGGGGAAGGTCAACAAAAGTACGTTAGAACCAATATTTGTAGATTGGAATTTATCCATCACATGAGATTATGCGTGGCCCGTTCGCCCGTCCCCATCACGGACGGCAGTCCCACATCGCCGCTCTGGTGTGAGCCGGGCGGGAGTGGCGACGCTCTCGCGGCCGCATCGACAGCGCGAGTTGGAGCTGGCGCCCGAGGTCCGGCTGGCAGGGCTCAAACGGCGGATTGCCAATGGCGCTGCAAATTCCCATTGTATAGGCGAGGATCGGGCCCCGTATTCGGCAATGGGGCCGCTTCGGGCGCGCCTGAACAAAGGTTTCATGAACAAAGACCGCAAGCCCCCCGCACCGGCGTCCGACAGGGAAATCACCAGGTCGAGCGAAAGCGAGATCAACCGGTTCCTGTCGAATGTGAGGCGCCGGCCACGGGCCTCCGGCGCCGGGCGCGGAAGGCTGATCTTCGCCATGGATGCGACCATGAGCCGCCAGCCGACATGGGACCGCGCGCTGGCCATTCAGGGCGACATGTTCCGCGCCACCTCGGCCATTGGCGGCCTCGACGTCCAGCTCATCTATTTTCGCGGGCTTGGCGAATGCCGCTCCAGCAAGTGGGTCGGCAACCCCGAGGCGCTCGCCCGCCTGATGACCTCGGTCTACTGCCGCGGCGGCCGCACCCAGATCCATCGCGTGCTGCGCCACGCGCTGAAGGAGACCCGGCGCAAGCCCGTGAGCGCGCTTGTCTATGTCGGTGACTGCATGGAGGAGAATGTCGACGAGCTGTGCGTTCTGGCCGGCGAGCTCGGCATGCTCAAGGTACCGGTCTTCATGTTCCATGAAGGCCACGAGCCGGTCGCCGGCGCCGCCTTCCGGGAAATCGCGCGCCTGTCGTCAGGCGCTTATTGCCGCTTCGATGCGGCTTCGGCGGACCAGTTGCGCGAACTGCTCGCGGCTGTCGCCGTCTATGCCGCCGGGGGATTGGAGGCGCTCGCCGATCACCGCGATACCGGCGGCGCGCGCCGGTTGATCGAACAGCTCAGATAGCCCGGCATGGCCTATGTCCTCCTCGGCATTGCCGCTCTCGGCCTGCTGCTGCTGGGCGGCCTGGCCTTCGTGCGGGCGAACCCGGCCACGCTGGCCCAGACCCTGCGCAGGGGGGCCGGCATTTCGGCCCTGCTGCTGGCCGTTCTGCTGGCGCTCGCCGGCCGGTTTCTGTTTGCCGTGCCGCTCGCCTGGATCGCATTGACGCTGCTGTCCCGCGGTTTCGGCCTGCCGCGGGGCTTTCCCGGCTCCGGCCGGCCGTCGGCCGGGCAGACCTCGCGCGTGCGCACCGCGACCATCGAGATGACCCTCGATCATGACAGCGGCGAAATGGAGGGCGAGGTCCTTGCGGGCGCCATGGCCGGGCAACGGCTGGGCAGCCTCGATCTCGAAGCGCTGCTGGACCTGAGACGGTCATGCGCCGGCAGCGACCCACGGTCGGTCCAGCTTCTCGATGCCTACCTCGATCGAACGCATCGGGGCTGGCGGGCGAGGGTCGGCGCCGAGGAGGGGCAGGCGGAGGGCGCGCGCGCCGCGGATACCGGCGGCCCGATGACCCGGGAGGAGGCGTATGAGGTTCTGGGCGTCGCGCCGAACGCGACCAAGGAGCAGATCCGCAGCGCCCATCGCCAGCTGATGAAGAAGCTGCATCCCGACCAGGGCGGCTCGACCTATCTCGCCTCCAAGGTGAACGAGGCCAAGGATTTGCTGCTGAAATCGCGGTGACAACCGGCGTCGGGGATGGGGCCGGTGCCGTCAAGACATGCAATGACCTATTGCGCGACCACGATGCAGTCGATGCGGCGCTTCTTGAGAGCCGAGCACGCGCGGGTGGCCGATTGCTTGTCGAGTCCGGCAAAGCGCGCGCGGTAGATCGTGCCGCTCTCGTTCTCGACCGACGGCGTAAAGCCCATCGCCTCGGCGAGGAGCTCACTGGCGGTCTTCTGTGCGGTCTCGAGCCGGCGCTGGGCATCGCTCTGGGAGGCATAGGCGCCGACCTGAATCTGGTAGCCGGCGGGAATTTCGATGGCTTCGGGCTCCGGCGTGTGGGCCGGTGTCGCCGCGGCTGCGATCGCGCCCACATCGCCGCCGCCGCCTTCATCGGAAGTGGGCGCGGGGGATGCCGCGCCCTCGGGCACGATGAGGCGTCGGGCCCGCGTCGAATCGACCTCGCCCGCGATGTCGGGCATCGCCATCGCCGCCGCGATCAGCCGTTCGATCGGATCCATCGAGCCTTCGGCGTCGTCCACATAGGCCGACGCCCCGGCCGACACCGAGGAGGCGACCTGGTAGGCGGACATGGCGGTCGACGGCAGCGGCGCGGCGCGCATCACCGCGGCTCGCGCCGCGGTCGGCTTGATCATCTGCTGGCGGCCGGCGGCGGTATAGCCCGGCGGGCGTGAGACCGGCTCGGCCAGTGGCAGCTCGCGCGAGCGCGGCGGCACCTCCACCATGGTCAGCTTCACCGTTCCCGGCCGGGTCGGGGCGGCTTCGGCCCGCTCCGGTGCCGGTGTCGCCGGAGCGGCGGCGACCAGAGCCGGCTTGGGGCGCGGCGACAGGTTCGGCTGCGTCGACAGCTTGGGAAATGATTCCTCGAGAATCGCGCGCATATGCGCATCGCGGCTCGATCCCGACTTGCCGCCCATGACGACGCCGATGGCGATCTTGTCGCCGCGCCGCGCCGAGGCGACGAGATTGTATCCGGACGCCCGCGTGTACCCGGTCTTGATGCCCTCGGTGCCGGAAAACGTTCCGAGCAGCCGGTTGTGATTGGAATAGGTGTTGCCGCGCCAGGTGAAGCTCTTCAGCCGGAACAGTTTGTAGAATTCCGGGAAGTCGGTCATCATTCTGAGACCAAGCGTCGCCATGTCGCGCGCCGTCGTCTTCTGCTCGGCGTTCGGAAGTCCGGAGGCGTTGCGGAATGTGGTGCGGGTCATGCCGAGCGCGCGCGCGGTCTCGGTCATGCGCTGGGCGAACTGCCACTCGGTGCCGGAGATGTGCTCGGCGACCGCGGCCGCGACATCGTTGGCCGATTTGGTGATCAGCGTCCCGATTGCGTCATCGACGGCAATGGTCTCGCCGGGCTTGAGACCGAGCTTGGATGGCGGTTGCGCCGCCGCGTGGGCGGAGAACGTGATCCGGTCGGACTTCTTGATTCGGCCCGCCGCGATTTCACCGAACAGGACATAGAGGGTCATGATCTTTGTGAGCGAGGCGGGATAGCGCGGCGAATCGGCGTTGCGCGCGCGGATGTCCGCGCCCGTATTGGCGTCGATGATCAGCGATGCGTACTTGCTGTTGGCCGCGGCCGGTGTGGCGGCCGTGCCGGCGGTCAGCACGACAACGGCGAAGACCACCATATGAACGAGCCAGGCGACAGGCCGGCGGCTACTCATCAGATGTCCCCTCACCAACGCGCCGTACCGACCGACTCGCTTACCAGACCTTCCATCGCCGCACCACCGTTCGTGTGGAAAACCAACACCTTATTGCGACAATATTGAGGCAGGACGCAGCCCCCGACCGGCGGATCCAACGATTCACCACCCTAGTCAGCCGAGGTTAGCGATCGGTAAAAGGGAGCGGTGGATTTTCTTGTTGCGCTGCAGCAAAAACATCTTGACCGCCGGCGACGGGAAGCCTAAATATTGGATTGTGCAGCGCAGCATGCCGCCGCGCTGACGACCGAGAAAGGGGTTCGCGGAGCGATGAGCGAGATGACCATGACCAGTTTAGACGACTTTCAGGCCAAGGGCCGCGAAGGTTTTGAGGCGGCGATGGAGTGTCTTTCGGCGTGGACCAACGGCTGGCAGGCGATCGCGGCCGAGTGCGCCGACTATACGAAGTCTTCATTCGATCTGTCGACCAAGGCGGTGGAAGACACGCTGGCGGCCCGATCCGTTGATTCGGCCTACCAGACCCAGGTCGAGTTCGCCAAGAAGGCGTATGACAATTTCGTGAGCGAGACCGGCAAGCTTGGCGAGATGTATTTCGCCGCCGCGCGCGAGGCGTTGACGCCGATCGAAAAGCAGATTCGCAAGTCCGCCTGACCGCCACTCGAGCGGGCCCCGCTGCCGGCGAATCGGCTCCGATCGACTCCGCCGCCCGCGAGGCAGGACAGAAAATTGTCCAGCCGTCCGGACCGGGGAACTGGCGGGCGCCGGCAGACATGAAACACTGATGATCGCGGATTCACGGCCCGGCGCATCTGCCGGGTCTTTTGTTTGGCGCCGGGCCGCGCGCCGGCAGGATCCGCGAATCGTGCCGGCAGCCGATTTGCCTTGGCCCGCCCGCGCGCCGGCGCAACCCGCCATCCAAAATCACATGCCTGCTCGACGCTGCGGGGTGTTTTCACGCCGCCAGCGCCTGCCTATCTATTGCATGCGTGTCCCGTTCCGGTGTTACAATCGCACGTGTCCGCAGGTTCGGCACACCCCAACTGTCGTGATGTTGAAAGTAGTTCGGGACCACTTGAAAATGACCCGCGTGCCGCTGCTGGCGACAAGGGGCGGGTCCGGGCGTGATCGCGGGCGGAGTGACGGCGAGATCGTCACCCAGACCCGCACGAAGACGAAAAAGCCCAGCATGTACAAGGTACTGCTGCTGAATGACGATTACACGCCGATGGAGTTCGTGGTCCATGTTCTGGAGCGGATTTTTTCCAAGGGGCGTGAGGAGGCAACACGGATCATGCTCCATGTGCATCAGCACGGTGTCGGGATCTGCGGTGTCTACACATACGAGGTGGCGGAAACCAAGGTGACGCAGGTGATGGATTTTGCCCGCAAGCACCAGCACCCGCTACAGTGCACCATGGAGAAGGACTGAAGGAGCTGGAGTTGCCGACGTTCTCGCGGAGTCTTGAGCAGGGACTGCATCGTGCGCTGGCGCTGGCGAACGATCGCCATCACGAATATGCGACGCTCGAGCACCTTCTGCTCGCGCTGATCGACGACGCCGATGCCGCCGCCGTCATGCGCGCCTGCAACGTCGATCTCGATGTCCTCAAGCAGAATCTCGTCGACTATGTCGATCACGATCTGTCGAATCTCGTGGTCGCCGGCGGCGAGGATGCCAAGCCCACGGCGAGCTTCCAGCGGGTGATCCAGCGCGCGGTGATCCATGTCCAGTCGTCCGGCCGCGAAGAAGTGACGGGCGCCAACGTGCTGGTCGCGATCTTTGCCGAGCGCGAAAGCCATGCCGCCTTTTTCCTGCAGGAGCAGGAGATGACCCGCTATGACGCGGTCAACTACATCAGCCACGGAATCGCCAAGCGCGCCGAACTGTCCGAGGCAAGGCCCGTGCGCGGCGCCTCCGAGGAGGGAGAAGCGCGAGGCGGCGACGAGGACGAGAAGGATGGCAACGATGCGCTGTCCCAATACTGCGTCAACCTCAACCGCAAGGCGAACGAAGGGCGCATCGATCCGCTGATCGGGCGGGCCGCCGAGCTCGCGCGCACCATCCAGGTTCTGTGCCGGCGCCAGAAGAACAATCCCCTGTTCGTGGGCGATCCGGGCGTTGGCAAGACCGCGATCGCCGAGGGTCTCGCCCGCCGCATCACCGAGGGCGATGTTCCCGATGTGCTGAGGGATGCGACGATCTTCCAGCTCGACATGGGCGCGCTCCTCGCCGGGACGCGCTATCGCGGCGATTTCGAGGAGCGGCTGAAGGCGGTCGTCAAGGAGATCGAGAACTATCCCGGCGCGATCATGTTCATCGACGAGATCCACACCGTGATCGGTGCCGGCGCTACCTCGGGCGGCGCGATGGACGCCTCGAACCTCTTGAAGCCGGCGCTCCAGTCGGGGCATCTGCGCTGCATCGGCTCGACCACCTACAAGGAGTACCGCCAGCATTTCGAGAAGGACCGCGCCCTCGTGCGCCGGTTCCAGAAGATCGACATCAACGAGCCGAGCGTCCCCGACACGATCAAGATCCTGCGCGGGCTGAAGCCCTATTTCGAGGAGTTTCACAGGATTCGCTACACCGACCAGGCGATCAAGTCGGCGGTGGAACTCGCGGCCAAATACATGCACGACCGCAAGTTGCCGGACAAGGCGATCGACGTCATCGACGAGACCGGCGCCCGCCAGATGCTGCTGCCCGACGCGCGGCGGCGCAAGATCATCGGCGTCAAGGAGATCGAGGCGACGGTCGCCACCATGGCGCGCATTCCGCCGAAATCCGTGTCCAAGAACGATGCCGCGGTGCTGAAGGATCTCGACACCGACCTGAAGCGCGTCGTATTTGGCCAGGAGCGCGCGATCGAGGCGCTGTCGGCGGCGATCAAGCTGGCGCGGGCGGGGCTCAGGGAGCCGCAAAAGCCGATCGGCTGCTATCTGTTCTCGGGGCCGACCGGCGTCGGCAAGACCGAGGTCGCCCGTCAGCTCGCCGCGCTTATGGGCGTCGAGCTGATCCGCTTCGACATGTCGGAATACATGGAGCGCCACACGGTCTCGCGGCTGATCGGCGCGCCGCCCGGCTATGTCGGCTTCGATCAGGGCGGGCTCCTGACCGACGGCGTCGACCAGCACCCCCATTGCGTTCTGCTGCTCGACGAGATCGAGAAGGCGCACCCGGACCTGTTCAACATCCTTCTCCAGGTCATGGACCACGGCAAGCTTACTGACCACAACGGCAAGAGCGTCGATTTCCGCAACGTGATCTTGATCATGACCACCAACGCGGGTGCGTCCGACCTCGCAAAGCCCCCGATCGGCTTCTCGCAAGTGAAGCGCGAGGGCGACGACGAGGAGGCGATCAACCGCATGTTCTCGCCCGAGTTCCGCAACCGGCTGGACGCGGTGATCGCGTTCTCCAACCTGCCGCGCGACGTCGTGCGCCGGGTGGTCGAGAAGTTCGTGCTCGAGCTCGAGGTCCAGCTCGCCGATCGCAACGTCACGATCGCGATGTCGGAGGAGGCGACCGACTGGATCGTCGATCACGGCTACGACGAGAAGTTCGGTGCCCGCCCGCTCGCGCGTGTCATTCAGGAGCACATCAAGAAGCCGCTCGCCGACGAGGTGCTGTTCGGCAAGCTGATGAAGGGCGGTGCCGTTTCGGTAACGCTGGAGCAAGCCGAGGACGGAACCAGGAAACTCGGCTTTACCTTCGAGGAGCCCGACCTGCCGGTGCCGCGCCCGCGGCCGAGGCGCCGGCCGAAGCCGAAGAAGGCCCCCAAGGGGCCTGACGGCTCCAGCGGCGCGCCGAGGAACAATGGCGGCAGCACCGGCCGGGGCTCGGTGCCGAAGGTGCCGCTCGCGGTGGATTAGGCGAGGGCGCGAACGGCGCACCGCGTCGGCATGGCGCGCGTCCTCACCCCGCACGCGCTTTTTGCCGCGCCGGGCCGACCTTCGTCAGCGGCCCGAGATTGAGCCAGGCGCCGAGCGCCTTTTCGATCGCCCGCGGGCCCACCACCTCGAGCCGTCCCGACGAGATTGCCCGCCGAAGCGGGAGGTCGCCGCGCACGATGTAGATCATGTCGGCGAGGGTGCAGCCGAGATACAGGTCGATTCCGTGGCCCGGGTCGTCGATGCAGAGCGTGCAGTGTCCCCTTTCGTTGAGGAACCACCACACTTTCTTGCCGGCCGGCTGGTCGGTGAACTCGACCTGGACGACGGCGACCTCCTTGCCGAACGCATCGGCGCTGACGCTGCGCTCGAGCGTCCACAGGAGCAGCCCGAGGTCGATCTCGTGCTCGGCGAGCTCGCGCCGGGACCAGCGCTGGCCCCACACGCCGAGCGCCTCGATGAGCGGCACGAACTCGCGCCCGGCTTCGGTGAGGTGATAGCTCGCCCGGCCGCGTCCGGGGCCCGGGCCGCCGTCCGGCCGTCGCTCGATGATGCCCTCGGCCTCGAGCTGCTTCAGGCGCTGTGACAGGATCGTCGGCGACATCAGCGGCACGCCGCGCTGAATCTCGGAAAATCGCGTCGCACCGGCGGCGAGGTCGCGCACGATGAGCGGCGTCCAGCGCTCGCAGAAGAGCTCGGCCGCCTTGGCCACCGGGCAGAACTGTCCATAGGTCTTCATCGCTCACCCTCCGTCGCCATGATCGCGCGAATCGGCGGCCGGCCAAACTACACAATCTGGACTGTTTTTGCGCAAACCGCATGGCGATGGTGCGACCGCCGGGAACGCGGCCGAGGCCGCCCGGCAGGTGTTCGACCAACAGCCACGGGAGGTTAGCCATGAGCGATGTTCTGGCAGGTCAGGTGACCGCGAGCGCGGCCGAGATCTATGAGGAGTTCTTCGTTCCGGCCCTGTTTGGCGAATGGGCCGGGCGGGTGGCGGATGCCGCCCGCGTTGGCCTGGGCGACGTGGTTCTCGATGTCGGCTGCGGGACGGGGGTGCTCGCCCGCGAACTCGCGGCGAGATGCGGCCCGGATGGCGCGGTGACCGGCCTCGACCGCAACGAGGCCATGCTGGAGGTGGCGCGGGCGAGGGCGCCCGCAATCTCCTGGCGGCGCGGCATGGCCGAGGACCTGCCGTTCGCCGATGACGGGTTCGATGCCGCCGCGAGCCAGTTCGCGCTGATGTTCTACGAGGACCGTGTGGCCGCGCTTTCGCAGATGCGCCGTGTGGTCCGGCCCGGCGGGCGCATTGCCGTCGCGGTCTGGGGCCCGCTCGAGGCCGCGCCCGGCTACGCCGCCATGGTGGCCCTTCTGGGCGAGCTGTTCGGCTCCGATGTCGCCGAGGGCCTCAGCGCGCCCTATGTGCTGGGCGATCGGGACACTCTGCGCGACCTCTTCGCCAGGGCGGGCTATGGCGATGTCGAGATCGAATTGCGGCCGGGAAGGGCGCGCTTTCCCTCTCTCGATGACTGGATCTTCACCGATATTCGGGGCTGGACCCTGAGCGATCTGATCGACGATGAGCGCTACCGCCGGCTGGTCGCGGCGGCGACACCGAGGCTCGCCCATTTCGTCGCCGCCGATGGCAGCGTCGAATTCGACCACCCGGCGCTGATCGCCAGCGCGGTCAGCGGCTGAGCGCCGCCCTGATCTTTTCCGCGTGACGCTCGAGGACGCTCGCGTCGGCGATATGGCCGGGCGGCCTCAGGGCCACGCCCTCGTGGCGCGGCAGGACGTGGACATGGGTATGGAACACGACCTGGCCGCCGGCGCCCTCGCAGAAATGCTGCACGGTGATGCCGTCGGCGCCGAACGCCGCCATCTGCGCCCGCGCGACCCGTTGCGTGGTCGCCATGACGGCCGCCATGTCGCCCGGGTCGATGTCGAGAATATTGCGTGACGGCGCCCTCGGCAGCACCAGCACATGGCCGTCGGCGCGCGGCATGATGTCCATGATCGCCACGGTCCGCTCGTCCTCGAAAACGCGGACCGACGGCACTTCGCCGGCGAGAATCCTGGCGAAGATGTTCTGGTCGTCATAGGCGGTCATCCGGACCTCCTCCTGTCCCCGTAGGGGGGCAAACGGCAGGCGTTTGCCCACGCGGCCGGCCGCGCGACGCGTGGGCACGGGCACTGGCGCGCCCTTTGCCCACCCTACGATCAATCCTGCTCATGCCGATAGGGCGCGTGCTCGCCGAGCTCGCGCTGCTCGAGCTCCACCCAGTTGCGCTCGTCGTCGAGATAGTCGGCGATGGCGCGCCTCAGCCCCTTGTGCGCCACATAATGGGCCGAATAGGTCATCATCGGCAGGTAGCCGCGCGCGAGCTTGTGCTGGCCGCCGGCGCCCGCCTCGACCCACTGGATGCCTTCGGCGATGGCGAACTCGATGGCCTGGTAGAAGCACAGCTCGAAGTGCAGGCACTCGTGAAATTCGATCGCGCCCCAGTAGCGGCCGAACAGCGTGTCGGCGCCGATGATGTTGAGCGCGCCGGCGACATGGCGCCCTCCGCGCTTGGCCATCACCAGGAGGAGCTGGTCGGCCATGCGCTCCGAGATCAGCGAGAAGAACGCGCGGTTGAGATAGGGGTGGCCCCATTTGCGCGCGCCGGTGTCCATGTAGAAGTCGAAGAACGCATCCCAGTGGCGCTCGGTGAGGTCGGCGCCGGTCACGAGCTCGACCTCGATTCCACTCTCGAGCGCGCGGGCCCGCTCCTTGCGGATCGTCTTGCGCTTGCGCGAGGAGAGCGCGGAGAGGAAATCGTCGAACGTCTCATAGCCCCGGTTCGGCCACCGGAACTGCTTGCCGGTGCGCTGCAGCATGCCGAGCGCGCCGAGATGGGTCCATTCGTCCTCGGGAAGGAATGTGAGATGCAGGCTCGATGCGTCGAGCCTGCCGGTGATCTGGATCGCGGCCGAGGCCAGCGCCCGTTCCGCCACCGGCCGCTCGAAACCGTCGCGCACCAGGATGCGCGGGCTGGTGACCGGCGTGAACGGGACCGCCGCCTGCAGTTTCGGGTAGTAGCGCCCGCCGGCGCGCTCGAAGGCGTCGGCCCAGGCATGGTCGAACACGTACTCGCCGAAGGAATGGTTCTTGAGATAGCACGGACACACCGCGACGATCTCGCCGCCGGCGGTCCTCAGGACGAGGTGCTGGCCGAGCCAGCCGGTCTTGGCGCTCGCGCATCCCGAGCGTTCGAGCGCTTCCAGAAAATCAAACGACAGAAACGGATGGCGCCATTTGCGGTCCTGAGACGCGGACGGCGGATTGGCGCACGCGTCCCACGCCTCGCGGCCGATATCGGCAATGGAAGTCTCGGCGCTCGCCGTCAGTTCCGCCGGGTCACCCATGACACCTCAATTGACACGCCGGTAGGGCCGTCACGGCCGGAACCGCTCAAAAATGATCTGGTCGACATGACGCTCGAGGCGCTTCATCTCGTCCGGGCCGCGCACCGTCCAGGTCAACAGGCGCACGCCCGCAAGACGAACGATGGCAGGCGCGATCGCCGGCAGCGCGCGCGCATCATAGGCAACGAAATGGGCCCGTGTCTCCCACACCGCAAGCAGGTGCCGCCGCCGCCAGCGGGTCAGCGCATCGAGCGTGCGGCGATCATCCTCGCCGCGATGGGCTCCCGAGACAAGACCGCGCGGGACCTGCGGCGCGATTTCACCGGCCGCGCGCACGCTTTCCGGATCGAACGACATGATGGCGGCGGGACCACGATATGCGTCGAGCTTGCGTGCGACCTCGTGCGCGAAAGCCCTCGCTCCCGACGCGGCGCGCCCGTCGCCCGACTTGATCTCGACGAACAGGCCGGCCCGGCCGGCAATTGCCGCGAGAAGTTCGGCAAGGCTTGGAATGGGCTCGTCGCCGCCGGCAAGGCGAAGGCGGGACAGCGTGTGGGGCATCGCCTCGCCGATCCGTCCCGCCGCGCCGGTCATGCGTTCGAGCGCGGCATCGTGAAACACCATCGCCGTGCCGTCGGCCGCGGGCTGCACGTCGGCCTCGATCGCGTAGCCGGCCTCGACCGCCGCGCGCGCGGCGGCAATCGAGTTCTCCGGAATGCCGGCCGCCGGGTCGTACAGGCCGCGATGGGCGATCGGCCGAGCGACAAGCCAGTCCGGGCCGCGCATGTCCGATCCCTCAGCGAACCTCGAACATGGCCTCGACCTCGACCGGCACGCCGAGCGGCAGGCCGGACGTGCCGACGGCGGCGCGGGCGTGGCGGCCGGCATCGCCAAGGACCTCGACCATGAGGTCGGAGGCCCCGTTCGCCACCTGGGGGTGCCGGATGAATTCGGCCGTGGCGGCGACGAAAACGCCAAGCCGCAGGCATGCCGCGATCCGGTCGAGGTCGCCGCCGAGCGCGGCGCTTGCCTGGGCAAGGACATTGAGCGCCGCGAGCCGCGCGGCCTCCCCGGCCGCCTCGATCGTGATCGAGTCCGTTCCGAGCGTGCCGGTAAAGGCGGGTTTGCCGTCCTTGAGCGGAAGCTGGCCGGAGACGAGGAGCAGATTTCCCGACCGGCGGAAGGGGACGTAGTTGGCGACCGGCGCGGCCGCTTCCGGCAGCCGGATGCCGAGCTCTTCGAGCCTCGAGGTCACACTCATGGGGGCTGGCTTTCCTTTGTTGATCGGTTCATGCGGGCGGCCCGGACCGCAAGACCCTTGACAGGCCGCTGGCACCTGAGTTGCATCCGATCCCGGAACGCCGCAACAGGTTCGAGATCGCATGAGCGCGCGCCGCATTCAATACTCGCTTGCCGTTGTCCTCGGCGTGATCCTGGTCGCCATGCCGGCGGCGGGTGGTTCGGTTCCGGCCACAGGTCTCGCACCACACCGCGCGGTCTACGACCTCAGCCTCATGTCGCGCAGTTCGGCGAGCGCGATCATGTCGGTGCGCGGGCGCATGGTCCACGAGTTCGCCGGCACGCCCTGCGAGGGCTACACGGTGTCCATGCGCTGGATCGCACAGATGGCCGATTCCGACGGCGATGTCGACGTCGATGACATCCGCTTCGCCTCGTTCGAGGAAAGCCATGGCAAGTCCTACAGCTTCACCTCGGTTCGGCGCATGAACGATAAGGTGATCGAGGAGGTCACGGCCCACGCCGAGCAGGGCACGCCGGCGCGGAGCGGACAGGTGACGCTGTCGAAGCCGACCGACGAGACGTTCGATCTGCCGGCCGGTACCGTTTTTCCGACCGCTCACCTCGCCTCGATCCTAGGTGCGGCCATGGCGGGCGAGCACATCGCCGAGACGAGCGTCTATGACGTCTCCGGCGACGGCAGGAAGGTCTACCAGACGCTGGCGGTGATCGGGACCGAGCGGCACCCCGGCGAAGCGTCGACCGGGGATGGCGGCCCCGCCGGCGCCAAGCTTTCAGGGTTCAGCGCCTGGCGGGTCACGGTCAGCTATTTCGAAGGCGAGGGCAAGGGCGATGAAACTCCGGACTTCGCCCAGAGTTTCGACCTCTACGCGAATGGCGTCGCGTCCGAACTCGTTCTCGACTACGGCGACATCGTCATCGGGGGCGTCCTTTCCGATCTTGAGTTCCTGGAAGCGCCCGACTGCGCGCAGGAAGGGGCGCCGCGCTGAGCGCCCGGCCCTTGTCGACCGCGCGCGGCCCGAACCGGGCACGCACCTCGTCCATCGCCGCCTCGACCTTCGCGGCCCTGGCCGGCCCTGCCGCGAACAGCTCGCCGCTCGCCTCGTCCTGCGGCGCGCCGAGATCGGACAGGCCCGCTCCCAGCAACCGATAGGGCCGACCGTCGGCGAGCCGGCCGAGCACCGGGCTGAGCGCTGCGAACATGGTGGCCGCGAGCTGGGTCGGCGAGGCGAGCCGCGCATTCCGGGTCAGGATCGTAAAGTCGGAGCGCTTGAGCTTCAGCGTCACCGTTCGCCCACCATGCCCCGCGCTCTTGGCCCGCGCGGCGACCTTCTCGCACATCCGCCACAGCCGGGTCTCGAGCTCGCCCGCATCGCAGATATCGACATCGAACGTGGTCTCGGCGCTGATGCTCTTGGTCTCGCGCTCGGGTTTCACCGCACGCACGTCGCGGCCCCAGGCGAGCGCCGCCAGCCGCGCGCCGATGGTGCCGTAGTCGGCCGTCAGCCGCTCCGCCCCGGCGCGGCGCAGATCGGCGATCCTGCGATAGCCGTCATCGGCGAGCCGGCGCTGCAGCGCCCTGCCGACGCCCCAGATGATGCCGACCGGCTGGAGCTCCAGAAACGCGTCGGTTTCCGCCCGGCCGATCACGCAGAATCCGCGCGGCTTGTCGAGATCGGACGCGATCTTGGCCAGGAACTTGTTGTGGCTGAGGCCGATCGAGACGGTGATGCCGACCTCGCGCTCGACCCGGGCGGCGAACCGGGCCAGCGTACGCGCCGGGCTCGCGCCGTGGAGAAGGCTGGTTCCCGACAGGTCGAGGAACGCCTCGTCGATCGACAGCGGCTCGACCAGCGGCGTCAGCGCCCGCATCATTTCGCGGATCTCGCGCCCTACGGCCGCGTATTTCGCCATGTCGGGGTGGATCACCACCGCATCGGGGCACGCCTCGAGGGCCTTGAACATCGGCATCGCCGAGTGCACGCCGTGAATGCGCGCGATATAGCAGGCGGTCGAGACGACGCCGCGCCGCCCGCCGCCGACGATCACCGGCCGGTCGGCGAGCTCTGGCCGGTCCCGCTTTTCGATCGCGGCGTAGAACGCATCGCAATCGACATGGGCGATCGCCAGCTCATCGATCTCGGCGTGGGCGAGGATGCGCGGGCTCGCGCAGGACGGGCAGCGGTCGGCCGCGGGCGCATCGTCGCCGCAGTCGCGGCAGAATCCGCCGGGGCCCGCCGCCGCGCGATCGCCCGGCGTCACCGCCCGGCGTCCGCGCGGGCCGGCCACAGCCGCGCCGCGCCGCGCACCCCGCTCGCATCGCCGTGAACCGGCGGGCGGATGGTGATCCGGCAGGCATCGGCGAAGATGTGCGGCTCCATCAGGCCCGGCAGGACCTGGTAGAGATGGGAAAGGTTCGACAGCCCGCCGCCAAGGACGATCACATCGGGATCGATCAGGTTGACGATCACGGCAAGGCCGCGTGCGAGCCTGTCGCCATGACGGGCGATGGTGGCCGCCGCCCCTGGCTCGCCCGTCCCGGCCGCGGCGACGATTTGCGGCGGCGACAGGGTCTTGCCGGTGACGCGGGCGTGATCGCGGGCCAGCGCCGGTCCCGAGACCCAGGTTTCCATGCATGACCTGCGCCCGCACCAGCAGTCCGGGCCGTCGGTCTCTTCCTCGCGTGGCCACGGCAGCGGCATGTGGCCCCATTCCCCGCCGGTGTTGTGCGGACCGGTGACGAGCCGGTTGTCGACAACGATGCCGCCGCCGCAACCGGTGCCGATGATGACGCCGAACACCGTTCGCGCATCCCTTGCCGCGCCGTCGAACGCCTCCGACAGCGTGAAGCAGTCCGCGTCATTGGCCAGTCGCACCGGCCGGCCGAGCCGCCGCTCCAGGTCGGTGCCGAGCGGCCGGCCATTGAGCCATACCGAGTTCCCGTTCTGGGCGAGGCCCGTTGCCGGCGAAATCGAGCCCGGGATGCCAACCCCGACGCTCGCCGCCGTTCGGCAGGCGCCGCCGAGGCGCGCCACCAGGGCCGCGATCGCTTCGAGCGAGCCCTCGTAATCCTCGCGCGGCGTGGCAACGCGGTCCTTCGTCACCACGCTCCCGTCCGCCGCCATGGCGATGCCGGCGATCTTGGTGCCGCCAAGGTCGATTCCGATCCGAAGCCGTG
>Ga0326597_10005616_pt1 | contig 17350 bp, 14 predicted proteins | sample RVTome_12_FD_203789 | JGI IMG/M metagenome (GOLD analysis project Ga0326597, IMG submission 203789) | Soil microbial communities from uranium-contaminated site in the Upper Colorado River Basin, Wyoming, United States - RVT100D185 | ecosystem: Environmental > Terrestrial > Soil > Contaminated >... | reverse complement strand
CGCCGGCGACGCGCTTCGAGACGAGGATCTGGCCGTCGGTGGCCGCGTCGCACAGCCGGGCGGCGAGGTTGCACACGGTGCCGATCGCGGTGTAGTCGACCCGCTCGGCAAAGCCGATCTGGCCCAAGGTCGCATAGCCCTGGGCGATGCCGACGCCAAAGCCGACCGCCCGCCCGCGCCGCCGCCAATCGCCCTGCAGCCGCGCCACCGCCGCGCGCATCTCGACCGCCATCCTGACCGCGCGCTCGGCCGGGTCGGGGCAGGGTAAGGGATCGTTGAAGAAAACCATGATGCCGTCGCCCGAGAAATGGCCGACCGTGCCCTCGGAGAGGGTGACAAGAGGGCCGAGCGCGCCGTGATATTCGCGAAACAGGTCGAGCACCTCCTCCGGCTCGGCGGTCTCGGCAAACGAGGTGAAGCCGCGCAGGTCGCAGAACACGACGACGATGTCGCGGCGATGAGTTTCGAGGATGCGCTCATCGCCCGACGCCACGATCATCTCGGCGAGCTGCGGCGCGAGAAAGCGCTTCAAGGTTCCCAGGCGCTGGAGTTCGCCGAGCTGGGCCTCGACCCGGGCTTCGAGCTCCTTGTTCCACAGCGCCAGCTCGCCGGCCTGGTCTTCGAGGCGGTGGGCCTGCTCCTGCACGGTGTCGTGCAGCGCCTTGATGCGCAACATCGCACGCACCCGGGCCAAGAGCGCCGACTGGTCGACCGGCTTGGTCAGGTAATCGTCGCCGCCGGCTTCGAGCCCGGCCACCACGTCCTTCGCATCGGCCCGGGCGGTGACCAGGATGACCGGGATGAACGGCAATCCGCTATCGGCCTTCAGCCGCTTTACGGTCTCGATGCCGTCGAGCTTCGGCATCTGGATGTCGAGGAGGACGAGATCGGGCAGCCGCTCGCGGACGATCGCCAGCGCCTCCTCGCCGTCGCCGGCGGTGATCACCTCGTAGTCCCGGCTTTCGAGACGCAGCTGCAGGATCTCGACATTGTCGGGCACATCGTCGACGACGAGGATCAACGGCGGCGTGCGCATCAGGATTTCACCACGGAGGCACCGAGATCACAGAGAAGAAGACCTCAACGCGAAGGACGCTAAGGTCACGCAAAGGGCGCGAAGCGCCAAGAATCCATAGCGTCCTTCGCGTTTTCCTTTGCGTCCTTCGCGTTAAATAATTTGCTGTTTCTCCGTGCCTCCGTGGTGGAATAAGGGTCATGGCAGAAACTCGCGGATCTTGGCCAACAGCTGGCGCGGGCTGAACGGTTTGGCGACATAGCCGTCGCAGCCCGCCGCCCGGGTCTTGGCTTCGTCGCCGGACAGCGCATATGAGGTGACCGCGATGATCGGCACCTTGGCGAGCGCCGGGATCTTGCGGATCCGCCGCGTCGCCTCATACCCGTCGATGCCGGGCAGCTGGATGTCCATCAGGATCAGATCGGGCTGCTCGCGTTCGGCGGTCGCCACCCCCTCCAGCCCATCCACCGCCTCGATCAGCTCATAGCCGGCGCTGGACAACAGATCGCCGACGATCTGCCGGTTGTCCTCGGTGTCTTCGATGACCAGGATGCGCTTCATTATTGTGCCGCCCCCAATAGTTCTACGGGCACTTCTTCGACCCGGACCGGCAGGGTGACCCGGAAGGTGGCGCCATGCCCCAGCTCCGAGTCGACCGAAATCGTGCCGCCCTGCATCTCGACCATGCGCTTGGAGATCGCGAGGCCCAGACCGGTGCCGCCCTTCTTGCGCGTGTTCGAGTTGTCGATCTGCTGGAATTCCTCGAAGATCTTGCCCTGGTCGGCGGCCGCGATGCCGGGGCCGGTGTCGCGCACCGTCAGCACGAAATTGCCGTTCTCGGCCATCGCGCCGATCGCCACCTCGCCGGCATCGGTGAACTTGACGGCGTTGCCGACGAGGTTCAGCAGCACCTGCGACAGCCGGCGCGCATCGCCACGCCCGGGCGGCAGGCCGGGAGCGATGTCGGCGGTGAATCTGAGCCCCTTCGTATTGGCCAGGCCCTCGGTGGCGCTGACCACCGACTGCACGACATCGGGCATCGCGTAGTCTTCGAGCGTCATCGCCAGCTGCCCGGCCTCGATCTTCGCCAGGTCGAGCACGTCGTTGATCAGCGCCAGCAGGTGCCTGCCGTTGTTCTGCACGCGATCCAAGACCCCCGCCGCGCGCGGCGCCAACTCGCCGTAGATGCCGTCGGCCATCAATTCGGTGTAGCCGAGGATCGCATTCAGCGGCGTGCGCAATTCGTGGCTCATGTTGGCGAGGAATTGCGATTTGTGCTGGCTTGCCTGGGCCAGCTGCTCGCTCTTGTCGGCGATCTCGCGGAACAGGCGCGCATTCTGGATCGCCAGCACCGACTGGCTGGCGAGGGCCTGCATCAGCCGGATCGTCGCCTCGGGAAACTCGCCGACCGCGCGGCGCTGCAATATCGTCGCGCCCATGATGCGGTCGGCCCCGACCAGCGGCACGATCAACACCGAGCGGAACCCCGCGGCGAGCGCCGAATCGCGCAACGGGTTGCTCGGCCGCCGTTGCAGATCGGGGATCTGCAACGGCGCCCGGTTGGCGATGGCGTCGCCCAGCGCGGTCATGCTCTCCCCGACGTTCAGATCGCGCACCTGTTCGACCAGCGCCTCGTCCCAACCGACCGCCTCGACAAAGCGGAAGGCGCGCTCGGCCCGGCTGTAGCGGAAGATGACCCCGGCATCGGCATCGGCGAGAGCCATCGAGCGGTTGAGGATGGTCACCAATACCGAGTGCAGGTCGAGGGTCGAGCTGACCGCCTGCCCCACCTCGCCCAGCACCTTCAGCTCCTCCACCGAGCGCGCCAGATCGTCGGTGCGGTCCCGCAATTCGCCGAGCAGCCGCGCGTTCTCGATCGCGATGACCGCCTGGTCGGCGAAGTTCTGCAACAGCGCGATCTGCTTGTCGGTGAAGGGTTCGACCCTCGTACGCGATAACCCGATCACCCCGATTGGTAGGCCCTCGCGCATCAGCGGCACGCCCAAGAGCGTGTGGGAATTGCCGATCCGCGCGTCTTCTTTCGCCTCATAAAGCGGGTCCGTCATCGCATCCATGATCTGGACTATGCGGCCTTCTAGGGCCGTGCGGCCAACCACGGTGCCAACCCCCGGCCGGATTGCGGCGGCGCGTTCAACGCGTTCGTACTCCGGTGATTGGGCATAGCCGGCGACCCATCGGTACACCCCGTTCTCGTTACGATAAATGCCCGCATGGTCGGCGCGGCACAGCCGGACCGCAGTCGCCACCACCGTGTCGAGCACCGGTTGCAGCTCGAACGCCGAGCCGCTGATCACTTTCAGCACGTCGCTGGTCGCGGTCTGGTATTCGAGCGACTCCTGAAGATCGCGGGTGCGCTCGCGCGTCTCGGTCAAGAGCCGCGCGTTCTCCATCGCGATGACCGCCTGCGCCGCGAAATTCTGCAACAGCGCGATCTGCTTGTCGGAAAACGGCCGGACCTCCTGGCGATAGATCATGATGAACCCGATCACCGTGGCCTCTTTGCGCAACGCGACGAGAAGCGCGGTCCGTGCACCACCTAGGTCGACTAAGGCCAGTCGATGCGGTTCGCCGTTCCGGTATGGCTCTTCATCAGCAAGGTCGACAATCTGCACGAGGCCCTCGCCCGCCAACAGCCGCGCGCGTCCTGTACCCGGACCGGCTTCCGGCACCTCGTGCCTCAGGTATTCCGCATATCGCTCGGGAACGCCGAGATACGCAACTGGCCGGAAACGATCGCCGCCATATGTCCATAAGGAGCCGAAGGCCGCGTCGCACAGGCGCATCGCCTTGTCGAGCATCGCGTCGAACACCGGCGCGAGGTCGCCGGGCGAGGAATTGATGACCTGCAGCACCTCGGCGGTCGCGGTCTGCTGCTCCAAGGCCTCGCGCGTCTCGGTGATCAGCCGCGCGTTCTCCATCGCGATGACCGCCTGCGCCGCAAAGTTCTGCAGCAGCGCGATCTGCTTGTCGGAGAAGGGCCGCACTTCCTGGCGCACGGCGACGATCTGCCCGAGCAACTTGTTGTCCTTGCGCATCGGGATCATCAACGTCGTGCCGAGACCAGTACCGCGAAAGGCGATCGATACCGGATCACTGAGCGAGGAGGACCAGGCGCTCACGTCGGGGATGTGTACGTAGCGCTCGCCGTCGAGAAGCCTCTGATGGGCGATGTTCCCGCGATAAGGCCGGCGGATCACATCTGCAAGGCTCTCCGGATAGCCACGGATCGCGACGCCCTTGAAATATTCGCCGTCGTACAGCGCCAGGGCACCCCGCGCGATCCCGCAAAGGCCGTGCGCCTTCTCCAGAATCGCGTCGAACACCGGGGCGAGGTCGCCGGGCGAGGAATTGATGACCTGCAACACCTCGGCGGTCGCGGTCTGCTGTTCGAGTGCCTCGCGCGTCTCGGTGATCAGCCGCGCGTTCTCCATCGCGATGACCGCCTGCGCCGCGAAATTCTGCAACAGCGCGATCTGCTTGTCGTTAAAGGGGTGCACCTCCTGACGCCACACCAATAGGGCGCCCAGCACCACTCCTTCCTTTTGCAATGCGACCGCAAGCCAAGTTCGAATGCCGTTTAATTCGATCCTCTCCCTCGCTGCGGCATCAATCCGGTAATCTTCAAGGTCCCGAGAGTCGGCGACGTGAACCACCGGATCGCCGCGCGCGAGCAATGCGAAGGGTCCGCTCGGGCGGACCGAGCCGCGCTGTCGCACCGCCTCAACAGCACCGGGATCGCTACCCTGCATCGCAACGAGGTGGAACAATTCGCCATCGAAGGTGCGAATCGCTCCGAAAGGGGCCTCGCACAGGCCGATCGCCTTTTCGAGCATCGCGTCGAACACCGGGGCGAGATCGCCGGGCGAGGAATTGATGACCTGCAACACCTCGGCGGTCGCGGTCTGCTGCTCCAAGGCCTCGCGCGTCTCAGCGATCAGCCGCGCATTCTCCATCGCGATGACCGCCTGCGCCGCGAAATTCTGCAACAGCGCGATTTCTCTGTCGGAAAACGGCCGCACCTCCTGTCGGAAGACGACAAGCACGCCGAGCAGTGCTTCATCCTTGCGGAGCGCAACCCAAAGAGCGGTTCGCGCACCACCCGCCTCCACGAGTCTTCGGCGCGCGGGGTTATCCGCGTAAGTAAGCGGATCGGCTGCAAGATCAGCTATTTGCACCACCGGCTCCCCGCTTACGATCCGCGCAAGCGCCATCCCGGGGACCGACCGTATCGGTTCCAGATGCCCTGCGAATCCGCGGTGGGCGACGTCATAGAAGGACTCTCCGTCCGGGGTGTGCACAAAGAAACCGAAAGCGACCTCGCACAGATTGGTTGCCTTTTCGAGCATCGCATCGAACACCGGGGCGAGGTCGCCGGGCGAGGAATTGATGACCTGCAAGACTTCCGCGGTCGCGGTCTGCTGCTCCAAGGCCTCGCGCGTCTCGGTGATCAGCCGCGCATTCTCCATCGCGATGACCGCCTGCGCCGCGAAATTCTGCAACAGCGCGATCTGTTTGTCGGAAAACGGCCGCACTTCCTGGCGGTACACCATAATGGTGCCCAGCACAGCTTCGTCTTTGATCAGCGCCACGATAAGCATGGTGCGGGCGCCGCCAAGATCGACGAGCGCCAGCCGGTTGGGCTCGCCGGCCCGATAGGCGTCTTCCTCCTTGAGATCGGCAATATGGATGACGCGATCTCCCGAGAGAATCCTCTCCGACGCCGTTCCCGGCCCATAGGCTGGCGGGTTTTTCTCCCGGAACTCGGCAAAGGCAGGCGGTACGCCGCGCGTTACGACGGTTCGGAAGCGCTCGCCGTCGTAGGTATTCAGCTGCCCGAACGCGGCTCCGCATAGCGTCAGCGCCTTTTCGAGCACCGCCTCGAACACCGGCGCGAGGTCGCCGGGCGAGGAGTTGATGACCTGCAGCACCTCGGCGGTGGCGGTCTGCTGGTCGAGGGCTTCGGATAACTCGGCGGTGCGTTCCTCGACCTTCCGTTCGAGCTCGGCGTAGGATTTCTGGAGATCCGTCGCCATGCGGTTGAACTGGCCGGCGAGCGCCTCGAGTTCGTCGCCGGTCTTGATGTCGATGCGGCGGTCGAGTTCGCCGGCGCCGAACCGCTCCGCCCCGGCGGCAATCGCGCGGATCGGGCCGGTCATGCGGCGCGCCAGCACGAGCGCGACCAGCGTCGCCGCGCCCAACCCGAAAACGAGCAGCAGGCCGGTGCGGATAGCGGCACCGTAAAGCGGGGCGAACGCCTCCTTCAGCGGCACCTCGACAAAAACCAGCCAGGCGAGCGGCACGATCGGCGCGTGCGCGGTCAGCACCGGCTCGCCGGCGATACCCTGCGCAGTGGCGGCGATATCCGCCCGGCCGCCGCGCGGCCCCGGGGTCGCTACGAGCGCGCCCGCGACCTGCGGCAGCCGTGACAGATCGGTGTCGCGCAGCACCAGGCTGATGTCGGGGTGGGCGATCAGCCGGCCTTGCCCGTCGACGACATAGGCATAGCCGCCCTGCCCGATCTTCAAGCCGGTGATGACGTCCCAGATCAGCTTCAGGTTGATCTCGGCCAGCGTGACCCCGGCGTTTTTGCCGTCGTTCGCCGCCGCGACGGTCATATACGGCTCGGATTGCTTGCGGAAATAGACCGGACTGAACCACACGCGATCGGCTTTGGCGCCGAGGAAAGCCGGGCTTTGCGAAAAATCCGCCTGGCCGCCGATCACGTCCATCGAAAGCCGCGAGACCTTGAGTTGTTCGCGCCCCTCGCCGTCGAGCTGCGTCAATTCGGTAATCGCCGGCACCTGCCGCAGCAGCCGGAAATAGTCCTGCCGGCGCTGGTCGAGCGGCGCCGCCGCCCATTGCGCATGCGTCGTCCAGCCGATCTGGCGCTCGATCTCGGCCACGAACCCCTCGATACGCTCGGCCGCCGCCTGCGCCTTCTCCTGTTGCAGGCGGATCAGCGCCGCCTTGTTCTCCTGGTAGGAGAACCAGAAATCGAAGCCGCTGGTGATCAGCAGCGTGGCGCCGACCAGCCCGACGAACAATAGCGCGTATTTGCGGAACAGCCGCCGGCGCGGCAGGGCGGCGGCTTCGGGCACGACGCCGGCTGCCGCGACGGGTGCGGCGGGCGGCAGCAATGTGCCCTCGGCACTGCTCATCCCAAGGTCCTCGCGGGGCGCGCCGGGAATGTCGCCGCCATTGTAACCCCGCCGGCCGCCGCCGTCTGCCGGCTTATACTACACCGGGTTGGCGGCGGCCGGGCAGGGCCGGCTTCAGGCCTTCAGCTGCTTGTCGAAGAAGGCTCTGATGTCGCCCCACAATTCGTGCGCCGGGCCCTCGCGATAGCTCGGCCGGTAGTCGGCCAGGAAGGCATGGCCGGCGCCCTGGTAGACCTTCGTGGTCACATTCTTGCCTGCCGCCTGGGCGCGCTTCTTCAGCTCGGCTTCCAGTTCCACCGGCGGGTTCTGGTCTTCGACGCCGAACACGCCGAACAGCGGGCAATTGAGCTGCCCGACCATGTCGAGCGGCGGCTTCGGCCGGGCCGCGTTGGTCTCCTCGTCCGGGGTCGCCCGGTGGATGAAGCCGCCCCAGCAATCGATCGCCGCGTCAGCCTTGCTGCTGCTGCACGCGAACAGCAGCGTGTGCCGCCCGCCCGAGCAGAAGCCGATCACGCCGACCTTGCCGGTCGCGCCGGACATCGCGCGCAGATAGTCCGCCGCGGCTTCGAAGTCCTGCACCGCCTCCCTGTCGGGCAGGCCGAACATGACCGGACGGACGTCGTCCATGTTGTACGGGTCCTTCGGGGCGCCGCGCCGCCAATAAAGGGCCGGCGCAACCGCATTGTAGCCGATATTGGCGAAGCGCCGCGCGAGGTCGCAGATGTGATCGTCGAGCCCGAAGGCCTCCTGGATCACAACGATTCCAGGGTAGTTGCCGGGCTGGTTGGGATACGCATGATAGGCCGCGATCTGCTGGCCGCCGCTTTGCAATGAGATCACGCCGCCCTTGATGCGGCTGGGATCGGTGACGACACCGGGTACGTTCGCCATCAGAATTCCTCCTTCCCTCTGGGTGGGACCGCGATAATAGCGGCCGCAAGCGACCGAACGATAGCCGCGACGCACTCCGTCTTAGATGTCGGTGTATTCGCGCCCGCGGGCAGCGTGTCGGATCGTGAGGACGGCGATTTCGTCCGCTTCTCGATCCAGCACGTAGTAGATCAGAAAAGGGTAACGGCGCGTCGCCAGCTTCCGGACACCCGCGATACTCTGCTGGCGTCCGATTTCGGGAAACAGAGCGAGCGCTTGTACGCTCGCTAGGATCGCCTCGCGCACCTTCGAAGCGGCGGCGGGTGCGCTCGCGGATGTAATCCGCAATCTCGGTCAGGTCTTGGATCGCTCGCGGCGTGAGACGAAGCCTCACGGGTCGAAGCGGCGAAACGCGGCTTCGATCTCGGTATCGGTTGCGAATTCGCGGCGGCGAGCCTGCCCTAGTCCTTCGAGAACCGCCGCCAGATCGGCCGGGTGGATGGGCTCGGGTTCGCCGTCATGCGATGCCAAATGCAGAACCGCGCGGGCGATTTCGTCCTGCGACTCGGCAGGCAGCCGCCGGGCTGCCGCAAACGCCTGCTCCAGAAGCTTTGTCATGGCAGAAGAATAGGCCCTCCGTGCACCCTGCAAAAGGGCTATGCTACGATTACCGGTGTCCGGCCTCCCTGAGCTTGAGGCCGAGCAGGGGGGCGATGGCCTCGGGCGGCAGCTTCGAGAGGCCTGGAGGCGGCTCGAACAGCGCCGCCGGTTGCGGTCCGGTCTTGACGCCGCTCAGCTCCCATTGAACCGTCGACATCTTGCCTTTCGCGCTGGCAAACGTGCCGGAAAGCCGCATCGGGATGCCGTCGCGGCTGAGCCACAAGGTGCCCCTCGCGTGCCCCTCCTCGATCGATTTGTCGATCGCGTATATGGTGGTCGGGACGCCGTTGACCGTCTCGCGGCCGATCGGGCGCTGCCTCAATTCCAGCAGGCCGAGCAGCCGCAATTCCGCGGGAATCGCGAACTGCGCGACCGTCTTCAGGCTGGTCAGGACGATCTCGCCGAGCGGGCTGTCGGCGCGCAGCAGAAACACCGGCCGCAACCCGTGGATCGCCTGCTCGTGGCGCTCCTTGCCCGGCATTGCCCAGAGCTTTCCGCGATAGGTGCGCCCGTCGATGACCAGCGTGCGCTCGGCGCTGAAGCCGGTTTGCGCATCGATCAGCCCCGCCGCCTGGACCGTCCCCGGCAGCAACATCAGGCAGAGCAGGAGGGACCGCACCAGGCGCATCTGAAGGCGCCGCGCCGCTACCGCTGCGCCTCGCCGGCCTGCGCGGTGCCGACGGCCTGCGCGGTGCCGAACAGGTTGCCGGTTTTCTGCGACAGCCAGACCAGCCACGGCCGGCGGTGCTGCGTGTCGACCGCGACCGTCACGCTCAGCCCGGCATGCAGCGGCAGCTTGGGATCGGGGTTTTCTAGCGTCACCCGAACCGGCAGCCGTTGTACGACCTTGACCCAGTTGCCGGTGGCGTTTTCCGCGGGCAACAGAGAAAACGTCAGGCCGGTGCCGGGGCTAAGGCTTTGCACCGTGGCGTCAAGCACGACCCCCGGATAGGCGTCGATCTCGACCGTCGCCTTCTGCCCCGGCCGCATGTGCGTCAGCTCGGTTTCCTTGAAATTGGCCTCGATCCAGGTGCGGTCCGAGATCATCGGGAATACCGGGGTCGAGGCGTTGACATAGGAACCGACCTGAAGCTGCTCGACCTTGGTGACGATGCCGTTCGCGGGCGCGCGCACGATTGTCCGGGACAGGTCGAGCTGCGCCATGTCGAGGACCGCCTGCGCCTTTTGTACCGAGGGGTGATCGTCGACCGGGAGGTCGGGATTGCCGCCGAGCTGGGCCAGCGCGTTCGCCAGATCGCTTTGCGCCGACACCATCTTCTGGCGGGCTACCTGCATCGCGTTTTGGACCTGGTCGAAGGTCGAGCGGGCGGCGACGCCTGACGCGGCGAGCTGGCGCTGCCGTTCGTGCTCTCGCTGCTGATAGGCGAGCGTTTCCTCGGCCGCGTTGAGGTCTGCGAGCTTCTGATGGTACGTCGCCTGCAGCGCCTTGACCTGGAGCCTCGCCGCGGCGAGCAGCGCCTTCGCCTCCTCGACGGCGATCCGGTAGCTCCGGTCGTCGAGCCGGAACAGCACCTGTCCCTGCGACACGCGCCGGTTGTCCTGCACCGCCACCGCCACGACCCGCCCGGACACATCGGCGCTGACCATCGTGCGCGCCGCCTGGACATAGGCGTCGTCGGTGGACACGTAGCGGCCGCTCGTCAGGTACCACCAGGTTGCGGCGAGCAGGACGACGATCGGCCCGGCCACCATAAGCGGCAAGCGCAGCCGCTGGCGTAGCGGGCGCGACGGCCGCTTGACCGGGGGCTCCTCGCTCTCGCCGACCACCCGCGGGAAGCTCCTGTCGCGTGCCTCTTGCTCGGCGGAGGTTGTCACGGGCTGCCCTCCACGACCGGAAAAGGTCTCTCTTCCGGCTCGCCCGCTGGCCGCGCGATCGAGGGAGCGGCGGCGGCGCGCGGCGCCGGCAGGCCGGCCCCGTTCCCGCCGACGCCATCGACCGGCATGCCTTCCCGTGGGCTGCCTTCCCGTGGGCTGATTGTGTCGACCGGCAGCCGTTCCGACAACGTCGCGTGCACCCGCCTCAACAGGTCGATCAGCAGTGCCGTCTCGGGCTGCGACAGCCGGGCCAGCGCCTCGTCGCGCGTTTCGTTCGCCACGTCCCAGATACGGCCGAGGATCGGGCGGGCCTTGCCGGTCAGAAACAGGCGGCGCGCCCGCCGGTCGGCCGGGTCGGGCCGGCGTTCTATCCAGCCCGCCTCTTCCATGCGGTCGATCTGACGCACCAACGTCATCGGCCTGATTTCGAGCAGGTCGGCGAGCCCGGCCTGGTTGATGCCCTCGTTGCGCGCGACGTAGCCGAGCGTGCGGCATTGCGCGCGCGTCAGACCGAGCCGTCTGCCGTTATGCGAGAAGCGGCGCCCGAACAGGCGCGCGACGTCGTTGACCAGAAAACCGAAGCTGCGATCCAGATCCAATGTAGCGCCCCCGGGAAATATGACGCTTAGCTGATAATAAGGTTACAATATTATTTCACCCGCGCACAGCGGCGCGGGCGCGAGGCTGGTCTTCCGGAACGCGATGGCTGAATGCCGGCAGGAGGGACAGCAGTTCCGACGCGCCTGCGGCCAACAGCCGGCTGTCCCATGATAGCATCGCCCCGGCGCAGGCTATCGAGGACAACGTCACGACGGGCCGCATCAATCGGGCGATCGAGCCGCTGGCGCAAGGCCAGCCGATCTATTACGTCGGCCACCATACTGGCCATGTGCTGAGCCGCGCACAGGGTCGCGACGATGCCGGCACCTGGGCCGATTACCCCAGCCGGTGACCTGATGCGGGCAGCTTTGCTATGCCCCGCCTTGCGATGCCGGGCCGAGCTCGCGATAGAGCCGCTCGGCGTCCTCGCGGCGGCACAGCTCGGTGCCGGGCCGCAGCAACGCCGCCGACCCGGCCGCGATGCCGAAGCGCACCGCCTCGGCGAGCTCCCAACCCCGCGCGAGCGCGACGAGGATCCCGGCGAGCATGCTGTCGCCGGCGCCGACGCTGCCGACCGCCGCGATCCGCGCCGCCGGAAAGCGCCGGCACCCTTCCTTTGTCGCGAGCAGGGCGCCGTCAGGTCCGAGCGACACGACCAGGACCTCGCAGCGTCCCTCGGCGATGATTGCGCGCGCCGCCTCTTCCTGCGCTGCGTCGCCGGCGATCGTCATGCCGCGCAACTGACCCAGCTCGCGCAGGCTCGCCTTGATCAGGAAAACGCCGGTTCCGGCGCCGGTCAGCGCATCGCCCGAGCTGTCGAGCGCGAACCGCGCGCCGCGATCGCGCGCGAGCCGGGCCACCCGTGCGTAAAAGTCGCTCGGCACGCCGGGCGGCAGACTGCCGCTCGCGACGACGAACATCGTTTGCGCCGCCGTCCGCGCCGCCAGCACGTCGAGCAGGCGCTCCTGTTCGCGCTCTCCCAGCGCCGGCCCTGGCAGCAGGAAGCGGTACTGCCTGCCGCTCTGCCGCTCGACGACGGCGAGGCTCTCGCGGGTGATGCCCGGCACCGGCACCGCGAGGTGCGGCACGCCTTCCTCGCGCAGCAGCGCCTCGATCATCTGTCCCGAGGCGCCGCCGGTCGGGAACACCGCGAGCGCGTCGCCGCCGAGCATATGCGCCGCCCGCGCGACATTGATCCCGCCGCCGCCGGGGTCGTAGCGCGGCGCCTCGCAGCGCAGCTTCTTCGACGGTTCGATCACGTCCGTCGCGGTCGCGATGTCGAGCGCCGGGTTCATCGTCAGGGTCACGATCGCGGACATGGGCAGACGGCCTTTCGGAGCGCGCACCGGCCGGACGCGGCGCGCTCAACCTGGCGAGAGTGGCGGTACGGCGGCCGCGCCTCCTTGATCGGCATCAACCCGGCGATGCGGGGACGCGAAACCCGACATCGCCCTCGCGCTCGATCTGGTCCACCAGCTCGATTTCCCACTTCAGATAGCGCTCGCGGGCGCCCTCGCGGGCGTAGGGGTCATAGGGCCGGCGCCAGCAATCATCGGGCGTGTCGGCCATCGCCTCGCGCCCAATGGCAAGCGGCAAGCCGGCGACGCGCCACGCCGCGGTGCCGCCGTCGAGCACGCGGATTCCGGAAAAGCCGCCCCCCTCCGTTCCCTCCTCCGCCCCCCTCCCTAACCCTCCCCCGCTTGCGGGGGAGGGAAGGGTGGGGGTATGCGGGGGAGGGTTAGGGTGGGGGTTTTCGCCGAGTTCGGCGGCCGCCAGCTTGGCCAGCGCCGCATCCGGAGAGGTCAGCACCAGCATCCGGCGGCGCGGCAGCTTGTCGAGACTGCCGGGTAGCCGCGCCCGGACCGCGAACCACGCGCCGGGGATGTGCCCGGCCTCGTAGGTTATGCTCGGCGCGAGATCGACGACGGCCGCCTCGCCGCCATCGAGCAGCCGCTTCAGCTCGGCCGGCGCGATCGTCGCGACCTTCGCCTGGTCGATCTCGGGGACAACCGGCGCCCTCGGGCCGCGCACCAGCGGCCGGCCGTGGGCCTTCAGCCCACGGGCTTGTCCCGTGGGGAGCCCGGCGTCGAGCACGCAGACCTCGGGCCAGCCCATCTGCACCAGCCACGAGCCGGTCATCACGGCGCGAACCCCGTCATCGTCGACCAGCACGATGCGGGCGTTGCGCGTCGCCATATAGGCATCGGTCGCCTGCACCAGTTGGCCGCCCGGAGCGGAGCGCGCCGCGGCCAGATGCCCGGCCTCGTATTCCCCGGGGCTGCGCACGTCGAACACATACAGCGTGCGCTGTCCGGCCTCGCCCTCGAAGCGGGCGAGCGCGGCGTCGTCGATGCGCGCGATGCCGAAGCGCTCGGCAACCTGGTCGGCCAGCGCGCGCGCCTTGGCCAGCCCCTCGGGCGATGGCGGCGGCAACGCATCCTCGCGGCCGCGCGCCAGTTCGAGACCGGCGAGTTCCCAGCCCATCGTGCCGTTTTCGAGCGCCATCACCGGGTTTGCGAGCCCGGCATTGCGCAAGGACTGGGCGCCGATGATGCTGCGCGTGCGCCCGGCGCAATTGACGACGACGAGGCTGTCCGGCGAGCGCAGCCGGTCCGGCACGCGGTACACCAACTCGGCGCCGGGGCAGTCGAGCGCGCCGGGGATGCTCATGTTGCGGAATTCGCCGATCGGCCGGCTGTCGACGATCAGGATGTCCTCGCCGGCGTCGAGGCGGCGCTTCAGTTCGGCGGCGGCGATGTGCGGCGTGCCGCAGCGATGCTCGACCAGCTCGCCGAATGCCTTGCTCGGCACGTTGACGCCGGTGAACAGCTCGAACCCGGCCGCCGCCCAGGCGCGGCTGCCGCCGGCCATCACAGCGACATTGCCGTAGCCCATCCGCGCGAGCTTGGCCGCGGCGCGCTCGGCGAGCCCGCCGTCCCCGCCGTCCCCGCCGTCCAGCACGACGATGCGGGTCTGCTTGCGCGGCACCAGATCGCGGATCACCAGCTCAAGCCGCGACAGCGGCACCGAATTCGCGAAGAACGGGTGCCCGTCTTCCGAGAACACCCCCTCCTCGCGCACATCGAGCAGCGCCATCTCGCCGCCGTCGCGCAGCATCAACCGGACATCCGCGGCCGAGACGGTAGAAACGCCATCCTGGCTGGTAATCGCCATCGCTTTCTCCTCGATCCGACTGAGCCAGCATAGCACGATGCGCACTGGAACGGGCTCGCGGGTGCTGTCCTAATTCGGGGCGCGGTGTCCTAGCCCTCGTCATTAACTCTCGTCATTGCGAGGACCCGCGGGGACGAAGCAATCTCGCCGGGAGCTCCTGGCGCGAGATTGCTTCGCTCCGCTCGCAATGACAGGGACCCATGGAGGTCGTTCGGAATGAATCAAACGGAATATCGGAGCGTCTTTGATCCGCGCGGCCGGGTTGAGGTTGTGCGGGTCGCGCTGGCGCCGCGGGTCGCGGCGCTCGACGGGCTGCGCCTCGGCATCCTCGACAACACGAAATGGAACGCCAACCGGCTGCTGCGCAAGACCGCGGCCCGGCTCGGCGAGCGGCATCAATTCGCCGCGGTCAACTACTACCGCAAGGAAAGCTTCTCGAAAGCCGCCGACCCGGCGCTCATCCGGCAAATCGCTGCCGACAACGACATCGTCCTGACCGCGATCGGCGATTGAGGGTCGTGCACGTCGTGCTGTACGCATGACGACATCGCACTCGAAGCGCTGGGGCGGCCGGCCGCGGTCGTCGTGACGACCGAGTTCCTGCACGAAGCCGAGGTGCAGCGCGAGGCGCTCGGCATGCCCGACCTCGTGCCGGTCGTGATCGACCACCCGCTCAGCACGATCTCGGAGGCCGAGATCGACGCTCGCGCCGCGCAGGCCGCCGAGCAGGCCGAGGGGATCTGGATGGGGAAGCAATGACCGAGCCATTCGACCGCCGCCAGCACCGCTTTCCGGAAAGCCGGTATTTCGAGGATCTCGCGATCGGCGAGCGCTTCTACATCCCGAGCCGGACCGTCACCGAGGCGAATTTCGCGGCGTTCCAGACGGTCTCGGCCGACAACCACCCGATCCACTACGATGTCGAGTATTGCCGCGAGCGCGGCCATCCCGGCCCGTTGGCGCACGGCTTTCAGGTGCTGTGCTTCACGGCCGCCGGCGCCGGCACCTTCGCGCACGTGATCGGCGACTCGCTGATCGCCTTCATCGAGCAATCCTCGAAGTTCCTGAAGCCGGTCTATCCCGGCGACACGCTCTACCCGAGCCTGTCGGTCGCCGCGCTGACCCCGCAGCGCACGACCGGGGTCGTCACGGTCGCGGTCGCCGTGCACAACCAGAAGAACGATCTGGTGCTGACCGGCGAACAGAAATACCTGCTGAAGAAGCGCGAGCCGGGATAGCGCCGCTCGGCACGAACAGCGCCGCCTGTTTGCCGAGCGGTTCGGCGATCCGCTGCTGCAACAAATCGACCGACGGATCCATCGGTTCGGCGGGGTGCGACATGACGTCTCCGGTCCGGCAGCTGCGAGCTTGTTCGACACAAAAATGCCGCGAAAGCCGGGTTGCAATGGCCTGGCAACAATGGTGTCATCGCCCATGGCTGTCCCGCTGTTTGTTATCACGATCGTGTGGCAGCACTGGCGCGGCCTCGTCTGCGCCGGTTTCGTTTTGGCGGCGGTGCTTGCCGGCGCCGCGCGAGCGCAGCCTCAGCCGGCGACGCAGGAGCCGCGCTATTTTCGCATTGGGACGGCGGCGACTGGCGGAAGCTTTTTCGAAATCGGCGGGCTTGTGGCCGGCGCGGTCTCCGGGCCGACCGAAGGTCCGCCGTGCGGACGCGGCGGCAGTTGCGGCGTCCCCGGGCTGGTGGCGGTCGCCCAGGCAACGCCCGGTTCGATCGGGAATTTGCGGCTGATCGACAGCGGCCAGATCGAATCCGGGTTTGCCCAGGCCGACCTCGCCGGGTGGGCCTATAAAGGGGAGAAACTGTTCGCCGAATCGGGGCCGCTGCGGCGGCTGCGCGCGATCGGCGGTTTGTTTCCGGCAGCCGCCCATCTCGTCGTCCGAGCCGACAGCCCGATCCGTTCGCTCGCCGACCTTAAGGACAGGACGATAGCGATCGGCGGGGCAGATTCGGGCAGCGCGGCCGATGCCGCCGTCCTGTTCGACGCGGCCGGCTTCGGCGAACGCGATCTGATTCGCAAGAACCTGCGGCCCGGACCGGCCACCGCGGAACTCAAGGCCGGTACGATCGATGCGATTTTCCTTGTCGGCGGCTACCCGGTGCCGGCAATCCGCGATCTTGCCGCCAGCACCCCGATCAGACTGGTCCCGATCGAGGGCGAGATCATCGACAAGCTGAAGAAGCATTTTGTCCATTACAAGCTTGCAGACATCCCGGCCGGCGTTTATCCCGGCGTTGATACGCTGACCCGCTCGCTCGGGTTTGCCGTGCTGTGGCTGGTCAACAGCGAAGTCGATTCCGACCTGGTGTATGCAATAACGAAATCGCTGTGGAACCCGGCAACGGCGAAGCTCCTGAGCACCGTCGACCCGATCGGCGGCAGCATCCGGCTCGACCGCGCGCTCGAGGGGCTTTCGGTCCCGCTTCATCCCGGCGCGGCGCGCTTTTATCGTGAAGCGGGCATGCCGATCGATAGCGCCTCGCAGTCGGCGGCCGATCCGGTCAAGCGCGAACCAGCCAAGGACGAACTAGCCAAAGACGGACCGGCCAATGGCGGACCAGTCAAACAAAAGGGACCCTGATCAGGATGAGTTTCCTCGCACGCTGGCGCGACTACTGGTCGCCGCAGGAGGAGGTCGACACCTCGCCGCGGATCTCGGACGAGGTCAAGTACACGACCTGCTACATGTGCGCCTGCCGCTGCGGCATCAAAGTGCACCTGAAGGACGGCGGCATCCGCTACATCGAGGGCAATCCGAAGCACCCGGTCAATCGCGGCGTGATCTGCGGCAAGGGCGCCTCCGGCATCATGCAGCAATATTCGCCGGCCAAGCTGACGAAGCCGCTGCTGCGGGTCGGCGAGCGCGGCGTCGGCGAGTTCCGCGAGATCGAATGGGACGAGGCGATCGCGACGGCGCTCGGCTGGCTGTCGAAGATCCGCGCAGAGGACCCGAGAAAACTCGCCTTCTTCACCGGGCGCGACCAGAGCCAGTCATT
>Ga0326597_10005615_pt1 | contig 17350 bp, 18 predicted proteins | sample RVTome_12_FD_203789 | JGI IMG/M metagenome (GOLD analysis project Ga0326597, IMG submission 203789) | Soil microbial communities from uranium-contaminated site in the Upper Colorado River Basin, Wyoming, United States - RVT100D185 | ecosystem: Environmental > Terrestrial > Soil > Contaminated >... | reverse complement strand
AAGTTTATTGTCAACCGATGCGTCTGTTGTTTCTGTCTTGATATCGTCATCAGGGGAAATTTTGATGAGGTGGTTGGGTTTCAGATACCAGAGTGTTGTGCCATGCCGGTTGATGTCGCCGGGGAGGTCAACTACAACAAAGATTCCGGAAACAAAGCGTCCGAATTTATCTATCCCGGAAAAATGATCTTCGCTGTGCATGACCGTACCGACGTGCCCGATGATGTCAGGATTGTAGGTAGAGTTTATTAGTAATACTAAGTCATCTACCTTGAAGTGTTGCATTGACGATTACTCGCTTGTATAACCTGTATATGTAATGTAGCAGAAGAAAGCGCTGTGATCAGGTTTTGATCATCCGTTTTTCAGTCACGATTATGTCTACCTTGGCCGCTCTTGCGCAGCCGCTCTCAGCATCCATGCCTCCCGCGGCACTAACACATCCTGTGAGTCGTCCGTGCGCTCGCGGCATTCGTGCTTCCGTGCACATCAATATCGTTTTTTCCAACGGGAATCTCATTGATTATCTGCGCTTCATAGGCGAGCGCGATTTTTTTGTAGTTTTGTGTGCGGCAAACTATTTGTCATAGTAGCCCCGGCCATACCCTAAGCGATAACCATTGGTTGTAAACCCGAGGCCAGGAATGATAGTAACATCGATAACACCGTCATAGGGGTCATTAGAAAATAGCCTGTTACTTGTGTAAGCAATATGTAAGTTATCTGTACTTCACCTGTAGGTAGTTGTCTACGTCCAAAACGTTATATTTTCCTGCAATGATTATTTTTGCTGATATGGGGGTATCTGCAAATGAAAACTATAGTCATTTCATCGGTAACAAGCATATTTATTTTTTTGTTAAATGGCTGTGCCACCAGAGGCTGTGCAAAATAAACAGGTAAGTAAACATATGTCCTTCTGATTACGGAACATTAATTAAAATGAATTGGGTGTGAGATTATGACGGTTGGGACTACTAAATTAGCGAAATTCGAAAGTTATCAAAAGACTGGCATAATGCGCCTGGCAGAAAACTTGTTGGCGCAGGCTGATATTCAAATCAATGGTAACCGTCCCTGGGATCTGCGGGTCTATGACGAGCGGTTTTTTGACCGCGCTGTAGGACATGCCAATCTTGGACTGGGAGAATCCTACATGGATGGCTGGTGGGATTGCCATGCCCTGGATGAATTTTTTTATCGCATTCTTCGTTCCCGTATACATAAACAGGTGAGAGGAGGATTGGAAGATTTATTATCAGTATTAAAGGCAAAATTATTCAACCTGCAACGACCCTCACGCGCATTTCAGATCGGTAAACGTCATTACGATTTGGGCAATGATCTTTATCAATGCATGCTGGATCAACGAATGATTTACAGTTGCGGGTATTGGCGAGACGCCGGTAATCTGGATGCTGCCCAGGAAGCCAAGCTGGATTTAGTCTGTCGTAAATTACATCTGAAACCCGGCATGAAAGTGCTGGATATAGGATGTGGCTGGGGTGGGACTGCAAAGTACATGGCTGAAAATCATGATATGCAGGTAGTAGGCATTACAGTTTCCGGACAGCAGGCAGAATTTGCAAAGAATAACTGCAAGGGCTTGCCGGTTGAGATCCGTCTACTGGACTATCGGGATGTGAACGAACCTTTTGACCGGGTAATCTCAATAGGCATGTTCGAACATGTAGGTGTAAAGAATTATCACGCTTATATGGCCAAGGTTCGTAGTTTGCTGTCAAACGATGGTTTGTTTCTGTTACATACTATCGGGAGCAATGTCTCTGTGTTTAAGGGAGATCGGTGGATAGAACGTTATATCTTTCCTAATTCCATGTTGCCCTCAGCAAGTCAAATTACCCAGGCATATGAGGGACTGTTTGTACTGGAGGACTGGCATAATTTTGGAACAGACTATGATCATACTCTTATGGCGTGGAAAAATAATTTTAATTCAACGTGGTACAAGCTCAGGTGTAATTACAGTGAACGATTCAGGCGCATGTGGAATTATTATTTGCTTAGTAATGCCGGTGCCTTCAGATCGAGAGTGAGCCAATTGTGGCAGATTCTGTTATCTCCAAGAGGTATTATTGGCGGTATAAGGGTGCCTCGGTAGTCAATTGCCAGTTAATTTTAATGGCCGGTCAAACATGTCCGGAATCTGAAGTCTCGTGCTATATATCATGCATGATATTCTCATATATTGCTGTCGTTTCTGTAGATGGCTCTACTTTTAGGACAGAGATAAATGTTTTTCTGCAACGTTCATATACTTCAATCGCCTCTGCCTGGCGTCCGAGTTTTCGATAGCACAACATAAGTCTTCGGTAAAATCCCTCCGCCAGATTATCGGCCTCCAGGCTTTTTTGGTAACATACCACAGCTTTATCAAGGTTTCCTCTTTCCTCCCAAATGTGTGCAATGTCACTCATGCATCGCAAAAATTTATTACGTAATTGTTCGCGGGGAGAGACAAACCAGTGATGCTCATTTTCTTTTGCCATAAATGGGCCGTGATATAATTGCAATATTTTATTTGTCAGGCCCATAATCTTTTCTGCATCAACAGAATTTCCTGCCGATTTAAGCAGTGAATCCGTTTCATTTACGGTTTTGTCAAAGGCCCATGTGTCCAGCCAACAATATTTTTTATCCAGACTGATACGTCCATCCTGGACGATAATAGCGTTATCCGCGCCGAGTAATTTCCGTAATCTATGAATAGTTGTCGTTAGTGAACGGTATGAATAATCGATGTCAACGCCAGGCCACAAGGTTTTGGCCAGATTTTCTTCACTGACATCATCTCCGCCAAATGCAATAATTGCCTTAAGCAGTTCCATAGGTTTACGCTGGAGTTTGGCAACAAAACCAATACTCCCATCGTCTTTTAGTAATTTGTATTGTCCCAAGGTATAAATTTTAAATAACCATGGCCATTGCTCCACTGTAACAAGGGAAGGTTGAGGTAAAAGACAGCATTCCCGTATCAAATTATGGACATATTCTGTTTCAATTCCCTCCTGCAAAGCTACAGCACAGAGTTCCGCCATTACATCCTGTCGCCACCAGAGAGTATGTTTATAACCATATTCTCTGCCCAACTGCATGGCATATTGCAATGAATTCAGTCCGGAACGTCTCCTGCCGTGATCAATTGCAATATAGGCATATGACAGGAAACTTACGAATTCCAGCAGGTGGTTTTTTATGTCACGGGCAGTGTGGTGCGTCTTGCGTAGATATATTGCGCCTTTTCGTTTATCACCCAGCTCGAATAATATTTGCGCCATTGCCAATCGACAAAGTGTTTCAAAAAAAGGACTGCCAACTTCGATTGATAACCGGACCGCATTTTTTTGATGCTGGTAAGCATGCATTTTATCGTTACATAATATGGCATGCCATGCTGAAAAGTAGTGAAACAGGCATTTCTCCTGGCGTCTTCCTTTATCCTGTTCCGCTTCAATTTCTTTTAGCAACTGATTTGCAGTATCCGTATCACCAGAACCGAGCGATCCTCCTATTCCATTAATTATTAACTGATAATTCCATAGAGTAATACCACTAGTCTGGGCAATTTTCAGTCCCCGGTGCATCGCCTTCAAGCATTTGTCGCGATTTCCGATTAACATAAAATACATCGACTCCACATTGCTCAGCATAATTAATGTTAACGGGGATATATCCGAAGACATTTTAAGCTTTTTCATTGAGTTTATTATTTCCTTCGCTTTCAAAAAGTAGCCAGCCCACATGAACGAGATCGCAACAAATAATTGCACGGACATTCTCTGATTTGGATTTGAACATTCAAGCGACGCTGAATAGGCGCGATCCACCCAGTATTCAATATCGTGATTATCCGGTTGCCTCAGCGCCATCGCCATGAACAGGCAGGATGTAACTCGCGCTTCTATATCTTTCGATAAAGGGTCAGTATTGTCATGCAACAGTTTATTGAGCTTTTCTATCCATTGATCCAATAAAGAGAGATCATCCTGTTCATGCAGTATTGCATTCATTACTCCTGCACAAGCAAGCATCAGACCTGTAGTGTCTTCTTTTTTCTGATTTTTAAACAAGTTATAAGCTTGTTCATACAAACGACGGCTTTCCCTGAGCGCGAATGGAAAACGGCATGATGCCAGCCAATATATGACCCATGGATTTTTATCTGAAATATCTTCAGGAAGATCCTCCAGCCATTGAGCTAATGTCTCACCTCTGCCATTTTCCAGCATTCCTGAAGCATGTTTCTGAATGATTTCTGCCAATTGGTCCCATGCTTCAGCTTCTACCAGGTATTCTACTGCGTCCTCTACTTGGTCATTTGCCTCCAGTAAGGCGGCAATTTTATGATATTGTTTATCAGAATCTTTGTCTTTTAATGTGTCTTTGCTGATTGATAACAGGAATTCACGAAAGAGCGGATGATATTGATAGACTGTTTTATCAAGGATCTGTCTTGCAGTAACGAAATTATTGTTGCGACTTAATTCATCCAGTAATGAATTTGCTGAACTGTAACCGGTGATTTCTTCTGACATAGCAGCAGTCATTTGTGGCACGCAGGCAGTCTGCAATAAAAATTCTTTTGTTTGCTTGTCCAGCTTTTGAAAGATTTCACCAGCGAGATAGTCATAAATGACTTGTGGAGTGAATGTTTCCGGAAGTCTCGACATTTTCCCTTCAGTCCTGAAGTGTTCAAGCATAAGCACCAGACCTGCTGCCCATCCTTGTGTTTTGTCGTATAACTGAAGTAGTGCATCTTCAGACAGATCAAGTCCACGTAGTTTCACAATACTGTCAGATTCATGTCGTGTAAGACGTAACTCATCCCAACTTATCAATTGCATGTTTTGACTCGCGCGAAATCTCGCCATTGCCGCGGGTGCTTCACTGCGACTGATGAAGATTACACACCCTCCTTGCGGTATTTCAGATAAACCATAACGTATGATTTCGTGAAATTCAGAATGGGCCGGAACCTCGTTATAACTGTCTAGAACGACTACGAATGGAATCTTCAAGTGTCCAAATAAATGACGAAAATAACTTTTTGTAAAAGTGGCAATATCACCAGTATATTCAGGAGCGAATTTAGGAAGCAGTTTTTTTGTTTCATCATTATGTAATGAATTTTTATTGTCTGAATTATTTGTTTTCGATGTAAACCGGTTAATAAGATCGTGAATATAGCGGCTTGTATAATCAACGATGCTGCTGGCACCTCCGTAAAGCGGCAAAGTTGATTCATTTGTAGGCATACCTTTTAATGCAGCTTGCCGCATATAATAGAAAAAGGTTGCAATGTCAGTTTCGCCTTGATCCACCTGATACCACAGACAATCAAGCTTCCGATTATCCACGTAATTACTTACAAGAGTCGTCTTGCCCGATCCCGGTGGTCCGGTTAGCCAAATAATTGAAAAATCCCGGCCCCGATCAAGCAGGGAAAACAGTCTTTGTCTTGGCAGGACGCCGGTAAAGTTGGGGCGTGTAATTTTTGCCAGGGAAGTAGGGTTTCTATTCATCATCATTATCAAATAGTTAACTGTATTTTCAGTTAGTATTAATAGTCCTAAGGAGTTTTTTGCAGACGCTTCTTTTTATATCTATCCCCATCACAGAGTCTAGTCCATTCAAGGTGATTTCCCACTTTTGTAAGCGTTTTGTAAGTTAACCGTACGCGTTTTGTAGCTATTAACGTAGATAGGGGGCAGCTAGACTCAGTCATTAATAAAATCAGCGTCATGAATCAATGAAGCATTTTTATTGACTGATTGTGAGGAATGGATATGAAACATTTAGCGATTTTTAAATTTTCAAGAAATATTATTGCAGCCATATTGCTGCTCCTGGTTGTGCAACCTGCGATGGCACGGGGTGGTATAGAGGTAGGGATATTGACCTGCAAAAGCATGCCCGGTACCCGGATGAATTTTATCGTTCATTCATCTACTCTTGTGGAATGCGTATTTACACATCCTGCAGGGGAAGAAAAATACAATGGTGAAATAGGTATGGGTTTTGGTGTCGATCTCAATGTAAAAACTCAAGAGCAGTCGGTCTTTACAGTTTTTTCAATTTCGGAAGATGTTACACCCGAAGCAAATGCGCTTGCTGGTACTTATATTGGCGGAAGGGCTTCCGCAGCTTTTGGTATCGGCGCCGGTGCGGCAGTCCTTATCGGTGGTGGTGCCAAGAATTTTAGCCTGCAACCGATAGGTCTGGAAACGAATACAGGCATTGGTGCTGCTATGGGACTGGGATACCTGACGTTAGATTAAAGCAATGTTAAATTTCATGAGCAGTAATAACTACAGTCTCATACCGGAAGAAGACACTCAGGGAGAGGAATTGAATAACTTGTTCAGGGATTTTGGTATGGTATTGAAAGGCAATATTGGAAAGATAACATATGCCAAACGTTGTTTTGTGCGCAATGGCACAGGCATGCATTTGGTATTGTCAGGTTCCAAGGGTCCTATCAGTGTTCTGATTCTTAACGGTGAATTTGTGCGAAACCGGATAACAATGAGGGGCACTGACATGGACTGGATATTAATTCCATGTCCCATAGGAAGTCTGGCAATTATTGGCAATAAAGATGAATCTCTTGTTGAAGTTGAGAATGCCATTAATGCAAACATAAGATGGCCGTATCTCCACTAATATCATATGCAACACAAAGTTATAAGTATCTTGCGTTGGTTGAACGCCTTTCATTGAAAGAATTTTTGTAAGTTGTCTGTAAGTTATCTGTAAGCAAGTTATAAGTAGCCCCGAATTTTATACCCACTATATTTGATCACTGATGATCACTTCTTTTGTGGATTAAGAAGGGGGGACTTTATGAAAAATATAGGCATTTATCTGTTAGCGATGATTTTTGCTATTAATTCCATCGGGTGTGCGACAACACAAACGGCTGTCACCGAATTTCCATCACCTACTACTGAACAAGATGGAAATATTATTAACAAGGAAACTGCTATGGAACCAGAGCATGAAGAGAGTGCTGGTTCTAAGGAAGACGAGGTGGCGGGTGATATTGCAAAGGGAATTCTGGGCGCCTTTCTGATATTTCTTTTACTTACTCCCTGGCTCTTTACCCCGGATATTAATTTTAATTAATTTGATTAAAGTGAACTGTATTCCATCGGATGGCTTGCCTGTCAGTAAAATATTTTATTGGTCAAGATCCCGGTATTACGAGAGTTGTGTTTTAATAATCCGCTTTTCAGTCACGATCATATTCACCGGAATATCATTATCCCCGACAGGAATCTCATTGATCACCTGCGCTTCATAGGCGAGCGCGATTTTTTTTGTGGTCTTGTGCCCGGCGAACCATTGGTCGTAGTAGCCCCGGCCATAACCTAAACGATAACCTTCTTGAGTAAACCCGAGCCCCGGGGTGATGGCGATATCGATCTCGCCATCATAGGGATCATTGCTCGCCGGAGTAAGAATGCCGAGTTGACCGGGTTTCAGGTCCTCCCAATGGGTAAATAGTGTTGCGATCATATGGCCGGAATTGATGATTTTAGGCACGGCCAGTATCTTGCCTTCTTTAAGGAAGTGTTCGATCAATGCGTAGGTATCCACCTCGCTGGCATATGATATATAAATGAATATCGTACCGGCTGAGGCTATTTCCTCCAGATTGAGCAGGCGCCGGGTGATGTTTTCGTTATGATTTTGACGGGATTCCGCGGGGATAGCCGCCCGGATTTCCTTTAATCGTGCCCGGATTTCAGACTTTTGTTTTCTACGGTCGTTGTGTTTCACGGTATTTATCCAGTATATAGTTTCCCTTTCTTTTTCAGTATTTTCCCGTAAAATACCGCCCTTTTTCAGGCAGGTAATATTCCTGCCTGATTTTAACGGGAAAGTCAGCAAGAGGGCATTAAACTCGATGGTTACTATTCGATTGTCACGGGCAGGCGTCAAGAAGCGGCCCTTTTATCATATTGTGGTCACAGACAGCCGTAAAAAGCGTGACGGGCGTCCTATTGAACGCCTGGGTTTCTTCAATCCGATTGCAACCGCCAACGAACAGAGGCTGAATATCGACACTGCCCGCGTGGAATACTGGATTTCCAATGGCGCCCAACCGTCTGACCGCGTTGCCAAACTGCTTAAAGACTATTCTACGGCCTGATTAGTTAAATTGTTTTGAGATTCGGCCCATGCATTTCCGGGCCGCAGTGTTGTTTGAAGGGCGTTATCTGCCCACCGTGTGACCCACACCGGTTAACAGAATGATACAAAACTACTGTGCGGGATCAATCACAACATATCATTGTCGGCCGTATTGCCGGAATATACGGGGTGAAGGGTTGGCTCAAGATCAGGTCCTACACACGCCCGCGTGAGAATATTTTTTCATATGATCCCTGGCTGATTAAACAGGATGGTGGCTGGCGGGAAATGACCTTGCTGGATGGCAAGGTGCACGGCAAGAGATTGATCGCCGCGCTGGAAGGGCTGGTAGACAGGGAGTTGGCCAGGGCAATAGTAGGGGGTGATATTGCGATCAATCGATCACAACTACAGGAACCCGGGCCGGGTGAATACTACTGGCATGACCTGCTGGGATTGCAGGTGATAAATCAGCAGAACATAACGCTCGGCACCCTGAAAAAGATCCTGGAGACCGGGGCCAATGATGTCCTAGTTGTTGAAGGTGAACAAAGACATTTGATTCCCGTGATCTGGGCGATTTATGTACTTAAAATTGATCCTGAGCAGGGAATTATCCAGGTCAACTGGGAATTGTGAGTCATTTGGTATGATACGAATTGCCGTTATTACCTTGTTCCCGGATATGTTTAATGCCGTTACGCAATACGGCATTACCGGGCGGGCGGTGAAGAATGGTTTAATCCAGGTGCAGACCTGGAACCCGCGGGACTTTACTGAGGACAAACATCGCACAGTAGATGATCGTCCTTATGGCGGCGGGCCTGGTATGGTCATGATGGCGGGACCATTGTGTGCGGCAATACACGCAGCACGCAAGGCGATGTCAGGAAAGGTAAAAGTGATTCATTTGAGTCCCCAGGGAAGACGGCTTGATCAGCCGGGTGTACGCAAACTCGCCGTGCAGGAACAGTTGATCCTGATCGCGGGACGTTATGAAGGTATTGATGAACGCGTTATCGAGGCCGAGATCGACGAAGAATGGTCCATCGGTGATTATGTTTTAAGCGGTGGTGAACTCGCTGCGATGGTCATGATCGATGTGCTGACGCGGACCCTGCCGGGGGCGTTGGGACATGATGATTCGGCCAGTCAGGATTCTTTTTTTGATGGGTTACTGGATTATCCCCACTATACCCGGCCGGAAGAGGTTGACGGGCGGAAGATACCCGCTATATTGCTGAGCGGCAACCATGAACAGATCCGGCGCTGGCGTTTGAAAGAGGCACTGGGGCGTACCTGGTTACGCAGGCCGGAGATGCTTGATGCAATAAGACTGGATGAGGAGCAACAGGCGTTACTGGATGAATTCAAGAACGAGTGGCATACACAGGAAAATCAGAATTCGGGTTAGGGTTTATACGCTTATTTATTTTTTGGGGGCAGTAAGATGAGTAATATTATTGAACAACTGGAAGCTGAACAAATTACCCGCAAGATTCCTGATTTTGCGCCCGGTGACACTGTCGTTGTCGAGGTCAAGGTGAAGGAAGGCCAGCGTGAAAGATTACAGGCCTTCGAAGGTGTGGTTATCGCGAAGAAAAATCGTGGCCTCAGATCATCGTTTACTGTGCGCAAGGTTTCCTACGGTGAAGGGGTTGAGCGTGTATTCCAGACCCACAGCCCGAGTATTGCGCATATTAAGATTAAACGTCGTGGCGATGTACGCCGGGCTAAACTCTATTACATGCGTGAACGCGAGGGCAAGGCTGCCAGGATCAAGGAAAAGATTAAATCAACCTGACACATTTCATTTAAATAATATCCAGGGCGTGTTTCTTCATATCTTCGAGGGAAACATATTCAAGCGCCGCCTCATGAGTTGAGGTAAGGATAATGGGAGGCGCAACACCGGCATCGAATGCTTCTTTCCAGCGCGCCGCGCACAGGCACCAGCGATCGCCGGGCATCAACCCCGGGAAACCGAGCTGCGGGGCGGGTGTGGAAAGATCATTACCGCGTGTCTTTGAGAATTTGAGAAACTCCTTCGTCATCCGCGCACACACCACATGTGCACCGGAATCTTCAGGCCCCGTATTGCAGCAACCATCCCGGTAAAAACCAGATGTTGGAGAATCACCGCATGGCAGAAGCTCTTCACCCAGGACATTTCTTGCTTTAGGCATATTTGGATACCATAAAAATTTTGTAATACAGAATCATTTTGAATTAACTGGACGCGTGACTTCCGAGCCTGCTGCCAGTGATCGCCACAGGAAATACACCGGTACGCCAATCACAACGATCAGAAGACCAATTCCGCTATAGGTCGTGCGAGTGAATAACAGGTTGATACATATGAGTCCGGTAAATACGAGATAAAGTGCGGCAAGCCAGGGATACCCGAATGTCTGAAATGGTCTTGAAAAATCCGGACGTTTGACCCGCAGGGCAAAGAGACTGATCGCAGTCAGGGTATAAAAAAGTACCGCTGCGAAGATTACAAACTCAAGCAACTGACTATAAGTGCCGGACAGACACAGCACGCAAGTCCAGACAGCCTGCACGATCAGCGCCAGCGCCGGCGTTCGATATTGCGGATGGAGCACACCGGTGGATTTGAAGAACAGATTGTCCTGCGCCATGGCGTAATATACCCGCGCGCCGGAAAGGATGAGACCGTTATTGCAACCGAAGGTTGAGATCATGATGGCGGCAGCCATGATGTAGAGACCGGTCTCGCCGAACATGGCTTGTAAAGCTGCAGTAGCTACACGATCCTGCGGTGCATGGGCGATCGCATCGGCGGGAAGCACATTGAGATAAGCGACATTCGCGAGCAGATAAAGCACTGTGACGATCAGCGTGCCAGTGATCATTGCGTATGGCAGATCTTTTTCAGGTTGTTTGAGTTCACCCGCGGCAAAGCCGACATTGTTCCAGGCATCCATTGAGAAGAGTGAACCCACCATCGCGGCGCCAAGGACAGGCAACAATGCCATAGTCAATTCATCCGCAGGCCAGAAATTCGTTCCGAAATTTGCGGCGATCGCTTCAACATCCCGTCCAATACTGAGGCCGAGGAAGATCAGGCCGGCCAGGGCAGCGATTTTAATAATGGTGAGTGAGGTCTGTATGAAAGCCGCTGTTTTTACACCGAGCACGTTGATCCAGGTGAGGAGCACGATTGAGAAGATCGCCAGAATACGCTGTGGCGATAGCCCCACTTCAATGGGGCCAATCGGCTGCGGAATATTGATGGTTGTCCCGAGAAACACGTCGGGCGTGAGTTGGGGAATGAACACAGCCGTGAAGCGTGCGAAAGCGACTGCAACTGCGGCAATCGTTCCCGTCTGGATCACCAGAAATAATGTCCAGCCATAAAGATACCCGAACAGAGGTGAAATACCCTCGCGCAGGTAAACATATTGTCCGCCTGCCTTGGGGAACATCGCTGCGAGCTCGCCGTAAGTCAATGCCCCGAGCAGAGTGACCACACCGGACAGTACCCATACGAGCAGCAGAAGTCCCGGCGTTTGCACAATACGCATGATCTCGGCCGAGACAATGAAGATACCCGAGCCGACCATCGATCCCACGACAATCGCCGTGGCATCAAGGCGGGAGATGGCCTTGACAAATTCCGTATGAGGATTTGCCATATCAGAGTTCCTGTATGTGATTTAAACTTAAAGTACAGGAATAATTTTGTTTTGACACTTATGAAATAAAAACGGCGGGTATGTACCCGCCATTTTTTTAACACAGATGTTCTCTCTCAGGCTGCTTGTTTGGCAGCGAACCATTTCTCCAGTGCCTCCGACCCGCCGATATGTTCACCATTGATGAAGACCTGTGGAAAGGTGGTGACGCCTGTGATGGCACGCAGACTGCGGTCCGTGTAGTCCTTGTTGAGTTCCAATTCCTCGAACTCAATCCCGGCATCGTGTAACAGGCCCTTGGCCTTGGCACAATAGGAGCAACCCTTGCGCGTGAATATGCTCACATCCAGCGGTTTGGTTTCCTTTGGCGCAATATAGTCCAGCATGGTATCGGCGTCGGAGACATCATACGGATCACCCGGTTGCTGCGGCTCGATGAACATCTTGATGATTACGCCATCCTTGACCAGCATGGAATAACGCCAGGATCGTTTCCCGAAACCGAGGTCATTCTTGTCTACCAGTAATCCCATGCCTTCGGTAAATTCGCCATTACCATCCGGAATGAAGGTAATATTGTCAGCACCCTGATCGATCTTCCACTCGTTCATCACGAAGGCATCGTTTACGGAGATGCATATAATTTCATCGATCGCATTTGCCTTGAACACCGGTGCAAGCTGGTTGTAACGCGGCACATGCGAAGATGAACAGGTTGGAGTAAATGCACCGGGCAGCGAAAATACAATCACGGTCTTGCCGGAAAATAATTCCTTGCTGGTGACATTAACCCATTCATGATCTTTACGGGTACGAAACATTGTTTCAGGGACATGTTGTCCCTCTTTGTTTTTGAACATAGGTTACTACTCCTTTAATAAAGGTTAATGAATAAAACCGTGACTAGTGATGACGTACATGGATGTTCTAATGCCGCGAACGCAGGAAGCGTAAGAGCGGCGGGTGATTAGTGATCAGTAATCGGGACTCAGTACTCAGTCCTCAGCACTCACTGCAGTTACTTGCTTTTTTCGTCCAGCATACTGCGTAGCATCCAGGCGTTCTTTTCGTGGATCTGCATACGCTGTGTCAACAGATCTGCCGTAGGCTCGTCATGCGCCTTCTCGGCAATCTTGAAAACTTCCCGTGCGGTGCGAGCGACGGTTTCCTGACCGATTACCAGTTGCTTGATCATCTCTTCGGCATCCGGCACGTTTGTTTCTTCTTTGATCTCTGTTAACTTGCTGAAGGCCTTGTAGGAGCCGGGCGCTGCGACACCAAGAGCACGGATGCGTTCGGCAATCACGTCCACTGCGATGGCGAGTTCCGTGTATTGCTGCTCGAACATCAGGTGCAGCGTGCTGAACATCGGCCCGGTCACATTCCAGTGGTAGTTATGGGTCTTGAGATAGAGCGTATAGCTGTCAGCCAGTACCTTGGACAGGCCCTCGGCAATCGCATGACGATCATCTACTGAAATACCAATATTAATGCTCATGATGATATCTCCTTTCTAATTCATGTTTGTTGCAATGCAGTATAACAGGGGCTATATATAAATAAAATGAATTATAATTATTACTATGATATAAAATATCTATGACACTTTACCCTTATCGAGATCAAATCAGGCAGTTATGAACCTGCCAACAACCAAACAATTACGCTACTTTGTGGCGTTGGAACAGCATAAGCACTTTAGCAAGGCCGCGAAAGCCTGTTTTGTGTCGCAACCCGCCTTCAGTGCGGCCATACGCGAGCTGGAATCCACCTTGAATGCGCAACTGGTGGACCGTACCAATAAAAGCGTCACCATTACCAGTATCGGCAAGGATATCGCCGTCCAGGCGCGATTGGTCCTGCGTGATCTCGAGGGCCTGGTCGATATCGCACAGGGGAATCAGGAACCCTTGTCCGGTCAGCTCAAACTGGGTGTCATTCCGACCATCGCGCCGTTTCTCCTGCCGAAGTTACTGCCCAGATTGCGTAAGTCCTATCCTGATCTGCAACTCTATCTTCAGGAGGACATGACTGACCGTGTCTATGAAAATCTCATGGAGGGTGACCTGGACGTGATTCTGATCGCCTTGCCGTATGATCTGCGCAGCGTTGAGACCATGCGACTGTTCAAAGATCCGTTTTATCTGGCATGCAGGAAAGATACCTCGCTGATTGATCCTGAACACTATGCAATTGAGCAGGTGCCTGCGGAAAGTATCCTGCTGCTGGAAGACGGGCACTGCCTGCGCGATCATGCCCTGGCCGCGTGCAAGATCCGCAACCTCAACAAGGTAAGCAATATAACTGCCAGCAGTCTGCTCACCCTGATCCAGATGGTGGATGCAGACCTGGGGATAACATTTTTGCCCGAAATGGCGGAAGATTCAGCCATGTTAAAAAGCACTCAGGTCAAGACCTGGCCGATGCGTGCAGGCAGTTATCGTGAAATTGGTTTGGTATGGCGCAAGGGAAGCATGCGGGCTGATGAATTCAAGTTACTGGGAGAGTTTATAAAAAAACACAGGACATCAAACAATGCCTGAACATTTTGACTCATCACTTGACGAGCAAGGATGATGTGCATGGCAAGGATTGTTCCCGACAATCCTATTGCATTTCCTCCATCCATGGAGGTCAGATGCACGAATGCCGCGTTGATATGGATATCAAAGAGCGGCCGTTTGCTCGGCGAATTTATTCAAACACACCGTCAGTCTGAGATACATTAAATTGAAAGGCAGTTGTATACTATGCCCGTATGTATGACACGATCGTGTTTGATGGCGTGTATAAGTCACCTGTGGGTTGGCTGGGTATCAAATTACAAGGGAATGACCTGATAAAACTGGATTGGCTTGAGAAAAATACCCCAAGTAAGGGCGTGCTCAGCAGAAACCCCGCAGTTAAAAAAATCATCGCCAGTCTGGATATCTATTTCAATAAGGCAACACACCCGGTCATTCCTCCAGTGTCTCTGGCAGGAACACGGTTTCAACAGCGTGTGTGGCGGGCATTGCAAAATATCCCCTTTGGCACGGTCAAAACATACGGCGAACTGGCGGCTGAATTGAAAACGAGCAGCCGTGCCATCGGTCAGGCCTGCCGCACGAATCCCATCTCCATTCTGATCCCGTGTCACCGCGTAGTTGCTGCAAACGGCATCGGTGGATATGTGGGCGATGCCCGGCCGTCGCAAATTAAACAGTGGCTATTACATCATGAAGGCATCCACTGACGGCGATAAAGACAACTCACTTCTGCAAGATTCCATACAAATCATAGACCGTTTTCTGGATACGTTGTGGATGGAACGCGGGGTCAGTGACAATACACTGGCCGCGTATCGCAGCGATCTCCTTGCGTTTGCAAACTGGCTGAATAAAAAAGGGACGCATATCCATGAGGCACAGGATGGCGATCTACGCACCTACCTGGCCAGCATGCACAGTCGATCGGTGCGAACTCTGGCCAGGCGCTTGTCCAGTCTGCGCAGATTATACGGTTATCTTGTGCGTGAAGGTCTGATGTCACATGATCCGAGTGCCAGGGTGGAATCACCGCGCCTCGGCAGGCCGTTACCAAAATCATTGACAGAGTCCGAGGTTGAGGCCTTGCTGGATGCCCCGAATGTTGTCACTCCTTTGGGATTGCGTGACAGAACAATGCTGGAAGTGCTTTATGCGACCGGGTTGCGCGTGTCCGAACTGGTGAAATTGACACTGTTACAGATCAATTTGCGCCAGGGTGTGGTTCGTGTACTAGGCAAAGGGGACAAGGAACGGCTGGTACCGCTCGGCGAGGAGTCCCTCGATTGGTTGCAACGTTATCTGCAGGAAGGGCGTCCGGATATTGTGAAAAACAGGGCAGTGGATGCCTTGTTTTCTACCCAGCGCGGCGCGGCCATGACACGGCAGGGGTTCTGGTACTTGATCAAGCGCTATGCACGCAAGGCTGATATTAAAAAACCGCTCTCACCCCATGTGTTGCGCCATGCCTTTGCCACACATTTGTTAAATCACGGCGCCGATCTCCGGGTCGTACAAATGCTGCTTGGGCATAGTGATATCTCTACCACTCAAATTTATACTCACGTCGCCCGCGAACGCCTGAAAAACCTGCATGCACAACATCATCCACGTGGATAAAGAAAAGTAAAAAGTGAAAAGAAAAAAGAAACAAATGCCGTTCGTTATCCAAACTGAGTATCTGCTCGCAGATGTCGGGGGCACACAAACTCGCGTAGCTATCGGCGATATGAAAACAGGGCCAACCTGCTTTCGTGTATTTGACAACTCAGAATATCCGGATATTGCGTCGCTGGTTTTCGCTTATTTCTCGCAGATAGGACTTAATCATCTGCCTCGTATTGGTGTCATTGCGGTAGCGAGTCCTATTCAGGGAGATATGGTACGAATGACAAATCGTAACTGGAAATTTTCAGTACAAGCAATGCAAAAGCGTCTCGGCCTAAAATTGCTGCATGTACTTAATGACTTTACGGCAGTTGCGTACGCAGTTCCGTATATCAGGGGTAAGGGCCGTACCCGTATTGGTAGTAGCGGTGTCGCGCAACCCGGTTTTCCGATAGGTGTTCTCGGTCCAGGCACCGGCCTTGGTGTTTCAGCCTTGATACCTGCCGGGAATGTGTGGCATACGCTTGAAAGTGAAGGCGGTCATGTTACTCTGGCCACAGTAACAGAAGAGGAAGCGCGTATCGTGGGACGGTTGCGTGCATGGTATGGTCATGTATCAGCAGAGCGCGTACTCTCGGGGCCAGGGCTTGCGAATTTGTATCGGGCAATCGCCGATCTTGAAGGATTGGCCACTGATATGATTACACCGGATGAAATCTCACGACGAGCGCTGTTTGGGAACGATCCATTGGCCTCACGGACACTCAATATCTTTTTTGCAATGCTTGGCACAGTAGCAGGCAATCTGGCCCTGACTCTGGGAGCGCGGGGCGGCGTTTACCTTGCGGGCGGAATTCTGCCCAATATGATGCAAGCAATGAAGTGTTCACAGTTCCGTGAACGTTTCACCGGTAAAGGCCGATTTTGCTCGTATCTGAAAACTATTCCTACGTACTTAATCCTGGACCCGTATCCAGCGCTCCGTGGTTTGCATGGTTATCTCAAACATGTAATGCAGATGAAAAAAATATGAAACCAGATAAAGGCCAATTATCCAAATACAGTGTGATCAAATTCATTCATGTTAGTGTTGTACAGTTGATTTGATAAATTAAGTGTAATGACAACCGAAAGCACACCTGATTTTGAAACTAACTGGGCTTTATTCCTGGATGTAGATGGCACTTTACTAGACCTTGCTGAACATCCGGATAATGTCAAAATTCCGCCAACTCTGATTGATATTCTACTGGTTATGCAGCGTACGGACAGTCTTCCGATTGCGTTAGTCAGTGGACGTCCAATTGTCCTTCTTGATCGACTGTTTGCTCCGCTACATTTGCCGACTGCCGGACAGCATGGAGCAGAGCGCCGCCGGGCGGATGGGAAAATAATCCG
>Ga0326597_10005613_pt1 | contig 17358 bp, 11 predicted proteins | sample RVTome_12_FD_203789 | JGI IMG/M metagenome (GOLD analysis project Ga0326597, IMG submission 203789) | Soil microbial communities from uranium-contaminated site in the Upper Colorado River Basin, Wyoming, United States - RVT100D185 | ecosystem: Environmental > Terrestrial > Soil > Contaminated >... | reverse complement strand
GGCTCGAAGTCGAGCGGGTCGAGCCCGGCGGCGGCGAACAGCGGCCCCCAGTCGAACGCGCCTGCGCGCGGCGGCACGAACTCGGGCGTGCTGCGCAGGAAGCGCAGGCGGCCCTCCAGGTCGAGGATGACCGTCGAGGTCCCCTGCGTCCCCGCCGGAGGGTCGTCGAGGTGCGTGCGCGCCGGGCGCAGGAAGAACAGCGTCCACATGCTGCTCGGCTTCAGCTCGTCGAGCCCCTCGCGGTACCAGAAGACGAGCGCGGCGCCGGTCCCGGGACCGCCCCAGCTCTCCCAGCTCTCCCGCCCGGGACCGAAGAAGGTCGGGCCGGGGCTCGCGCTCAGGCCGTAGGCGCTGTCCGAGGGCAGGGCGTCGAGCGGATCGAGCCGGCGCAGGAGATCCCGGGCGCTGCCGGCCAGCTCGGACGGGGCCCGCGCCGGCCGCGCGCGCTGCAGCGGGAAGGTGCGGTCGGAGAGCGGCACGAACAGCGCCAAGAGGATCAGGGCCACGAGCGCCAGGCGCGGCGCCGCGCGCGCGGAGACCACGCCGCGCGCGCCGGAGGCCGCCACCACCGCCGGCGTGGGCACGTCGCCGAGGGCCAGCATCCCGGCCAGGGGGTCCTCCTCGCCCAGGGCCCGGGCGAGGGCCGCGGCGGAGCGCGGGCGGCGCGCCGGGTCGGAATCGAGGCAGAGCTGGATCGCGCGCGCCAGCACGGGATCGACGTCGCTCGCCTGCTCGCGCGGCGAGGGCGGCGGGTCGCCGGCCAGGGCTGCGCCACGGATGGCGCCGGGCGAGTCGTAGGCGCGCCGGCCAGCGAGGATCTCGAACAGCACCAGCCCGAGGGCGAACAGATCGCTCTGCACCGAGGGCGCGCCGCCCGCCAGCAGCTCGGGCGCCATGTAGGCCGGGCTGCCGGCTGCGACCCCTGCCCGGGCGCGTTCCTCGTCGCGACCGGCCAGGCCGAAGTCGGCCACGTGCAGGCGACCGCTCGCGTCGACCAGCACGTTCGCGGGCTTGAGGTCGCGGTGCAGCACGCCGCTCTCGTGGGCCGCCGCCAGAGCCGAGCAGAGCTCCAGCGCCATCTTCCTCGCGCGCTCGGAGGGGATCGCGCCCGTGCGACGCAGGAGACCGGCCAGGTCCTCCCCTTCGATGTACTCCATCGAGACGAAGGTCTCGCCCTCCGCCTCCCCCACGTCGTACACGCGGCAGATGTTGGGGTGCGAGACGCCGCGCGCCGCGCGCGCCTCGGCCAGCAGCAACTCGAGCGAGGCCGGCACCGAGGCGAACGCGCGCGGCAGGAACTTGAGCGCGACGAGCTCGCCCAGCTTCTCGTCCTCGGCCAGGTACACCTCGCCCATTCCGCCGCTCCCGAGCCGGCGCACGATCCGGTAGCGCCCGGCGATCGCCGCGCCCGCCTGGAAGCGCTCATCGCAGGCCTCGCGCCCGATCTGCACGGCCTCGACCAGGAGTGCGCTGAAGTGTCGCGTCTCGGTGTCGCGGTAGTCGAGCAGGGACTCCACCTCACGGCGCAGCTCGTCATCGTCGCCGCAGACGCGCGCGACGAAGCTGGCGCGCTCATCGCGCTCGAGGCCGCGGGCGGCCAGGAAGACCTCCTTCGCGCGTCTGTGTCGCGGCTCGGTCACCCGCTCGTTCCCCGGCTCAGCTCGCGCCGCAACCATGCCTTGGCCGCCGTCCACTCGGCCTCGACGGTGCGCACCGAGACGTCCAGGATGTCGGACACCTCGCGCACGGAGAGCCCGGCGAAGAAGCGCAACTCGACCACGCGCGCCTGGCGCGGGTCGAGCCGCTCGAGCCGGCTCAGCGCGGCCTCGAGGTCGAGCAGGTCCGGGGCGCGGCCTTCCTGCTCGGCCAGATCGTCCGGCAGCGCGACCTGACGCCGGCCGGCGCCGCGCTTGTCGCGCACCCGGGCGCGGGCGTGGTCGACCAGGATGCGGCGCATGGCTTGCGCCCCGACCGCGAAGAAATGGGACTTGCCGTGCCAGTCGACCTTCTCCTGGTCGACCAGCTTCAGCCAGGCCTCGTGCACCAGGGCCGTCGGCTCGAGGGTGTGGTCGGCGCGCTCGCGCCGGAACAGGCGCCGCGCCAGCTCGCGCAGCTCGCCGTACACGAGCGGCAACAGCCGTTCGGCGGCGCCCCCCTCGCCGCGCCGTATCTGGGCCAGGATGCGGGTGATCTGGCTTTCGTCGGGCGCCTGCATCGATGATGCGGGTGCGCGGCCCGCACCGATCCTCCTGCCTCCCTCTAATCCGCGCGGGGACGCAAGGTAACCAGCTTCTCGCCGGCGCGAACCGCCAGGCCCTCCCGGACGTGCAATGCGGACACCACCCCGGGTCCGGGGGCGGGGATCTCGTTCTGCATCTTCATCGCCTCCAGGATCAAGAGCGCGTCGCCCTCCTGCACTTCCTGGCCCTCGCAGACCAGCACGCGCACCACGACGCCCGGCATGACGCTCAGCACGGTGCCGCCCGCTCCGGGCCCCGCTCGCTCGGCGGCATGCGCCGCCCGCTCGCGCTCGTCCTCGATCGCGACGTCGTAGAAATGTCCGGCGATCGTGATCCCGCAGCGCTCGCCCGCATTCTCCACGGAGACGGCGTGGCTCCAGCGATCGCTCAGCACGAGCACCTGCCCCTGGTCGTCCACCTCCTCGTAATCGACGTCGATCGGCTCGCCGCCGGCGCGCACGGACAGCTCGCCCAGCCGCTCGACCAGCTCGATCTCGTGCTCGCGGCCGTTGACGCGCACGAAGTACCTCACGGCCCGCCGCCCCTTCCCCCCAGGCGCCGGCGCGCGAACGCGCTCGCCTCCCCGCGGCCGCGCTCGAGCCAGCCGGAGCGGTCGGCGCTCGGTGCACCGAGGGCGCGCCGGTGCGCGCGGCGGTGGCGCTGCACGGCGGCGATCGCCGCGGCCAGGCGCTCCTCCGCGCCGCGCGGCTGCGAGAGGTCGAGGCCCTCGAGCAGGTGAGTGTCGAAGTCGCCCTCGAGGAAGGCGCGCTCCTCCAGCACGGCCAGCGCGGCCGGCGCGCTGGTTCGCACGCCGCTGACGTTGAGCTCCTGCAGCGCGCGGCGCATGCGCTCGATCGCCACCGCCCGGTCGGTGCCCCAGACGATGATCTTGGCCAGCAGCGGGTCGTAGCTGAGCCCGACCTCCATGCCGGCGTACAGCGCGGAGTCGACGCGCACCCACGGTCCGCCGGGCAGGCGCAGGTTGCGCACGGTCCCGGTCGAGGGCATGAAGCCCGCGACGACGTCCTCGGCGTTCAGGCGCACCTCGATCGCGTGCCCGTGCAGGCGCAGCGCGTCCTGACCGTACCCGAGAGGCTCGCCGGCGGCGACGCGCAGCTGCTCGCGCACCAGATCGACCCCGGTGACCATCTCCGTCACGGGGTGCTCGACCTGCAAGCGCGTGTTCATCTCGAGGAAGTGGAAGTCGCCGCGCGAGTACAGGAACTCGACCGTGCCCGCGCCTTCGTAGCCGACGGCCGAGCAGGCCTGGAGCGCGACCGCGCCCATGCGCGCCCGCAGCTTCTCGTCCACGACCACGGAGGGGCACTCCTCGAGCAGCTTCTGGTGACGGCGCTGGATCGAGCACTCGCGCTCGCCGAAGTGCACCCCGTTCCCGTGCCGGTCGAAGAGGACCTGCACCTCGATGTGGCGCGGGCGATCGAGGTAGCGCTCCATGTACAGGCGCCCGTCGCCGAAGGCGCTCTGCGCCTCGCCCGAGGCCGTGCGGAAGGCGCTCGCCATCCCGCCCGCCTCGTGCACGATGCGGATTCCCTTGCCGCCGCCGCCGGCGGCGGCCTTCAGGGCGATCGGGTAGCCGAGCCCGGCGGCGGCGCGGACCGCCGCGGGGGCGTCGGCGACCGGATCGGTCAGTCCCGGCACGAGCGGGACGCCGGCGGCCTTCATCGCGCGCCGGCTCTCGATCTTGTCCCCCATCACCTCGATCGCCCGCGGCGGAGGCCCGACCCAGATCAGCCCCGCGTCGCCGACCGCGCGCGCGAAGTCGGCGTTCTCGGCCAGGAACCCGTACCCGGGGTGGATCGCCTCGGCCCCGCTCTCGCGCGCCACGCGCAGGATCTTGTCGGCCACGAGGTAGCTCTCGGAGGGCAGGTCGCCTCCCAGGGGGAAGGCGCGGTGCGCGAGCCTGGTGTGGAGCGCGCGGCGGTCGAAGTCGGAGTAGACGGCGATGGACTCGATGCCCATTTCGCGCGCGCTGCGGATGACGCGCAGGGCGATCTCGCCGCGGTTGGCGATCAGGAGGCGCCGGAACCTACAAGGGGATGTTCCCATGCTTCCTCACGGGCCGATCCTCCGTCTTCGACCTCATCAACTGCAACGAACGGATCAGGTACGGCCTCGTCCCCGCAGCCTCGATCACGTCGTCGATGTACCCCCGCTCCGCCGCCCGGTACGGATGGTTGAACTTCTCCTCGTACTCGGCCGTGCGCTCCTTCTCCACCGCCGTCGGGTCGTCGGCCGCCGCGATCTCCCGGCGGTAGATGATGCGGGCCGCACCGGCGGCGCCCATCACCGCGATCATGGCGCCCGGCCAGGCCAGGTTCAGGTCGGCCCGGATGTGCTTGGAAGCCATGACGTCGTAGGCCCCGCCGTAGGCCTTGCGCGTGATCACCGTCAGCTTCGGCACGGTCGCCTCGCAGTACGCGTACAGGAGCTTCGCGCCGTGACGGATGATCCCGCCGTGCTCCTGCTCGGTGCCCGGAAGGAAGCCGGGCACGTCCTCGAACGTGATGAGCGGCACGTTGAACGAGTCGCAGAAGCGGATGAAGCGCGCGCCCTTGACCGAGGCGTCGATGTCCAGGCAGCCCGCCAGGACCGACGGTCGGTTGGCGATCACGCCGACGACGAAGCCCCCCAGGCGCGCGAAGCCGACGATCAGGTTGCGCGCCCAGGCCTCGTGCACCTCGAGCCACGAGCCCTGGTCGACGACCTTCTCGATCACGCGCTTCATGTCGTAGGGCCGCGAGGGGTCCGCGGGCACGATCTCGTCCAGCTCGGCGTCACGGCGATCGGGCGGGTCGTCGCTCGCCACGAAGGGCGGATCCTCGGCGTTGTTGAGCGGAAGGTACGAGAACAGCCGGCGCAGGAGCGCCATGCAGCCGCGATCGTCGGGCGACGTGAAGTGGGCCACGCCGGAGCGACTGGCGTGCACGGCGGCACCGCCGAGGTCCTCGCTGGTCACCTGCTCGTGCGTCACGGCCTTGACCACGTCCGGTCCCGTGATGTGCATGGTCGAGTTGCCCGCGACCATGCACACGAAATCGGTGATGGCCGGGCTGTACACCGCTCCCCCCGCGCACGGGCCGAGCACGGCCGAGATCTGCGGCACGACGCCGGAGGCGCGCGTGTTGCGCCAGAAGATCTCGGCGTAGCCGCCGAGGCTCTCGACGCCCTCCTGGATGCGCGCGCCGCCCGAGTCGTTGAGACCGACGATGGGCACGCCGACCTTCAGCGCCATGTCCATCACCTTGCAGATCTTCCCGGCGTGGGCCTCGGAGAGCGAGCCGCCGAAGACGGTGAAGTCCTGGCTGAAGACGTACACGGGACGCCCTTCGATGCGGCCGTGGCCGGTGACGACGCCGTCGCCGGGGATCTTCTGGGCCTCCATCCCGAAGTCGGTGCAGCGGTGCGTGACGAAGCGGTCGAGCTCCACGAAGGAGCCCTCGTCGAGCAGGAGGTCGAGGCGCTCGCGCGACGTCAGCTTGCCGAGCGCGTGCTGCCTGGCGATCCGCTCGGGGCCGCCACCCTGGAGGGATCCCTTGCGCATGCGCCGCAGGCGTTCGACCGGATTCTCGTTCGTCATGGTTGGTAGGCGGGATCCTCGACCAGCTCGATCAGCACGCCGCCCGTGGTCGCGGGGTGGACGAAGGCGATCCTCGTCCCGTGCGCTCCGTGCCGCGGAGCCGCGTCGACCAGGCGCGCGCCGCGCCGCTTCAGCTCGGCGACGGCGGCGGCCACGTCGTCCACATGGAAGGCGAGGTGGTGCAGGCCGCCGCCGCGGCGGGCGAGAAAGGCGCTGACCGGCGAGTCGTCTCCCGCGGGCTCCACCAGCTCGATGCGCTGCCCGCCGGCCCGGCACACGAGCACGTTCACCTTCTGGTCGCCTACGAGCTCGGGCTCGCCGGCCGACAGGCCGAGCACGCGCTCGTACGCGCCGCGCGCGGCGGCGATGCTCGGCACGGCGATGGCGACGTGGTGCAGCCCCTTGACCAGGCCGCGCAGCGCGTCGGGCGGGCCCATCTAGAGCACCTCCGGAGGGCGGTAGCGGCCGAACTCGCGCTCGAGCACGGCGCAGATCTCGCCCGTGGTCGCGTAGGCGTCGACCGCGGCCAGCACCGGCTCGAACAGCTCGCCGGAGCCGGCCGCGGCCGCGCCCAGGCGCTCGAGGGCGGCCGCGACCGCCGCCGCGTTCCGCTCGGCGCGCACGGCCTCGAGGTCCTCCAGCACGCGCTCGCGCTCGGCGCCGTCGGCGCGGAAGATCTCGGGCTCGCGTTCCTCGATCTCGTAGCGGTTGACGCCGACGACCACGCGTTCGCCGCTCTCGACCGCGCGCTGCCACTGCATCGCGCTGCGGTGGATCTCGCGCTGCACGAAGCCGGACTCGATGGCGCTCACGGCGCCGCCCTGCCGCTCGACCACGTCCATGAGCGCGCGCGCCTCGCGCTCGACGGCGTCGGTCAGCTCCTCGACGTAGGGCGAGCCGCCGAGCGGATCGATCACGTCCGTCACGCCCGACTCGTGGGCCAGCACCTGCTGGGTGCGCAGTGCCAGCCGCGCCGACTCCTCGGTCGGCAGGCCCAGGGCCTCGTCGCGCGCGTTCGTGTGCAGGGACTGGGTGCCGCCCAGCACGGCGGCCAGCGCCTGCACGGTCGTGCGCACGACGTTGTTGTCGGGCTGTCGACTGGTCAACATCGAGCCGGCGGTCTGCGCGTGGAAGCGCAGCATCGTGCTGCGCTCATCCCGGGCGCCGAACTCGTCGCGCATGACGTGGGCCCAGATGCGCCGCGCGGCGCGGAACTTGGCGACCTCCTCGAACAGGTCGTTGTGGGCGTTGAAGAAGAAGGAGATGCGCGGCGCGAAGTCGTCCGGCGCCAGCCCGGCGTCGATCGCCGCGCTTACGTAGGCGCGCGCGTTGCAGAACGTGAACGCGAGCTCCTGCACGGCGGTCGAGCCGGCCTCGCGAATGTGGTAGCCGGAGATGCTGATCGGGTTCCAGGAGGGCAGCTCGCGCGAGCACCAGGCCATCAGGTCGGTGGTCAGCCGCATCGACGGCGCGACCGGGAAGCGGTAGTTTCCGCGCGCCGCGTACTCCTTGAGGATGTCGTTCTGGATCGTGCCGCGCAGTCGGCGCGGGTCGATGCCGCGCCGGCGCGCGAGGGCAACGGTGCAGGCCAGGAGCACGATCGCGGTGGCATTGATCGTCATCGAGATGGAGACGCGCTCGAGCGGCAAGTCCGCGAGCAGGTGTTCCATGTCGCGCAGGCCGTTGACAGGCACCCCGACCCGGCCGACCTCGTCGCGCGCCAGCGGGTCGTCCGAGTCGTAACCGATCTGGGTCGGCAGGTCGAAGGCGGTCGAGAGCCCGGTCTGCCCCTCTTCCAAGAGCAGCTTGAAGCGCCGGTTCGTCTCGCGCGCGCTGGTGAAGCCCGCGTACTGCCGCATCGTCCACAGGCGACCGCGGTACATCGTCGGCCGGATGCCGCGCGTGAAGGGGAAGCGACCGGGGAAGCCCCCGTCCGGCGCGGGGCCGTACAGCGGGCGGCGCTCGATGCCGGAGGAGGTACGGAAGCCGTCTCGACGCTCGGGGCGCTCGCGCGCGGCCGGGCCCCAGGTTGTCTCCAGCCACTCGCGCTCCTCCCGCCCGGCGCCGCCGGGGCCGCCGGCAGCCCGCGTCTCGCTCTGCTCGACGCCTTCGGTGTTGCGGGAGCTCATCGCGCGCTCCCGCCGGTTCCCGCGGCCTGCAGGCCGGGGCGGGAGGCGGGGATTCTATCCGGATCCCGCGCCGGACCAGGAGGTGAAACCGGGTCGGCCGGGGAGTGGAATATCGGCTGCGAGCCCTCGTAGTCGCCTCGGCCTTCGAGCCGCCATCGGCTCTCAGCGCCGCCCTTCGCGCCTCGCGGCGCAGCGCGTCGCGCCCCCTCCCGGAGTCCCCATGAAGATCGTCGTCACGCTCCTCACCGTGCTCGCGTTGCTGGTGCTCGGAATCGTGGGAGTCCGGTTGCTCTCCGACGGCGATCCCGCGGCCACGACGCTCTCGGACGTCTCCGAGGCGACCGGGGCCGCCGGGGCCGCGCCGGAGGAGCCCCGGTCGCGCGAGATCGATGGCCCCGAGAGCACCGGCGAAGCGTCGGCCGACGACGCCGGTCGCTCGGCCGGGCTGGCTTCCAGGGAGGAGGACTGGGACGCGGCCGCGTCGGTGCGGGTCGCGGGCCGCGTCACGCGCGCGGGCGCCTGCGGCGACGACGACCACCTGTACGTCTACGGCCTGGACGAACGCACGGACGCGGGGCACTTCGCCGAGAAGCTCCGCGCCGGCGGCGAGAACGAGGACGGGGGCGGGACCTCGAAGGTCCTCGCGCGGCGAGCGGTCACCGCGGACGGCTCCTTCGAGCTGCCGTTTCCGCCGGGCACGACGCGTGCGCACGTGATGCTGATGGGCCGCTTCCTGTACACGCCCCGCTCCCTGGCGGTGAACACCGAGAGCGGCGAAGGACAGGTCACGATCGTCCCGAAGTGCGGCGCGGCCATCGAAGGGCGCCTGATCGCGCCCGCCGGAGGAGCGCCGGACGACCTGACGCAGGCGAAAGTGGTGCTGGCGGGACAGCTCACGGGCTTCGTCAGCAGCGACGTCGCCACCGTGCGCGAGGCCCGGCCCGCCGCGGACGGCCGCTTCTCGATCCAGGCCGTCCCCACCAGCACCGGTTTCACGCTCAGCGCCAGCCCCGAGAAGCTGGCCGCCCAGCGGGTCGAGCTGGGCGACCTGGAGCCGGGCCGCGTGCGGTCGATCGAGATACGCCTGACGCGCGGCGCGACGGTCGAGGGACGCGTGGTCGACTCGGACGGCGTCGCGGTCGATGGAGCGGAGGTCGAGGGAGAGGTCAGCGGCGGCATCCTGGCGCGCGGCTACGGCCGGCGCACGGCCACCAGTGGCGCTGGCGGCGCGTTCCGCCTGGAGGGCCTGGCGGCCAGGGAGGGGACGCTCAAGGCCTCCAAGCAGGGCTTCCTCGAGAGCGGCGCCGAGTTCGTCGACCTCGCGGAGGGAGAGGTGAAGACCGGCATCGTGCTCGCCCTCGACGGCGGGAACTCGGTCTCGGGCGGCCTGAGCTGGCCCGACGGCACGCCCGCCGCGGGCGTGAAGGTGCGCGCGCGCTTCGACCTGAGCCAGATGTTCGGAATGGGCGGCATCAACGCGGCACGCGGCGCCAAGGCGGACGCCGAGACGGGGGAGGACGGCTGCTTCCGCCTCACGGGGCTCGGCAAGGGGCCCTTCGTGATCAGCGCCGCGGCCAGGCCGCCGGCGGAGATCGTCGACGCCCTGCTCGGCGCCGCGGGGGTCGCGTCCGGGAAGGAGCGTTCCGGTGGCGGAGAGAACGGAGAACAGCGCGTGTTCGACGCCGACTGGGTGGCGCGTGTCGCGCACGTGCAGCCCGGCGCGACAAAGCTGCAGCTCGTGTTCCAGCCTCCCCGCGGCGTGGCTGGCCGCGTGGTCGACGAGGCGGGCGGGCCGGTCACCTCGTTCCGGATCCGCGCGGTGCAGCTCCTGAAGTCGCCCATCGGCAACATGGGTCGCGACCAGCGCAGCGAGAGCTTCGAGGACGAGGGCGGGCGCTTCTTCCTGTCCGGCATGGAGGAGGGCGACTGGCAGATCTTCGCCCTGGCTGACGGATTCGGGTTGCCCGATCCGGTCGAGCTCAGCCTGCCGGAGGCCGAGCAGAATGAGGTCACGATCGAGATCGTGCGTGCCGCGGTCGTGTCCGGCCGCGTGCTCTCGCCCAACGGCGCGCCGGTGGCCGAAGCGAAGGTCACGCTCGACTCGGGCAAGCCGGAGTGGATGGCCGGATTCGGCGGCATGCCCGAGCCGCCCAGCGCGCACAGCGCGACCGACGGCAGCTTCGTGATCGAGGACATGACGCCCGGAAAGGCGACGATCTTCGCCCGCGCGGAGGGGTACGCACGCGGTCCCGGAGTGGACGTCGAGGCCGCGCCGGGCGAGCGCGTCGACGAGGTCGAGCTGTTGCTCACGGACGGCGGCACGCTCACCGGCGAGGTCTACAGCCAGGAGGGCCGACCGACCGCCGGCACCGTGATCCAGGTCATCCAGCTCGAGCGCTGGGACATCCAGTTCACGCAAACGGACGGCGACGGCGGCTTCCGGGTCGAGCATCTGGCGGCCGGCCAGTACCAGATCAACGCCTTGCCGTCCCAGGAGAAGCTGGTTCGCATGGCCGATCCCGACTCCGACGCCATGAGCGAGATGGTCTCGTCCCTGAAGACCGCCGTGGTCGAGATCGTGGAGGGCGAGAGCGAGCACGTCGTCCTCGGAGCGCCGCCGGAGGATCCGGTGCGCGTGCGCGGGACCATCACGCACGCCAAGGAGCCGCAGGCCAGGATGGCGATCGCGTTCTACAGCGAGGGGAAGGACCTGTTGCAGAAGATGCGGCGCGCGACGACTGACCAGGACGGCCGCTACGAGGTCACGCTCGACGGACCGGGGAAGTACGTGGCCACCGTGCAGAAGCTGGTCACCAGCGGCTTCGGCCAGCAGACGAGCATCGAGTTCCAGGTCGAGATCCCCGAGACGACCGAGCACGAGCTCGATCTCGAGCTGCCGCTCGGTCGCATCAGCGGCCGCGTGCGCGGCGGCGACGGCGTGCCCGTCGCGGACGAGCGCGTGACCCTGTACCCGGCCGGTCCCACCCAGACCGGAATGTTCTGGGGCGGGCAGTACGCGGAGGTGCAGACCGACGACCAGGGGAACTACGACGTACAGGGCCTGCGCCCTGGGCGCTACCAGCTTTCGGCCGGTGGGATGGCGATCGGCGGCCTGTTCGGGAACGAGGCGCGCCACGGCCGCGCCGTGCTCGAGGTCGATCTGTCGGAGGGCGAGTGGATGGAGCACCTGGACATCCGGCTCGAGCTGCCGGGCAGCGCCGATCTGTCCGTCGTCGATCCGTCCGGCGGCCCGGTCTCCGGCGCGACGGTCTTCGCGCGTGACGAGCAGGGCCGCATGGTCGAGCTGTTCTCGATGAAGACGACCGACAAGGACGGCGCGTGCACCTACGCCGGTCTGGCGCCCGGTCGCTACACGTTCAGCGCGCGCAAGGACGCCTTCGCCAGCGCCGAGAGTTCCCGCGTGCAGGTCCGCGCCGGCGAGGTCTCGGCGGCCCGGGTCGTGCTCGAGGAGGGCACGATCCTGTACGTGAAGCTGGTCGACGCGGAGGGCGAGGGCGTGCAGGCCAGCGTCAGCGTGCTGGACGCCGACGGCCGCGAGGTCGGCACCATGATCGGCCTGAACGAGATCTTCTCGATCCTGGGTCGCACCGGTTTCTCGATGACCGAGCGCCAGATCGGCCCGCTCGCTCCCGGCTCGTACCAGGTGATCGCGACCCACGCCGACGGCCGCGTGGTCAAGAAGCCGGTCACCCTGCACAATCGGCCGGAACGCAGGCTGACGCTGAAATTCAAGGACTAGAAACGGATTTCCTGGCGCCCGCCCCGTCCGCGTGCTCTGATGGTCGGGGCTCGAAAGTGGGCCCCGCTCCTTGGCGCAGAACGGGAGGTGAACCGTGAACACCCGACTCGTCGGCCCCGTGTTCCTTCTGGCCGGGCTGGTCGCCGGTCCGATCGCGATCGCCCACGCCCTGAGACCTGGGTGAGGCGCCCCGTCGCCCCCGGCATACCCGGGGCCCGGAGACTCCGGTGGAGGCTCCCGCGGCGGACCCGCTGGTCCCAGCGCACCCGGCCCTTCCTCGCCCGGGCCGGCCGGTCCATCCCGGCCGGGTCCCGCGGGCCCAGGCACGCCGATGCCGGTGCCGGGGATGCCCGGCAGCCACCCGTTCGCGCCCACGACCAACGGCGACCTGGCCGGCAAGACCGACCCCGGCGCCTGGGAGATCTGGTGGGCGTTCAACCAGGCGCGCTACCTCGACCTGCGGCGCCACGTGAACGGCCTCGGCCGGGAGTCGGGCGACGGCGGCTTCCACCTCGGAGACGGGCAGAGCGATGGACGCGCGCGCGCCGGGGGGCCGCCGAAGAGCGTCATCGACCGGAAGGTCACGCCGGCACTGCTCGAAGCGCTGAAAGCCGGGGGCGCCGCCGACCTGGTCAACAGCCTGATGGTCGCCATCGCCAAGATCGGCGATCCGCGCGACGAGGCCGACACGGCGCGCTTCGAGTACGTCATCAGGTTCTTCCTCGACAGCGAAGTGCGCGAGTGCGCCGACACGGCGGCGATCGCCCTCGGCATCCTCGCCAGCGAGGGCTCGATCGACTCGCTCGAGCACCTGCTGGCCGACACGGCCAGGGGCCGCGAGCTGGTCGGAGAGGACGAGGTCGACTATCGCACGCGCGCTTACGCCGCCTTCGCGATGGGGCTGATCGGGCACCGCTCCGAGAGCCAGGACTTCAAGCGCCGCGTCGTGCGGGCCCTGGTCGAGGCCGTCGAGCTGGACGACGAGCCGACGAAGGACGTGCAGGTGGCCGCCATGATCAGCCTGGGGCTGGTGCGACTCGACACCGACGAGACGTGCAGTTGCGGCGGATCGGATCCCGAGCACGCGCCGGACTCCTCGCGTCAGGCGCTGTTGCACTACCTGCTGAGCTACTACTGCAAGCCGCGCGAGAATCCGTGGCTGGTGCGCGCCCACTGTGCCACCTCGCTCGCCCGGCAGCTCCAGAACGTCGGTGACTACGACTACAAGGAGCCGGTCGCCGAGGCGCTGATGGCCTCGCTCCGGCAGGCCACGCGCGAGCAGCTCGCGGTGCGCCAGAGCGCGATCCTGGCCTTGGGCCTGGTCGGCGACGCGGACGACGACGAGATCGACGCCCGCATCCGGCTCACCCTCACGCGCATGACCGGCCACACCGAGGAGCAGTGCCGGCGCTTCGCCCTGATCGCCATGGGCCAGGTCGGCGGGCGGCCCGGGGACGACGCGCGCAACCCGCTCGGCGCGGCGCCCGAGATCCGCTCGTTCCTGCTGAAGCAGCTCGTGCGCGGAAAGAAGGGCACCCGCTCCTGGGCGGCGATCGCTCTGGGCGTGATGGGCTGGCACCTCACCGAAGCCGGCGAGCGGCCCTGCGAGGACGTGTCGCGGGCCCTGCGCTCGAGTGTGGGCCGCGCGCGTACGCCCAGCGAGTTCGGCGCGTACTCGATCGCCCTCGGCCTGCGTCACGATCCGCAGGCGGCCCCCGTGCTGGCACAACGCATGGCCGGCATGAAGGACGACGCGGCGGCCGGCCACGCCGCGCTCGCGCTGGGGATGATCGGCGACCGCGCTGCGATCGAGCCGCTCCAGCGGCTGCTGCGCGGATCACTGCAGCGCCCGACGCTGCACCGCCAGGCGGCGGTGGCGCTGGCTCTGCTCGGCGACAGCGTGCTGAGCAGCGAGTTGATCTCCACCCTGGGCTCCGAGGAAGTCGACTCCGGCGAGCGCGAGGCCTGTGCCACAGCCCTCTCCTACATCGGCGACGCGCGCTTCCTCGACCAGATGGCGGCCATGTTGACGAGTGACGATCTCGACGACCGCACGCGCGGCTTCGTCGCCATGGCGCTGGGGCAGATCGGCGACACCGACCTCTTGCCCTGGAACTCACCGCTGTCGGCGGACATCAACTACCTGGCCGGGACCGAGACGATGACCAACCCGCACGGGACGGGCATCATCGACCGGCGCTAGGTTAGCGATCCTCCGTGCGCGGGACGGCCAGCTCGACCTCGACGCGCCAGTCCGCGCCCGGCGAGCGCAGCTCGATGCTGCAGCCGGTGATGAACGCGCCGTCCTTCGTCTTGCTCGAGTGCCAACGCTCGCCCGTGGGCCGGTCGGCCAGGAAGCCGCCGCGGATGCTCGCGGTCGTGATCCCCTCGGAGACCGTCGCGGCGCTCGCGAACTCGTCCATCTCGTAGCGCACCTCCGCCCGGCCGATGTTCCTCGCCTGCGCGTGGTAGGTCGAGGCGACCAGGACGATCTCGGCTCCCTCCTTGGCCACCTCGGGCGGCAGGAAGCGCAGCGACTCCGGGGCGGCGTCGCAGGTCGTGATGGTGGCCCACATCCCGTGACCCAGGCGCAGCCGGGCGTGCGTCGCGCGTGCGACGAAGATCTGGGTGCGAGGACCGATCGATGAGCCCTCGCCGGGAAAATCGACCTGAGCCCCCTTCGCGCGCAGGCGCGAGACGATCAGCGTCCCCAGGTCGTGAGCGGAGGTGCGCTCGGCCAGATGCAGGTTCAGCACCACGTCCTGGACCCGGACGCCGTCCCACACGCCGATCTCGACCTCGACCCGCGCGCCTCCAGGGGTGCTGATCTCGCCCGCCAGGGAGATCTGCACGAGGCCCTCGGCCGCGACCGGGGGCGAGAGAGCGAGCAGGGCGAGCAAGGGAAGGGCGGGGGTCAGGCGGGTCAGGCGCTGGGGGACATGCATGGAGGCCTCCCTGGTGCTCGGCGGTCGATCGCGCTCCCGGAAGGGGTCGGTCGCGCGGCACGGGCCAGGTGGACGCGCCTGGGGGCGGTGATCTTCCCGAGCGGGCCGCCCCGCGTGCCCGGCGATGCCGCGAGATCCCTCCCGGTGCGGGAGCTCGCGCGACCGCGCGAATCGCCTCGGAAGGTGGTTACCCCGCCAGGACTCGAACCTGGAATGTCTGGACCAAAACCAGATGTGTTGCCAATTACACCACGGGGTAACGAGCGGGCCGACAAGATACCAACGCGCCGCGGGATGTCACCTCCCAGGTGGCGTCCCTCCGCTCCCCATGGCGCGCCGCACCAGGTCCAGGGCGGTGTTGGCAGCCCACTCCATGACCAGCCCGCGGCCGCGAGGCGGGAAGCGCCGCTCAGTGCTCTCGCTCCGTCCTTGCGAGCACAGGCCGAACCAGACCAGCCCCACGGGCTTGCGCGCGGAGCCGCCCTGCGGCCCGGCGATCCCGGTCGTGGCGACCGCCAGGCGGGCGCCCGAGCGCTCGGCCGCCCCGCGCGCCATGGCCTCCGCCACCGGGCCGGACACGGCCCCGTGGGTCTCGATCAGGCGCGCGCAGACGCCCAGGCGCTCGATCTTGGCGCGATCCGAGTAGGGGACGAAACCCTCCAGGAAGACCGCGCTGATACCGGGCACGGCGCACAGCTTGCGGGCGACGAGGCCCCCGGTGCAGGACTCGGCCACGGAAAGCGACAGGCCGCGCGCGATCAGCTCGCGCCCGACGGCCCAGGCCGGGTCGCGCCGGTCCTCGCTGAAGATCAGGTCCTTGAAGCGCGCGCGCAACAGGGCGGCCCGGTGCTCGAGCAGCTCCAGCGCCGCGACCTCGTCCGGCGCGCTCGCCTCCAGCTTGACCGTCAACACGCCGGCGCGCGCCAGGACGCCCATGCGCGGCTCCACGTCGCGCTCCATCCATGCGCCGACCTGGTCGGCGAAGTCGCTCTCGGTCAGCCCGAACAGGTGCAGCCGCCGCCGTCGCACGACCGGGCCGGCGGCCGGGAGCCCGACCAGCCACGGCGCCAGCTCGCGCTCGAAGACCGTGCGCATCTCGCGCGGCGGCCCCGGCAGCGCCACCAGCCAGGCCTCGCCGACGCGCAGGCGGAAGCCGGGCGCGGTGCCGGCGCGGTTCGCGAGGGACACGGCTCCCGCGGGGAACAGCGCCTGGCGCTCGTTCGAAGCCGGCATCGGGCGCCCGCGCTCGGCGTACCAGGTCCCGATCGCGCGCAGCGCGCCGCCGTCCAGGACCAGGGCACGGCCCGCGGCGCGCGCGGCGGCGTGGCGCGTCACGTCGTCCAGGGTCGGGCCGAGACCGCCGGTCGTGAGCACCAGGCCGTGGCGCGCGCACAGCTCCCCCATCGCGCGCGCCAGCCGTACCTCGTCGTCGCCGAGCAGGACGACCTCGCTCACGCGCCAGCCGTGCTCGAGCAGGCCCTCGGCCAGGAAGGCCGAGTTGCGGTCGGCCTGCTCGCCGGAGACGAGCTCGTCGCCGACGGCGAGCAGGGCCGCGCTGCGCGCCTCGGCGCTCACGGCGGCTCGTCCCCCTCCTGCGCTCGGCGCCGGTGGGCCGTGCGCGCCAGGAGGATCCCGACCTCGTAGAGGACCACCATGGGGCCCGCCATCAGGAGCTGCGTGACCGGGTCGGGCGGGGTCATGAAGGCGGCCACGATCAACGCCACCAGCACGAACTCCCCGCGGTACTTCGCGAAGAACGGCGGCTCGATCAGCCCGAGGCGCGCGCTGGCGAGCATCAGCAGGGGGAGCTGGAACACGACCCCCAGGGCCAGGCACAGGCTGCGGATGAAGCGGAAGTAGTCCTCGATCTTCGGGTCGTAGCGGATCTGCTCGAGGCCGAAGCGAGCGAGGAAGTACTGGCCGTAGGGGACGAGCACGAAGAAGCCGAACAGCACGCCGCCCAGGAACAACGCCAGGCTGACGGGGAAGTAGACGCGCGCGGCCTTCTTCTCGTGCGCGTACAGCCCGGCGGCGATGAACTGCCAGAGCTGCCAGAGGATGAACGGCCCGGCGCCGAAGATCGCGAAGTAGGAGCAGACCCGCAGGTAGAAGAACAGCGCGCTGCCGGCCCCGTCGCCGCGCAGCGAGCCCGGGATGGGATCGACCAGTCGATTCTCGGGCGCGGCCTCGGGGGGCACGTCCCTGAGGAAGTAGCGCTCCCTGGAGAGGTCGGGATCCGCCTCGAGCCGTTCCTCGCAGATGGCGACCAGGTCCACGTTGAGGGCGGAGACCGCGCGCCGCAGGGGATACTCGATGACGCCGGTGAGCTCCTCGTGGAAGAACCAGGCCGCCAGGAAGACCGCCAGCAGCGCCACGACGGAACGGATCAGGCGCGTGCGCAGCTCGTCGAGGTGCTCGCCGAGGGTCATGCGCGTCCCCTCCATGGGATCGACTTCCGTGGCGGCCATGCCCTCAGTGTCGGAAAAAGCGGCGGCGCGCGCGAGCGCCGCAGCCGCCGAGGAAGCAGCGAACCGGAACAGAACGGGACTGAACGGAAGGGAGCGGCATGAGCCTCTGGGGCCGGAGATGTTGACCGGCGTTCAAGAACCGACTCGTTCGCAAGGGCGTGCAACCGGCGCCGGAGGCGCCGCGCCGCCCATCAGGCGGCGAGGAGGGGGAGGCCGCG
>Ga0326597_10005612_pt1 | contig 17361 bp, 10 predicted proteins | sample RVTome_12_FD_203789 | JGI IMG/M metagenome (GOLD analysis project Ga0326597, IMG submission 203789) | Soil microbial communities from uranium-contaminated site in the Upper Colorado River Basin, Wyoming, United States - RVT100D185 | ecosystem: Environmental > Terrestrial > Soil > Contaminated >... | reverse complement strand
CGGGTCGGTGAGGGTGGCGGGCCAGCGCGCCCGACTGGGACACGACTCAAGCCGGGGTGGCGCCGGGCAGGTCGGCAGCTCGTTGGAACCGAACCCGTTCCACCACCACGGGCCAGTCGCAATGCACCCAGACCACCCGGCTCACCAAGTTCTCGAAGAACCCGTCCCACCAAGCTTGACAACTTCCGCGGGGCGAGGCGGCGTAGAGCGCTCGGCCGAGGTCGACCGTTACTTGTCTGTGTGCTGCAGGCGGCGAGGTCGCATACACGGTGCATCAGTTCGCAGCCCGGTCATCGGCGCGGCGCGGTCCATGCCAGCGCACCGCGGGGATCGGGAGGATCGCGTTGCGCCCGGGCGAGGACGTGGGGTGACGTTTGGCGGCCACGGAGCGCTCACCATGACGCCTCCCGCACATCCCGAGCCAGCATGCCACACCTCGTCGCGCGTGGGCACCGATGGGTGCCGGTGCTGTGCTGGGCGCTGGCGGCGCTGGTGGCGGTGTCCACCCCCGGGATCGCTGCGGCGCAGCCCCCGGCGGCCGCCCCGGCGCGCGTCGCTGGCGAGCTCGTTGGTCTTCCCGATGCGTGGACGGCCGGCAGGGACGTCACCGGGCTCGGCCGACAGCTTGCGGAACTGAGTGCGGCTTCCGTGGCGTTCCAAGGGCCGGCACGCCGGGCCGCCGACCAGCCCAGGCCCGCGGCGCTGCGCGAACTCGGCGCCGCGGCCGGCTCATTCGTACTGTCGGCGGACTTCGTCGACGTGTGTGGTGACGACACCGTCGTCGACCTCCGCCGCGCCGGCGTCTTCGTCGACGTCGAACAGGGGATCACCGCCTTTGACCTGATCGGGTGCGCAGGCCGGTTCCCAGACGTCCGGGACGTGACCTTCCTCTGGGCGTTCGACATCGACGCGGATGGCAACTCCGACCGTGTTCTACGTGTACAGGGGGCCACGGGCATGGCGTCGATGCTTGGTCGCCCGGAGCAGGAGGAGGGGGCGGGCAACCCACCGCGGTCAGGTGAAGCTGCGGCCGCCTTCGGCGATTGGCCGCTGGTGTGGCAGGGGACGGCCGGCATCGACGTCGATGACCGTGGCCGTGTCCGCGTGGCCGTGGAGGTCCCCGATGCTGTGCTCTCCGACGGTCTGCCGTTCGCCGTGGCGCTGGCGACGTCGTCCGTGGACAGCGGGCTCGTGTTGGACCGACTGCCCGAGGGTCATGAACCTGCGCTCCAGCACCCGGTGGCGTGTGGGGCCGATGCCGCGGTCGTCGCCGTTGCGCCATCACAGCAGCCGGGTCTGGGGCGCGCGCTGATGGCCCGAGGGTTTCATGTGACGGCGACCTCGCCCGACGTACTGCGCGTGCTGCCCGTGACCCCGAGCGACCGCGACCTCGTGGCAACTCTCCCGGGCGTGCGCAGCGTGGAGCGCCCTGTGACGTTCCAGTTGGCGCAGGCCGACGACGACGAGCCAGCCGCTGACGACGCCGTCATCAACGACTCGGCCGTCAACCCGTGGGCACTCGAAGCCATGCGGGCTCCGTCCGGTTGGGCGGTCCGACCGGCTGCCACCTCGCGGATCGCAATCCTCGATGACGGCGTTGACGCGCGGCGGCCCGACCTGCGCGGACGCGTGCTCGCTGGCTGGGACGCCGTCAATGCGCGGCCACTGGTCGCCAACGCGTCGTCGGACCGCGGCGGGCATGGGACCTCGGTCGCTGGCGTCGCTGCTGCGTTGCGCGGCAACGGCCTTGGGGTTGTCGGGATGAACCCGGCGGCCGACCTGGTTCCCGTCCGAGTGTCGGATGCGGCGGGCTGCATCGACGACGCCGCACTTGTCGGCGGGCTCACCTGGCTGGCAGACCAGGGCGTCGACGTCGTCAACATCTCACTTGGCGGTCCTGAGGACACGGCCGTGCTGAAGGCGGCGGTTGCCACCCTGTCCGCCACCGGGACGGTGTTGGTGGGCGCGTCGGGCAACGATCCCACGCTGGACGTCTTCTACCCGGCGGCCTACGACGACGTGATCGCGGTGGGCGGGCTCGGTCCCGACGACATCGTGGCGAGCTACTCGACCGGCGGACCATGGCTTGATGTCGTGGCCCCGGCCGGTGCTGTCGACGGCGGTGTCGAACGACGCCTCGCCGTGCTGGGCGAGGACGGAACGCTGCGCCATGTCGCCGGGACGTCCTTCGCGGCGCCGCAGGTCGCCGGCGCCCTGTCACTGTGGCTGGGACGGTCAGGCGGTCGACCCGGGACGGCCGCGGCCCGTCTGGCCATCTCCACGTCAGCGCGCGATCTGGGAACGCCGGGGCATGACGACCGGTCTGGTGCCGGCGCCCTGGACCTGGCGGCCATGCTGGACCGCGCCTTGCCGACGGCCACCGACCTGCCCGGCTTCGACGGGGACCCGACCACTGTCGACCGGTTCGGCACATCGGACGTCGCGGCGACCCTGCTGACAGTGTCGAGGGAGCGCTTCGCCCCCGGTCTTGCACGCCACGCGGTCATCGTGGGCAGCGATCGCGCCGCTGATGCCATCGTCGCGGCGCCGCTGCTTGGCAGCGGCCCGCTGCTCGTGGGAACGTCGGACGGCCTTTCGTCCGAGGTGGTCGACGAGCTGGCCCGCGCGACCCCACCCGGGGCGCTCGTCTACCTCGTTGGTGGGGTCACGTCGTTGCCCGACACGGCCGCGGAGCAGATCCGGGCCAGTGGTCGCACGCCCCGTCGACTGGCCGGCCCGACCCGCATCGGCACCGCGCTCGCCGTGGCCGACGAGGTGGTTCGCGTCGGCGGGGAACCAGATGCCGTGTTGGTCCTGCGCGCCGCCGCCGCACAGGAAGGCTCCTCCGAGTGGGCCGATGCCGTGGCACTCACCGCGTGGTCGGCCCGAGCTGGCCTTCCGATCCTGTTGTCGGCGAGCGACACGCTGTCACCTGAGGTGAAGGCGTGGCTGCACGGGCGCCCGGACGTGGAGCGATTCGCCATCGGTGGGTTCAGTGCCCTCGACGAGCAGATCGTCGTCGACCTGTCGACCAGCCCGGCCGGCGCGACCGTGCGCCGTATCGCCGGCTCGGATCGGGCGGGCACCGCGGCCGCGATCGCGCGCACCGCGTTTCGGGTCCCGACGCACGGATGGCGCTGGTACCTCGTGGTCAACGGCCGCGATCCTGCCGGCTGGGCCCATGGCCTTGCGGCCGCCGGACTGGCTGCCGACGTCGGGGCAAACGTGGTCCTGGTCGACCCGGACGGGGTTCCGGCCACCACCCACGAGTTGGTCGCAGGCTGCCCGGCCAACCCGGTCGAACTGCTTGCGTTCGGGGGTGATGGTTCAGTCAGCCCGGCCGTCTCCGCAGAGCTTGGCCGACTTGCGACGACGGCACAGAACTGCTGATCCCTCGCGAACTCCTGGCGGGAATTGTCTGGAGCGGGTGACCGGGATCGAACCGGCATCATCAGCTTGGAAGGCTGGGGTTCTGGCCATTGAACTACACCCGCGAACGGCCGCAACGGTAGCCGCGGGCACCGTGGTCGGGAGCACCGGTCTGGCCGTGACTGGGTCGCGGAGGCTCCCTGCGACCATGGGTGGTCGGGACGGCCGGATTCGAACCGGCGATCTCTGCCTCCCAAAGGCAGCGCTTTAGCCAAACTAAGCTACGTCCCGCGGAACCATCCGAACTGTTCGGCCGTCCGGCGTCGATGACAGTTGGCGCATCGCACGTCGCACTTGTCGATCTCCCGGCGGATTCGATCCAACCCGGCTGCGCCTCCGATGAGATCGCTGATCAGTGCGTCCTTGCGGTGCTCCTCCTGATGGTCGAACTCCAGGACGATCGGATCCGTCTCACCGCAATCTACACAGGGGTGCTCGAGCAGCCACGCCCACACCCAAGTCCGGTTGCGCTGCGCTCGCCGAGCGTCATTGACGGCCTTGCGCGCCAAGCGACGCTCCCGCGTCGCGGCGTAGTAGGCCCGGTCATAGGCTTGGCGGCAGGGCCGACACCATGGTCCCGGGCGTCCATCGGAACGCCGGGGAAACATGTCGGGGTTCTTGCCCTCACCGCATCGCTTGCAGGTCCGTTTCGACGACGACATGCTCCTGTCCCTGGTTCGGCCATGGTGCGGTGGGGGTGTGACCTGCCTGTCCGGGTCTCGGGTGCCCGCGGCGTGTCAAGGCGCGCGTCGGGGTGTCGTGGATGGACACTGGCGCGTGCGCCTGCCACCCTTGGCGGCTCCTGCGCGCGTGGCCCGCGAACCTTTGGCCCCTGCGCAACCCCCTCGGTGCTCGCTGCTGGCGTGCCCGATCCGCGACGCACCCCAAAGAGCCAATTGATGAAGACGTCCGTCGAGACCCTCGAGCCCGTCAAGGTGAAGCTGACCGTCGAGGTCGAGCCCCAGCGCATCAAGCAGGTCATGGATCGCGCCGCCAAGAAGATCGCTGCTGGTGTGCAGATGCCGGGCTTCCGCAAGGGCAAGGTGCCGCGCCGTCTGCTCGAACAGCGCTTCGGCCTGGAGGCGATCGCCCAGCAGGCGATGGACGACAACCTCGGCATCTTCTACTCGGAGGGGCTGCGGGCCGAGGAGCTCATCCCGGTCGCTCAGCCCGAGATCGAGATCGACGTCTTCGACGAGGTCGAGGGCTGCCGCTTCACCGCCGAGATCGAGGTTGCGCCCGACTTCGAACTGCCCGATCACACTGGCCTGAACCTGCTCCACCCCGAGTGGGACGTGACGGACGAGGCGGTCGACGGGCAGCTCCAGGCCTTGCGCGAGCGCTTTGCCGAGGTCGACGAGGTCGAACGTTCGGCCGCCAAGGGTGACTACGTCACCCTCGACCTCGTGGTCGTCATCGACGGTGAGGAGCTGACCGACGCCGGTGTCACCGATGCGCTGTACGAGGTCGGGTCCACCGGCGTCACGCCCAAGCTTGACGAGGAACTGGTGGGCAAGCAGGCCGGTGATGAGTTCATCTACACGGACACCTTGCCGGACGGCTTCCGCGAGCACCCGGGTGCCGAGGCGGAGTTCCGCATCAAGGTGACCGACGTTCGCGAGAAGACGTTGCCCGAGCTCGACGACGACTTCGCGTCGACGGCCAGCGAGTTCGACACCCTCGCCGAGCTGGTCAAGTCCGTGCGCGACCGACTTCTTGCCCGCCGCATCGCTGAGGCCCGCCAGGTCCTGCGCGACCTTGCCCTGGAGGCCTACCTGGCCCAGGTCGACATCCCGTTGCCGCCATCCCTGGTCGAGGATCACATCGCCAGCCGCAAGTCGGTCGTGGCGCGCCAGGCCCAGCAGTTCGGCATGGAGATCGACGCGCTGCTGCAGGCACAGGGTTCCGACCCGGAGGCGTTCGATGACGAGCTGGCCGAGCAGGCCAGGCTGACGGTCAAGGGCCAGTTGGTCCTGGACAAGCTGGCCGGGGAGCTCGACCTCGAGGTGACCGCGGAGGACCTCGATCGCGAGATCTACCGCCACGCACAGATGCAGGGCACGACCCCGACCCAGGTCGCCCAGAACATCCAGGCGCAGAACCTGGTCGGCATGCTGGTCGGGGACGCCCTGCGTCGCCGCACGATCGACGCGATCCTCGACGCCGCCGACCTCGAAGGCGGCCCCAGCGACGAGGTGCTCATCGAGGTCGGCCTTCTGCCCGACCCCAACGAGCTCGACGCCGACGCCGACGCCGACGCCGACGCCGACCTGGCGGATGATCGTGATGCGGCTGACACCGCCGCGGCTGACACCGCCGCGGCTGACACCGACGACCCAGCCGGTGACGTCGCTGCGCCCATGCAGGCCTGAGCCGCAACGACATCCGTCGTTCAATGAAGCGTTGCGACCGTCACACGGCGTGCGCCGTTCAATGAACCGGCGGGGATGTTGTGGTGGCACCGGGGGTGCTCGTCATCGACGCAGGTCACCTGCTGCCGGGCGGGGCATGCCCGGCCCGGGGCCGCGGGCCGTCGGTAGCATCGGTCGGCGCCGGGCCCATTGCCACGGCCGCGTCCCAAGGAGCTCCCGGTGAACCCTGACAACTTCTTCGGCGCTGCGCCGTCTGGCCTTGGCCTTGCCAGTCCGACCAACATGCTGGTCCCGACAGTCATCGAGCAGACCAACCGCGGCGAGCGTGCCTTCGACATCTTCTCGCGCCTGCTCCAGCAGCGCATCGTCTTCCTGGGCACCCCGGTCAACGACGATGTCGCCAACCTTGTCATGGCCCAGCTGATCCACCTCGAGTCCGAGGACCCGGACAAGGACATCGCGCTCTACATCAACTCGCCGGGCGGCTCCATCACGGCACTGTTCGCGATCCTGGACACGATGGAGTACATCCGGTGCGACGTGTCCACGCTGTGCATCGGCCAGGCGGCGTCGGCGGCCGCAGTGCTGCTTGCCGCGGGGGCGCCGGGCAAGCGCTTCGTCCTGCCCCGGTCGCGTGTGCTGTTGCACCAGCCCTCCGGCGGTGCCGAAGGACAGTCGGTGGACATCGAGATCCAGGCGCGCGAGATCCTGCGCATGCGCGATCTCCTCAACGAGATCCTGGCCGAGAAGACGGGCCAGACCGCTGAGAGGATCGCGGCTGACACCGACCGTGACTTCATCCTGGACGCCCAGGGCGCGTTGGACTACGGCATGGTCGATGAGGTCATCTCGGCCCGAACCCGCACCGAGCGCACTGTCAAGTGACCCTGTGCTGCATGCCGATCGGGCGGTGGCCCATGGCGCACAGGTGGGGACGGTGATCGGCAGTTGGCCCGGGACACCCCTACCATCGGCGCACAGCCGGGAGCTGGAGGAGCGGGGTCGTGGCCAAGTTCGGTGAAGGGGGCGAGCTCCTCAAGTGTTCCTTCTGTGGGAAGTCGCAGAAGCAGGTCAAGAAGCTGATTGCAGGCCCCGGCGTCTACATCTGTGACGAGTGCATCGACCTCTGCAACGAGATCATCGAGGAGGAGCTCTCCGAGCCCGGCGACGTCTACCTCGACGAACTGCCGCGCCCGGCCGAGATCCGTGGCTTCCTCGACGACTACGTGGTCGGCCAGGATGGGGCCAAGAAGGCCCTCGCCGTTGCGGTGTACAACCACTACAAGCGGATCCAGGCGCCGACGACCGCCACCGAAGAGGTGGAGATCGCCAAGTCCAACATCCTGCTGCTCGGCCCGACGGGCTCCGGCAAGACCCACTTGGCCCAGACCCTCGCGCGGATGCTGAACGTGCCGTTCGCCATCGCCGACGCAACCGCCCTGACGGAGGCCGGCTACGTGGGCGAAGACGTGGAGAACATCCTCCTGCGCCTGATCCAGGCCGCCGACTTCGATGTCAAGAAGGCGGAGACGGGGATCATCTACATCGACGAGGTGGACAAGATCGCTCGCAAGAGCGACAACCCGTCGATCACGCGCGACGTCTCCGGCGAGGGCGTGCAGCAGGCCCTGCTGAAGATCCTCGAGGGCACGGTGGCGTCGGTCCCGCCGCAGGGCGGGCGCAAGCACCCGCATCAGGAGTTCATCCAGATCGACACCTCCAACATCCTGTTCATCTGTGGCGGTGCCTTCGCCGGGATCGAACGGATCGTGGAGAGCCGGTTGGGACATGCGGGCATCGGGTTCGGTGCGCAGGTGACCAGCCCCAAGGACAAGGACCTCGGCGCGTTGCTCGACGGGGTGCTGCCGGAGGACCTGGTCAAGTTCGGCCTGATCCCGGAGTTCATCGGCCGCCTTCCCGTGATCGCCGCCGTGCAGCCGCTGGACCGTGGCGCACTCATCGACATCCTCACCGCGCCCAAGAACGCCCTGGTGAAGCAGTACAAGCGGCTGTTCGAACTCGAGGGAGTCGAGCTGGAGTTCGACTCAGCGGGGCTCGAGGCCATCGCGGACCTCGCGATCCTGCGGGGGACCGGTGCCCGTGGGCTGCGGGCAATCCTCGAGGACGTGCTGCTGGACACGATGTACGAGGTGCCAAGCCGCGACGACATCCTGCGCTGCGTCATCACCAGGGAGACGGTCACCGACAACGTCGGGCCGACCTTGGTGATGCACGGCGGCCTCGACGACGCCAAGAGCGCCTGATCAGCCGGACTGAAGGGTCATCTGCGGCGGCGGCTGGCAGTCGCTCCTGCCAGCGCCAGGACTGCTGCCAGCGCCAGTCCGCCACCGGTCGTCGGCAGGGGCGTGGCTGAGGGCACCGGCGGGGCGGGAGCCGTTGTCGGCCCGGCGGACACCTGGTCGTCGAGGACGTCTCCAGTTCCGGCGTCAGCCGGCGCACCGAACGTGAACCGGTAGATGCTGCGGCCGTAGACCGCGGCGAACAACTCGTCGGGGTGGTCCGGGCGCAACATGACCTGCTTCACGGGTGCGTTGGGCAGCCCAGTCAGCTGGGCCCAGTCGGACCCGTCGAGATCGGAGGACATGAAGACGCCGACGTCGTTGGCCACGATCAGCTGGCCATCGCGTTGGATCACCCAGTTGGCGCGGATGTCCGGCAGGCCGCTGGAGATGTCGACCCAGGTCTCGCCGGCATCGGTGGACTTGTAGACGTTGCCGCCCTCGTTGGAGGTGTCACGTTGCGTGTCGGTCCACGTGCCGATGCCCGCCCAACGCCGCCCGGCATAGCCGCCAAGGGTGGCGTACACGGTTTCCTCGTCGTTGGCGTCCACCCACAGGTCGGTGATGTAGCGGTTCGGGAGTCCCTCGCCCGTGGCGTGGTGCCAGCCCAACGGTGTTTCTGCCTGACCGGGCTCGTCGCCGCCGACGTTGGTGGCGATCCCGGACATGAACAGGGTGCCCGGGTTGCGGTACGGGTCGCAGACCCCGCAGTAGCCGATGTAGTTGGCGTCGCCGCGGGTTCCCATGGCCGATCCGAGGTTGACCACGTTCGGTTGCTCGGCGGGCGACCCCAGGTCGAACACGGGCTTCCAGCTGTTGCTGGGCATGCTCAGGGACTCGTACACCTTCGTGCCGGCCGTCAGGTAGTGGAAGCTGTCGTCGGGGTCCATCTTCCAGGGCGTGATGAACTGGAAGGCCTCACGGCCCAGCTGCGTGCCATCCCCCATCGCGCCGGATGCCGACGAGAAGCTGGCCCCGCCGTTGGTGGTGTAGGAGAAGGCGCCGCCGGGCGTCGAGGCCATCGCGATCCCACCGTCGTAGGGGTCCACGGTCGCGTACGTGCCATCGCCGACCCATGCCATGAAGAGCTGGTCGTCGCGTTCCGGCTCGATCTTGGCGGTGCCGTTGTCCTGCAGGCCGAACCACACGGTGCCGTCCTCGGACACGGACACCGAGTACGGCAACAGCGTGTTCATGCCGACGTTGCTGACCTGCCACTTCGCGTTGTCGACGTCGTCGAGTGGGCCCAGGACCTGCTTGTAGACGCCACCGTCGTTGCCGACCAGCAGGACGACGCCACCGTCGCCGCTGGGGATCCACAGCGCGTCGTGCTGGTCGGGGTGGGTCGTGTAGTCGGTCGTGACCGGATTGGCCAGGGGACAGGCCGGCAGCGGCACCGGGTTGTCCAGGAAGGCGCAGCGGTCACCGCCGAAGTAGCGACCCACGACGATGAAGTCGTTCGGGCCAGCCTGGGCGGCGCCGTCGTAGGGGATGCCGATCTGCGTGCGCCCGGCCCAGACCTCCTCGAGGCCGAAGAGCAGGCGGGCGGGGGCGCTGGTGCCCGGGTCGGTCCGAGTCGGATCGGGCTCGATCCACAGGTTGTACCAAGCCTGGATTCCGGGCGGGTTGAGGGCGCGGATGGGAGCCAGGGCGGAACCCGTTGCCGGGTTGCCAGCGATCTCCTCGCTGTCGGCCATGCGCAGCCAGGTCTGGCCGAAGTCCGGCGACGCGTACAGGCCGTTCAGGTTGGTGTTGGGGACAACCCGGGCGCCGATGGTGTCCTCGGTGAGGATGCCCTGTGCGTCGCTGATCGGGTTGCCGACCACCTGGTCGATCCCTTCGGGCACGTCGATGAACGGTGTTCCGCCGGCCATCTTCAGGGCGTCCTGGACGATCGCGTAGACGTAGTTGTGGTCCTGGTCGGGGCCGCTGGCCTGGCCGAACTCGACGCGGCCCTGACGGGCAGCCTCCACGAAGCCGACGTTGGTGACGCCGGTGGCCAGCGGATCGACCTTGGTGAAGCTGCCGACGTCGCCGGTGTCGGAGAAGTACAGGCCCTGGCCGGGGGAGCGTGTCTCACCGCTCATCGAGTAGGTCTTCTGGTCGTTGCGGAAGCCCACGGCCGCCAGCACCTGGCCACCGCTGTCCTCGGTCGATCCGCCTGGGATCTTGACGATCACGTCGGTCACCACGTTGGCGGTGTCACAGGGGTTGCCGTAGCCGGTCACTCCCTGGCACTCGGCGGAGGTCGGCAGTTCCACGTTGGTGAACGTACGGGCGGCGTCGTCGGAGCGGAACAGGCCGAAGCTGGTGGCGGCGTAGACGACGTCCGGTCGGTTGCGGTCCACCTCGACGGCGAATCCCATGGCGTCGTTGGGCACGCCGTCGGCACGGTGCCACGACGCCCCTTCGTCGCTGGTCCACCAGACGCCGGTGCCCGCGCCGTAGGCAATGCCGCCGAACAGCGGCTCGCCCGTGTTGACCACGAGGGTGCCGATGTCGCCGCCGGCCGGTGTCCAGGCGAGGGATCCGTTGGCCAGCGACGGCAGGTTGTCGCCAATGGAGGTCCAGCTGTCGGCGAGGTCGTCGGAGATCCACACACCCGACGTGCCGCCGGTGGCGTAGACGACCTGGCGCTCGGGGTCGTAGTCGAAGGAATCAATCCGCCCTGCGAGGTCGGTCAGTCCCTGGCCCGCCGTCTCCGTGAAGAAGGGGTCGTCGCCGATCAGGTTGCCGTTGCCGTATGGCTCCCAGGCGCCGTCAGTGCCCTCCACGCGTGCGGCCGCCTGCGGGTTGGCCAATCGGGCTGCCTGCTTCAGGGCGGTGTAGACGATCCCGGCCGGGGCGTCCTGCTGGCCGGAGAGGAAGCTGGCCAGGTCGGCGCTTGCGCGTTGCAGCTTCTCGGCCGGCGCTTCCGGGAAGTCGGCGATCACGCAGGTGGGGTCGACCATGGTGGCCGCGTTGCGCGCGCCGCCCTCAGGTCGCAGGGTCGGAAGGGCACGCTCGGCGATCAGTTCCGCGCGGTCAGCCAGCAGGTACCCGACGGGGCAGCTCCCGTTGTCCGGATCGATCGTCCGATTGTGCGCGACGCTGGCGACCGTGCTCGGGCCGATGCCCGCCCCCAGCGTTGCTGCCGCGACAAGCGCGGCCGTGATCGTGCCGAGGGACGCCCGGGCGATGGTGGTGGCCATGTGGTGCTCCAGTGGTGACTGGCGATGTGGCGGCCCAGGCCGGCCGACCCGCGCGCAACCGAAGCGCGGCAGGCCGCTCACTGCGGCCGTGGGAGTCGGCCGATGGGCATTTGTGAAGGTACTCCTCCGATCGGCCGATGAACCTCCGGCTGAACCATTCCCGGCAGGCGTCCCCATCTGACAGCCGGGCGCGTCCGCGCCCGCGCGTCGGTGCGTCGCGCTCCGAGCAGTCCCCGCATCAGCGTTACCCTCGGCCAACGCTGGCCCACTTCGGTCGGCGCGCTCATGCTGCGTCACGTTGCCACCTCGATCGCAGGACTCCCAAATGGCGGACCTCCCCAAGGCCTACGACCCGGCTGCGACCGAAACGGGCCTCTATGCCGATTGGGTCGAAGCGGGCCTGTTCCACGCCGAACCCGATGACGACGGTGACCCTTTCTCCATCGTGATCCCGCCTCCCAACGTGACCGGGTCGCTGCATGTCGGCCACGCCCTGGACAACACCGTCCAGGACGCGATCATCCGGCGCGAGCGCATGCGTGGCCGCAACGCCGTCTGGATCCCGGGAACCGATCACGCTGGCATTGCGACCCAGATGGTCGTGGAGAAGCAGCTGGCGCAGGAGGGCCTGACGCGGCACGACCTGGGTCGTGAGGCGTTCATCGAACGGGTGTGGGAGTGGCGCGAGCACTCGGGCGGCGTGATCCTGGATCAGCTGCGCAAGCTCGGCTGTTCACTGGACTGGGAGCGCGAGGCCTTCACGTTCGACGAGCGGCGCAACGTCGCCGTCAAGAAGGTGTTCGTCGACCTGTACGAGCAGGGCCTGATCTACCGCGGCAAGCGCCTGATCAACTGGGACCCCGTCCTGCACACCGCCCTGAGTGACATCGAGGTGGAGCACGTAGAGGTCGAGGGCGAACTCGTCCACTTCCGGTATCCCTTCGTCGACGATCCGGACGACGGCATCGTCGTGGCGACGACCCGTGCGGAGACGATGCTGGGCGACACGGCGATTGCCGTTCACCCCGACGACGAGCGGTATGCCGCCATGGTGGGTCGCGAGGTCCGCCACCCCTTCCTCGACCGCACCATCGCGGTCATCGCGGACGACTACGTCGACCCGGAGTTCGGCTCCGGTGCGGTCAAGATCACGCCCGCCCACGACCCCAACGACTACGAGATCGGGCTGCGCCACGACTTGGCGATGATCGACATCATGACCGATGACGCGGCCATCAACGAAAACGGCGGCCAGTTCGCCGGGATGGCGCGGCTCGACGCGCGTCGGGCCGTGAAGCAGGCCCTCGATGATGCCGGGCTGCTGGTCAAGGTCGACCGCCACGTCCACCAGGTCGGCCACTCCAGCCGATCCCATGTCGCCGTCGAGCCGCGCCTGTCCGACCAGTGGTTCGTGTCCGTCCGACCGCTCGCGGACAAGGCCATCCAGAGCGTGACCGCGGGGCGTGTCCGGTTCGTACCGGAACGCATGGCCAAGCCGTTCATCGACTGGCTGGAGAACCTGCACGACTGGTGCATCTCCCGCCAGCTGTGGTGGGGCCACCGGATCCCGGCCTGGCACAACGCAGAGACCGGCGAGATCCGCGTCTCATTCGACGACATCGACGAGCCCGGCTGGGAGCAGGACCCCGACGTCCTCGACACGTGGTTCTCCAGCCAATTGTGGCCGTTCACCGTGTTTGGCTGGCCCGACGACACCCCGGAACTGCGCACGTGGTTCCCAACGTCGACCCTGGTCACGGGCTACGACATCAACACCTTCTGGGTGTCGCGCATGGTGATGATCAGCGAGTGGTTCCTGGACGAGGCGCCATTCGCCATCGTCCACAACCACGGGCTGGTACGTGATGAGCACGGCAAGAAGATGTCGAAGTCGTTCGGCAACGTCATCAACCCGCTCGAGCTGATCGAGGAGTTCGGTGCGGACGCCACCCGGTTCGCCCTGCTGCGCGAGGCCGGTCCTGGCACCGACGTCCCATTGGCGCGCGACTGGGTCGAGGGAGCCAAGCGGTTCGCCAACAAGCTTTGGAATGCCACGCGTTTCGCACTGTCCACCCTGGACGGGACCCGGCCCGGCGATCTCCCGGCCGCCGACCTGCTGGCGCTGGAGGACCGCTGGATCCTGTCACGCCTGGAGGCGATGCGGTCCACCGTCGACGCTGCGTACGACGGCTACGACTGGTCGGTTGCGTCCAAGGGCCTGTACGCCTTCGCCTGGAACGAGTTCGCCGACTGGTACCTCGAGGCGGCCAAGGTCCGCCTGTACGGCGATGACGAGGAGGCGAAGGCAACCGCCCGTGCCGTGCTGGCGGTCGTGCTGGATCACCTGCTGACGCTGCTGCATCCGTTGATGCCGTTCGTCACGGAGGCACTGTGGCGGTCCCTCAACGCCAGTGACGGAGGCCCGGATTCCCTGATGGTGCAGGCGTGGCCGCAGCCGGTCGGGGCGCGTGACTCGGCCGCCGAGGAGGCGTTCGCGACCGTCGCGGACGTCGTGACCGAGGTCCGTCGCTTCCGGTCGCAGAACGACGTCGCACCCTCGAAGCGATTCCCGATCACCGTCGCGTCGGCGCGCGCTGATGTCTTGGCCGACCACGTGTCGACGATCATGGCGCTGGCGGGCCTGGATGACGTCGTGTTCGTGGACCAGTTGGTCGAGGCGTCGGGTACCTCACGCATCGTCATGCGCGACGGAGAGGCCCAGGTGGACCTGACCGGGCTCATTGACGTGGACGCCGAGCTGGCCCGGCTTGCCAAGGAAGCCGAGCGGGCGCGCGGCGATCTGGCTCGCACCGAGGGCAAGTTGGCCAATGACGGGTTCGTGAGCGGTGCGCCCGAGGCCGTGGTCGCCAAGGAACGCGCCAAGGCCGACGACCTGCGTACGACCATTGCCAAGCTGGATGACCAGGCGACAGCTCTGCGCGCCATGGCGGGCTGAGGATGGCGCCCGAGTCGACCTACACCCACGCGGTGGCGGCGCTGACGGCGCGCGGCCGCGGCCGCATGATCCCCGACCTCGACCGGATCCATGCGCTGACCGCGCTGCTCGGCGACCCGCAGCAGGCCTACCCGTCGATCCACGTCACCGGCACCAACGGCAAGTCGTCGGTCGTTCGCATGGTGTCAGCGCTGTGTGCTGCCAGCGGCATCGCACCAGGCACCTACACGTCGCCACACCTGCAGACCGTGCGGGAACGGCTTGCCGTCGCCGGCCAAAGGATCTCCGAACCACGGTTCGCCGAGCTCTACGAGGAGGTCGCCCTGTACGCCGATCTCGTCGACGCCAACCTCGATCGACCTGACGACCACGTGACGTACTTCGAGTTGGTGACGGCGATGGCATTCGCGTGGTTCGCGGACCTCCCGGTGGACGTCGCGGTCGTCGAGGTCGGCATGGGTGGTCGCTGGGATGCCACGAACGTGCTGAACACGGCCGTGGCCGTGCTGACCCCGATCGACGTGGACCATCGGGAGTTGGGTGCGACGGCGGTGGACGTGGCAGCCGAGAAGTCCGGGATCATCAAGGCCGGCGCCGACGTCGTTCTGGGCCGCCAGTCCGATGCCGTCCTGGCAGTCATCGAGGCAGCCGCGGCCGAGGTGGGCGCGCCCGTGCGCCAGTGGGGCACCGACCACGATGTGGTGGATCGCAAGGTGGCCGTGGGTGGCCAGGCGATGTCCCTGCGGGTCGGCAGCCGCGTTATCGAGGAGATCCACCTGCCGCTGTTCGGCGCCCACCAGGCCGACAACGCCGCGGTGGCGCTGGCTGCTTTCGCATCGTTGCGCGGGGCGGGTTTCGACGAGGTGGACGACGACGTGATCCGATCGGGCTTCGCCGCCGTCCGGGTCCCGGGTCGCCTGGAGGTCGCGGCCGTCGAACCAACGGTCTTGATCGACGGGGCCCACAACCCGCATGGCGCCCGGGCGGCCGCGGCCGCCGTGGCCGAGGCCTTCGGGTTCCGCAACCTCATCGTCGTGTTGGCGTGCCTTGACGACAAGGACGTTGACGGCATCATCAGTCCCTTCGTGGCCCACGCGGCCCACGTCGTCGTCACGCGCGCCCCGTCGGCGAGGGCTGCCTCGATCGAGCGGATGCAGGCCGCGGCCGAGTCGGCGTTCGCAGGAACCGGCGTCGTGGTCGAGGTGGGTGCTGACCTGCTCGAGGCGCTGGACAAGGCGACCGGCGTGGCCGGCGTCGGGGACGGGGTGCTGGTGACCGGATCCCTGTTCACCGTTGGCGCCGCGCGCGACCGCTACCTCCCAATCACCGACCACGGCGAGCCGGAACTGGTGCTGGACGACGACGACCTCGACGGTGAGCCGGATGAGGCCGCCGAAGCCGTGCACGACGCGGAGTACACCGCAGCGCTCGATGACATGCTGGAGCACGCGGACGACGACCCGATGGACGACCTCGGCGACGGTGACATCGACCCATGGGCGTGATCGCCTGACGGCGTGACGGCCGGTGAGCGAAGTTCGTCTTCGATCGTTCAGGTCACAGGTCGAGCAAGGGGGTCGGGGCGCCGGACACGTCGAGACTGCCCGCCGCGGTGACCTGGATCCGGTGGCCTCCAACCAACTCGTCGAGGTCATCGACCGGATTCGGCGACCGATCTGGCGATGTCGTTTCGTTCACGAACTCCGGCGTGTCCCGGGTGAGGCCGACCACCGCTTGCAGGTGTGCGCGCGTCAGCAGCCACGATTCCGCGCTGTCCCGATCCGGATCGAAGTTGGTGGCGTCCTGAGCCACGTCGGTGAAGAACTCCTGGGTCACCTCATCGCAGCGCGAGGCGTCGCGAATGACTCGGCGGATGTTGACACGCACGAGGCCGGCGATGCGATCTTCCAGAGCGACGAGCGGTTCTCGGTCGCCGCTTGCGACCGCGGTCAACAGTTGCTCGAGCGTCGGCCGATCCGTCGCGAGCGACGACGGACCGCGGCAGGTCCTCGTGAACCGCTTGCGAAGCAGCGTCGCTGACCCGCGCGGCCACGGCGGGGCGACTGACGTCGGGAGGTCCAGACGCCACACCGACCGGTTGTCCGAGGGAAGTTGTTCGAGGAGAGACATGTGTGCTCCGGTCCGGGACGGCACCCCACTGGGGTGCCAGTGCCGGGGGTCCGGAGCACGAGCGCTGCTGATGGTCGCAATTCTCAGTCGACGATACGTCTGCGCACGATGCGCGTCAACGCCACACCTCAAAGGCCGGTGGTACAGACTCAGCGCCACCCCAGCACCAGGTGCCAACTAATGGAGGGTGCCTTCCGTGGCGAGGCTGGTCGCGGCCAGTTCGCCGTGGATGATCGCCAAGGCGATGTCGTGGATCGCTCTGTTGTGATTCCTGGAGTGCTTACGCAGCCGTTCGAACGCGTCATCGACCGAGATGCCTGCCTGTTGGGCGATGACTCCCTTGGCCTGTTCGATCACGATGCGGCTGTGCAACGCATGCTGGACCTGTCCCAGGTGGAGTTGCGCGTTCAGCGCCGTACGACGCTGAAGCAGGCCGATGGTGGCGATGTCGGCCAGGGCCTGGACCAGGGGCAGGTCGGCAGGGTCGATACCACCGGGCTCCGCGATGAACAGGTTCATGGCGCCCAGGACCTCCCCGCGAAGCCGCAGCGGCACGGCCTGTACGGACCGGAAGCCGACCGCCACAGCTCGAGGTGCGAAGAGGGGCCAGCGGTCTCGCTCCAGCTCGAGATCGGGCACCGCAACGGGTTGTCCCGTGATGAAGCACTCCCGGCACGGGCCCTCGTCGTTCTGGATCTGGAACAGCTCCAACAGGCGGGTCCGTTCCTTGGACGCGGCCATGACCTGGAGGTCCCCGGTTTCGTCCGCCAGCAGGATCCCGGCTTCGGTCGCGATGGACAGCTCGACGACCCGCGAGGTCAGCAGGGAGAGGAACTCGAGGAGGTCGAAGTCATCGACCAGCGTGTCTGCGAGCGCAACGAACGTTGCCACGAGCCCAGTCTGGTCGGACTGGAGCGTGCTGGTGTGCTTCCCGGAGCCTCTGCTGTCCTGCATCTGCCGTTCTCCTGAGAGCGAGCGATCAG
>Ga0326597_10005611_pt1 | contig 17361 bp, 14 predicted proteins | sample RVTome_12_FD_203789 | JGI IMG/M metagenome (GOLD analysis project Ga0326597, IMG submission 203789) | Soil microbial communities from uranium-contaminated site in the Upper Colorado River Basin, Wyoming, United States - RVT100D185 | ecosystem: Environmental > Terrestrial > Soil > Contaminated >... | reverse complement strand
AGGCGATCTCGGCGCCGAATTTCGGCAGCACCAACGGGCCGACCTTTCTCGAGCGCGGCACGCCGATCGAAGCGCTCGGCGACGCGCTCGCCGAGCGCGGCCACGTGCTCAACTTCGCGCGGCTGACGAGCGGGCTGCACGGCATCGAGCGCGTGCCGGGCGGCTGGCGCGGCGGGGCGGATCCGCGGCGAGAAGGCAGCGCGGCGGGGGATTGAGATCGCAATATCCCATGACGATGGGATGTTCGACTTCGCGTCTTGCGGGCACGATTGCTTCCAGACATCGGGTGTTCCCGATCGGGGAGGAGCCATGCGCAAGAACACGAGCGCGGAGTCTAAGCGATCCGTAAGCGGCCAGTGACCCGCAAGTCACCGGCCCCCTCCCATCATGGTGGCAAGGGCGGCGGGCGCCGCACACGCACCAGGAAGGGAGGCAAGCCGATGCTGACACCTCGCGAAATGGACGTGCTGCGCCTGCTGGCGCGCGGCAGCAGCTACGCCGAAATCGGCGTGCGGCTGGGGGTGAGCGCGAACACGGTCACCAGCCACGTCAAGAACGCCTACCGCAAGCTCGACGTGCATACCGCAGCTGCGGCTGTGATGCGCGCGGTGGAGCTCCGGCTGATCGGACAGCAATAGCCGCTGACGCACCGCAGCACGGCCGTAAGCGATAAGTAACAGCGCAACCGGTGCCGCCGGGAGCAGAATTCCCTCGACCGCCATGGCCGCCTCTGCCCAACGCAGGCGCACGCCGCTAGGCAAGACCACTCGCCCGCTGCTGGCTGAGATCCTGCCGCGCGAGCGCGTGTTCGCGCTGCTCGACGAGGCGAGCGACATGCCGCTCACCTGGGTGTCGGGCCCGCCCGGGAGCGGCAAGACGACGGCGGTGGCGAGCTGGCTCGATCACGCGCCGCAGCGCACGCTGTGGTACCAGATCGACGAAGGCGACGCCGACCCGGCGACGTTCTTCTACTACCTCGGCCTCGCGGTTGCCGACCTCGAGGGCGAGGAGCGCCCCAGCCTGCCGCTGCTCACGCCCGAGTACCACGCCGGGCTGCAGGCGTTCTCGCGCCGCTACGCCCAGGAGCTCTACGCGCGCCTCAAGCCCCCCTTCGCCATCGTCTTCGACGGCTACCACGAGGTGCCGGCGTCCTCGCCGCTGCACGAGGCGATGCGCGAAGCGCTGCGCGAGCTGCCGCCCGGGGGCCGCGCCATCGTCGTCAGCCGCACCGACCCGCCGGCGACGCTCGCGCGGCTGCGCGCCAACCGCCAGCTCGCGCATATCGGCTGGGAGGAGCTGCGCCTGACGCGCGAGGAGACGGCGAGCGTCGCCGCGCAGCGCCGCCCCGGGCTCGCGCCGGACGCGCTCGCGGCGCTCTACGACAAGACGCAGGGCTGGGCGGCGGGGCTGGTGCTCCTGCTGCAGCAGGCGCGCATGGGCGTGCCGATCGCCGACGCGCCGGACCTTGCCACGCGCCAGCTGGTGTTCGACTACCTGGCGGGCGAGATCCTGCAGAAGTCGGACGCGCGCACGCAGGAGTTCCTGCTGCAGACCGCGCACCTGCCGCAGATGACGGCGGCGCTGGCGCAGGAGCTGAGCGGCGAGGCGGCCGCGGGCGAGACGCTCGCCCGGCTGCACCGGGAGAACTACTTCGTCGCGCTGCGCGAGGCGCACGCCGCGCCCGTCTATCAATATCACCCCATGTTCCGCGAGTTCCTGCTGGCGCGCGCGCAGGAGGCCATTCCCAAGGAGCGGCGCCGCCAGCTGCGAAGGGACGCCGCGGCCCTGCTGGAGCGCGCGGGCCAGATCGAAGAGGCGGTGGCGCTGGCGCGCGACGGCCACGACTGGGACGCGATGGCGCGACTCGTCGAGCGGCACGCGGGCGCCATGTTCGCCCAGGGCCGCGCCGAGACGCTGGTGCACTGGGTCGACGAGCTGCCCCCCGAGGTGCAGCAGGCGCATCCCTGGACCGTGTACTGGGCGGCCGCCAGCCAGGCGCAGCGCGCCCCGCGCGAGGGCCGGCTGGGTTTCGAGCGCGCCTACGAGTTGTTCCGCACGCTCGCCGCGCCGGACCCGACCGGCATGGTCCTCGCTTGCTCGGGCGCGATGGACTCGATCCTCTACGAGCTGGACGACTTTTCCCTGCTCGACCGCTGGATCGCTGTGCTCGACGGCATGGCCGCGGCCGGCGTGCAACTGCCCTCGCCGGAGGCCGAGGCGCGCGTCGCCTGCAGCATGTTCTTCTCGCTCACGCTGCGCCAGCCGCAGCGCCGCGACATCGAGCAGTGGATCCAGCGTGCCATCGGCGCCTCACAGCAGGTGCCGGACCCGAACCTGAAGATGTTCGTCGGCCTGCTCGCCGCGCTGACGCTGATGTGGACCGGCGTCTACGTGCGCGCGCACGGCTTGATCGAGGCCATGCGGCGGCTCGCCGCCGGGCCGGGCGTGTCGCCGTTCTCGCTCCTCACGCTGAAGAACGTGGAGGTGATATACCACATGCTGACGGCCGAGGGCGGACCCTGCCTCGCCGCGATGCGCGAGGGCCAGGAGATCGCGCGCGCCACCGGCATCCATACCTGGAGCCTGCAGCTGCTCGTCAACGGCTACGGCGGCGCGCTCGGCTGCGGCGACCTCGAAGCCGCGGCGCCGCTCGCACGCCAGCTCGAGTCGCAGGCGAGCGGCGCGGGCCGCTTCAACCTGTGCCTGACCCATCATTTCCAGGCCTGGGAAGCGGCGCTGCGCAAGGATCTGATGCGCGCCCTGCAGCAGCAGAAGCTCGCGCTGCGCATGGCGATCGAGGTGGGCTGCCCGTTTCTCGAGGTGCTGACGCGCCTCGCGCTGGCGCAGGTGCTGGCCGAGTGCGGCGACGAACGAAAGTGCATTTCGCACCTCACGCAGATGCGCGCCATCGCGCGCAACATCGACAGCCACCACCTCGAGTACACCTGCCTGCTCGGCTTTGGCGGCATCGCGCTCGAGCACGGCCGGAGCCGCGCGGGGCTGAACGCGCTGCGCCGGGGCTTCGCGCTCGGGCGCGAGCACGGCTACCAGCATTTCCTGTGGTGGCGGCCGGCCGCCGTCGCGCGCCTGTGCGAGCACGCGCTCGCCGCGGGCGTCGAGACCGAGTACGCGAAGAGCCTGGTCAAGCGGCGCGCGCTCGCCCCGGAGCGCCCGCCGCTCGACGTGCCCGAGTGGCCGTGGCATTTCCGCGTGCACACGCTCGGCGGCTTCCGGTTGCTGCGCCACGGCGAGCCGCTCGCCGCGGCCGGCGGCAAGGCGCAGCGCCGGCCGCTCGAGCTGCTCAAGGTGCTGATCGCGCTCGGCGGCGAGCGCGTGGCCGAGGAGTTGATCACCGACGCCATGTGGCCGCGCATCGACGGCGACTCGGCGCACCGCTCGTTCACCAGCACGCTGCACCGCCTGCGCCGGCTGCTGGGCGAGGACCGCGCGCTGGTGCTGCACGAGGGCAAGCTCTCGCTCGACGCGCGCTTTTTCTGGATCGACGCCTGGGCTTACGAGCGGCTGCTGGGCGAGCTGGAAACCGCGCTCAAGCCGGGACGCTCGCCGGCCGCGCCGGCGCAGGCGGAGCGCCTGGGGGCGCGCCTGCTGGAGCTCTACCGAGGCCCGTTCCTCGCGGGCGAGGCCGACGAGCCGTGGAGCCTGCGCCCGCGCGAGCGCTGGCAGGCGCGCTATGCGCGCGCGCTGGACGGGCTCGGGCGCTTCTGGGAAGCGGCGGGCGAGCCGGCGCGTGCCAGGGAGTTTCTCGAGCGCAAAGAGGACGCCGGGGATTTAAGCGAACAGTAAGCCATGCGTAGGCCGGAAGTTCCCGGCCTGCTCCGATCATGGGCGCACAGGCGGCCATTGCCTGGCATCCACGAGGAGACACCATGAAAACCGCAGCGAGCCTTACCGCCGCACTGGCGTTCTCGGCACTTTCCGGTTGCTATGTCGTGCCCGGGCCGGAGGGGCAGTACTGGTACGTCATCCCGGGCGAACAGGGCACCCCGGCGACCATTCCACCGCCGGCCGCAGCCGGCGCGGCGATGCCTCTCTCGCTCCCGGTGCGCCTGTACCCGGCGAACGAGGAGGCCACGCGCACCGGCGTACTCACCGGCACGGTGGTCAACATGATGACGGGCAAGGGCCGCTTCCAGCTCAGCTACCAGGGCGAGACGCTCTCCGGCGAGGCGACGCGCGTCGACGGCGACCAGCGCCGCGGCGTGGCGAGCGCCTACGGCCCGACCGGCGTGTTCATGAGCTGCGAGTACCAGATGAACTCGCCGCGCCAGGGCGCCGGCACCTGCACGCTGTCCAACGGCGCCAAGTATCAGGTGCACATCGGCAGCTAAGCGGCGGGCTGCAGGCCGGGGAGGCTGCGCAGCCAGGTGAGCTGGCGCTTGGCGAGCTGGCGCGTCGCGGCGATGCCCTTGGCGCGCAGCTCGTCCTTGCCGTAGATGCCCTCGAGGTACTCCCAAGCCTGGCGGTAGCCCACGCAGCGCATGCTCGGCAAGCCGGAATGCAGCGCGTAGCGCTTGCGCAGGTCCGCGACTTCCTCCACCAGCCCGCCGGCCAGCATGCGCTCGAAGCGCTCGGCGATGCGGCGGTGCAGCTCGCCGCGGCTCTCCGGCACCAGCGCGTACGCCTTCAGGCGAAAGGGCAGATCCGGCTTCGCCGAAGCGTACAACGCGGACATCGGCCGCCCGGCGAGCTCCCACACTTCGAGCGCGCGCTGGATGCGCTGCGCGTCACGCGGCGAAAGCCGCGCCGCGGTCGCGGGATCGACGCGCGCCAGCTCGGCGTGCAGCGCGGGCCAGCCGTGGCGCGCGGCGCGCGCGTCGATGCTCGCGCGCAGGCCCGGATCGGCCTGGGGCAGCGCATCGATGCCCTGCGCCAGCACCCTGTAATAGAGCATCGTGCCACCGACGATCAGCGGGATGCGGCCTCGGTCCAGGATTTCCACGATCGCGCCGACGCAGTCGGCCCGAAACCGGCCCGCGCTGTAGCTCTGTGTCGGATCGATGAGATCCACCAGGTGGTGCCGGACGCGGGCGCGCTCTTCGGCCGACGGTTTGGCGGTTCCGATATCCATCCCGCGATACACCTGGCCCGAGTCCATCGACACGATCTCGATCGGGTGGCGTGCCGCGAGCTCGAGGGCGAGGCGTGACTTGCCGCTCGCCGTCGGGCCGAGCAGGGCGTAGGCCGTCCTAGCGGCCACGCAGGAATAGCTTGTCGAGATCGCCGAGCGTGAGCTGGTACCAGGTAGGGCGGCCATGGTTGCAGCTGCCCGAGCGCTCGGTCTCCTCCATCTCGCGCAGCAGCGCGTTCATCTCCGGCACCGAGAGCTGCCGGTTCGCGCGCACGGCGGCGTGGCAGGCCAGGGTGGCGAGGAGCTCGTTCCGGCGCGCGGCGAGCACCCGCGCGGCGCCGAACTCGCGCAGCTCGGCGAGCAGCGCGCGCGCGAGCGCCGGCAGGTCGCCGCCCGCAAGGAGCGCCGGCGCGGCGCGCACCGCGAGCTCGTTCGGCCCGGCGACGCCGAGCTCCAGCCCGAGCTTCTCCAGCGCGTCGCGGTTCTCTTCCGCCGTAGCGACCTCGAGCGCCTCGGCGCGGAACACCGCCGGCACCAGCAGGCTCTGGCGCTCGATACCGCCCGCATCCAGCCCGAGCTTCATTTTCTCCATCAGGATGCGCTCGTGTGCCGCGTGCATGTCGACGAGCACGAGCCCGGCCTCGTTCTGCGCGAGGATGTACACGCCGTGCAGCTGGGCGAGCGCGTAGCCCAGGGGCGGCGCCTTTCCCGAGGCCGGCAGCGGCGCCGGCGCCGGCCGGTACGCCATCGCCGGCTCGTGCATCGCGAGCGCCGCCTGGATCGCCGCCCCCGGCGCCGAGACGCTGGCGTAGCTCACGGGCGCGTCGGCCGCCGAGGGCGCGAGCGCGCGCTGCAGCGCGTGGAACACGAACTGGTGCATGCCGCGCGCGTCGCGAAAGCGCACCTCGGTCTTCGCCGGGTGCACGTTGACGTCGACGCCGCGCGGGTCGAGCTCGAGGTGCAGCACGAACGCCGGCTGGCGCTCGCCGTGCAGGGTGTCGCGGTAGGCTTCGCGCACCGCGTGCACGAGCAGGCGATCGCGCACGAAGCGGCCGTTGACGAAGAAGTACTGCGCGTCGGCGCGGTTGCGGGCTGCCTGCGGCGTGCCGGCGAGGCCGCGCAGCCGCAACGGACCCGCCTGCGCCTGCACCGCGACCGACGCGGCCGAAAACTCGGCGCCGAGCAGGGTGGCCGCGCGCGCCGCCAGCTCCTGCGGCTGCAGATGCAGCGCGACGCGGCCGTTGTGCTTGAGCGTGAACGAAGCATCGGGCCGCGCTAGCGCAACGCGCCGGAACACTTCGTCGCAGTGGCCGAACTCGGTCGCCTCGGTGCGCAGGAACTTGCGCCGCGCCGGGGTGTTGAAATACAGCTCGCTCACGGAAACGGTGGTGCCCGGCGCGCGCGCCGCGGGGCGCGCCGCGCCCCGCGCGCCGCCCTCGGCGGCGACCGACCAGGCGTGCGCCGCGCCGCGCGCGCGCGACACGAGCTCGACGCGCGCCACCGCCGCGATCGACGCGAGCGCCTCGCCGCGAAAGCCGAGCGTGCCGACCGACTCCAGATCCTCGAGCGAGCCGATCTTGCTGGTGGCATGGCGCGCGAGCGCGAGCGCCAGGTCGCCTTGCTCGATGCCGCCGCCGTCGTCGTCGACCTGCACGCGCTTCACGCCGCCCGCCTCGAGCGTCACCTGGAGCCCGGTTGCGCCCGCGTCGAGGCTGTTCTCGAGCAGCTCCTTCAGGACCGAGGCCGGCCGCTCGACCACCTCGCCGGCCGCGATCTGGCTGACGAGCAGCTCGGGCATGACGCGGATGGCGCTCATGCGGGGAGTATATAGAATCGGGTCGTGGAGCTTGCCGCCGCGCTGTGGGATTTCGCGCTGCATCTCGACGCGCATCTCGCCGCGTTCATCGCGCGGCACGGCGCGTGGGTGTACGCGCTGCTGTTCGTCATCGTGTTCTGCGAGACGGGCCTCGTGGTGACGCCGTTCCTGCCGGGGGACTCGCTGCTGTTCGTCGTCGGCACGCTCGCGGCGGCGGGCGGCATGGACATCGCGCTGGTGATGGCGCTGCTGGTGACGGCGGCGCTGTGCGGCGACAACGTCAATTACTGGATCGGGCGCTGGGCGGGGCCGAAAGTGTTCCGGGCGGAGGACTCGCGCTGGTTCAACCGCAAGCACCTGGATCGCACGCACGCCTTCTACCGGCGCCACGGCGGCAAGGCGATCGTCATCGCGCGCTTCGTGCCGATCGTGCGCACCTACGTGCCGTTCGTCGCCGGCATCGGCGCCATGCCCTACGCGCGCTTTCTCGCCTTCAGCGTCGTGGGCGCGCTGCTGTGGGTCGTGTCGCTCAGCCTCGCGGGCTACTGGTTCGGCAACATCCCGGCGGTGAAGGAAAACCTCGCCGCGGTGATCGTGGTGATCGTCGTCCTCTCGGTGCTGCCGATCGCGGTGGAGTTGCTGCGCGCGCAGCGGCGGCGCGCCGCGCCCTGACTCAGCGCTGCGCGAGCGGCCCCTGCGGCCGCGGCGGGTTCCTGGCGAAGTAGCGCTTGATGCCCGCCAGCATGGCGCGCGCCATCTTGTCCTGGTAACGCTCGTCCTGCAGCCGGCGCTCCTCCTGCGGGTTGGAGATGAACGCGGTCTCGACCAGGATCGAGGGCACGTCCGGGGCCTTCAGCACCGCGAAGCCGGCGCGCTCGACCTGCGCCTTGTGCAGGGTGTTGATCTGGCCGAGCTCCGAGAGCACCGCGCCGGCGAGCTTCATGCTGTGGTCGTTGGTCGCCGTCTGCGACAGGTCGACCAGCACCTGCTTGAGGTAGGGATCGCGGGTGTCGAGGCTCACGCCGCCGATCAGGTCGGAGTCGTTCTCCTGCTTCGCCAGCCAGCGCGCCGCGTCCGAGGTCGGGCGCCGCGACAGCGTGAACACCGAAGAGCCGCGCGCGTGCGGCCGGATGAAGGCGTCGGCATGCACCGAGACGAACAGGTCCGCCTTCACCGCGCGCGCCTTTTCCACCCGCGCCTGCAGCGACAGGTAGTAGTCGCCGTCGCGCGTCAGCACCGCGCGCATGCCGGGCTCGGCGTCGACCAGCGCCTTCAGCCGCTTGGCGATGAGGAGCGTGATGTCCTTTTCCAGCGTGCCGCGGCGCCCGCGCGCGCCCGGATCCTCGCCGCCGTGCCCGGGGTCGATGGCCACGGTGGCAAGCCGCACCACGGAGCGCGGCGCCGCCTCGCCGCCGCGCGCCGCGGGCGCGGCGAGCTGCCCGTTCAACTCCAGGAGCGCCACCAGCGGATCGGGAGGCACCAGCGGATAGAGGTCGAGCACCAGCCGGTGGCCGTAGTCGGCGATGGGCTTGAGGGCGAATACCTGCGGGCGCACTTCCGCCTTCAGGTCGAGCACCACGCGCGTCACGCCCGGGCGGTTGAGCCCGACGCGCAGCACCGCGATGTAGGGATCCTCGGCGGCCACCTTGGACTGCAGCGTGGCGATCAGGCCGTCGGCGTCCTCGGCGCTCAGATCGAGCACCAGGCGCTCGGGGTTCTTCAGCGCGAACAGGCTGTAGTCGAGCGCCGCGCGCGACTCGAAGGTGACGCGCGTGTAGTCGCGCGCCGGCCAGATGCGCGTGGCGATGACCTGCGCCTGCGCGGCGGCTAGTTCGCCGACGAAAAGCGCTGCCGCGAGCGCGCCAGCCAGGCCTCGCCGCCAGGCGTGCCCGCGCTCAGCCAGGCGCGCCGCCCGTGGCCCGCGATCTCCAGCCGCACGGCGAGATCCGGGGGCGGCAACAGCCCCCCCGCGCGCTCCGGCCATTCGACGATGCAGGCGGTCTGCGCGTTGAAGTATTCCCTGAAGCCCGAGTCCTGCCATTCGCTCCGATCTTTGAAACGATAGAAATCAAAGTGATACAAGTTTAATCTTGAAATGACATAAAGTTCAACCAGGGGATAGGTGGGGCTTTTCACTCGTCCGCTGTGACCGAGTTCACGCAACAAGCCCCGCACGAGGGTCGTCTTGCCCGATCCGAGCTCGCCCGAGAGGTGCAGAACGCGGCCCGGCGCGATGCCGCGGGCGAGGGCCGCGCCCAGGCGCAGCGTGGCCGACTCATCCGCAAGCTCGAGACTAGACTCGGGGCCCATGGACTACGGCGCGCTCGCGGTGCGCATCAAGCAATGGGGCGGTGAGCTCGGCTTCCAGGCGGTGGGGATCGCGGAACCCGACCTCGCCGCCGCGGAAAACCGGCTCGGCGAGTGGCTCGGCAAAAGCTGGCACGGCGAGATGGATTATATGGCGCGCCACGGCGCGCTCCGCGCGCGCGCAGCCGAGCTCGTGCCGGGCACCGTACGCGTCATCAGCTGCCGCATGGACTACGCGCCCTCGCACGAGGAAGAGGAGGATGACCCGCTCGGCGCGCGCATCTCGCGCTATGCGCGCGGGCGCGATTACCACAAGGTGCTGCGCGCTCGCCTGCAGAAGCTGTGCGACCGGATCGAAGCCGAAGCCGGACCGTTCGGGCACCGCGTGTTCGCCGACTCCGCGCCGGTGATGGAGGTGGAGCTCGCGGCGAAGGCGGGCATCGGCTGGCGCGGCAAACATACGTTGCTTTTGTCGCGCGAGGCGGGCTCGTGGTTCTTCCTCGGCGAGGTGTACACGAGCCTGCCGCTGCCCGCGGACGCGCCCGCGGGCGAGCATTGCGGTACGTGCACGAAGTGCATCGACGTCTGCCCGACGCAGGCGATCCGCGGGCCCTACCAGCTCGATGCGCGGCGCTGCATTTCGTATCTCACCATCGAGTTGAAAAACAGCATTCCCGAGGAGCTGCGGCCGCTGATCGGCAACCGCGTCTACGGCTGCGACGATTGCCAGTCGGTGTGCCCGTGGAACTCGTTCGCGCGGCCGAGCGCGGAGCCCGATTTCGCGGTGAGGAATGGTCTGGATCGCGCTTCGCTCGTAGAGCTGTTTTCCTGGACCGAGCGCGAGTTCGACGAGCGCATGGCTGGGTCGCCGATCCGGCGCATCGGCTATGAGCGCTGGCTGCGCAATCTGGCCGTGGGCCTCGGCAACGCGCCAGCGACGCCCGAAGTGACGGCTGCCTTGCGTGCGCGCGCCGATCATCCGTCGGCGCTGGTGCGCGAGCATGTGGCGTGGGCGCTGGCGCAGCATGGGTGAGTGGCGGCACGGTGTTCAGCGCGCTGTTTTCCTGGGCGGCACGAGCCGCCACATGAGGTAGCCGACGGCGAGAACCAGCGCTGCGAACAAGGCGATCGTCGCGACGCGCGAGGACTGGGCGAGAAAGTGCAGCGTGCCGCTCTCCAGCCCGACGAACGCCAGGCCGAGCACGGGAATCACCGGAGCCCCGCAGCCCGAGACGCTGCACGCACTGGTGGAAAGTCCGAAGAGCGTGCCCGCGGCGCCCGCGACGCCTCCCCTGCGCAGCGCCTGCGTCCCGCCGGCGGCAAGGTCGCGATATCGTCGCCACAGGGCGAAGTACAAGCCGAACAGCGCCGAAACCAGCAGAATGCGCCCGGCGTCGGTGACGTCGACGGCGTAACCCCACTCGGCGCCGCCGTAGCTGCTGCCGGCCGAGAACCAGAACAGCGCCAGGTCCGGCAGCTTCGCGAGCTTCTCGCCGAGCGTCGCCTCGTCCGAGGCGAGGTATTCGGGCAGGCGCTTGAGCCACGGGTTGAACGTGTAGTAATCGAGCGGCTTGCGCACCGCCGACAGGATCGCGACCGGCGCCAGCACGTTGAGCGCGGCGACCGCGAGCGTCACCGACGCGAACACGCCAGGATGCGCGGCCAATGCCGCCCCGGCGCCCCGCAGCGCTTCGGCCACCCGGCGCATGCGCCATTCTATCGCCCGGCCTCGACGATCGGCTGGGCGAGGAGCCACAGGCTGAGCATCGTGTAGGCGACCATCAGCGCGGCGAGCGGATACTGGCTGCGCCGGGCGGTGCGCCGCTCGGCAAAGCGCGCGAGCGCCAGGCGGTGCGCGACGTACATGGCGAGCACGTGGCCGGCCACTATGACGACGACCGACGTGTACCAGGCGAAGCGCGCGCCGACGATGCCCGCCGCGATGCGGTAGTGCGCGGTGCCGAACAGGTCCCAGCCGAGACCGAGCGGGTCGGAGGCGAGCGGAATCACCACCTGGCCCGCCACCAGAAGGTACGAAAGGTAGTGCGCGACGTGGTAGGCGAGCGCGATCGGCAGCAGCGTCGGCACGAACAGGCGCGCGAGCTCCATCATCGGGGCAGCCGTGAGCCGCGCGATCAGGGCGCATGCGCCGAGGATGACGAGCGCCAGGACGCATGGCGTCAGCAGCAGTCCTGCAGTCGCTGCGGCCGTCCAGGCGGAATCGCTGACCGCCCACAGCGGCGTCTCGCGCAGGCCGTCGAAAGTGACGATGGCCAGCATGACGATCACGAAGAACGCTTCCGACGTCGAAACGGGGCGCGCATCGAGCAGCCCGGCCGCGGGCGGGCGCAGGGACCATTGCCCCGATCGCATTTCGGCAGGGGCGAGCCGGGCGAGGAAGCCGAAGTAGACCGTGAACACTTCCGCGCTGCGCAACCACGCCTCGCGGCCGAAAACGAACATGCCGGCCCAGGTGAGCGCCGAATAGCCCAGCGCGAGCCAGGCGATATTGGCCGGAACGGCGTTGCCCTCCCAGACGATCTCGATCCAAGCGAAGGCGAGCAGCAGCGCCGCCGCCGGCCACACGCCGAGCGCGGCAGGAAGCTCGCGGCGCAGCCCGCGAAATCCCGCGGGGTAGAGCGCCTTCCAGGGATTGAGCAGCGCCCAGAAATCGCCCGCGACGGCGCTCAGATAGGTGAAGCCGATCCACCAGGCGATCCAGACGAAGGCGGGTGCCAGATTGCGAAAGGGATCCTGGGCGCCGAACAGCCCAGCCGCGATGAGAACGACGAACACGCCCACCGACACGGCGCGCAGCGCCGCGAGCGCAAGGGGATGCAGGCGCAGGAGAGCGAGCCGCGGGTAGGCAGCGCCGCCGCCGCGCCGCAGCGCGAAGGCGAACACCACGAAGGAAAGCGCGACCGTCAGCCCCGCGGCGGCGAGCCACAGGGATAGCGGCAGCGGCAGGTCGTAGCGCGCGCCGAAGGCGTGCGCCGCGGCCTCGGCGGGCGCGAGCGCGAGCGCAGCGCTAGCGCGGATGCACTTCGACATGCAGGAGCGCGCGGTGGCGATGCCCGCCACCGCCGCCGTGGATCTCCACGGGAAAGCGGCCGGTCAGCCGCGCCGCGAATGCCGTGACGCCGGTCTTGCCGGGCTCGACGCGCGTCTCGATGTCGTAGCCGTGCAGATGCAGGACGAGCGCCTCGTCGGCGCTCCAGCGCAGCTCGACGCGCTCGCCCTCGGTGGCGCGCAGCACGCGCTGCGCCGGCGGCACGCGGCGCTCGGCGATGCGGATCTCGAAGCTGCGCGGAGGCGCTTGCGCCAGCGCAACGCCCGCGCCGAGCGCGATGACGGCCGCGAGCATCCTTGCTGCCAGCACCGCACGATCGTAGCATGAGGTCCGCCGATGAAAGCCTTCCTCGCCGCAGCCGGCCTCGCGCTCCTCGGCGTCGCGCACGCCGGGCACGAATTCCCGTTTTATCCGTCGTTCTATCCGCAGGAGATCACGGTCGAAGCGCTCGACGCGCGCGCGGCCGCGCAGCGCCTCGCCAAGGGGACGCTGCACGCCTACGCGGGCGCCGAACTCGCCGCGCCCCCGGCCAAGACCGGCAGCGTCGCCTCGCTCGGCGCTTATGTGGTCGCGACGTCCGGGCGCGACGGCTGCGAAGCCGCGCGCGGCATGCAGGACGCGCTGGGGGAAGGCGCGGTCTGGCACCCGTACCCGGTCACGCCCTTTCACGCCGACTACCTGCACCATGCCGATCGCGCCGCGGCCGCGCGCGCTGCGAGCGCGGTGCAGAACAAGAAGTGGGCCGGAAAGGTCGAGATCGTCGACGTGGGCGCGCTGATGGCCAAGGCGAGCGTGCGCTACAACGGCTGGTCCGGACCGCCGTGGCTCCGGCAAGGCTGGTTCCACGCCTATCTCCTGCTCGCTCCCGCGGTGGCGGATGCTCGCATCGAGAATGCGGCGCGGCGCCTGATGCGCGGCGAATATCGAAGTCTCGAAGAGCGCATCAATCTTGAGCGCAATCTCGTCGCGCTCCTGCAAGCTCGCTGCGAGCGCGTCGTGCTCGGTTATACGGTGCGGCGCGAGCACTACAGCGTGGAGTACTCGCAAGGCGTGGAGAACGTGGGTTACGACGCGCTCGGCGGCCTCGCCTCGGCGATTTTCCCGCGCACCGTCAAGCTGCGGGACTTTCCCTGGAACGGCTGGCTCAACGTCGCCGCGCCGGCGCCGCCCGCCAGCCCGTGGAATCCTCTCGCCGGCGGATTCGGCGACGCTTTCGGCCGCCTCGTGTGGTCGGCGCTTGCCGATCCCGCGTACCTGCCCTCGCCGCACGGCGGCGGCTGGATCGAGAACCGCGTCAGCGCCAGCACCGAAAAGGGTCCGACACCGTTCGTGGTCCCCGAGGACGCGCAGTTTACGGCCGGACGCGGCCGGACGGCCGCCTTGCGCATCGTCTACCGCGTGCGCAATTCGAGCTTCCACGACGGCACCTCGATGAGCATCGCCGATCTGGCTTATGCGTACGCCTTCGCGGCGAATCTGGGCAAGGTCCCGGATCGGCTGAGAGGCGTGCGCGTGCTGCGCGTGGAGACCGAAACGCTCGCCTTCGGCGAGGACAAGCTGAGCTATGAGGTGCCGGTGATCGAGGTCTACCTCGACGGCGGAACCGGCGGCGACGCGGCGACCGTGGCGCCGCCGTGGACCACCTTGCCCTGGCATCTGCTCGCGTTGTTCGAAGAGGGCGCGCGCCGCGGCCATTTGATACTTGCGGATTTCGATCCGGTGCGCGACGCCGCGCTGGTGCGGCAGCTCGCCGAGACTGCCCGCGAGCTCGAGGAGCGCGCGTACGTGCCACCCGCGCTCGCATCGTACGTGAGCGCGCAGCAAGCCCGCGCCCGCTACCGCCAGCTGCGCGCGTTCCATGCCGCGCATGGCCATTGGCTCGTTACCAACGGTCCCTACCTACTGAGCCTCTGGGACGGGACGAAGGCGGTGCTCGGCGCGTTTCGCGATCCGACCTATCCCATGGGCCTCGGCGGCTTCAACGCCTACGCCGTGCCGCTCAAAGCGCACATAGCGCGCATCGAGCGGCGCCCCTACGGCGCGGAGGTTTACACCGAGGCCGAGTGGCTCGAGCGCCTCGGGCGCGAAGTGCGGATCGTGCGCGGCTCGTTCGCGCAAAGGCTTGCCGAGCGGCTCTCCGGCGCAGGCGCGCTGCCGGCGCCGGTCTGCCGCTACCTGCTTATCGGTCAGGACGGCGCGGTCGCCGCCGCCGGGACGGCGCGCGCCGACGGCACGGGCGCCTGCCGCCTCGAATTCAGGCGCGCCGGGGGGCGGCCCGGCGCCCGGCTGGTGGTTGCCGCCGTGCTCGAGGACAGCACTGCGAACGCGCCGATCAGAATCGTGCCGTGGGGCGACTAGATCGGCGGTACACTATCCGCGCAATGTGTCATTACTGACGGAGGAGGAGCCATGGACAAGGAGCTGATGCAGGAACGCCGCGGCTTTCTGAAGCAATTCGGCGCAACGCTGGGGGCCGCGGGCCTCGGCGCTGCTGGGGTCGGGACCGCGCATGCCGCGGCCAAGCCCAAGGGCAACATTCCCAACAAGCCGGTCAAGGTCGGCCACATCACGTTTCTCACCGGCGCGGCCGAGCTGCTCGGAGGCCCGGGCCAGCGGGGGCATGTCCTCGCCATGGAGGAGATCAACGCCCAGGGCGGACTGCTCGGCAAGCGCAAGATCGAGACGATCTTCGCCGACGAAGCCGCCGGCACCGACGCCAACGTGAAGGAACTGCGGCGCATGAAGCTGTCGGAGAGAATCGATCTGTTCACCGGCGTCATCTCGAGCGGCAACACCCCGGCGCTCGGCCCGGTGGCCGAGGAGCTGAGGGTGCTGACGCTCTTCAACGACGGCTGCACGGACTTCCTGTTCGACAAGGCGGTTCCCAACCCGAAGTACGCTTTCCGCGTGACCAACATCCAGTCCGCGGACGGCGTCACCGCCGCGATCGGCGCGGCGACGCACTGGCCCAAGGTGCGGCGCATCGCCTCGCTGCAGCCCGACTACAGCTACGGCCGCAACGTGTTCGAGCACTTCTCGCTCGCGCTGGGCAAGCTCCTGCCGGGCATCGAGGTGGTCTCCGAATCCTGGCCGAAGCTCGGCACCACCGACTTCACCTCGCACATCACGAAGATCCTCTCCAACAACCCCGACCTGCTGATCACCGGCGTGTGGGGCGGCGACTACGTCGCGTTCTACAAGCAGGCGCTGCGCTATGGCCTCTTCGACAAGATGAAGGTGGCGACCACGCTCGCCTTCGGCGGCTACCCGCACGCGATCGGCAAGGATCACCCCGAGGGCGTGCTGGCCGGGGTGCACGCGAACTATCACTTCCTCTATCCGTCCGCGGAGCGCTGGCCGATCAACAAGGGCTTCGTCGAGCGCTACCACAGCCGCTGGAAGGAATACCCGAGCTTCGAGGCCGACGGCGCCTACGTCGCGCTCTACCTGTACAAGCAGGCGGTGGAAAAGGCGAACCAGCTGGTTGGCGGCTGGCCCGAGGATGAGGCGATCATCGCCATGCTCGAAGGCGCGAGCATCGATTCGCCGGCAGGCTACCTGCACATCCGCGCTGACAACCACCAGGGCTACAAGGACGCGGTAACGGGTCTGTCCAAGAACCTGCCGGGCTACGATTTCCCGGTGTGGGATCCGGCGAGCATCGTGTCGATCCCGATCCGCAGCATCACCGCGCCGCCCGACTGGCCGAAGCCGGGCAAGGGGCACAACGAGTCCACGGCCGCGGCCGACTGGATCAAGAAGACCTGGCCTGCAGCGCAGGCGTGACGCGGTAGCGCCCTTCCGGGCGCGCATCCGGGGTGGCCCTGGCAGCACGACGCCGGGCCGCTCCGGCGGTGCGCGCGCGCCACAAGAAAAGCCATGGAAATCGTCGCGATCCAGGTTCTGAACTCGCTGTTCTATGCCGCGGTGCTGTTCCTGATCGCCGCCGGGCTCAGCCTGATCTTCGGCGTGATGGGGATCGTCAACATGGCGCACGGCAGCTTCTACGCGCTCGGCGCCTACGTCACCGCCTGGTCGGTGGCCGCGGCGGCGGGAGTATTCCCGGCGACCGCGCTGTTCATCTTCCTGCCGCTCGGGGCAATCGCGGTCGCCGTCATCGGGCTGGCGATCGAGCCCACGTTGCTGCGGCGGTTCTACCGGCGGCCGGAGGAGTATCAGCTGCTCGTGACCTTCGGCCTGCTGCTCGTCCTCGAAGACTCCATCCGGCTGGTATGGGGCGGGACACCGCGTACCGCGAGCGGGCTGGTGGACTCGCTCGGGCTGCTGCAGATCGGGGGGCTGCCCTACCCGGTCTACAACCTGGCGATGATCGGCGTCGGAATGGTTGCGGCGCTCGCCCTGTGGGCGTTCGTGTACCGGACGAAGTTCGGCGTGCTGCTGCGCGCCACTGCGCAGGACCGGCGCATGGCCGCGGCGCTCGGCATCGACGTCGGGCGGATCTACTCGCTCGCGTTCGGTCTGGGCTGCTTCATGGCCGGGCTCGCCGGGGCCATCGTCGTGCCGAGCCAGGCCGCGGTGCTCGGCATGGGCGTCGAAGTGCTCGTCGTCTCGTTCGTCGTCGTCGTCATCGGCGGCCTGGGCAGCCTCGAGGGGGCGCTGGTCGGCGCGCTGATCGTGAGCGCCTTGCGAACGGTCACCATCCAGTTCTGGGAGGAAATCGAGCTCGCCGCGCTGTACCTGATTGCCGCGATCGTGCTGCTGATCCGTCCGACGGGTATGTTCGGGAAGAAATCGTGAACGCGCCGCCCGTCCCCTCGCTCGTGCGCCGCGCCGCGGCCGCCGCGGCGGTGCTCGCCGTGCTGCTCGTCGTTCCCGCCGTCGCCGGCACCTACCAGACGCAGCTCCTCACCTACGGCCTGACGCTGGCGATCGCCGCGCTCGGCTTCAACCTGCTGCTCGGCTACACCGGGCTGCTGTCGTTCGGGCACTCGGCCTACTTCGGCGCGGGCGCCTACGCGGTGGCGCTCATGATGCGCTACCTCGGCGTCTCGTCGATGGAGCTGTTCATGCTGGGCGGGATCGCGTTCTCCGCCGCGATCGCGGCGCTGTTCGGGATCG
>Ga0326597_10005610_pt1 | contig 17367 bp, 9 predicted proteins | sample RVTome_12_FD_203789 | JGI IMG/M metagenome (GOLD analysis project Ga0326597, IMG submission 203789) | Soil microbial communities from uranium-contaminated site in the Upper Colorado River Basin, Wyoming, United States - RVT100D185 | ecosystem: Environmental > Terrestrial > Soil > Contaminated >... | reverse complement strand
CTGACAGCGGGATCAGCGTCACAGTCTTGGTGTTGACGTCGGTGTTGATGCCCGTGACCGTCGCCATAATCACGCCGTTCACATCGGTGGCCAGGCCCGCCACGTACTTGGTAACAATGGGAGTGCCGCCACCGAGCAGCTCGCCGCAGCCCCACTGGTCCGCCAAGGGCGGCGTGCCGCCGGTCTGATACACCTCGGTAATGGTCGTGCGACACGCGCTCATCGCCAGGATCACCTCGGACATCTTCGCCCGGACGGTGTAGTCCTGGTACGCCGGCAGCGCCACCGCCGCCAGAATGCCGATGATCGCGACCACGATCATCAGTTCGATCAGCGTGAAGCCCTTCTGAAGGTAACGCATTTGTTGCTCCTTTCTCGAGTTAACCCTCTAAAAAACAAGCAATTTTCATTGCTCGCGCGTGCTAGAGCAGCAAGTAATGTGCCAATGCCGTGTGATCTGTGTAACCGTGATGAATTGCCCGAAAAGGCCATGACATCGGTAATTTCACCGCAGTTGCTTAATGGACGTTAGAGGAACGTTCCCTGCCCCCGTCACTATGTGACAAAAAACGTCATTTGCGGGGCCAGTTCTAACGCCGATCGTGGAGCCGATACGCCAGATCATGATCGGCGTCACGCGTATCCACTTGCGCGGTGAAGCTCAGTTTCCATTTATGGCCTTGGCCAGAAAATCTTCCATCGCCCGTATCGGCGCAAGGTCTGCAAAAAGCACGTGGCGGGATGCTTCGATACGTTCTCGGACATGCTCGCGATATTCGCGATCCCGTACGAGCCTGACCGCCAGCGCGACGTAGTCTTCTTCCGACCGCGCAATCAACTCCGACAACCCCATTCGCCTCAAGATGCCGCTCGCCAGTCGTCCGCGCATGAAACGCCCCTCTCGGGTCACGATCGGCAGGCCGCATTCCACGGCCTGCACGGCGGTGTTGAAGCCGGAGAATCCCACGGTATCCAGAAAAACTTTGGAGCGTTTCAACAGACTGTAAAATCCCGGCCGGTCCTGCCACGGGATGAAAGTGACGAAATCGTCAAAGTCCAGCCGACTCCGGGCAAACGCGGCTTCGAGCCGCCGGTGTAGCTTGTCCCACGTGCTGTTGAGCCGGGACCTAAAGAAGATGAACCGGCATCGGCCCAGCTCGCGAGCGATCTCGGTAATGACCGAATCGTACTGAGGCGCATACTTGAACGGCATGCCGGGACAGATAAGCAGGGGGGAATCCGTATCGATACCCAGACTGCCCAGGTCAGCACCGACAACGGCAACCGGCGAAGGCTGACAAAAGCATCCGAGATGGGGCAACGCAACGAGCTGTTCGGTGTAGTTTTCCTGCGCGTTGGCCGGCTCGAAATCCTCGGCAGACAGGTAATAATCAATTGTTGGCAGCCCGGTTGTCTCAGGGTGTCCCCAGGCGGCAGCCTGGACCGGCGCAAGCCGCAAGCTCGCCAGCCTTGCCGTCATCGGATCCATTCCGATTTCAGGATAGATGAGCACATCGGGCTGCTGGCCCAATATGGCATCCACCCACTGTCGCAATCCTTTGTTCCCTTCCTCGAAACACGACGCGCGAGACTTCGCAAAGAGCGTCTCCTGGTCCTGCTCCACTCCCAGATAGAACACATGAAGGCTGAAGCGCGCGCGATCGAGCTGCTGGAACCAGCCTTTGACAATGGCATTCCAGACCGAATGGTTCCGAAAATACTGGGAAACGATCCCGACACGGATGACGCCGGTGGAGCCATGTTTCGGTGAAGGGGGAATGCCCTGTCGATCGATCCAATCAGCCATCAATCGGGCGCAGAGCCTGCCGTAGCGTTGCAGCAGTTCCCGGTTGTTGGCCTCCTGATAAGCCAGACTGAACGGCTGGTGGGCGCCCACGACGCTAAAGCCTTCCGGCGTGCGCGTCGCGTCGAACCAGCGGTCCAGTTTTTCCAGTTCGGCGGAGAACGCCGTCCTGGACCGCCCCTGATCAGCTTCCACGCCGCACACCGCTGGCAGCTGGGACATTGCGAACGCCCAGCGCGCGAGGGCATATTCGGGTTTAAGCGACACCGCTTTTTGAAAGCAGTTAAGGGACTCGTCGTGCCGATCATCGTCGTCGAAAACCTGTCCTAGGCAGTAGTACGCCTCGGCAAAATCAGGCTTGAGATCGATTACCCTCTCGAAACAGGCAACGGCTTCGTTGTGTCGGACTTGATCCCGGTAGGCAATCCCCAGGTTGTAGTGGGCATCGAGGAAATCGGGCCTGAGCTGCAGGGCCTGCTTGTAGCAGGAGATGGCCTCATCCAGCCGGCCTTGTGCCTTCAAGGCATTCCCCAGATTGGAGTGCGCCGCCGGGAAATCAGGCTTGAGCTCGAGCGCCTTGTGGTAGCAGGCGACCGCTTCCTGAGCTTTGCCTTGGTCAGAAAGCGCATTCCCCAGATCAAAGTGGATCTCGGGAACGCCAGGAGCCAGAGACGCGGCCTTTCGATAGCAAGAAGCGGCATCCTCCAGCCCGCCCTGGGCCTCATATGCCTTGCCCAGACCGACATGTGCGTCGACATAATCCGGCGCGAGCGCAAGCGCCTTCCGGTACGCAGCGATCGCCTCGGCAAGCCGATCCAGCTTCCGCAGAACGACCCCGTAGTTGTGCCAGGCGCCTGCAATGTCAGGCCGCTGCTTCAGAGCGACCTCCAGAGCGGTTGCCGCGGCAGCGAGGTTTCCCTGCAGATCGTAGACGTTGGATAGGACGACGCGCGCCTCCGGGAACTCTGGCTTGCGCTCCAGGGCGATACCGAGCAATCGTTCGGCGCGCGCCAGCTCCCCGCGCGCGTAAAGCAGCTTGGCGAGGTTATAGTTCGCGTAAGCGTCTGCGGGATCGCACGCGAGCGCCACATCATAGGATCTGAACGCGCCATCGGCGTCGCCGACGGCTTCGAGGCCTATGCCGAGATTGAGATGCGCCTTGGCATAGCCGGGGGCCGCGTCCACGGCCTTGCGATACAGCGCGCATGCCTCGCGCAACCTGCCGTCGTTCTCGGCGCGGTTGCCTTCGGCAATCAATCGATCGGCGGCTTCATCTGGCGGAGCCGGGGATCGGCCACGCTGCGCAGGCGCCCGCCCGGAAGGCATCAGCCGGTTCAGCCAATCGCGCAGCATCGCTGTGCCGGGCTCATCGCCCGCGCTCCCCGCTCTCGCATGCCTTGCGCCACATCTGCCGGTAGGCCGCTTCCAGGTCACGCACGAATCGTTCCTCGTCCATGAGCAGCGACTGGCGCAGTCTCTCGCGCAACGACTTGCGCAGCTCGACGAGGCGCGCCTCGTCGCGGGCAGATTCGACGGCCAGCCGCGCGTAATCCTCGGGGCTCGAGGCGATCCACTCAGGGAGTCCCACAGTCGACAGGATGCTCGCCGTGCTGCGAGACGAGGGCCGGGACCCGGGGGCCGTCACTACCGGGACCCCCATCCACAGTGCGTCGCACGTGGTCGTGCCGCCGCTGTAGGGCATCGTATCCAGCGCGATATCCACGGCGTCGAAGGAGCGAAAGTAATCCTCCAGCGAAACGTATGGATGGACAGTAATCCGCGCCCGGTCGATCGTGGCACCCGCGATATCCGCCACCAAGCCGTCCCGGGCGCGGCCTTCGGCTACGCCGAGGATCACCAGGCCGGAACCGGGCATTCGCTGGAGGATCTCGGCCCAGAGGCGGCGCACCGCGCGGGAGATCTTGAGCGCCTGATTGAACGATCCGAAGGTGACGTGGCCATTGCGCACAAGCGGCGGCTTTTCCGCGCAATCGATCCGTATGAAGGGACGGTAGCACCACTGGCTGTGCGGAAGTCTGACCAAGGTCTCGGTGTGGTAGCTGTCGGTGAGCCCCGGCGGATCGGCATGGCGGTCGGAAATGCGGTAGTGGATGCGCGTCATGCCGGTGGTGTTCAGGTAGCCGAGCCAGGTGGCCTGGACCGGCGCCGGCTGCTGCGCGAAAACCGCGAGTTGCGGAATGCCCGAATGCCCGCCCAAATCAACCAGGATGTCGATGCGGTCGCGGTTGATCGCATCGGCCAGCCCGGATGCCGACAGCGAGGAGACTTCCCGCCAGACGTCCGCGCGCGCCGAAAGCTGTCGCGTGTATTCGTCCACCCTGCCGCCGGTGGAGTAGCAATACACTTCGATTGCGGAGCGGTCGTGCCGCTCGATCACGGGAAGCGTGAACAGCGTGACGACGTGATAACAGAAGTCCCCGGACACGTAACCGATGCGCAGGCGCCGCTCCGGGTCCCTCGCGTTCCGGAACGGCTTGAAACGCGGTGGATGGGCCTGCTCGATGCGTGTCCCGAACGCCGCGTGCCTCGCGAAAAGCGCGTCCTCCGCAATCTGCTCGGAACTGTTGAGCGCAAAGAGCTCGGCCGACTCGAGATCGAAATCGTCTGGGCAGCGCTCACGGGCCGTACGGTAGAGCGCGAGCGCCTCGTCCGCGCGGCACTGCCCGAGCAGAACGCTTCCCAGCATGCGGTAGGCGCGGAAGTGCCCCGGATCCGCCGCGAGCGCGCGGTGAAAGGCGCTTTCCGCGTCGGTGAGCCGCATGAGCTTTTTCAGGACACATCCATAGTTGTACAGCGCATCCGCCCAGTCCGGGCGCTCTCTCAGCACCGCCTCCATCTCCGCCGCGGCGGCCGGCAGGTCACCACGCAATTCATACACTTCGAATAGCCGTACATGCGCATCCACTGAATGGGGATCGTGCTTCAAGACCACGCGCAGCAGTCCCTCGGCCTCGCCGGGCATGCCGCGGGCCAGCAGGAGCGTCGCAAGAGTGTAGTTGGCGTCGGCGTTTTCGGGATCGATTGCGATCGCGCGCGTGAGCGCGCCTTGCGCCTCGTTCAGCCTGTTTTGCTTCAAGAGCACTCCGGCATAGTGGTAGAGCGTACCGAAGTCATCCGGCCGCAGCCTCATCGCGGTCTCCAGCGCCGTTGCGGCCGCGCCGAGGTTTCCCTGCGACTCGAGGACGCGCGACAGTACGACCTGCGCTTCCGGGAACCCGGGGCGGTTCTGTAAGGCCTGCCGCAGCAGCCGCTCGGCCTCCGCCGGCAGGCCGCGCGTATACAGGAGCTTTCCGAGGTTGTAGGCTGCAAACGGATCCCCCGGGTCGATCGCCAGCGCAGCCTCATAGGAGCGGATCGCCGGCTCGGTCGCGCCGGTCGCCTCCAGCCCGATTCCGAGGTTCAAATGCGCCTTGGCATAGCCCGGCGCTGCCTGCACCGCTTCGCGATAGCGCTCGCAGGCCTCCTGCGCCCGGCCTGCGCCCTCGGCGCGATTGCCCTCGGCAATCAACCGGTCGGCGGCTTCCTTGCGCGGAGCCGGGGATGGGCCACGCGCTGCAGGCGCGCGTCCCGTGGATAGCAGGCGATTCAGCAGTTTTCGCAACATGACATGACGCGGCCGCCCCGCAGCGGCATGGTCGCAGGATCGCAACGGCGGAGATCCGGCAGTCAGCCGCTCATGAAGCTCACGCAGCCGCCTTCGTTCAACCGCCCGCCGCCTTGCGGGGAGTGTTATTGAGCGTGATCAGGATGGCGAGCGCGTAGGTCCAGGACTCGACAAACTCCGGCGGATAGCCCGCCTCTTTGAGCGCCCACCGGAACTGGTTGCCCAGCCGAGCTCTCTTGTAGATGTTGAGCGGGTGCGTGCGCGCAAACTTGCCGGCGCGGGCAAAGATCGCATCATGCGTGTTTCTCAGGCGTTCCGCCGCCTTCCTGGTGCGGGATTCCAGCGCGGCGGGCGGGACGCGCTTGACCAGCTCCGCGGCAATCGCGGCCGCAAGCTCGTCGACCTCCCGAGTCGCGAACCATTCAAGGATTCCCATGAACCCGTCTCACCGGAAATGGGCCATGCCGGATGCCGCCAGGAGCGCCCGCGGGGGCGCGAACCTATGCCACGGGCGGCGGAACATAACCGGGGATCTTGGAGACGTCCACTTCGTCGATCTGGTCAGGGTCGAGGAACTGCCGCGCGTATTTCTCGTACACCTTATCCCACATGAAAATGTCGAAAAGATCGGGATCGATGTGCCCGTTCAGCTTGAATTTGCCGAGGATAGTGAGCGACTCAGTGAGCGTCTTGCCTTTCTTGTACGGCCGGTCCTTGGCGGTCAGCGCCTCGAAGATGTCGGCAATGCCCATGCAGCGGGCCTGGACCGACATCTGCTCGCGCTTGAGCCCCCGCGGGTAACCCTTGCCGTCCATGCGCTCGTGGTGACCGCCGGCGTATTCGGGTACGTTCTTAAGATGCCTGGGCCACGGCAGCGACTCCAGCATCTGGATCGTGACCTCGATGTGATGGTTGATGATCTGCCGCTCGTCCGACGTCAGCGTGCCGGAGCGGATCGTGAGGTTTCGGATCTCATCCTCGCTCAGGAAATCGCTCCGCTCCCCCTCGCCGTTGCGCCAGCGGTAGCGCCTGGCAATCGCCTGCACCCGGGCGATGTCCTCGTCCTTCATCGCCTCGCTGCCGACGTTGACGCGCCGCAGGAAATCGCGGTCGCTCTCGATCTCGCGGATGCCGGCCACCAGTTGCGCATCGCCGACCACGTCCGTGTGCCGCGGCCCGAGTTTCTCCAGGCGCGCCTTGAGCAGCGCGATCTCCGCATCGCGTTTCACCACCTCGAAGCGCGTGTCGATGAGGGCGACGCGGTCGAAGATGGTCTGCAGCTTGGTCGCCTTGTCCACCACGTGCACGGGGGTCGTGACCTTGCCGCAGTCGTGCAGCAATCCCGCAATCTTGAGCTCGTAGCGGTCGCGCTCCGTCATGGCGAAATCCCGGAGCGGGCCGACCTTGCAGTTGTCGACCGCCGCGGCCAGCATCATGGTGAGCATCGGCACGCGCTGGCAGTGTCCGCCGGTGTAGGGCGACTTGTCGTCAATCGCGGTGTTCATCAGGCTGATGAAGGATTCGAACAGGTTCTCCAGGTGGTTGATCAACAGGCGGTTCGTCAGCGCGATCGCCGCCTGTGATGCAAGCGATTCGGCCAGGTGCTGGTCGGTATCGGAGAACGCGACCACCTCGCCGCTCCGCGGGTCCTTGGCATTGATCAGCTGCAGCACGCCGATGATCTGCCCTTCATGATTCTTCATCGGCATGGTGAGGAACGACCGGGAGCGATAGCCGGTCTTCTTGTCGAAATTCTTGGTGCCGGTGAAGTCGAAGCCCTCCTCGGTGTAGGCGTCGGCGATGTTGACCGACCGGTCATGGTGCACCGCGTAGGCGGCCACCATGGAATGGACCGCCTTGCCGTCCTTGTCGAAGAGGTAGATCGGATAGAACGGAATCTCGACGCCGGTGGTGCCCCCCATCGCGATGCCGAGCGTGTCGTTGCGGATGATCTCGAATTTGAGGCTCTTCTCCTCGGTCATCCGGTAGAGCGTGCCGCCGTCGGCGTGCGTGATGTCCTTGGCCGCGACGAGGATCCTCTCGAGCAATCTGTTGATGTCCCTCTCCTGCGAGAGGGCGATCCCGATGTGGTTGAGCTCCTCGAGGCGCCTGAGCAGATCGTCCGCGCCCCGGTCGCGGCCCGGGTCGTCGTTCATGGCATGCGCTACTTGATGCAAACTGCGCGCACCTGCTGGATGTCCGTGATCCCCTGCAACACCTTCTCGATACCGTCCTGCTTGAGGGTCCTCATGCCGTCCTCCAGGGCGGTGGCGAACATATCGAACACCCGCGCGTGCTCCTGGATGTTCTTCTTGATGCGGTCGGTGCCGATCAGCAGCTCGTGCAGGGCGAGCCGCCCCTTGTAGCCGGTGTTGCCGCATACCTCGCACCCCTTGGCGGCGTGGAGAACGATCTCGCCCCTGTCATTACCGAATTCCTTCACCCACTCCGCGTACAGCTTCTCGCGCGCCGCCTTGGGATCTTTCTTCCAGGTCGCCGTGTTTTGAAGCTCGAGCGAGTACTCCTGCATCAGCGCGTGGATCTCTTCCGCCGTCGCGATGTGCGGCTCCTTGCACTTGCACAACCGCCGCGCGAGACGCTGGGCGAGAACGCCGAGCAGGGCGTCCGCGAAGTTGAACGGGTCCATCCCCATGTCGAGCAGGCGCACAATGGACTCGGGCGCGCTATTGGTATGCAGGGTGGCGAACACCAGGTGCCCCGTGAGCGAGGCCTCGATGCCGGTCGAGACGGTCTCCTTGTCGCGCATTTCTCCCACCATGATCACGTCCGGGTCGGCCCGCAAGAACGCCCTCATGGCGATCGCGAAGGTGAGGCCCGCCTTGGGGTTCATCTGCACCTGACGCAGGCCCTTCTGCGTGATTTCGACGGGGTCCTCGGCGGTCCAGATCTTCATTTCCGGCGTGTTGAGGTAACCGAGGACCGAATGCAGCGTGGTGGTCTTGCCCGAGCCGGTCGGCCCGCACACGAAGAACAGGCCATACGGCTTGTCGACCTCCTGCTTGCACAGCTGAAGATTGCGCTTGGAAAACCCCATCTTGTCGAGGGGAAGGGGCTCGCCGGCGGAGAGTATCCGCATCACGATGTCTTCCACCCCCCCTTGCGTCGGGATGGTCGCGACCCGCAGCTCGATGTCGAGCGGGCCGAACTTCTTGAACTTGATCTTGCCGTCCTGCGGCTTCCTGCGCTCGGAGATGTCGAGGTCGCACATGATCTTCAGGCGCGCGGCGATCGAGTTGCGGTAGCTCCCCGGCACCGAAATGTAATTCACCAGCTCGCCGTCCTTGCGGAAGCGGACCTCGGTCTTGGCTTTGCCCGGGTAGGGCTCGATATGGATGTCCGAGGCACCTTGCTGGTAGGCGTCGATGATCACCTTGTTGACCAGCTTGACCACTTCGTTGTCGTTCGCTGCGCTGGCGACGTCCTCCGCGCCTTCGATGAACCCCGCGTCCTCGTCATCGAGCGTGCCGAGTATGTCGCCGATGTTGCCGGGGTCCCCTCCGAATCCGCCGCTGCCGAACAGCTGGTCGAGCGTCTGGTTAAACTCGCGATTGGTGATCACCCGGTAGACGATCTTGCTCTTGGGATAGATGTTGTTCACCATCTTCGAGGCCTTGATCCGCTCGGGGTCGGTAGCCACGACGACGATGCCGTCCCTGCTGTCCTCGACCGGGGCCCAGGTGTTGGTCTCGCAGAAGTCGCGGCTCATGTTCTTGATGAGGTCGGGCGACTTGAGGCGGTCCGACTTGAACGGCTCGTACGGCACGCCGAAATAGGACGCGAGTGCCTCGCCCAGCGCCTGGAGCTTGACCTTGAATTCCTCGATCAGCACCGTCTCCATGTCGAGGTTCTTGCGCCGCGCCGAGCGCTGCGCCAACTCCAGCTCTTCCGCCGAAATCACCCCGTTGGTCACCAGCCCGTCGTACTTGGTGCGCACCTGCATCATCGAGCCCTGGCGCTGGCGGAATGCGATCGCCAGCGTCTCACACAACTGCACCACCCCCTCCTCCATGTGCGGCGGGAACGTCGGCCCGGCCTTGAAGTTGATGATCTGCACCACGCCGATCAGCTCCTTCGACTTGGCCTCCGCCACGGGCGCGACCAGCATCTGCTTCGTTCGGTAGCCGGTCCTGGCGTCAACCGCCTTGAGAAAGTTCAGCTGGGGGCTGTAGGACTTCAGCTCCACGTCGTCGTAGACGTCGCGGATGTTGACCACTCGCTTGTTGCAGGCGACATAACCCGCAATGGACTGCTCGTTGATCGGCAGCTTGATGTCCTTGAACGAATTGAGCCCGGTCTTCACCTTCGAGACGATCGAGCCCCGGTCCTCGCTCGTGAGGTAGATCGTCAGCCGGTCGGCGCCGAATAGATTGCACAATTCCTGCGACAGCTCGAGGATGATCTCGTCGATGTTCTTGGTCGCGTGGATCTTGTTGGTGACCGTTTGCAGCTTTTGCTGAAAACCCAGCTTCTCGGCCAGGCTGTCGCGGCTGAGCGGCTTGCTGTGGAGTACGGTGCTCATAGGGTCCTCAACCTGTTCGCATTTACGCCGTTAACAGAACTTTTTGGATTCCAGTTCCACATCGCGGAACGCCGTTGCACCATTACCGGGGCGCGCCGCCTCTAAACCTGCAATAAGCAGCCAGAATCGTGCCAGCACAGTGTGAATTTTCACCGTTTTCGGAAGTGCTCAGAATTTGAACACCTGGCTGCCTTGCAGCATCTGCCGCCAGCGCGCCGTCAGCGCATCCGCAATCTGCCGCAGGATGAGCGCGGAGTCGCGCGGCATCAGATGCGTGATGATACCGTGCGATCGAGCACTCCGAGTCTCACTGCTACTTGGATTCAAAGGTCCATGCCCCGTCCCAGCCCGCACCCGGCGGATGGGCGCGATGGTGCGCGATGCGCTCGATGAACAACCCATAAAGTTCGCTGTCCGGGGCCATTTTTCGCAAGTTAAGGAGCTGCACTTCGGCGCGGTCCCAATCCCGCTGGCGATACAGCCTAAGTGACTGATTCCAAATCTTAATCTCATCCTGCTTGGCCGGCTCCACCTGCCCTTCAAGACCGAGCGCCTCGTAAATGGTAACCGGCTCGTCCTTGCCCTTCACGCGCACCCGGTCGAGTTCGCGCAGTACCAAGCCGGCAATCAGCTTCCTGGTGCCGTCGCCGATAATGATATCAGCCCCGTACTGCTTTGTGATGCCTTCGAGCCGCGAGGCGATGTTCACCGCGTCTCCCATCACCGTGTAGGCCTTGCGGATCTTCGACCCCATGTCGCCGACGCGCATCACGCCGGTATTGACCCCGATGCCGATCTTGAACGTGGGCCATCCCCTGGCTTTGAATTTTTCGTTGAGCGTCTTCGCTTCCCTCTGCATCCCGAGCGCCGCGAGCACGGCGTTGCGCGCGTGCTGGGCATCCGCCACCGGAGCGCCCCAAAACGCCATGATCGCGTCGCCGATGTACTTGTCGAGCGTGCCGCGATGCCGTTCGCGGATCACCAGGCTCATGCTCGTGAGGTATTCGTTGATGTAGGCCGAGAGGTCCTCCGGCGTCAGGCTCTCGGAGATGGTCGTGAATCCGCGCACGTCGGAGAACAGCACAGTGAGCTCCTGCGCGCGCGGAGCCATGTTGAACTGCTCCGGGTTCCGCGCCATCTCCTCCACCAGCTCGGGCGGCACGTACTGCCCGAACAGGCCCGTGATCTGGCGCATGCCACGCGCCTCGATGAAGAAGCCGTAGGCCATATTGAGCGTGAACAGCAACAGGACCATGACCAGCCCGGAGGCGAGCGGCAGCACCAGATCACCGTGCTGGAACAGCATGACGTTAGTCGCCAGCACCGCCACCAGCACCAGCAGCGTCGCGAACGTGGAAATGAGGGGACTCAGCAGCGGCAGCACCAGGGCCATGGCCACCCCCGAGACGAGCAACAGCACGAACTCCGCCCCCACCACGAAGGGCGGGCGCTGCTTGATGTTGCCGTCGAGCATGCCTGAAATCATGTTGGCGTGGACCTCGACCCCCGGATAGACCGGGTCCACGGGGGTCGCCCGCAGATCCAGCAGCCCAGGGGCCGTCGTGCCGACCAGCACGATCTTGCCCCTGAGTTCAGCCGGGTCGATGCGCTCGCTCATCACGTCCACGATCGAAAAATATTTGAAGCTGCCCTTGTGCCCGCGGTAGGGCACCAGCGCGGAGGCCTCGTCGTCCACCGGGATCTTGAGCGGCCCGACCTGCAGCCACTCGAGATCGGGATATCCCTTGGGCGCGAGCGCCTGGTCGGGGGTGATCGCAGTCACCGGCGGCGAGCCGAGCAGCACGCGAACCATCGCCAGCGACAACGGCTCGTAATAGGCGCCGTCATACTCCGCGAGCATCGGCACGCGCCGGATGACGCCATCATCATCGGTCCGCGAATTGAAATGGCCGCCGCTGGCTGCGGCCTTCTGCAATACGTCCAGGTTCGCCGTGTAGCCGCCCCATGAGGTTGTCGCCACCATGCGGCCCTCGAAGGACTTGGTCGTAAGAATCGGCGGGGGCAGCATTCCCTTTTTCTGCACCATGGCGGAATCCTTCTCCATCAGGATGTAGCCCATCACCACTGGCCGGCCCTTGATCTTGCGGGCAAGGATGTCGTCGTATTCGAGCTCCGGCTTGAGCTGCCTCAAGACGGACTGGAACTGGGAGACATCGCGCAGCTCCTGCTCGGAGAGCCGTTCGAGCACGCGGATGCCCGAGGACTCGTCGCGCTCGGAAAACACGACGTCGAAGCCGACGACGGCGATCTCATAGCGGTCGAACAGCTTGTCCATGAGGAGAGCAAGCCGGTCGCGCGGCCACGGCCAGCGGCCTTCCCCGCCCTGTTCCTTCTCCGCCAGGCTCTTCTCGTCGATGTCGAGAATGACGATGCGGGGATCCACGGTTTGCGGCATGGTGAGCCGCAGCCGCGTGTCGTAGACGATCGCCTCGAGGTTTGCCAGCAACGGCAGTCGCAGTCCCCGCAGCTCGATCGCGTGGGCGAGAAAGACCGCCACCACGACGAGACCGATGATCATCCGCGCCAGATGCTTTTTTATCACTGCCAGCACTGCGCTCGTCCCCTAATGGACTGAATTGAGGAAGGACCCGGGACCGGTACTGCACCGATATCCGGCCCGGCACCGCCGTCGCGCGCGCAATGCACGTGCGAGCGATCCTGACGGCGGCCGTTTCTATCTCTTGAGGAAGAACTCCATTTTCACCCCTGCCAGCTCGATCACGTCGTGGTCGTTGAGCTGCCGGGCCTGAGCGTCGATCGCCTTGCCGTTGAGCACCGGAAAGACGGCGCCCTCGACATGGGTGATGAAGTAGCCTTGCGGGCGTCGCGTGATTACCGCCACCTGCACGCCGGGCTTGCCGAGCGTGGTGAGGTTCTTGACGAGCTCGATCTCCTTGCCCGCATTCGGGCCAGTGAGGAGCTGCAGAGCGGCGAGCGGCTGGGCTTCGGCCGCCGCAGGCTTTTGTGCGGCAGCGGCTGGGGCCGCCGGCCTGGGCGGGGATGTCGGCGCGGACACCGCAGCCGCGGCGGGCCTTGGCGCGCCCGTTGGCGGAGACGTCGGAGCGGCCGCAGGTTTGGGCGCGGTCGGCTTCCCCGGAGAGGATTTCATCACCATGGTCCTCTCGAAGTCGTCCTGCGCAACCTGCCCGGCGGCGGCGGCCTCGACCACGTATTTCATCTTGTACTTGCCGATCTCGACCACATCGTTGTTCTGCAGGATGTGCTTCTTGATCGGGTTGCCGTTGACCAGCGTGCCGTTGGTGCTGCCCAGGTCCTCGAGGAACGAGTCATTGAGGATAGTGACGATGCAGGCATGCTCGCCGCTCACCGCCAGGTTCTCGATCTGGATGTCGTTCTGCGGCCTGCGCCCGATTGTGATGCGTTCCTTGTCGAGAGGGATCTCCCTTATCACCGATCCTTCCAGACTGAGAATCAACTTCGCCATGGTGGTGTCCCCGCCTTCTATTTGAACCAAGCCTTCACTCTGTCCAGCATGCCGGCGCGTGCCCGGTAATCCTTCGCGATCCGCACCAGTATCACCGAAACATTGTCGCGCCCCCCGTTGTCGTTCGCCTGCTGCACCAGCTGCTGCGCCGCGAGCGGCAGGTTGGCGGCAAGCGAGGAAAGCGTCAACTGGACATCCTCGTCGGGCACCATGTCGGACAGCCCGTCGGAGCACAACAGGTACACATCGCCCGGCTGGACGGAGTAGGTATGAACCTCCGTATCCACCTCCGGGTCGATGCCGACGGCGCGCGTGACCAGGTTCTTGTTCTGCGAATGCCGGGCCTGCTCTTTGGTAATCATGCCGCTATCGATCTGTTCCTGCAACAAAGAATGGTCGCGCGTAATCTGCTCCAGCGCGCCGCCGCGCAGCCGGTAAAGCCGCGAGTCGCCGATGTGCCCGACCGAGATCTGGTTATCGTGCCACAGCGCTACCACCAGCGTCGTGCCCATGCCGGAATAATGGGGCTGGCTTTGCGACGCCTGATAGATGGCGGTATTCGCACGGGTCGCGTGCGCCTCGATCAGCTGCTCGGCATCCTGACCGTCGAGCTCCTCGGGATTCTTGTTCGATAGCGACTTCTTCATTTCGGTCCGGATCAGCTCGACCGCGATACCGCTGGCGACTTCCCCGGCGTTGTAGCCGCCCATCCCGTCGGCAAGCACCGCCAGCCCGATCTCCGCGTCGGTCGCGATGCTGTCCTCGTTGTGCGACCTCACCATCCCGGGGTGGGTGGCGCTCGCGACCTCCAGCACGGAACTGAGATTGATCATCGCGCGTTCAGCCTATGGAGCCTGCCGCCGGCGCATGGTGGGGCACCTGCTGGACCGCCTGCCGTGCCCCGGGCAGGCTGCGCAGGCAAAGGTGCAGCGCCCTGGCCATCTGCTCGCCGTTCTGGTAACGCTGGTCCGGATCCTTGGCAAGGGCCCTGTTGACGATCGCGGCGACGCATGCCGGCAGCTGCGCGTTGTGAGTGCGGATATCCGCGTGCGGCTGGTTGGCGATCTTGAACATAAGCTGGGCCATCGACTCGCCCTCGAACGGCAGGCGGCCGCAGGCAAGCTGGTAGAACGTGACGCCGAGTGAGAAGAGATCCGAGCGCCCCTCGATCTTCCTTCCGGCCAGTTGCTCGGGCGACATGTAGGATGGGGTGCCCAAGACCATGCCGGTCTTGGTCCTGGAGGAGTCGGTGATGCGCGCAATGCCGAAGTCGGTGACCTTGACGCTGTCGGACAGCGGCTCGTACATGATGTTGGCAGGCTTGATGTCGCGGTGCACCACGTTGTTCTTGTGGGCGTAGGCGAGCGCCTCGGCCACGCGGGCAATGATCGACAGCGACTTGTCGAGCGGCAGCAGCTTGTCAGGCTTATTGTACAAAGTCAGGTCCCCGCCCTTGAGGAACTCCATCGCAATATAGGCGAGATCGTGCTCGTCGCCCGCATCGTAGATGGTCACGATGTTGGGATGGGTCAGGCGCCCCGCGGTTTCGGCCTCGCGGAAGAAGCGCTCCTTCACGTCCTTCAGCTCATCGGGCTCGAACGCCTGCGACAACGCTAGGGTCTTGATCGCCACCACGCGCCCGATCTTGGGGTCCTTGCCTTGATAGACGATACCCATCGCGCCCTTGCCAAGCTCCTTTTCCACCTCGTAGCGGCCGAGCATGGGCTTTTCCACGCCTCCGCCGGGCAGGAGAACCGTGCCGCCGGGGTGTCCGCCACCCGCCCCCAGCATGACTGTCTCCGACATCGCCTTGGCGCGCTTGAGGCGGCTCTCCAGGTCGCGGAACCTGGGGTTGTAGTCCGCCATGTAGCGGAAAACCGACTCCGCCTTGTTGAACTGGCGCTTGCGCTCGAAATCGAGCGCCAGGTTGTAGAGGAGATCCATCACGCCGTCGTCGATCGGCAGCTTCCTGAAGCAGTCGAACGCGGTGTCGAGCTGCCCCTGCCCCTGGTAGGCGAGCCCGAGCATGCGGTTGCTCTGGGCGGACTCGATGTCGAGCTTCTCCTTGCCACGCTCGGTGACGAGAAAGCGCTTGGTGATGAGCGCCGCGTAGCCGACCGCGAGCAGCGCGAGCGCCGCCATCAGCTGCAGCCACATCAACTGGGTCACCATCAGCGCGAAGTGCGCAACGATCAGCGCGATGCCAAGAGCAAGGCTCAGCAGTCCAGCAACCGCCGCCCTGAGCCGCGGCAGCAGCAGGATAAGGTAGAGCGCGACCAGCAGAAACACGGCTTTCTCGACCTCGAAGCCCCACGAGGGCGTCACGAAGAAGTGCTCCCCGAGTATGCTCGAGACGGTGTGCGCGAGGGTGAGCACGGGTGCGGTCGCCGGCGAAACGGGCGTGATCTGCGCGCTACCGAGGCCGGCCGCGGTGGCCCCGATCAGCACGATCTTGTCCTGGTACTTGGCTGCGGGAATCTTGCCGCTATAGACGTCGAAGAACGAGTCGACCGGAAACGCCGGCCGGTTGTCGCGGTCGGCGTAGAAGAAGGTGTGCATGCGCAGCTCGGCGTCGGTCTTGATGGTAAGCCGCCCGAGCTGCACCGCCTCGCCCAACTGCGGCTGGATGTCCGCAAGCTGGAGGTTGAGGCTCTTTGCCGCGGCCACCAGCGCCAGCGACGGAAAATACTTGTCGTAGTGGCGGATGAGCAGCGGCTCGGCGCGCACCGCGCCGTCCACGTCGTTGCTGGCATTGAGATGGCCGATCGCGAGCGCCGTGACGCCCAGCTCCCGGATGGGGAAGATCGGCTCAATCCCCGGCAGCGTCAGCTGATCGCTTCCCGCCAGCTTCAAGGTGAGGCTGTTCTTCAGCACGTAATCGGGCAGCGGCTTCTTCGGGTCGGGCGCGCCTTGCGGCTCGGCCAGCCCCTGGAACACCATGGGCAGCAGTACGTTGCCCGAGCGCGTGAAGCTGGCAGCGAGCTTGCGGTCCGTATTGAGTGCCTGCTCGGCCTCGGTCAGCAGCTCGCCGACTTGAGTGAACCCGGGCGGCACGCCCCCCGCCTGCGGGATGTTCCTGTAGAGTTCGAGCAGGTTGTTGATGTAGGCGAGCCCGGCATCGAGCTGGGGCTCGAAAAAAAACGTGCTGTTGACGATGACCTTGGCCTTGGCGCCGGCGAGGACATCGACCATCCTGGCGTGCACTTCGCGCGACCACGGCCAGCGCCCGATGTTGGCGATGCTCGCGTCGTCTATGGCGATGACGGCCACCCGGTCCGACGGGACCCGGGTCGTTGCCTGCATGCCCAGGTCGTAGGCCTTGCGCTCCAGGCTCTGGATCAGGTCGCGTCCCGATAGGGCCAGGATGACCAGCGCTACCACAACCCCCAGAAACCAATCGGCTCGCCAAAAATCGAGTTTTCTCATCCCTATTCCTGCATTTTCTTATTGTTATCTAGCGGGTTATCGTCGCCTACTCATGCATTTTACGATATTCGCGGACGAGGGGCGGCTTTTTCGGCGCGCATGCGCCGCAACCACGAACGGATACAGGGGAATGCAGGGCGGGCCGGCTCGTGAACCCGCCGGCCCGGCAGAAACGCGCCGCAGATGCTAGTTGCCGAGCAGGGTACCTGAGGTGAGTCCCGTGGCGCGCGCGAAATCGCCGCCGGAGAGCTTTTTCCCGTCTTCCCCCCGCGCGCGCAGCACTTCAATCGTCCCGCCCTGTGCGGTGACCTTGAAGCTCGCCTCGGTGACGTCGGACACCTCGCCGATCTTGCCCGCGACGTCGGCATAGCGCCGGGCGACGCGCTTGCGCGCGTCGAAGAGCTGCAGCTTCCTGCCGTTCAACGTCGTCCACGCGCCCGGCGCGGGATTGGAGCCGCGGATCAGGTTGTAGACGAAGTCCACATGGCTCGCCCAGTTGATGCGCG
>Ga0326597_10005609_pt1 | contig 17371 bp, 20 predicted proteins | sample RVTome_12_FD_203789 | JGI IMG/M metagenome (GOLD analysis project Ga0326597, IMG submission 203789) | Soil microbial communities from uranium-contaminated site in the Upper Colorado River Basin, Wyoming, United States - RVT100D185 | ecosystem: Environmental > Terrestrial > Soil > Contaminated >... | reverse complement strand
TTCATGAGCACCTGCCCAAGCCCGTGCGGAAGGAGCTCAAGAGCATCGGCTGGACCAAGGCCAGAGAACTTGTGCGAGTGGCCCGCTCAGACGGACGGCGCTTCGATTGTGCACCCTGGGTGCACAAAGCCTGCACGATGCCTAAGGAGGAGTTCAGGGGGGAAGTGGAGCGCCACCTCACCGGTAAGGAGACCGAACCCTACGAACTGCTCTACTTCAAGCTCTACAAGAGCCAGCTCCCGGTGGTGGAGCAGGTCTTGGAGACCGCCGCCTTGATGCTCGGCACCGACAAGTCGCGCGGCTACTGCCTGGAAATGATCTGTGCGGATTTCTTAGGGGGCGCCAGCCTGGAAAACCCCAACCCCCGTGTCTTACTCGTCTCGTTCCAGCGAATCTGGAAATTCCTGCCAGCAGAGCTCAAGCGAGAGTTTCTCGACGAGGTCGCTGCCGCGTAGCACCACTTGGGCGAAGATCCCGTGCTTGAGAGCATTGTAGCGGGACTTCTGTTTACCCCGCAGCGTTCGAGGGCCGGTTGCCCGAGAAAAGGCAAGGGTGCGAGACGGCCGCTTGCGTACTACGGGTTTGACGGGTTGCTCGAGGGCTGCCCGACCTTTTGCGATATCTGTTGCCATGGCCTTGAAACACCTCCTGTCCTTTCCACAGCTATCTTCGCTTTTCGTTCGCCAACAAGTCAAGGAGGAAAATGACGCGGTGGGATGCGGCGGCAAAAAGCTCACACCGGGCGGTTGACCCGAATCTCGTGTATCCGACAGAAAAACTAATGGGTTAGAGGAAATTTAGGCAGGAGTTCGTTTTGCACTTTTCCCCGATTGCCCAATTTAGGAAGGACCGTGTCAGTGGCGTTAGGCCTAGCCCCCTTTCTTGGGGCCGCGGCTTAATTCGAGTTTGGCAACTGTCTCCTTCAAGATTCTTTCGATGAAGTTTGAAAGTGTTCGGTTTTCGGCCCTGGCCAGTGCAACCAGCTTGGCTTTGAATGTGCGTTCGATCTTGAATGAGACCGTGGTGTCCTTCATGGCTGCGGCGGATAGTACATCGTAAGACTAGAAGCTATCAAGAAATACCTCACACATTTTCCCCTTGACACAGCAGGTAATATGTAGTAATACGCTGTGATACTGGAGGCGGCTCATGGCCATGGCAAAGAATACGATTGATGGTTCAGAGAAGCTCTTACGGCTAAACCTCAAGCTTTCGAAGAGAACTTGGGGGCCACTGCCGAGAACAACCCTGTGTCGACTGGCGGAATTGACGAGGGCGTACGGATTCTCCGTGGCCTCAGGAGAGATTCAACTCCTGGATGGCAACTGGTATATCACCCACGCGGGCCTGATTGACCTGGCTGCGACCCGCCACTATGAGTTGCCCTAGAGGAGCTTAGTGGTCAGACCCACTTATGAAGGGCGTGGCGCTTGTGTGACGCAATGTCGTGCCAGCCGACTTTCGGAAGTCCGGCCTGCACCCAAGCGGGATGAATCAGCCGCCTGAGTACGTTGCTTGGTGTTAGGGCGGACTAACTACCTGAATGCTGTGCTCGCCACTCAACAAGGCGGCGTTGCCTTCGGAATCGAAGGCGATGGCGGTTACTGTGTGCGTTCCCTTGACGAGCCGGCCCACGTTCACGGTCAAGACCCAACCGCTTCTGACGAACTCGAAACGCCCAAAGGCAGCGGCTACATCGGGCCGCAGGAGCCCCAACGTCGCATTACCGACGGCGACTCCATCAATCCGTAGTTCCACCCGACTGAGGGGGGCTCCTTCCTCCGGACCCGCAGCCCAGCCTTCAATCCTCAGGGGATCGCCCGGCAGCAAAGAGTTGTCGCCGTCGTTGGTGTAGTGCACCCCTCTAAAACTGGACAGCCCACCTGGGTATGATCAGGGCCTCCGAACAGGAGGCAACGATGAGCAGAAAGCCGCGTGTACAACGGACCCCGGAGGAGAAGTGGGAGGTCGTGCTGGAGGGGCTGCGGAGCGGGAACATCGCCGAGACTTGTCGGCGGTACGGGATCGCTCCCATCCTGTACTACCGCTGGAAGGATGAAGCGCAGCAGGGAGCCACGGCCGCGCTCGGGGGGAAGAGCGCGGCGGCGGCCGACGGCGAGAAGGAGCGGCGCATCCGGCAGCTGGAGCGGTCGCTGGGGCGGAAGACCCTGGAGGTTGAGATCCTAAAAAACGTTGTGCGGGAGTGAGCTGCGGCGAGACTCACTCCCGCGCGCGGGAGCTGGTGGAGCAAGGCTACAGGGCGAGGCTGGTGGCAGCGGCGCTGGCCATCAGCCGCTCCAGTCTCTATTACCGGAAGCGGCTCCGGGGCAGCCGGGCCGACCGGCGCTGGGACAGCGAGATCGTAGCCGCCTGCGGAGCCAAGTCCGCCTACGGCTACCGGCGGGTGCGGTGGTGGCTGCGGCGGAAGGAGGGCGTGGTGGTGAACGGGAAGCGTGTGCTGCGCGTGATGCGAGAGCACGGGCTGCTGGTGCGCGCCCGACGCTTGCGCGCTCGCCGGCGCAAGGACTGGAGTCGAGTGGAAACCGAACGGCCCAACCAGGTCTGGCAGGCCGACCTGACCAAGGTGTGGGCCGGGCCGGCGGTGGGCTGGGCCTATCTGGTCAGTGTGATCGACTGCCACACGCGGGAGATCGTGGGCTGGGACCTCTCGGCCCGCTGCCGCACCCAGGACGCTCTCGCCGCCATCGAGGGAGCGGTGCTGGAGCGGCTGCCGGCCGGCAGCCGCGGGGCGGGCCTGACGCTGACCACCGACAATGGCAGCCAGTTCACCTCGACGCGCTTCCTGGAGACGCTGTCGGCGCTGGGTCTCACGCACCGCCGCACGGCTTATCACCACCCCGAGGGCAACAGCTACATCGAGCGCTTCCATCGCAGCCTGAAGGAGGAGGAAGTCTGGGTCAGCGAGTACCGGAGCCTGGAAGAAGCGCGGGCTTCCATCGAAGGCTACCTCTGGGAGTACAATCACGACCGGCCGCATCAGAGCCTGGGCGACCGCACACCAAGGGAGGCTTTTGCTAGGTTTGAAAGTGACCTAAAAACCGAGGCCCTGAGTGTCTAAATTAGCGGGGTGCATTACATTGGCGTCAATCGCCAAGTCAACAAAGCCAAGGGGGAACCGGTTGCCACTAGCAAGAGTACTCGCAGTTTGGATCGATACATCTTTCGCATCGGCGTAGAGGTTTAGCCGATTCTCTTTGAGGTATTGTAGTTTTTCTTGGAGGCGCATTCCTTCGGGCCACCAATAAAGTTTGAATCTTGTGACTTGATTGCAAAACTCCACATTCTCGTTCTTCATGTAACAATCTTTCCACCAGCGCTTCCGCTCCGCGTAGTAGCGCATTTCCCCTGTGTATCCCTGCACCGAGCCGGGCAGCAACAGGAAGAAAAAGACCGCGAACAAAACTCTCCGCCGATTCCCGTCAGGACGGGAAAGCAAATGGAAATAGATTCCTAATAGTCCGGGAATCAGGAGTGTCACGTAGCCAGAGGGACGAGCAGCTTCTATCCCCAGGCAGACTCTACCGGCCGCGGTGCCGAGACTGAAGAGAAGAGAATAACCCACCAGAATCGCAATCACCAGATTTGTACCCCTCGCAGGAGTCTCTTTCCAGACGGCCCTAGCGTTCTCCGCGAGCACCACAACGGCAAACAGCAAACAGGCTATCCCCAAGAAAGAGGCAAAAACCAAATCGTGCCTGACTCCGAAAATGTTGGCGAACATCAGACTCATAAACCATGGATATTCTTGGGGTCACGGGTGCGGAAAGCTGAAACAATCAACGGCGGGATTCCACGTGTAGTCGAGGAAGAAGGAGAAGAAGGAGCCGACCCCAAGGATCAGTGCCAGTGCAGGAGCTGCGGATAGGCGCGCCTCTCGACGAGAGCCTTTGAAGCACTCCAGCGCGAGATGGGCCACCGTAATCAACCCTATAAAGAGGCCAAACCCCGTATAAATCAGAAACAAATTCAACAGGAGGACTGTTCCATATTTCTTAAGCGGATTCGCTTGCAGCCAGGCCAAGCAGTACAGCATTATGAGGAGCAGGGGAAAAGCAGCCAAGGAGGGATTGGGAGCCACAATAAAAGTTTCCCATTGAGCAGGAGTCAGGAAGATCATCGGAATCAAAGCATCGGAAGTACCCAAACTCCCACCAAAGAGTTTTCTTTTCAACAGAAGCGCTAGAAGCATGGCGATGAAAATGACGCCGCCGATGAAAAACGCTTCGGCTCGTGTGCTCCAATCTGTCAGCTCGAACAGAAACTTATCGAGAACGAAACCAATTCCTTGGCGGTGGGGCCCGTGCTGCCATAAAAAGAGGCGCCAGAGTGGTGCCTTTTCAAACAGGGCGCGATGCAAGTCCCGCTGGTCCCAGAAGGGAAGGTTGACAGAGTACTTTGAGATTAGGAGAAAGAGCCTTACGCCCAACCCCGTCGCCACAGCAAACACGACAAGGGACGGAAGAAAACGGCGTAGAGAAGCTAGGGTGCGCTTTGTTTTCAAGTTATTTCTTGACTCATGTCGTCGTTCTGGAATGAACCTCAGGTCAAATGCCATGGTATTCTTTTTTGCATGATTGTAAAGTACAGTTGATTGGTCGAATCGGCCCAGAGCTTTGGAGGTTCGCCCATGCTTGAAACCACTTGTTCTCTCTCGGTGGTAATCCCCGTCCTCAACGAAGCGGCGACCCTGCGCGAGCTTCTAGAGCGTGTGGAGCAGGTGCAGATTGAGAAAGAAATCGTGGTGGTGGACGACGGCTCCAGCGACTCCACGCCCCAGATTGCCGAGCACTTCGCGGCCGAGCACGCCAACGTTACTGTGTTGCACCATCCCGTGCCACGCGGCAAGGGCAGCGCCCTAGGCACCGGCTTCAGTATCTGCCGCGGCTGCTACGTCATCGTGCAGGGCGCAGACCTCGAATACGACCCGGCCGACTATGCCCGCTTGCTGGCTGTCGTGGAGTCGGGTGCGGCTGAGGTCGCCTACGGTTTGCGCCAGGCTCGCTGGGAGACTATGACGCCGCTGCAACGCTGGGGCAATTGGGCGGTTAATTGGGTTTGCAATCGCCTCTACGGCTCTCGGCTGACGGACCTGCAGACTTGTTATAAGCTCATCCCGCGCGCCCTGCTGGAACAGATTAAGCTTGATTCGTCCGGCTTCGAAATCGATCCTGAATTGACCGCCAAGATTCTCCGCCGGGGCTGGCGCATCCAAGAGGTGCCCATTCAATACACCACCCGCACCTATGAGCAGGGTAAGAAAGTGCGCTGGACCGACGGCGTGCGCGCCCTGCTAACACTCGTCAAGTATCACTTCACCTAGAAAAGAGCTTCTCTCTAGCTGCCCAGTCCTACCAAGAAAACTCCCACGACAATCAGGAAAATGCCCGCCAGCTTGACAACACCGATACGTTCGTCGAGGAATCGGCGTCCTAGGAGCGCAATCCCGACGTACTCCAGGGCGGTCAGCGGCAGGAGGGTGGACAACTGCGCGCCCAGCAGCACCACCAGGAAGAGCAGTGAAGATAGCAGGTACAGCCCGATGGAGCCGTAGACCCAACGGCTGACGCGCAGTTGCCGCAGCGAAAAGCAAGTCTCGCCCGCGCCCCACTTCAAGAACAGTGCTGCCACGGCCGCCAAGCCGGTGGCCAGGAGCACCACGGCCACTGCCCAAAGCTCGGTCGGCATCGCTCAGCGCGCTCCTGCCCGTGCCACCAGCGCCACACCCCCAGCCACCAGCACCGCACCTGCCAGCTTGTAAAAGTTCAGGGATTCGCTGGTGAAGAGCAGCGGCGTCAGGACCACTACCCAAACGTAGCGCGCCGCCAGCACGGGATAGACGGTGGAGAGCGCGCCGCCGCGCAGCGCCAGCAGAAACACCACCAGCGCCGCACCTAGTAGCACATAGGAGAGAAAGACCAGCAGCAGTGCCGATGGGTCCAGCCAGCCGTGTCCGCGCAAGCACTCCGCGCCCCACTTGACGACGAGCTGTGCCGCACCTGTCAGCAGACTGCACAGCAGCGCCAGCAACAGCGAGACGTGCTGAGCCTTCGGAATCGGCATTAGCCCCTCATGAACCTAGCCCCTTGAATCCCGTAGCTAGGTTAGAGGGCAAGGACAGGCCGCCCTTCTCGCTGGCGCACTACCGTTTTCTCCGTTTGGCAGCCTTTGGCAGGGCTACGTCGCTGGAGTGCTTTCCTTGCCTTGCGATAGCTGCGCGCCTACTCACTCTCGAGTTAATCGAAACAGAACTTGTCCAACCTCTTGGCTGACTTAAGTTGGGTGTCTCGCCAAAAGATCGCGGAACTCTTTCGAACTTACCAGACAATCCAAGACCACGCTCCGTGTAACTAGTCCCTCTTTCATCTGCCTGAGATTGGCTTCGAGGGCTGTTGAATCTACGTCCCGATCCAGCAGCAGCTTCCATGCAGCCTGGAGAAAATCTTGGTCGCTCAACGAGGCCACTTCTGTCATCAGAAAGTCTAGAGCGGCTCGCAAACCGAAGCCTGAAATGTCACGTTGGCTTCGGCAGCCCCTCTTAGACCCAATGGCCTCGGGACCTTGATCTAGACTCAGAATACGAAAGCCACCTACTGGGTCCCGGCCACTAAGCCAGTGCTCGCTCGCTAGCCGAAAGCTAGGTTTTGCCTGCCTTGCGGCTCAGCCGAAGTACCTCGAGTTCGGTCAGAAGATTCAAATACTTGGGCTTAACAACCTGGTCATAAACGGTTGAGCCCCCTCGCAGCCCTGGCCTCGAAGAGTCCCAGCAACTGACCGCGGATTCCCTTGTGCAAGTGGCGAAGCTCTCTGACGCCTTGCAGGATACCGAGCTCGCCCGAACGACACCTCTTCACCAGCATCCCTGCATCCCTAGCGAACTCTTCAGCGCACTGCTCGGCTCTCGAACGGAAACAGGCCTTCAACCACGAGCTCACCGCCACATCCCTCCTCGGAAACAATCATACCTCAGAGCCGTCGCACGCGAAAACTTCCCAGCGAGCGTATCTACAGCCGAAAGGGCGGTGATGGGCGTGGGAGAAGCCTGCCTGGAGCCCTAGCGTCCCACCAGCCAAGGCAGTTGCCGTTCCCCCCTGCCTCCAATCCAGCTGCTGCTATCGGCAGACTGGCCTCAGAAGATGCGCCTTTCGTGGCCGATGGTGCCGAAACTCCCCACGTTGGCGATGGTAAAGGAGAATCGGTATTCATTTTCGCTCCGCACCGGCCCCAAGCCCAGACGGCGATATTCAAAGGCCACTCCACAGCAGTCCCAGTTGTAGCTCACCTGCGTGACTGTTTCCTGCAAGAAATCCCGTTCGATGTTCCAGCTCAAAGCCAGGGCCGCGTTCAGCCCCGGACGGAACAAGGATCCATGGCGAGCGACCACTCGGAGCTGGTTGGCGCGAGGCTGCAGGACGTCACTGTTGCGCGTGGAATAGTAAGCCACCGCGGCATAGAGGAGAGGACTTAGCTGCGTGCCCACCCGAAGTCGGGTATTCAGCAGTCGGGACTTGGTCGTGTCGTAATCGAAACGGAAATCGGTGTCGTACTGGCGCGAACCCAAGCGGAGGTCTGACACGATCGGTGAAAAGCGACGAGGCCCATCGGCAAAGGCAAAGGGAGTCAGAGACTGAAAGGTGGCAAACACGTTTCGCTGCCCGGGACGAAGAGCCCCGCCGAAATCAGGATCAAAGTAATACTTCTGACTTACCCGCCAGCGCACGACTTCGCGCGCCTGTCCCTGCTCACCGATGGGACGGGTAAAGAATCGCTGCGTAATGGCATACTCCACCTCGTGGGTGTCGGTGAGGATGTCGCGCTCGTCGAAGCGGAGGATCTCCTCAAACCGGCGGACGCCATTGAGATAGCGATAGGTGACCTCAGGCTCGATCACATGTTTGTAGCGCGCCCGCTGGGTCTGGAAGATGCGCGCCAAAGAGGGAAACCGCAAGTCCACACTCACCTCTTCCGTGAACCGACGGAGGGGTCGACCCAGGACCCGCTTGCCACTCGGCTGGGAGGCATCATCAATCAAGCGTGCGCCGTAGCGACTGCCGCGAATTCCGAATGTCGGCGTGAGGCCAAAATACCGCCCAAGCCGCAGGGGGATGGTCACGCGGGGATAGAAATCATACCGTTGCACTAGCTCGGGCGTCTTGAATCGCGGCTCGTCGCGCCGCATGCCGCTGACCTGACCATCGAAGCTGAAATACATAGGAATGGTCTTCCACCAACTCAGCAATCGGGGTTGAGTGCCAAATTCCACGCCTGGGGCGGCGAGCAGGGCGATCGATTGCTCGGGCTCAGCCTGAAAGAAGTTTTGGTAGCGGGTAAAAAAGCCATTGAAATAAAAGGAACCCGGGTTATGCGTCACGTAGGCACTCGCGTGGGTCTCGGACAGTACCGCCTCATTGAAGGTCTCAGCAAATCGCTGCCGAAACCGCAACGAACTCAGATAGGTGATATCCGCGACCGCGCGAGCCCCGTTGTTCCAGCGCTGGGAAATCAGAATCTGGGCAGACTGTCCACTCTGGTCGACCCCAAGACCCTGGCCTCGGCGGCGTTCCCTGCGCGCCAATCTGCTGGCCGTCGCTCCAAAATAGCGCACCGCAACGGTGCTACTCGCACTCGGAAGTGCACGGAAGTCTACCTGCTGGGTCCATCCCCCTTGGGTGAAAAACTCCGCTCCCAGCGTGAGATCGGCATGGGGGTTGATGGCCCAGAAAAAGGCATCCCCAAAGTTTGTCCCGCGGCGCGAGTCCCGTCCAATGCTCGGCATGAGGAAGCCGCTCTTGCGCGGCACCTTGGCGGCGGAGATCCACCAGTAAGGAGTGAAGAAGACGGGAACACCGCCGATAACAAAACTGGAGCGATGGAGCTGGACGTCCTTCCCGGGTCGAATCTTGGCCCGCGCGGCCTTCAACCGCCATTTTGGTTTTCCAGGCTGGCAATTGCTCACCCAGCCGTTCCGAACCCAGTAACTCCCATCGCTTCTGCGCTCGACCTGCTCAGCCTCGAAATAGTAGGGATTGTGAGTGATCAAGTAGTCGCGGGCGGGACGGGGGGTGGGCCCCACCGTTCCCGCCACAGAGAGGAAAGTGCCGGTTCCAGTCCGGAGGTCGTAGTGGGCCTCGCTCGCTTCCAGGCGGTCGTCTTCCTGTTCGAACACGACGTTTCCGCGAGCCTCCACGGTGCGTTTTCTCTCGTCATAGGTCACCTCATCCGCTTGCAGGGTCATGGAGCGGAAGCGAATTTCCACATCGCCATGGAGAAAGAAAACCTCACCCCTTTTCTGCTGGGAATCGGCCTGGATCTCCACGATGTCGGAGGAAGGGGGAGGGGAGGCCGGACGCTGGCCTAAGCTCGGCAGGGGGAAAAAAGACAACAGCAAGATAGGCGAGAGAAGATGAGTGAAGAGAACTAGCCTCCTCCCTCTGGCGCGGCGGTCGCTTGCCGGCAGTATCGCTCCGCGGGCAAGGTTAAGCAGGCTCGGTCGGCCTACTTCGGTGGTTGGAGCGAGCTTGCCAACCAAAAGGCACATCTGTGAAGAGACTATCACGGCCGAGGAACGTTTACGCTGGCTAAGCAGCAGAGTACTGGGCAGGGGAAACCACCAAACCGCGCTCCATTTGAGCACGAGTTGCTGCACCATGCAATGCAACTTCTAAGACATGGCTCATCGGGAGGCGCCTGATACACCTACTCAACAGGGAGATTGGCGCTAATTCATTCTCAGTAAGCCGCACCCGTTTCGGCATCCGGTCAACTCGGCTCAGTACCAGTGCGGAGCTGTAAACTCCTCCCGGTAAGCCTTGAACGCAGCTCGAGTTCCCCAGCGGCCCGTTAACTCAGCACGAAAGCCGGACGTCTCCAGCAGTAGGCGCAAGCATTCCACATTTGGGGCCCACCAATTTGAGCAATCCTGGTTCAACTCATTCCCCGGATAAAACTGCATGATGGGCGATTCCCCCAGCAGGGGACTGATTCTCCGCAGAGGTTTCCCCTGGCCATTGTGCAGGAAGAATTCATCCAAGACATGCGATTCCACAAGAGCGAATTCTTTGCAAACGGCGTGGATCTTCTCTAGCCCAAGTAACGGGTGACGTAGATGATACAAAACGCCAAGGAAAAGAACCACATCGAATACGCCATGTTTTTCCGGTGAAAGGTCGTAGACGGATGCGACTACATACTCCGCCTTCGATTTGACCAGCTCATGGGCCAGGGCAAAACCAAGATGATCAGCGGGGTGCCGATCCATAGCAACCACACGCTTCGCCCCTCGCTTTTCCGCCTCAAAGGTGAAAAAACCGTCATAGGCGCCAATGTCCAGCACAGTCTTCCCGGTCAGATCCTTGGGGAAGCCCATCGTGTCCAGCAGCGGCTTCGGATCGTAGCGTCCCGGCGTCACAATGCCAGGACCGACCTCGATCGCGTGATACCACTCAATCCGGTTTACTTTTTCTTGGATTGCGTTGCGATCCATCGAGGCACTTCCCTCGGGCTTGATTCAGCGGCGAGTTCCTCGCCCTGCTGCTTTCCGGTTTTCCGGCCGTGGAGACTGCCATCGCCTCCCGGAGCGAAAGAGAATACTATCCCGTTCCATAAGCACACTCAAGAGCTGAGCGGTCTCCCTGCCGGAGGACAGGACTGTATGGTAAAGTGGCAGCAAGAACACTAGGCGATATAGAATCCAGGATGAGGCGAAGAAGAAGCATGGCAGATGGGCCCGAGAGACGGGGAAATGAAGCCACTACTTGACTGGACGGTCAAAGATTGGCTGGGGTATCACCAAGTCAATGTCCACCAAGGCTCCCTGCACGGCTCCCTCCACCTCCAACAGACCTGGCTCGGACGGACTACCTGGAAAAACCCGCTCGATTGCTGGATCTACCAAGAAATCATTTACGAGACAAAGCCGGAGGCGGTAGTCGAAATCGGTGTGGGCCACGGAGGCAGCACGCTCTATCTAGCCAGCCTGCTTGAACTCGTTGGCATCCCACACGCCACTGTGGTGGGGGTCGACACCGATTTGAGCCGGGTCGCCGATCTACAACACCCGCGCATTCAACTGATCGGTGGCGGTTGTCTCCACCCAGAGACGATCAGACAGGTAACCCATATGTGCAAGAAGCGAAGAACAATGGTGATCGCTGACTGCGATCACCGCAAAGACCACGTCTTGGAAGAATTGCGAGTTTACTCCCGCTTGGTCTCGGTGGGCTGCTATTACATCGTTGAAGACGGAATTTGCGATGTGATGGATTGGCCACCGGTGCCAGGCCCACAAGCCGCCTGCAAAGAATTCCTCCGCGAGAATACTGGTTTTGTCAACGACGCAGTGCAGAGGGAAAAATACCTGATCACATACAACTTCGACGGTTACCTAAAACGGGTTCGGTAGCGTGCTGGCCCTCCATCCCTGTCTGGCCAAGCCCAGGTCGCGGGGATGACCTGCCAGCGGAGACTATGTCGGCCACTTTCCAACCTCCAACATCAACTGGAGCTGGGTTCGACAGCGAGCCATGAAAATTCAAACCTCCCTTCCTCCGGCGCCCCTACACGCCCAGCTAAAAAGGCTGGGACCGTGGTTTTACGAGTTCGAGTTCAGCAATGGAGTCCGGACCGAATCCTCAGGGGATAACGATGTCCTGGCCATTCACGAGTCTCGGGCGCGCTGTATCCTTCCCTACCTGGATCGGCATTTCGAGGGGCGCTGGCAAAACATTTCCTGCCTCGACGTTGCCTGTCATGAAGGTTGGTTTGCTTTGCAAGTGGCCCAGCGAGGGGCGCGATTCGTACGAGGAATTGACCTTCGTCCGGAGCGCATCCAAAGAGCCAATCTGATTCGAGAGGCAGGTGGGTTTTCCAATGTAATTTTCGAGGTCAAGGATCTTTTTGCTCTCGACCCCCCACGGGAGGGCACATTCGATCTGGTCTTGTTTCTTGGAATTTTCTACCACCTAGAGGACATCGTCCGCGGCTTCCGCCTTGCCCGCGCCTTGACGCGCGAAGTATGCGTAGTGGAGGGACAGGTTGCCCGTCATAGTGGAGAGATCGAAACCGCTTGGGGCAAGCAAACGCAGATTCGGTCCGGGCCCGCCTGCGTCGTGATCGAGTCTGACCCGGAGCATGCCCGACCGGGCGCGGCTCTCTCCCTAGTTCCTTCCTTGCCAGCGCTGCAAAGAATTGTTCGGGGGGCAGGTTTTGAGAGGATCGAGCTGGTCGAACCTACCCCGTCGCTTCATGAGCAGTACCGGAATTTCGACCGTGTGCTATTATTTGCGTTTGCCGGATGAAAAACTACGGGAGCTAACCCGGCCTCCGGCCGAGGGGCAATGAGTGTCCTTTTGAAACCTTGGGCGGATCTGTATCGGCAGAGAAACCTGATCCGATTGATGGTCAGCCGCGATCTGGTGGGACGCTACAGGGGGTCCTTCGCCGGGCTGCTCTGGACAGTGGTGAACCCCCTGGCTCTGCTGGCCATCTACTGGTTCGTTTTCGCGGTCATCTTCAAAGTCCGTTTTGGCCCTCAAGGAACCTCTACCAACTTCGTTTTCTATGTTTTTGCGGGATTGCTGCCCTGGCTGGCCTTCTCAGAGGCTCTGGTCCGCTCCAACACCTGCATTTTGGAGAACGTAAATCTGGTCAAGAAGGTGGTGTTCCCCCTGGAAATCCTGCCTGTGAATCACGTGCTATCCAGTTGCGTGAACTCGCTGGTGGGTATCTTCTTGCTGCTTCTGCTGGTGGCCGCGAGCCTCGGCGTGCTTCACTGGACACTGGTGCTTCTTCCCATGATCCTCTTGCCCCAGTTGTTGTTGACTGTGGGGATCGGCTGGTTTCTTGCCAGCCTGGGCGTCTTCATCCGGGACATCAATCATATTATCAACCTTGTACTGACGATCTGGTTGTTCCTGACGCCCATTGTGTATCCAGAGCAGATCGTGCCAGAGACTTTGTTGCCAGTGCTCCGCCTGAATCCTTTCACCAGTGTGGTGGCCGGCTATCGCAATATCCTGCTGGAGGGGGTTCCTCCGGATATCGGACAGTGGCTCTATTTGGTGGTGGTAAGCTTGACCGCCTTTTTCCTGGGCTACCGCTGGTTTCTCCACAGCAAGAAGGCTTTTGCGGATGTCATCTAACCGGTGCGCGGTCGAGCTCGCCAAGGTCTCCAAGATCTACAAACTCTACGAGCGGCCTGCGGACCGTTTGAAGGAAGCTTTGCTGCGAGGCCGGAAAACCTATCATCAGGACTTCTGGGCGCTACGCGACGTGAGCCTGTCGATTGCCGAAGGAACCACCATGGCCATTGTGGGTGCCAATGGCTCGGGCAAGAGCACCTTGCTGCAACTGGTCGCCGGCATCCTTCAACCCAGCACCGGCAATCTTCGCGTTGCAGGCCGGGTCGCTGCTTTGCTGGAACTCGGAGCAGGTTTCAATCCGGAACATACAGGACGCGAAAATATCTACATCAACGGCGCCATCCTGGGTATTGACCCTGATGAAATGAGGGAACGCCTAGACGCCATCATCCGCTTCGCCGACATTGGCGAATTTGTCGACCGCCCCGTTAAGACCTACTCCACCGGAATGTACATTCGGCTGGCCTTTGCGATCGCCATCAACGTGGATCCGGAAATCCTGCTCATCGATGAAGCCCTCTCGGTGGGCGATATGTATTTCCAGCACCGGTGCTTAAACAAGATTTACGAACTGCAAGCCAAAGGCAAGACCATCCTCTTTGTCTCCCACGACCCTGCTTTTGTGGTCACGCTGGCCTCGCGCGCCGCCTGGCTCCACGAGGGGCAGCTGCTCGACTGCGGAAACCCGGAGAAGATTGTCAGCCAGTATACGGCCGCAGTGGCCAAGCGGGAACTCCGTGAACGCCGCCGCACGGAAGCCAGCCCCACCCCAACGACAACCCCTGAGGATAGAGCGCCCGAGAGTGCAGCAGCCGCGGTGGAGACCACAATTCCCAACGTCGATGTGCGCTACGGCAACCAGAGGGCACAAATCCTCGGCCTGGGTGTTTATGATGAGAAAGGAAACCGGATCCATTGTGCCGAGAGCGGACAGACCATCCGAATCCGTATTTCCGTGCATTTCAAGGAGGCCGTCGAGCAACCGGTGATCGGTTTTATGATCAAGAACCGCATCGGACTCTATCTGACTGGCACCAACACTTCCTTGGAAGGTCATCTCATTCCTCCGCAAGCCAAAGGGAACATTTGCACGGCGGAGTTCCGACTCCAGCCTCCGCAGTTATCCGTGGGCAACTATTCTTTCGCCGTGGCGGTGTGCGAGGGCAGCCAAGAGGACATCGCCATTGTTGACTGGATCGAGAATGCTTATGTGCTTGAAATCGTCACTCTCACGGTTGTCCATGGCTTGCTCCGTATCCCGTGCCAGGTGGAGGTCAAGGAGCATCAGCACCATCCCGTATGAATTGTTTCCTGAGAAAGTGGCGGTGGTGGGCCATCGCCCACAGGCTAGCGGGCTGCCTGGCAGCCCCCAGTGCCCCATGAACCCTCACCGACAAGCAGTGCAAGATTTTCTCCGCGAGACGGAGGAATTCAATCGCCGTGCAGAAAGTGCGGGGCTGGGTGATCTCAGCCCCTACCTGTGGTACCACACCGTTGAATTACCCCCCGATCTGGTTACCCCCGGGCTCTTCGATTTCCGAGCCAGCCTCCCCTTCTTTCACTTCCCCCAAGATATGCGGGGACTGAACGTGCTGGATGTGGGTTCAGCCACGGGTTTCTTCGCCTTTGAACTCGAAAAGAGGGGGGCCAAGGTAGTCTGCGTCGAACTCCCCTCGCTGGAGGCTCTCGATCGGTTTCCCGGACAATCTGTGGAACAAACCGCAGAGAAGATCAAGGGCATGGTCGCCTTGGAGTCAACGGGTGCGTTCGGCCAAAGGATCAGAAGCTATACCCCGGGTGAGCTTTACCACTACTTGCTCGAGGCTCCCTTCGAGCTCTGTCGAAAGCTGCTGCATTCCAAGGTTGAGCGACATTTCTCCACCGTGTATGAGCTTTCGCCGAGCCTCTTTGGCATCCCCGCGTTCGACTGGGTGTTTATGGGGGATATCCTGCTGCATACCCTCAACCCCCTCGGGGCGCTTGCCTCCGCTGCCTCGCTGTGCCGAGGCGTGCTGGTCCTCTCCCAGGACATGCCGGAAGCCCCGGATGGCCAGCCGGCCATGCACTATGTAGGGGGAGAGGACCCTGTCGAAGACCAAGTCTCCTGGTGGTTGCCGAACAAGACCTGTCTTGTTCAGCTGTTAAAAAAACTGGGATTTCACGATGTTTTCGAGGCAGGCCACCACCGCGGCGTGCAGAGGCCCTTTGGCTATGTGTACAATCGCACGGTGTTACATGCCAGGAAGTGACGCCACCATGCATATAATGGAAACAGCAGCGAGCAAGATCAATCAGGCCAAGAACTGGTACCAGCGATTTGAGGTTGTTCCTGGCATCTACACCCCTGGCCGAAACGACGTCGCCCTCGTCTCTGACCGGATACAACTGCCACAGGATCTCACGGGGCTGTCCGTCCTGGATGTAGGGGCCTATGAGGGCGGGTTCAGTTTTACCTGTGAACGCCGAGGAGCCTCCCGGGTCGTGGCCTACGATCTGCCGGGTTCCCACACGGATCGTTTTGCCTTGGTCAAGGAGATACTGGACTCCAAAGTAGAATATGTTCATGGAACCGTGTACAAACTCACGCCGGAGGAGCTGGGGACCTTTGACGTGGTCCTCTTCACTGGTGTGCTCTATCATCTCCGCTATCCACTGCTCGCCTGCGACCGCTTGCGGTGGGTGACCCGAAAGCACTGTTTGATCGAAACCCACGTGATTGATAACTCTGTGATTACACCGGAGGGGGTGCACTCGCTTGCCGAGATGGCCCCTGCCCTCGCCTCTTTGCCGGTTTCCCAGTTTTACGAGGGCGGGGAACTTGAAAACGATCCCTCCAACTGGTTCGGACCCAACATTGCCTGCGTTCTGGCCTGGTTCCGCTCGGCCGGATTTGCGATCGAGCACTTGACAACCTGGGGAGGTAGAGCCGCCTTCCGCGCACAGATCCGCCCTGGCAAGCCGCCTTATCACCAGGACTCCTACGAAGGCTGGATGTTCGGCGACCCCAGGTTCTCGCTCTTGTAGACTAGAATGGCAAAGCTGTGGCAGGCAGCTTGTGGCTGGCTACCAGGAACTGCTTGTTCGTCTTCGCCCTGGCCCGACGGACACTGGAGGAGCACGCCATCTGCGATTGGATTGAGAATGCCTGCGGGCTTCAAGTCGTCCCCCCAGCCCCGGTGCATGAGCTGCTCCGACTGCCCTGCCAAGTGGGAGCAAAGCTGTCCCGCTCAGCCGGAGCTTGCGTCCGGCGCTGACAGAGCATCCTTAGGAGGGGCCCCACCTGTCCGGGATGTCTATTAGCAGGTACGCTAGTTTTCGTTCTGATGATCCTCGGCTTACTTGCTTCGTGAAGCAGTATCGATAACTAATTAACTCAGGGCCCGATACGTCATATCTGTGCATGTCAACCAGTGTGCTGCCGGACTTCTCCACCAAGTCAATCACATCGGCTTTCGGAATGCAGTGATGTCCGCCGAATAGTCTCTGTCCGGATAGTTCAAGTGGACTATGCGACTATGGATCTGAAGTTCCCGACGAGAACGGGCAGCGTGAATGAATTCACCGATACTATTCGAGTCTTAGCGGGTTTGGTGTTTCACTGGGGCAGGTCATCCCCGCCTAAACTGGAGGTCTTGCCAAAATAGGATCAGGGGCTAGCCTCAGGGACGCAAGTCGGGCTCAGGTTCTGAAGCCCAACTTGGTCAGCAGGCGGCGACGGAGGTTCTTGCCGTAGAGGAAGCGGCGAGCCAGACGGTTCATCGGGAGCCACCGATAGAGCCACTCCAGTTCCATCTTCCGGCTGGCGTTTTGCTCTTCGAGTCCTTTTATTGCTGTGAGGAGCGCCGAAGCGCGTTGCGCGTGGCTTCTTTCGTTCTCCTCACCTTGCCGTAACAACGCTTCAATCTCCGCCCGGTGAGCGGTCAGGTTGGCGGCATACTCCCGTTCGTTGGTCTCGCGCTGCCGCAGCAAGGCTTCAACCTCGCGGCGCCGTTCCCCAATCTCCGCCCGGTGAGCGGCCAGATCGGACTGCGTATGCCGCAGGTCTTGGACTATAGCTATCTGATGCTCATTGCCGCCCACCGCCAGAGTCCAACCCGTTGAGGTGCGGGCGGAGTGGGTACGGCAGAGAGCAACGAAGTACTTGGCGTCGGGAGCGGTGGAAAAGTTCTCCATCAAATCAACCGAAGCAACTTCTTCACCAACGGCTTGAATGC
>Ga0326597_10005608_pt1 | contig 17374 bp, 15 predicted proteins | sample RVTome_12_FD_203789 | JGI IMG/M metagenome (GOLD analysis project Ga0326597, IMG submission 203789) | Soil microbial communities from uranium-contaminated site in the Upper Colorado River Basin, Wyoming, United States - RVT100D185 | ecosystem: Environmental > Terrestrial > Soil > Contaminated >... | reverse complement strand
CGTCTCGCACCTGAAGGATGTAGTTGATGCCTTTCACTTTCTCCGCGACCGCCCGAAGCGCCTCGGGATCGATTTCTGTATATTTTGACAACTCGACCATCGCATCTAGCTCATCATGCTGGTTTGGGTCAAGCTGAAAGACATCTTCGAAATTCTCCATCGTTAGCTTCTTTTCTTTGATGAGTTTCAACTCGATGGCGTTTTCCCATTCAAGTCGCGACGGCGCCCAAGACCCATGCACGAGGCCGGGTTGAATGTCGCGCACGCCAACATCATCCGACTTATACTTCGCCTTGGAAGGCGGAAATCGGTTGATGCCGTTTGAATCGGAAACGGCTTTGGATCCAGGTTCGATCTTCGCGCCTTTGCCCTTTTTGGACTCTTCGACCACCAGCGAATCTGTTTGAAAATCGTAGACTCCTTGGTCTGCCGCGAAAGCTTTCACGGCCATTTGTGTGGCTTCGTACGCTGGAATGTCCGCGTGCGTGTCTGCCGATTCCCACCGAACCGCATCACCTTCCAAGACGGCGATCCGTCGATCTTTATCGAGAATCACGCGCACATGCCCAGGCTGCAAAACGCCTTTGTCGTCTGTATACGCCCCAAAATTCTCAATTTTCATCTCGCCTGCCGTCACAAAATCCGGATACAAATCTTGCACGGCAGAAGCGATGTACTTGGCCCGCGCCTCGCAATTCCCCTTTCCTTCGTTTTCCAAATCCGTAAAAAACGACGAGCCTTTTTTGTATTCCCCTTGGGCTTTCAAAACGTAGCCCATCACCTCATTGAAACCTTCTCCCTGTGTCTGCAGATCCAATGCGAAATCAATGACCGCCTTGTACTCTTTGCGCGCGGTTTCAACTTCCCCGGCCGAAACCCCTCCGGCTTGCATCTCCTGGGTGAAATAGAATTCATCTAGATTTACACTCAGTGGATTTCCTTCTTTGAGTTCCTTGTCGAATTCTTTCAAAAACGTTTTCGCTCTCTGCTCTGCCTCTACCGATTGCATTGCCTTGCGCGCATCTCGCGGCAAATCCTTGGCCAGTTCCTGAAGCTTCTCCTTGTGAGCGAGCCCGCCGATCACGACCGCGTGCATCACGGCTGAGAAAACAAAAGCATTGCGAAGAACCTTGCGGTCTCGCTTCTGTTCCGCTTCGGAACGATGCACTCCCATTCCTTCGCGTCGTTTCATAGTCGTATCTGCATTTTACCCCATTCCGACATGATTCCGAAACGAAAACCCAGAGCCGATCGACTCTGGGCATATTGGCCGTCATTATTTCTTCGCCGCTTTCACAAAAGCCATAAACAGCGGATGCGGTTCGAGTGGGCGGGATTGGAATTCTGGATGGAATTGTACGCCGACGAAAAACGGATGGTCTTCGAGCTCGATGATTTCGACTAAATCCTGCTCAGGGTTCACGCCCGAGACGACAAGACCGGCGTTCTCGAGCGCTTCGCGGTATTCGTTGTTGAACTCGTATCGGTGCCGGTGTCGCTCTTCGATCATCTTTTCGCCGTACGCTTCTCTTGCATGCGTGCCTTCTTTGAGCTCGCATGGATACGCGCCGAGCCGAAGCGTTCCGCCATAACTTTTATCCTTCACCTTTTCTTCCTGGCCCGGGAGCAAGTGGATGACCGGATGTGTTGCCTTCTCGTCAATCTCCGTCGTGTTCGCGTCCTCGAAACCAAGCTCGGTGCGAGCATACTCAATGACGGCACACTGCATTCCGTAGCAAAGTCCGAGATACGGAATCCTGTTCTTTCGACAAAATCCAATCGCCTTGATCTTCCCTTCAATCCCGCGCGAACCGAATCCACCAGGAATCACAATTCCGTCAAAATCTTTCAGCTCCTCGAGTTTCTTCGCATCTTTTTCATACGCCTCGGAGTTCAGCCATTCAATCTTCGGCTGGCAATCATTCGCCCACGCCGCGTGCTTCACCGCTTCGATCACGGACAAGTACGCGTCGGAAAGCGTAAAATCTCCAGTCGAAAAATACTTGCCGATCACGCCGATGCGAACCGGATTCCCTTCCTGTTGGGTTTTGCGAAACATCGCCTCCCAATCTTTCAAATCTCCTTTTTGCGGCTTCATACCAAACGACTCGGCAACCTTCTCCCCAAACTGTTGATCTTCAAACACAAGCGGCACTTCGTAAATCGATCGCACGTCCGGCGAACCGATCACGCGGTCCACAGACACATTTCCAAACTGCGCGAGCTTCTGCTTGCGCGGCTCGTCAATGGCCATTTGCGAACGAGCGACCACGAAATCCGGCGTGAGTCCGGCTTGCATCATGGTGCGGATTGCCTGCTGGGTCGGTTTGGTTTTCATTTCACCGACCGCGGCTGGAACCGGCATGTAGCTGACAAGAATATTGCGCACGAGCTCGGGCGACTGCGCTCGCATAATGCGCGCCGCTTCCAAAAACAAAATGTTCTCGTACTCTCCCACGGTTCCGCCAATCTCAATCAACGTGAAATCAGCCTTCGCATGCTCTGCCGCGCGCTGAATCCGACCAATCACTTCCTCTGGCACGTGCGGCACGACTTGCACGGTTTTCCCGCCGTATTCCAAATTCCGCTCGCGCTGAATCACGGACTGGTACACGCGTCCCGTGGTCATGTAATTGATCGAGAGGATGTTCTCGCCGAGGAATCGCTCGTAGTTTCCGATATCCTGATCGGTTTCGTCCCCGTCCACGGTCACAAACACTTCGCCGTGCTCGACCGGATTCATGGTTCCGGCGTCGACGTTAATGTACGGATCGATCTTGATTGCTGTAACGCGATAGCCTTTTGACATGAGCACGCGCCCGAGCGAGGCCGTGACCGTACCTTTTCCAACGCCGGACATCACGCCGCCTACCACGAAAATATATCTGTGGGTCATAGTAAAATGGTAGCTTTTAGCCGTTAGCCTTTAGCCGTTAGCATGGAAAACGTGTCACTCGAGCTAATGGCTAAAAACTAATGGCTAATGGCTCTCTCTAAAAACACCGGGGACAATGCCCCGATGTTACTTTTCTTCAACGCGGACGGTGACCGTGGCTTCAAAACCGTGTGGGAGATCAACTGTCACTTCCCTCTCACCAAGTTCCTTTATTGCCTCCTTGAGTTCAATCATCTCCGGCGAGACGTTAAATCCTTGTTTTTTAAGCAGAGCAGCAATGGCTTTTCCATTCACAGCCGCGTAAAGCTTCCCGCCTTCGGAAACTTTCTCCTTGAGAACAACCTCGTATCCTTCGAGTTTCTCTGCAACTTTTCCCGCCTCCTTCATTCCCTTTTTTTCCGTCCGCTTCACTTTCGCTTCTCGATTCTTGATGCGCAAAATTTCTGCCTCGGTCGCCTGCACAGCAAGATTTTGCGGGAACAAAAAATTGCGTGCATGCCCATCCGAAACTTCCACGATCTCGCCTTGCTTACCAAGACCCTTTACGGCTTTTACGAGAATGACTTTCATATTCAACAAAATTTTGACCCCCATGAGGCCACCTATTTGGCGATCCAAAAAAAGTATAACATACCAAGTCGCACGACTCAATCCTGATATAAAAGTGGGAAAATAATGGAGTGGTGGAGTTATGGAGTTATACAAGCTTCATCACTTAATCACTCCACCACTCCATCACTAAACCTATGAAACAAGGAGGAAAATTGACCTGTGCTTTTTCCCTTGCTACGATATACGTGCTAACCACAATTAACGAAATACTTCTATGGGAACATGTCCAACCTGCAGCATCGACATTGATGACGACAACGAAATGGACGACCACAAGGTCACACACGACGCGCCGGCAGAAGGTGGTGAATCTGAATCTGAAGCGCCGGCAGATGGCGACGAAGAATCAGCAGAGTAAGATCGAAAAAAACTCTCCGGAGCAAGCCGGAGAGTTTTGTTTTTACGACAATTCTTTCAGATCTTCCAAAACTTCTTTTGCATGATTCGCCGGTTTCACACCCTCATACACTTTCGCAATCTTTCCTGCCGGATCGATTAAGTACGAATTCCGCAAAATCCCCATGTACTCACGTCCCATCATTTTCTTTTTCGCCCAAACGCCATACACCTTGAGCATTTCTTTTGATTCGTCAGAAAGAAGCGTGAACGGCAGGTCGTATTTATCCGCAAACTTTGCATGCCGCGCGGGCGCATCCGCGCTCACACCCAAGACGGCCGCCTTGATTTTTTTGAAATCGTCGTAATTGTCGCGCAGCGTGCAGGCTTCCACCGTGCAACCCGGCGTCATATCTTTTGGATAAAAATACAAAAGCATCCACTTGTCCTTATAGTCGGACAGCTTGTGCATGTTTCCATCCTGATCCGGCAAGGAGAATGCCGGCGCTTTATCGCCTTGTTTGAGTTTCATAAGGAGTGTTCACCCATCATACCATCTTCCGAACAAAAAAACTCCGGCAAAGGCCGGAGGTTCTTTCTATTTCTTCGCCGTGCACATCTTGCACTTGTGCTTCATGAGCATGAGAATCGCCGAGACTCCCACAAGGACGTAGACAACGTCCACAACGGTTGGCCAGGTACCAAGAACCGCTTCGACGAGGTTCCAGTCGAATGCTCCGACAAGACCCCAGTTGAGTGCTCCAACGAACACGAGCACCCAGGCGACCCAATGGACTCCGCACATACGATGTTTACCCATCATATAAAAATAATTAGTGAATAAATAAAAAGGATCCCGAGGAACCCCACTTGTCTCAAGTATACGTTTTTCTAAGAAAACCTGATAGAGGGCTGTGGATAGACTTACACGCCTTTCTTCTCTTTTGTTTTCACATGTTTACGCGCGACTTTATTCCACATTTCCTCAATCTCTTCTCGAGAATACATTTTTTCCAAAACCAACTTAAAAATCTTTTCTTTCGACTTTGGATACCACATCGCGCTCGGTCCTCCTGGCGGCTTCCCCTCTCCTTCCCATTCTTTTATGAGCTGTTTGATTCCGCGAATCGGAATGCTGATCAAGACCAAATCATCAATGTCTTCATATCTTCTTAACAGTTGCTTGGAACGACTTATCTGTTCCTGCTTTTTTTCCAAGCTTTCGGGTCTTTGAGAAATGGTAAATTGAACGCCGATATCCTCTCCCTGATCGTCCGCCTCGACTCCAACACCGCGCGTATGAGACGTTCGGTGAATCATAAAGTCAATCTTTTGTTGAATGTCCTGATAGACGTCCGCGGACTCAATGCGAAAGTCAAGGTTGTAATCTACACTGAGCTGGGTCAAAAAATTCTGGACCATCTTCTCTGCAAGAATTCCTTCATGTTCAATGCCCGCATCTTTTTCTTCTTTTGAACGCTGGTATGCGCCGCGTGTAAATTCGTGCGTCCGTGCGCTTGCGATAGCCTCCACAGAAATCTGCTCATCCAACAGATCTTGCAGCTTCCGCTTTGCGTCCGCGATCAAGTATTGTTTTCGAATCATCCTTGGAACTGACTCGCCATCAAATGCATATTCAATGCCCCAGTCTCCATCCGTAAGAAGCTCCCCAACGGTAACAGGGACAATACCGGATTCGCCCAACCATTGAAGCTGATCCCCATGAGCTGTAACAAGCCGTTGGTTTTTCTTCACTTTTGTTTTCACTTCTGGATTATCGAGTTCTTGCAACTTGAACTTCAAGTCGCGCATGATGCGTTGTTTGCGCTTTTGAATGCGATAAATTTCCGCTTGAGCTTCACCGGATGTCTCTCGCTTCTTTGCTTCCTGCTTCGCATGCCAATCCAAAACCGTCTCAAGCCGCTGACAGGCTTCCATATCTTGTTGGTCCGCGCTCATTTGCGCATTTTCGATATCTCGATATCTCTCAAGCGACTGCCGGAATCCTCTTCTCATACTCCCGCATCATACCACACTCTATTCTTGCCAAAAAAAGAGGCTTCGACTAAGATTCCGGCGAAGGAATCATCCCAGAAGGAGTCCATTGTGCCTTTTCCCGAGCTCACAACGACGACATCGACGCGTGCGCTCGACGTCATCGATGTCGAGCTCAGAATGGCAGGTGTACAGGAAACCATTCGTTACAACGATCCGCATGGGCCATGGCTCTTGTTTGGCATCGTGACGTTGGCAAACCTGATCATCGTCTTCTCCAGGAAAAAGAACGGCTACGACATCACAGCCTTTTCTCCTGAAGGAGCCTTGCCGAATGCTTTCCAGCAGTCCTTGAGAAATAGCTTGGACGAGTTCCAGATTGTTTGGCTGATGGGAGGATCCGATTCGTCGCTTCGTCGCATCTTTCAGACATCCGCAACGGAACCGGAAACGCTTGAGCACGTTGTGCGCGCCGTTTGCCGCCGCGAGGAAAGCAAAACCGCTCCAGCCTCGCCGGAAGCCATGAGCCGCATCTTCGCAGAGCTCGCACGCACCTAGCCCTCGCATCGCATGGGGCTTCTTTTTTTTGAAATTTGGATTCGTGCGAATTCCGTACAGTTGGGACTTTTGTAGAAGTCCCAGTTTACTTTTCTGTTGCCGTAAATACTCCGTCCCAATCTTCCTCAGGCGGATTCGCCTTCATTTGTGCGCACCTCTTTGCAAAAAGCGCGGATGGGCGATCCTCATATTCCTTGGCAATCTCCTCAAAAGCCTTTTCTGCCTTTTCCCATTCTTGCGCGCGATACAATTGCATGGCCTTCAAAAACGCCGCGACAAGTTCCTTCCCGAACCCGTTCTCGCCAAGCAATTCAAAAATCCTGACCGGCACTTGCTTTCCTTTCACGCGCACCAAATCAATTTCCCGCGTCGAAAATGCATCCCCGAACTGTGTTTGCGTTGCCTCGGAAATCAAAATCATCACGCCATATTGCTTCGTGAGACCCTCAAGCCGCGAGGACAAATTTACTCCGTCGCCGATCACGGTGTAATCAAATCGTCGCTTGGATCCCATGTTTCCCACCACGACCTCGTCCGTATTGAGACCGATGCCAATCTGAATCAGCGGCTTTTTCTCTTTTGCCCATGTTTTGTGAAGCCCGTCGAGCGCATCCTTCATTCCTAACGCCGCCCGAGCCGCACGCGCGGCATGATCTTCTTGCACAAGCGGCGCACCCCAAAATGCCATCACCGCATCTCCAATATACTTATCGAGCACGCCTTCGGTTTCCAAAACCTGATCGGTCATCTCGGTAAGATATTCATTCAAAAACTCCACAAGCGATTCCGGATCGAGCGCTTCGGACACGCTTGTAAATCCTCGAATGTCAGAAAACAAAATCGTGAGATTTTCTTTTACCCCGCCAGGCGCGAGCGGCGTTTCGCCGGCCACAAGCCGATCAACCACTTGCGGCGCAAGGTAATGACCAAAAGCGGCTTGTACCCATTTACGACGACCGCTTTCAGAAAGATATCGATGCGTGAGGTCGAGAGCCGAAACCGCAACAATAAGCAAAGCGGGATACACAATCGGAAGCAAAAGACCCGTTGAAGCCACTGCGAGCGCAGTCAAAAAGTAGAGGATTATGACGAACACGGCGATCAAGACGCCATAGCGAAGATGAATCGAAGCCAGAACAAACGTCAGAAGCGTTGCAAGGACGAGCAGCAAAGCGAACGATTGCAAGGATGAAAGTTCTTGAATAAGCGCGCCATCGATGAGCGATTGGAGAATGTTTGCATGAATTTCCACGCCTGACATCGGCTCGCCGCGGCTGACGGGCGTAAAATGAAGATCTTGGAGATTCGGGGCGGTGGCACCGATGAGCACGATCGTGTCCTTAAATTGAGAAAGGTCTGTTCGATCGAACACTACATCCGCCGCAGAAACGAATCGAAAAGCTCCAGGAGGCCCGACGAACGGAATGCGTAACGAGGTTTTTGCGCGGTCAACAAGCGGATCAACGGTCGTTTGTTGATCAAGAACCGCTTTGGCAAAGGATTGAGAAACGCGAACTCTCCTCACCGTTCCGTCTGCATCCGCAGGAAGCGTCGCCAGTCCCCACGCCTTTGCCGCATCACCGAACTCCTCGATCGGATCCAAAGCCGGCTCGCTCGCAAGCACAACGTTCCCTGCCCGTTCGATGGCCTCTGCCAAAACCGCATCATTTTCCGGCTGACTCGCCTCGGAAAACGTAATATCCATCCCGATGGTCTTTGCGCCCGCCGCGCTCAACTTCTCAATGAGATCCGCATGAATCGATCGCGGCCATGGCCAGATGCCGATTTCTTGAATCGACGCGTCGTCGATCGCGACAATCACGATTTCGTCGCTGGGCGGACGGGTGTCCATGAGCTGATCCTGAAGTTGGAGATTGTAAACGGAAAAATACCCAACCTCTTGAAGCGCAAAAACCCCGACAGCCACGAGAACCGCAGCAACGAGGAATTGCACCAGTCGAACCGGTTTCTTGGAAGGGGCTTTCATGCGTTAAAAATTCGTGAAGTCGGACGGATTGGACGGCGTCTCATCAACCGTTGTCTCGTCCTCACGCACAGCCTGATACGGGGCAACGCCGATTTGCGTTTCGGCAAGCAAATCGTATTCACGATAGATCGCCTGAATGGTTGCCGTTCCCGAAGCATCTTGGTTGGAAATAAAGGCGTTCCCGTCCATGTATCCGATCGTGGACGGACCAGACTTCCACGAAACAAAAGCCGTTACATCTTTTACGGAATCATCCGGCTGAATCAAGTGCGCTTTCATGATCACATTCTGACCGCCAAAAATCGTTGAACTACTCGCGGTGACAAAGAGATCATACGCCGGTTCTGGGACGAAAGGCTCCTCGGGCGGCGGAACCGTTTCGGACGGCTCTTGGGCAGGAACCGTTGTTTTTTCTTGCGTGTCTATTTTGGAAATGACTCCTCCTTCCACACGAACCTCAACCTGAGGGATTTCCTCAACGGTTCTCATCTCCGCCGGAACCGGGGCGATTCCCATAAGTTTTGCGTGGGTAAAGTCGTAGCGAATGTCCAAGCGCGCAAAAAGCGTCTCGGTCGCAAACCGTTTCCTGTCCTCGGCCTCGTCGAATCGCCCCGCGAGCGAAAGGATGCGATCTCTCGAGGATGCATCAGCGAGTTTTGCATCATACACGCGACCTTGGAGGAATTGGTTTTTCAGTTGGGACTTTTTCTGTGCGTCAAAGGTCGTAACAAGTCGAATTTTTTCTGCAGCAGAAAGAAAAGCATATCCGGGACCGTCCGGGGTCAATGGACGCGACGCGCGCAAATCTTGTTTGAATCGATCCCAAGCGCGCTGGATAAATTGGCCGTCGCGTGTCCGATTCTCGCGAATCCAAGCCGGCTCATTCTCATTCCACTGAACACTCGGAATCACATGGCGCGGTTCTTCTCCACTGAGTCGAGCCGTGCGCACGCGATGCCCTTGCTCGACCAAAACTTCCGGCAGCATCTCTCCTTGCTCGATCAATGCAACGCCAACGATGCTCTCATCCACATACACCACATCTTCTCCGTCGCCGACCTCAAACGAAAATGCCGTTCCGCGAACGCTCGCAACCGTGGAATCTGAACGAACTTCATACATCGAATCCGGCGACAAAAACTTCAAGAGACGCGACCAAAGTCGCCCTGTCTTCACGGTCACGCTTCCGGTAAACACCGCCGGATCCGTCTCGTCCCAAAAAAGTTCATTCAAAACAATTTCGGTATTCTCATCCAATCGGATTTCTCCTTGTTCGTAGGCATTGATGGTCGCAAAACTCTCTGCTCCCGTTCGGACGGCATCTCCCGGAAAAACCGTCAACTCCCCTGCAACATCCTCCCAATTCTCTGTTCCCTCACGAAGAATCTCCACCACCCCTTTATCCGCGGTCAAAACTGCCTCGCGCGCAGAAAACTGCACGGGCTGAGTAACCGATGCCACCGCAAAGGAAAAGCCAGAAATAAGAGCCAGACCGACCACCAAAAAGATGACGACGAATTTTACCGGTTCCATAGATTTTGCCAGAAAGGCCGATTCGTATTACTTTACTTAAAAACCAGTATAGCATGCACCTCAAACGATTTCTCCTCACTATTGGCCTCGCAATCCTTTTGAGCGGCAGCACGATTGCATTCGCACTCTTTTTTGGCACTCGTGGCACACAAAAGCTCTCCGCACACACGGTGCGCGACGTGGTCGCAGAAACGCTTGAAATTCGACGGGCAAAAATGAGCGAAAGCACACAGGCTTCCCTTGGAGACGAAGACGAAATCAACATCCTCCTCCTCGGGCTCGATGCAAGAAAAGAAGACGCGCTTCCTCACTGCGACGCGATTCACATGCTCACGCTCAACCTCACAGACATGTCCATACAGATTACGTCTGTCCCACGCGGCACCTACGCCTACATTCCAACAGAAAACCTCGACTGGGAAACGTTTGATCCAGCATATTTTCCTCCTCCACCACCGCAGGAGGAAACCGAATTATTGCCTGAGCCTGCCCCGCTAAGCGAGGTTGTCCCGCTCAGCGGGATCGAAGGCCTTGATGAAAACGTTCCCTCAACAATCTCGGAGGACATGAACGAACCCGTGACAGAAGAAAAACCTCCTTGGAACCCGAGAGCGGCGTTCATTTCCAACCAATCATATCTTGCCAACGCCTGTTCGCTCGTGAACCTGGACTACGGCATCGATCAAATCGAAAAAGTTGTCGGAAAACAGGCGGATTATTTGATGACCGTCGGTTTTTCGCAAACCATGGGAATTCTTCGCACCCTCGACTTACCAACCGTCGAGACCCTCCAATTTCTCCGCCATCGCCAAGGATACGCCTTGGGCGATCCACAACGGTCGCACAACCAAGGACTTTTTCTCAAAGATCTCATCCAGAACCACGGAAATAAATTCGCTGATCCGCGGACAATCCCACTCACGCGCGTGCTCTACTCATTCATCCAAACCGACATGAGCTTTGCGACAGCACACACGCTTTTCCAGCTCTACTTGAAGTCGGGCATTCTCGAGGAGCCGGATCGTATCACACTTGCGATGAAGCCGGCGTATGCAACAGTTGACTACCACTTCGATCCCGAAAAGCCAGATGAGCATCTCGTAAATTTCCGCGAGAACATTGCACCTCGCTTATCAGAAAAAGACTTCTCAGATCTCACGGTGAGCCAAATGCAAGAAATTCTCATCACCTATATCGGTGATCGATTAAAAAGCGACGCGCCCATCTCCGACCTCATTGACAAACAAATCTGGCTACAGGTCGAGGACGATCATGTGCGTGAACGCATTCACTTCGACCTGATCACGCGCCACCTTTCCACCATTTGGAACCACGACCTCGCTGTGGATCTGCTCACGTCCTACATCATCGAAAAAGAAACGCTTGGCGTCCAAGAATATGCGGAAAAAGGAAAAGCCCTGCTTGCAGAACTCTTGAAATCCGAACCAGAACTATCTCCGTAACGTTGCATGGATAGTGTATACTGGAGGAACGTCTCGTATGAAACGGTTCCTCTTTCTCATTCTCGTTGCCGGTTTTCTCCTCCCAACCACCCTGCACGCGCAGGCTCCGGGAGAAATCCGCGCAACGATCACAAAAATCATCACAGACGAAACAACGGACGGCACGCGCCGCCTCATTTTTGACGCATCCGACGCACAGGGCACGAGCTATCGCGTGAATTCGGACGAGGCAATGATCGAAGGAATCCGGTACCGGGTTCGGGAAGGCTCTCGCGTGTACTTGCAAGTTGTCGATCAAGGCGAAGACCAAACGGTTTTCTTGATCGACGTGGTTCGAACCCGCGCCATTGTCTGGATCTTCATCTTGTTTGCCGTCGTTGCCGTGGCCATCGGTTGGCTGCAAGGCGGATTGGCTCTGGCCGGACTTGCTGTGACGTTGCTCATCCTCTTCGGGTTCGTTTTCCCCCGCATTCTTTCCGGATCGGATCCTGTTTTGGTAACAGTGCTGGGATCCATTGTGATTTTAGGAGTGAACATGCATCTTTCGCACGGCTTTTCCAAAAAAATTCTCCTTGCTTTTCTCAGCACGGTTATCGGATTGATGTTCGTCTTGATTTTTGCCAAACTTTTCGTTTTCACAGCGAACCTGTCCGGACTCGCTTCAGAAGAATCCACGCTTCTCTACCTAAAAAATACCGGTTTATCCATTCCTTCAGGACTTCTGCTTGCCGGAATCTTGCTCGGTGCCGTCGGTGTGCTCGACGACATCGCCATCACACAAACCGAAACCGTCAGCGAACTTCTTTTGGCCAACCCAAAACTGAAACGATGGCAGCTCTTTTCCCGAGCCATGCGCATCGGCCGCCACCACATTGCCTCCGTGGTCAATACCCTCGTCCTCGCGTACGCCGGTGTTGCCCTTCCTCTCTTCCTCCTCTTCCTCACCGTAGAGGAAATGGGGTTTTGGCGGTTTATGAATGAAGAAGTCGTGGCAGAAGAAATTGTCAGAACGCTTTCCGGAACGATCGGGCTCATCCTTCTTGTTCCGATTGCCACACTGATTGCCGTTCTCTCCCAAACTCGCCAAAAAGAACAACATAGTGTTAGATAAGAATATATGAAATTCTCCATCATTTTTCTCACAGCCATCTTCGCCCTCAGCTTTGCTTTCGCCCCTCCTGCACAAGCAGGAGAATGTTTTGAACATCCAGCGATTACGCTTAACGGTTCTGCTACGGTAAAAAGCGGCGTTTTTGTGCGATCGGCTGCGTGCATGGAAGGCTCGGAAGTGACTGCATCACTCAACACGGGCGAAGTTGTCGCAACCACGAAGTATGACGACGGTTGGTATGAAATTAAGCGTGCAGACGGCACGAGCGGCTGGGTTTGGGGAGATTTCCTTACCGTAAGCGCCGATCCGATCGCGTTCGAGGAAAAAGAACCGGTTGAAGAAAAAGAACCTGAAACCGATCTCAACCCAGCGGACACCGTATCGCTCTATCATGATTCCCTTGCGAAAAACACATCGAACGCGCTTTTGGAACGTCTGAAAGGTCGCATTCTTCTTCAAGTCGAAAATCACGGCGAGGCGTGGTACGTACATCCGGATACGGGATATCGCTACTACATGAAAGACGGTCCGACCGCATACGAGATGATGCGCGCATTCGGGCTTGGAATCACGGACGAGGATTTGAAAAAAATCGGCGAAGCTTCCGTGAGTTCGTTCGCGTCCATCGCGAATGGATGCTCGACAGACATTGCCTTGCGGATGCGCGGAAAAATCCTTCTGCAAGTCGAGCAGCATGGAGAAGCGTGGTATGTCCATCCGGAAAACTGTATGCGAGTGTATATGAAAGATGGCGCGGCGGCGTACAGCATTATGCGCGAACTCAGCCTCGGCATCACCAATAACGACCTCTCAACGATTTCATCCAAAGAATTTTCGGTCGTTCCGTATGTGAACGGAGAACAACCGGACACGGAAACGATCCTCGAGGAACCAACAGCATCGGGGGCTTCTGACTCTTTGACATCCACAAACTTTCAAGACATCTATCTTTCCTCAAGACAAGAAGGCGCTGTGCCATCAAAAATGGATCTTGTGGCACTGAATGAATATTGGCTGGAGAGGATCAACGCTTTGCGCGCGCAAAAAGGCTTGCGCGAGATCGTTCTCGACCAGCGTTTCGTCGACACCGCGAGCGAATACGCCGCGTACATGTACGAAGCGCAAGCGTATGCGCACGAGCGACCTGACGGCGGCTCCATGCATGATTGGATTGACGCGCAGAATCTGGACTTTACGCTTCGCTATTCTCTTCCAGACGGTTGGAAAGACAACTACTTCACAGAAAACATCTCCTGGGGATACTCGGACAACAGCCTCTCAGGCGGAAAAACCGTGCTTGACCAGGCGATGAGCATGTTTCTAGCAGAGGCTTCCTACAACGGCCCGCACTATCGCACGATTTATCACTCCGATTGGAACACTGTCGGCGTTGGCTTCTATTTCGAACCTCTTGGCAACGACGATTACAAAGTGTATGCCGTCTATCATTACGGGAGTTTGGTATCAAATTGAATCTTTTTGAGACAACCATAAAAAGCGCCCATATTCAGGCGCTTTTTTTCTTTGACCACTAGATGTAGTGGAAGAATGGAAGTTTCGACCACAAGATGTTGGGTTATCCACATCCACAGGAAAAACGATGTGGTGTATACTGTTTCTCAGAAGCCCTCCCTATGGCTGTGTAGATTCTTGCAAAGAGGCTACACAAAAAGGCTTTGCCCTTCCCTCAGGTCGCGATGGTTTTGGAGGCAAAACTGTTTGGTATAACCAAAACAGTTTTTTATCCGCCTTGTTTACACTCCATCACTCCACCACTCCACCACTTTCCATATGAGCAATCTCACCGGTTCCTGTCCCGTTCTCACTCCCCGCGATGTTTATCGCCCGTTTGAGTACCCACATTTTTTCGAATACTTCCAAAATCAGAACCAGGCACATTGGCTTCCAACCGAAGTTCCGATGGAAAGCGATATTTCTGACTACCGCTTCCGTCTCACTCAAGAAGAATCAAACCTCATCGTCTCCATTCTCCGATTCTTCACCCAAAGTGACATCGAAGTCAACAACAATTACAACACCAAACTCATTCCGGCCTTTCCCAAACCGGAAATCAAAATGATGCTGTCTGCTTTTGCGGCCATGGAAAGCATTCACGTCTGGGCCTACTCCTATTTGAACGATTCCCTCGGACTACCGGAGCGCGAGTACTCTGCCTTCCTCGGCTACGAGTCCATGCGCGCCAAGTACGATTACTTCCACCAATTCGATATCGATACCGTTGAAGATCTGATGGTGAATCTGGCCGTCTTCGGAGGATTCATCGAAGGCGTCTCCCTCTTCTCTTCCTTCGCCATCCTCATGAACTTCCCGCGCCTCGGCAAGCTCAAAGGAGTCGGACAAATCGTCACCTGGAGCATTCGCGACGAAAGCTTGCACAGCGAAGGAATTTGTCGGCTCTTTCGGGACGTCATGCGGGAAAACCAGCACCTGTGGACGCCAAAAATGCACGAAAGAATCTACAGCGCATGCAAACAGATGGTGGAACTGGAAGATGCATTCATCGACACGTGCTTTTCCATGGGAGCTGTCGAAGGTCTTGCACCGGAAGATGTGAAAGCCTACGTCCGCTACACCGCTGACAAAAAACTCATCGATCTTCGCCTCGACAAACTCTATCACGAAAAAAATCCCCTTGGCTGGCTGGACATCATGGTAAACGCCAAAGAACATACCAACTTCTTCGAAAATCGAGCGACGGAGTACGCAAAGGGCGCCGTCATCACAGACTGGGAAACCATTTCTGAAAGCATTACTTAAACTATTATGACCACCACCACCACAAAAACCTCCTATTCTACCGTCGTTGAAGCGCTTTCAAACAACGATCTTTGGGCCGCACGCGACCTTCTGCTTCGCGATATCAAGAATGAGGTCGGAGAAAAAGCCAGCTGGGACAGTGAATATTACGTCACCGACCGCGCGATTCAAGAAAACCTTATTCAAGATGAGGCTCTTGAATCTCGCATCACCTACTTCGGGCTCGCGAACCTCTACGAACGTTACTTTCTTCGAAACGAAGACGGGAATGTCGTGGAAACTCCACAAATGTTTTACACGCGCGTGGCAACCGGCATGGCACGCGGCGACGCAGAGCTCGCCCAAAAGCTCTACAATGTCATGGCAAAGCAATGGTTCACCCCGGCCACTCCGGTACTCATGAACATCGGCACCAACAAAGGTCTTCCTATTTCCTGTTTCCTCAATACCGTTCCAGATACACTTGAAGGAATTTTTGATGTCTATCGGGAAAATGCCTTCCTCGCCAAGTACGGCGGCGGCATCGGAACCAACTGGTCCGATTTGCGCGGCCAAAACGCCCCGCTCAAATCGAGTGGTATGAAATCTTCGGGCGTGATTCCTTTTTTGAAAATCATGGACTCGGAAACCCTTGCGATTTCCCGAAACAGCCACCGCCGCGGCGCCGCAGCCGCCTACCTGCGTGTTGACCATCCGGACATCGAAGACTTTTTGGAACTTCGTCGTCCAACCGGAGGCGATATTGACCGCCGCTGCCTCAACTTGCACCACGGAATTGTTTTGACAGATGCGTTTATGGAAGCGGTAGAAAGTGGAAGCATGTACGATCTTGTTGACCCGCACTACAAAGAAACTACCAAACAGCTCGATGCCACAGAAGTCTGGCGCAAAATCTTGACCATGCGCGCGGAAACCGGCGAACCGTACATGATGTTCCTCGACACGGTGAACCGAGCGGTTCCCGAACATCACAAAGCAAAAGGGCTCTTTATCAAGCAAAGCAACTTGTGCACCGAAATCGTCCTTCCGACGAACGAAGAGCGCACGGCTGTTTGCTGCCTTGGGAACCTGAACGTAGAAAAGTGGGACGAGTGGAAAGATCAAGTTGAAGAAGTAACGGATATTTGCGTTCGCGCCCTCGACAATAATCTCGACACGTTCTGCGAGCAAGCTCCACACGACGAATTTCGAAAAACGATCAATTCGGTCACATCCGAGCGTTCAATCGGATTGGGTGTCATGGGATACCATGGTCTTCTCATGTCCAAAGACTTGCCATTTGAAAGCGTGCAGGCACGACTCCTGAACAAAGAAATCTTTAAAGCCGTCGGAGAAGGCGCTCGATCTGCGTCAGAACGTCTCGGGAAAGAGCGCGGCCTGCCGCTTGATGGCGGAACGCGCCGCAACACCTACACCACATCGGTCCAACCAACGGCCTCGACGAGCTTTATTTGCGGGGAAACAACTCCAGGTGTTGAACCGATCAGTGGAAATGCCTATCTCCAAAAAACGCTTTCTGGAAGTTTTCTTGTAAAAAACAAACATCTGGAAGTCCTTTTGGAAAAGAAAGGAATGAACTCAGAGGAAATTTGGAAAGACATCATAGCAGCAAAAGGCAGCGTCCAACACCTCGATTTTCTTACGGAAGAAGAAAAGGCCGTTTTCCGCACAGGATATGAAATGAACATGCGTGAAATCGTGGAACAGGCCGCAGATCGCCAGGAATACATCGATCAAGCCCAATCCATCAACCTCTTCTTCCCAACACCAATCAGTGGAAAATATCTGCATGATGTGCACTTTTTGGCCTGGAAAAAGGGAGTAAAAACGCTCTACTACCTCAGATCAGCCTCTGCCATCCAAGCCACAAGAATCGATGGAGGAGCAGAGAGAAATTTTGATAATGAAGAATGTGCGGTCTGCCAATAGGCCGCCTTTCTTTTGGCCTGGTCATTGACAAAAACACCTGATATAATTAGGGTGTACTTCTTAAAACCTCAAAATTACTTCGGAATTTTTTTATGTTAGGGTAATTCACGTTTCCTGCCACCAAATTTAATCGACAATGATGAGTTGAAGAAGGGTTTCTTCTTTTTCAATTAGGG
>Ga0326597_10005607_pt1 | contig 17375 bp, 13 predicted proteins | sample RVTome_12_FD_203789 | JGI IMG/M metagenome (GOLD analysis project Ga0326597, IMG submission 203789) | Soil microbial communities from uranium-contaminated site in the Upper Colorado River Basin, Wyoming, United States - RVT100D185 | ecosystem: Environmental > Terrestrial > Soil > Contaminated >... | reverse complement strand
CAACAAGGATCGGGCACCCGGTCCGCTCCTGGCGTTCCCCGGCGTGTCCGAGATCAAGATCGCGGACCGCGTGGATCCGGCGTTCGAGGTCGCGCTCATCATGGAGTGCGGGAGCCTCGATCGCACAGGCGTCCAGGGCCTCGAACGCGGCATCGTGATCAACATCGACCACCATCCCGACAACGCCGCCTACGGCGACATCAACTGGTTCGACCCCTCCGCCGCCGCGTGCGGGGAGATGGTCTTCACGCTGGTCGAGGCCCTCGGCGTGCCGTTGACCCGGACCATTGCGACGCACGTGTACCTGGCGATCCTGACCGACACCGGGTCGTTCCACTTCTCGAGCATCTCGCCGCGCACGTTCGACATCTGCCGGCAGACCCTCGAAGCCGGGATCGACCCGGTCGCCATCGCGCGGAACGTGTACGACAGCAACAACCTCGGTCGCCTCAAGCTGTTCGGGGCCGTCCTGAGCGCGATGCGGTTGAGCCACAGCGGTCGCGTGGCGATCGTGTACGTCGACCACGAGATGGCGCGCCAGGCCGGTGGCACCTATGACGACACCGAAGGGCTCATCAACCTGCCGCTCACGGTGAAGGAGATCCAGGCCGTGGTGTTCTTCAAGCAGGTGGACCCGGGGCAGTACCGGGTCAGCATGCGCTCCAAGGGGGACATCGACATCGGCGCGGTCGCGAAAGCCTTCGGCGGCGGCGGGCACAAGAACGCCGCAGGGTGCACGGCGAACGGCACGATCGAATCGCTGCAGGCGGTGTTCGTCAACGAGATCGAGCGCGCAATCGAGCGGGACGGCGCCGCGGCGTAAGACGGCATCACGCGACTCCTCATGAACGGCCTGCTCGTCATCGACAAGCCGGTTGGTCCGACTTCGCATGACGTCGTCGCCAGAGTGCGGCGCGCCCTGGGCGAACGCCGCGTGGGCCATACAGGCACACTGGATCCCGCCGCGAGCGGCGTGCTCCTGCTCGTCCTCGGCCGCGCGACGCGCCTTGCCCGGTTCCTGAGCGGCCAGGACAAGACCTACCGGGCCACGATCCGCCTCGGGGTCGACACCGACAGCCACGACAGCGCGGGGATCGCGGTCGGTCCGCGGTACGAGGGCCGATGGCCCGATCGCGAGACGATCGAGCGGGCCCTCGACGCGTTTCGAGGGACCTACGCGCAGCAGCCTCCGGCGTACTCGGCCAAGAAGATCGGTGGCCAGCGCAGTTATCGCCTGGCGCGCCGGGCGACTCCCCGTACCCCACCCGGCCCACCCAACCCACCTGGCCCACCTGGCCCACCCGCCCTACCCGACCCACCCGGCCCACCTGACCCACCCGGCCTCCCCGGTCCAGCCGCCCTGCCCGCCCCTGTCACCGTGACCCTCCGAGAGCTGCAGCTGCTTGACGCACAGGACGACGTGGTGACGCTGCACATCGAGTGCTCGGCCGGTTTCTACGTGCGCGCGCTCGCCCACGCTCTCGGGCGACGGCTTGGAACCGGCGCTCACCTCTCTACGCTCGAGCGCATCGCGAGCGGCAGGCTCGAGCTCGCTGACGCGATCGCCCTCGACCGCGTCGAGGCGGACCCTGCGGCTGCGGCGTCGGCGGTCGTGCCTCCGGCCCGCATGCTGCCGGAGCTGCCCGCGTGCCGGCTCACGCACGACGGCGCCCGCCGCGTCGTCCACGGCCAGGACGTGCGCCCCGTGGACATCGACGGCCCCCCGGCAGCCGCCGGAGTGCGGTTGGTTCGCCTGCTCGGCCCCGACGGCGATCTCGTCGCCGTGGGCGAGCCCTCCGGGACGACTGGCCTTTTGCATCCGCTCGTCGTCCTGGTGTAACATGCTGAGCTTGTTCGACTAACGGATTTCTGGCGGCACGGCGCCTCCGGTCCCGAGGGTTCTGGAGCGTACGTGGAGGAGAGAGCTGGTGGCGTTGACGAAGGACCGCAAGACCGAACTGATTGGCTCGTACAAGACCCACGAAGCGGACACCGGCTCCCCCGAGGTGCAGGTGGCCATTCTCAGCGAGCGCATCAACTACCTCACCGATCATTTCAAGGCGCACGCCAAGGATCACCATTCCCGTCGCGGGCTGTTGATGCTCGTCGGCCGCCGGCGCAGGCTGCTCGACTACCTCAGGGCGAAGGACAGCCATCGCTACGCCGATCTGATCAAGCGGCTCAACATCCGGAAGTAGCCGTCGACGGGAGGTTCCCGTGGATGGTGCTCGTCGTTTCAGCCCTGGCTTCGGCCCTGTGACTCCTTTATGACTACCCGCGAACTCACGCTCAACGGCAAGACCCTTCGACTCGAGACCGGCAAGCTGGCAAAGCAGGCGGGCGGCGCCGTGATCGTGCGCTACGGCGACTCGGTCGTGCTCGTCACGGCCTGTCGATCGACCAACGCCCGCGAAGGCATCGACTTCCTGCCGCTCACGGTCGACTACCGCGAGTACACGTACGCCTCGGGACGCATTCCGGGCGGCTTCTTCAAGCGGGAGGGTAAGCCGGCCGAGAAGGAGGTCCTCACGAGCCGCGTGATCGACCGCCCCATCCGGCCCCTCTTCCCGTCCGGCTGGCGCTACGAAACGCAGATCATCGCCCTCGTGCTGTCGGCTGACGGCGAGAACGACACCGACGTCCTGGCCATCACCGGGGCGTCCGCGGCGCTCGCCCTGTCCGAGATCCCGTTCGAGAAGACGATTGCCGGCGTGCGTGTCGGGCTGGTCGACGGCCAGTACATCATCAACCCGACGTTCGAGCAGCGGAAGCAGAGCAAGCTCGACCTGATGGTCGCCGGCAGCCAGGATGGCCTGGTGATGGTCGAGGCCGGTGCGAAGGAAGTGACCGAGGAGCAGGTCGTCCTTGCCCTCGGCGCCGCGCACGACGCCATCAGGCGGATCGTCACGACGATTGACGACCTGGCGAAGGAAGCGGGCAAGGCGAAGCTGACGGTCTCCAAGAAGACCATCGGGCACGATTTCTACCGCGAGGTCGAGGAGAAGGTGCTCGTGCCGCTGACCGAGGCGATGCGCATCCGCGGCAAGCTCGAGAGCTACGACCGTGTCGACCAGGTGCTCGAGGACCTCGTGGCCAGCCTTCCCGAGGGCGAAGTGGAACGCAAGGTCGAAGCCAAGCAGATCTTCAAGAATCTCAAGGAAAAGGTGCTGCGCGACGAAGTGCTGACGCACGGCGTCCGCCTCGACGGCCGCGCGTTCGACGAGGTGCGCCCGATCTGGATCGAGACGAGCGTTCTGCCCCGGACCCACGGGTCCGCTGTCTTCACGCGGGGCGAGACGCAGGCGCTCGTCACCTGTACACTCGGCACGGCCGAAGACGCGCAGAAGATCGAGAGCTTCGAAGGCGAGACCTGGAAGAGCTTCATGCTCCACTACAACTTCCCGCCCTTCTCGGTGGGCGAAGTGGCGTTCCTGCGCGGCCCCGGGCGCCGCGAGGTCGGCCACGGCGCCTTGGCGGAGCGGGCGCTGACGCCACTCATTCCCACCGAGGAGCAGTTCCCCTACACCGTCAGAGTGGTCTCGGACATCCTCGAATCAAACGGGTCGTCGTCGATGGCATCGGTCTGCGGCGGGTCACTCGCGATGATGGATGCGGGCGTGCCGCTCCGGACGCCCATCGGCGGCATCGCGATGGGGCTGGTCATGGACGAGAAGACCGGCAAGTACGCGGTCCTGAGCGACATCGCCGGGGCCGAGGATCACTACGGCGACATGGACTTCAAGGTCGCCGGCACGGCCGAGGGCATCACCGCCCTTCAGATGGACATCAAGGTCTCGGGCATCACGACCGAGGTCATGCGCCAGGCCCTCGATCAGGCCCTGCGCGGTCGCCTGCACATTCTCGAGAAGATGAAGGAAGCGCTCCCCGCTGCCCGCCAGTCGATCTCGGACTTCGCGCCCCGCATCGTCACGATCCGGATTCCGGTCGACAAGATCCGCGACGTCATCGGCCCGGGCGGCAAGATGATCCGCAGCATCATCGAGCGGACCGGCGTGAAGATCGACGTCGAAGACGATGGACGCGTGAACGTCGCGTCGGCCGACGAGAACTCCGCGAAGAAGGCAATCTCGATCATCCAGGAGCTGACCGCGACGCCCGAGCTGAACAAGACCTATCTCGGCAAGGTGCAGCGCATCACCGATTTCGGCGCCTTCGTCGAGATCATGCCGGGCACCGACGGCCTTCTCCATGTCTCCGAGATCGCGAACCACCGCGTGAAGGACGTCCGCGACGAGCTCAAGGAGGGCGAGCAGGTGCTCGTGAAGGTTATCAACATCGATCCCACGGGTAAGATACGGCTGAGCCGGAAGGCCCTGCTGCAGCAGGAAGGCGCCAGCCCGAAGTCGTAGCCTCGTCGCCAGCAGTCGAGCTTGGAGATTCGCGCGGGTTCGCGCGCCGTTCGTCGTACAATCGTCAGGCATGAGCCCGCGCATTCGCCAGGCTCTCCGCGCGGCAGCCCTTCTCGCCGCGTTCGGTGCGTTGGCGGTCCTGACACCTGGCCGCGAGTCGGTGGCCTTGGCGCAGACCCCTGGCGCCCGAAGCTTTGCCGTGACCGCGAGCCGCTACGCGTTCGCGCCCGACCGGATTGAAGTCTTCCAGGACGATGTGGTCGCGATCGAGCTCAGGACCGACGACATCGCGCACAGCCTCACGATTGACGAGTACCGGGTCGCCAAGCGCGTCAGCCCCGGACAGACCGTCACCTTCGAGTTCCGCGCCGAGCGAACCGGCGCCTTCCCGTTCTATTGCGACCTGAAGGCCGAAGACGGCTGCCGGCAGATGCGCGGTGTGCTCGTCGTACGGCCGAGGCCGTAGCGCCCGCGACGCCTACGCTCCGCCCGCGACCCGCTTTGCCGCGCCGGCGTGGTTCCGTTCGAGCTCCTCGCTGATCCGCGCCAGCACTTGGCGCTCGGCCTCCGACACCTTCCCGAACCCGAGGATGCCGCCCGACGCGGAAGCGATGGCCGAGGAATAGGCCAGCAGATCGCGCCCGGCGGTCTGACGCTCCCCGGCGGGCGTCGACTCGAGCACGGCCCCGACGGCCCGCAGCGTGCGCTCGAAGAACACGTCCGACGGGCAGTTGTCCAGCCAGCCGGCGAGCTGGGCATCGGCAGGCGATCCGGCCTCGACCCCGTGGGCCCTGGCGGCCTCGACAATCAGTTGCCGCTCCCGATCCGAGACGCCGCCCTCGGCCCAGGCAATCTGCACGAGCGGCACGAGGTGCAGCAACGTGACCGTGTCCGGCGTGTAGCCGAGGGCCTGCAGATCGGCCAGTATCTCGTCGTCCGCCACGCCGGACCGCTCGGACAACTGGCGCCGCACGGCATCCTCGGCGGCGCGCGCGCGCAATTTCTCAATGAGCTGCTGTTCCTGCCTCCGAAAATACTCATCCTCGAGCGCGCGGCCACGCTTGCCGAGTGCGTCGTTGTCCGGCACCAGTCTCACCTCCGATGTCCCATCTTGCCAGAGGCAGGGGTGATTTCGCCACCCTGGACGCGATCTTCGTGCACTGTCGAACTCAATTGGCCCGAGCTTTGCAGTAGAAAAAAAGGCGACAGATGGGTTTCTGGTAACATGATCTTCTGGCCGTGCGTTGAGACAACCCACAGCCTGGCGCGTCCGCGTGGCGCGGGCGCAGATGGAGAGGACAGATGAGTATCGTGAGAACGTTCGCAGTTACAGCCTTGGTCATCCTCACTCTCGCCGCTCTCGGGACTTCACCTGCGCTGGCGCAGGGTGTAGGCGGCGCGCCGATGAGTTCCGACGAGCGGCACGAGGGTATCGGCATCGGCGTGAAGGGCGGCTGGCTCTTCTCGGACCTCACGGCCGAGGGCATTGAATTCGACCAGCGGTCGGGATGGCAGGTTGGCGCGTTCTTCGGCGGCAACCGTCCCGGGCTCGTCGGCGTCATGGCTGAAGTCAACTACGGTAAGAAGGGCGCGAAGCTCGGAGACCTGGACTACGACGTCAACTTTGTCTCGGTTCCCGTCGTACTCCGAGTGAACGGCGGCTCGAAGAGCCTCAGCGGCGTCAGCGGCTATGGCATCGTCGGTCCGCAGCTGGACTGGCTCATCAGCCCGGAGCGAGATGGAGTCGGCGTGGACATCGACGATGACACTGAGGGATTTGAACTGAGCCTGGTCGCCGGCGCTGGTGTTGAGATCACCCGTTTCATCGTGGAACTGCGCTATATCCACGGCCTGAGGAGCATCTCGAAGACGTTCGATCTCCCAGAGTCGGCAGAACTCAAGAGCAAGGCGTTCGCGATTCTGTTCGGTATTCGGTTCAACTGAACCGGCCCATCCTGCAGCGGGCAGGCAGCGGGGCCGGGTCGACCGGCTCCGCCTCCTGAGCACCCGGTCTTCCCTCCCCCCAGCCCCGGCACATCACGGCGGCGAGGCGCATCGGCGCGTCGGCCCACGCTGCGCGAGGCGCCGTTCCCGGTCACGGTACAATGAGGGCACGTGCCTGAACGCTGAGTTCCACCATGGCTCCAGACATCGAAATCTACGACACCACCCTGCGCGACGGCACGCAGGGCGAGGGCGTCACCTTCTCGGTCGCTGACAAACTCCGGATCGCCGAGCGCCTCGACGCCTTCGGCGTGCACTACATCGAGGGCGGTTGGCCCGGGTCGAACCCGCGGGACATCGAGTTCTTCGAACAGGCCCGGCAGCGGACGTTCCGGCAGGCCCGGCTCGCCGCCTTCGGGGCGACCCGCCGCAAGGACACCCGTGTCGAGGCCGACGACCAGGTGCGCCTGCTCATCGACGCCGGGACGCCGGTCGTGACGATCTACGGCAAGACGTGGCTGCTCCACGTCCGTGAGGTGCTCCAGACCACACCCGACCAGAACCTCGCGATGGTGGCCGACACGGTCCGCCACCTCAAGCAGCACGGCCGGTTCGTCGTGTACGACGCCGAGCATGCCTTCGACGGCTTCAAGGGCGACCGCGAGTACGCGCTGGCCACCTGGAAGGCCGCCGAGGAAGCCGGTGCCGACGTGATCGCGCTCTGCGACACCAACGGCGGCTCCCTGCCGTCCGAGATCCTGGCCATCACGCGCAAGGCGCGTGCGCACGTCGGCACGCGGCTCGGCATCCACACGCACGATGACATCGGCCTCGGCGTCGCGAACGCACTCGTCTCGCTCGAGGCGGGTGTGACGCACATCCAGGGGACGCTCAACGGCTACGGCGAGCGAACGGGCAACTGCAACCTGACGAGCGTCATGCCCATCCTGCACTTCAAGTACAAGCGGCGGTCCGTGCCCGCCGAGTCGCTGGCCCATCTCAAGGAGCTCTCGCAGTTCCTCGACGAGACAGCGAACATCCGGCCCAACCCCCGGCTGCCGTGGGTCGGCGCCGCGGCGTTCTCGCACAAGGGCGGCACCCACGTGAACGCCGTCCAGAAGGTGATGAGCAGCTACGAACACATCGACCCGGCGTCGGTCGGCAACACACGCCACGTCCTCATCAGCGACCTGGCCGGACGCAGCAACATCGTGATGAAGGCGCGGGAGCTCGGTTTCGAGGTGACGAACCAGACGCCCGAGCTCCGCGACATGCTCAACCGGATCAAGGACCTCGAGCATCGCGGCTACGAGTTCGAGGCCGCCGACGGATCGCTCGCCCTGCTCATCAGGCGGGTTCTCGTGGACGCGCCTCCCCCCTTCGTCGTCGAGGCGTATCACGTGTCCATCCGCCACGACGGACGCGCCTCGGTGTGCGAGGCGACAGTCAAGGTGCGGGTCGGCAGCGAGCTCGCCCACACGGTGGCTGACGGCGACGGCCCGGTGAACGCCCTCGATGCCGCCCTGCGGGCGGCGCTGACACGCTTCTACCGGCAGATCGAGGAAGTCAGGCTGACCGATTACAAGGTCCGCATCATCAACTCGACGAGCGGAACGGCGGCCAAGACGCGGGTGCTCATCGACTCGACGGACGGCGTGGCCGAGTGGGGCACGGTCGGCGTCGATGACAACATCATCGAGGCGAGCCTGCAGGCGCTCGTGGATAGCCTCGAGTACGCGCTCGTGCGTGAGGAGATCGCGCGGCCCGGGGCGGCTGCCGCGCGCTGACGGTCAGGCGAGGGCGCGCCGGCCCTCCCACCAGACCTCGAACTCCCGGAAGCCGCGGCCCAGCCGCACCGGCTCCGCAAGGCGGCCGGACACGACTTCGGCGGTCTTGTAGCCATTGCCCGTCACGCACACGACGACCGAGTCGCCCGGGCCGATGACGCCGCGCTGAATCAGGTCGATCGTGCCGCCGAGCGTGGTGCCGCCGGCAGGTTCGGTGAAAATCCCCTCGGTTTCCGCCAGCAGGCGGATCGCGTCGACGATCTGATCGTCGCTGACGGCCGCGCCGGCGCCGCCGGTCGCCCGGACGGTCTGGAGGACCTGGTACCCGTCGGCGGGATTGCCGATGGCAATCGACTTCGCGATCGTGTTCGGCCGCACGGGCTCGGGATGCTCGAGACCGGCGTCGAGCGCCTGCACGACGGGCGCGCACCCGGCCGCCTGCGCGGCGTGAATCTTCGGCAGGTCGCCTTCCACGAGGCCGACCTCCCTCAGCTCCCGCAGGCCGCGGGCGATGCGCGGCAGCAGCGTGCCACCCGCGACCGGCGAGACGATATGGTCCGGATACCGCCATCCCAGCTGCTCGACGATCTCGAAACCAACCGTTTTGGCGCCTTCCGCGTAGTAGGACCGCAGGTTGATGTTGACGAATCCCCAGCCGTACCGGTCGGCCACCTGCGTACACAGGCGATTCACATCGTCGTAGTTGCCGGCCACCGCGACGATCGTCGGGCCGAAGATGGCGGATCCGAGCACCTTGCCAGCCTCGAGGTTGTCGGGAATGAACACGCAGCACTCGAGGCCGAGCCGCGCCGCGTGCGCGGCCACGCTGTTGGCGAGGTTGCCGGTCGACGCGCAGGCCAGCACATCCAGCCCGAGCTCGGCGGCGCGCGTGGCGGCCACCGCGACCACCCGATCCTTGTAGGACAGGGTGGGATGATTGACGGAGTCGTCCTTGATGTACATCTCGCGGACGCCCAGCCGCTCCGCCAGCCGCGTGCACCGCACGAGCGGCGTGAAGCCGGAGTGGAAGCCGGTCCGTGGCTCGCCCGTGATCGGCAGCAGCTCGCGATAACGCCAGATGCTCTTCGGACGGCTGGCGATCTCCTCCCGGGTCACCTTCACGGCGGCGTAGTCGTACACCGGCTCGAGGGGACCGAGACACCGATCGCACACGTAGATCGCCTCGGCCGGGAAGGCCGTCTTGCACACATGACACCGCAGTCCGATGAACGTGGTCACACGGCCTCCGCGAGTTTGAGATTCCGCCATCCCTGAACCGCCGCCGGGTCCCTGAGAATCGGCGCCGGCACCACCGCCGCGCGGTCGCGCGCGATGGTGACGAGGTCGCTGACGACCGCCACGGCCATTGCCTCGCTGCCGGCGCCGACGCCGGTCAGCGTCACGGTCCCGCCGTAGGCCCCGGTCAGCACGGCGGCATTCTGCGGGCCTGTCGTCCGCGCGAAGAGCGAGCCTGACGGCACGAACGTGGGAGCGACCCAAGCCACGAGCACGCCGCGTGGCTCGTCGAACGTCGCGTGGGCGATCTGCCGAATCGTCCCGCCCCGCTGGCTGGCGTCGCGGAGGTCGCCGGGCTTGGTCCCACTTGTCGGGCGTGCATCGACGACATCGGGGCGCACACGCACGCCGAAGACCAGCCCGCAGAGGATCGCCAGCTTCGCGGCGGCGTCCATGCCGTCGAGATCCGTGGCGGGATCGGCCTCCGCGTAGCCATTGGCGCACGCCTCGGCAATGGCGGTGTCGATGTCGCAGCCGCTTGCTTCCATCCTGGAAAGGACGGCGTTGGTCGTGCCGTTGAGAATCGCGTCGATTCTCGTGAAGCGCTCGCCGGCCAGCCCGTCGGCGACGGCGCGGACGATGGGCATCGCGCCCCCGACGGCGGCGCCGAAGCGAAGTTGACGCCCTTGCCGCTCGGCGAGCGCCAGCAGCGCCGGACCATGGTGGGCCACGACCTGTGTGTTGACGGTGACGACGGACTTGCCGGTCAGGAGGGCGGCCCGCAGGTAGTCGAGGACCGGTTCGGTCCCGCCGACGGCTTCGACGATGACATCGACGTCGCTCGTCAGGAGGTCATCGAAGCGGTCCGTCCACGTCAGTTGACTCGAGGCGGGGGATTCGGGCTGGCGCGCCCGTTTTTCGCGGGCACGCCGGTCGCAGATGTGGGTGAGTTCGAGGGAAGGTGGAGCATCCCGGCCGGCCAGGCGGGCGGCGACGGCCAATCCTGCCGGGCTCAGGCCCAGCAGACCCACGCGGCAACGCGTCAAAAGGCGTGAGCCGGGACTGTTCCCGGACGTCTGGAATGAATTGAGCCCCAAGACCCCGTCTCATCTCTCCCGGCGCCAGCTGGCCCCGGGCAGGAATTGGCACCACCGTCACGCCGCAAGGCGGCGCCGGGTTGCCGTGGCTTCATCGGGCCTGTCCCTCAGCCACTCTAGATAAGAGCGCGTGATTGTCCGCGTTCCGTCAGACGACTATAACAGGGCCTCGAAGCGGGGGCAAGGCAGACTCATCGTCGCATCTACATTTGTAGATGTACATGCCCCTTCGGATCTGCTGGTCCTCAGGCTCGCATGGCGCGGCGCTCCCCACCCGGCCAACCTGCCCTGCCTGCCCCACCCGGCCTGCCTGCCCCACACCGGGCCTTCTACGCTGAGCACTCCCCGTCCATGATCACGGGCGCGAACTCGGTCGTCTCGGCGAGGTCGACGAAGTCGAGCGGGACGGCGTCGGCCTCGGTGAAGCGCTGCAGGTCCTCCAGCTCGTCTGTCACGCGGGCCAGCTCGATACGCTGGAAGAACTCGGGGGCGGACTCGCCGTCGCCCCGTTCGCGCTGGTAGAAGGCCACGAGCCGCTCGATCGTCTCCGGGATCCGGCGAGCCGGAATCTTCGCAGCCGTCCTTGCGAAGCTCGCCCCGACCGCGGTCGTGCCGCCGCCGACCATCACGAAATACTGGGGTATGGCCCGCCCGCCGAGGCGCCTGACACTTCCCTGGAAGCCAATCGTCGCGATGTGATGCTGGCCGCACCCGTTCGGGCATCCGCTGATCTTGATGCGGGCGCCGTCAGCCGCGGCGATGAGATCCGGCCGCGCGCGGAGGTGCTCCTCGAGGAGGCGGCCGAGTCCGCGCGACTGGGTGACGGCGAGCCGGCACGACTCCGCTCCCGGACAACTGGCGACGTCGGCGACACTCGCCGCTTCGGCCAGTCCCAGGCTCGCCGCCGACAGCCGCCGGTACAGCTCACGCACGTCGCCGACAGCGACCCAGCGGAACAGCAGGTTCTGATCGACGGTCACGCGCACCGTCCCATCGGCGTAGGCCCGCGCAAGCTCGGCGAGCACCCGCATCTGCTCCGAGGTCAGGTCCCCGAGCGGCACCGTCGCGGCGGCCGACACGTAGCCGAACTGCTTCTGGGGCCGCACGTTGGTCGCGCGCCACCGCGCGTAGGCCTCCTCGCCGGGCAGGTAGACCGGGGCCAGGGTCGGTGTGATGCCGGGGCCGATGGGAGTCGCCGCCGCCACCCGCGCTGCAATGAGATTGGGCGCGGGAGCTTCGCTCCCCTTCCCGGCGGGCGCCGACTCGGCGGTGGGTGGATCGATGGCGATCGGCGGCACCGTTGCCCGGGCGTTCACCAGCTCGCGGTCGTACTCCTCACGCCAGCGGTCCCAGCCGAGCGTCTTGATCATGAACTTCATGCGGTTGCGCTGCTTGTGCTTGTAGTCGCCGAAGCGCTGAAAGACTCGCAGGACGGCCTCAGCCACCTGCGCGATCTCCGACGCCGGGAGCCACTCGTGCAGCACGCCCGCCGTCGTGCACATGATCGCGGTGCCCCCGCCCGCCGTGATCCGGAATCCGCGGGTGCCGTCCGGCGCGACCCGGGCGAGGAACCCGAGGTCGTTGATCGCCAGGGCCACGTGATCGTCCGCGCACCCTTCGAAGGCAATCTTGAACTTCCTCGGCAGCGTGGAGCTCAGGGGATGCCTGAGGAGATAGCGCGTCAGCGCCTCGGCGTACGGCGTGACATCGAACCGCTCGTCGGCCGCCACCCCGGCGTATGGGCAGGCTGTGATGTTCCGGACGGAGTTCCCGCAGGCCTCACGCGTCGTGACGCCGGCCGCGGCAAGCAGCCGCATGGCCGACTCTACGTCGTGCAGCTTCACGAAATGAAACTGGATGTTCTGGCGCGTGGTGATGTGACCGAACCGCCGTGAGTACCGTTCGCCGACCTCGGCCAGGGCCATGACCTGATCGCTCGTCAGGACGCCCTGCGGCACCTTCACGCGAAGCATCTGGGCGTCGGTCGCCTGGCGCTGCCCGTAGGTCCCGCGCACCAGGCGGAAGGCGCGCCACTGGTCGGGCGTCAGCTCGCCACGCTCGTAACGCTCCAGCGTCTCGACGAACTCGTCGATGTCGGCCTCGCTCGCAAACGACAGGCGGGCGCGGCCATGGGTGTTGAGGTGTTCGGCTGGCAACATGTTCCCTTCTCCTACCCTCTCCGGTCCGCGCCGAGTGCCCGGACCGGCTCGGATTCCCTGACCTCGGCGGCCAGCGCAAGCGCGGCGGTTTCTCCGATCACGAACGTCGCAGGACCGTCGCCCTCGAGCACGCCCTCACCTCGAGCCAAACCGGCGACGGTGCCGCGCCAGACCTGCTGTCCCGCTCTCGACGCATCGGCGATGACGGCCGCAGGCGTGTCCTGTGCCCAGCCCCGTTCGAGGAGGATGCCCGCCAGCGCGGCCCGGCGACGGCGGCCCATCAGCACAACGAGGGTCACGTGCTCAGGGGCGGTCTCGCCCACGAGGCGCGCAAACAGGGCTTCGTCATGACCGCTGACGACGAGAAACGCCGAGGAAAGGCCGCGATGCGTCACCGGGATCCCGGCGAGCGCCGGCGCCGCGATCGCACTGGTTAGGCCGGGCACGATCTCGTACGTCACGCCCGCCGCCTGCAGCGCCTGCACTTCCTCGCCGCCTCGTCCGAACACGAACGGGTCCCCGCCCTTCAGGCGGACTACTCTCCGCCCTCGGCGCGCGGCGCGAATCATCACGGCGTGGATCTCGGCCTGGGACAGCGCATGGCGGCCGGCGCGCTTGCCGACGAAGAAGCGCTGCGCACGCCTCGCCAGGTTCAGCACCCGCTCGTCCACCAGCGCGTCGTACAGCACGAGATCGGCGCGGCGCAGACACGCGACCGCGCGTCTGGTGAGCAGATCCGGCGAACCGGGGCCCGCACCGACGATCCACACGCGGCCCGCTACCGCCACGGCGCCTCCGTTCTGTGCCCGGTTGCGGTCAACGTCTGCTCCGTTCGCTCCGCCTCGTCTAGCACGCCGTCGTGAGGTTCCCGGCGTCGATACAGCCTGTTCAAAGCCTCGAGCAGCAGCGGCCGGCGGGCGGACATCGGCACGCCGTCCTGCCGCCAGCGCGCCCGCAGCCGTCGAGCCTCCTGCATCCAGGCGCCAAGATCGCGCGGCAGCAGGGCGTCGAGTGCCTCACGGATGAGGGCCGTGAGACCGGGCGCATGCCCCTCGGTCGAGATCGCGACTGTCACGCCGTCGCGGCGAACGACCCCGCTCAGAAACGCCGTCGCATTTTCGGGATCGTCCACGGCGTTGACGAACACCCGCCGGGCGCGCGCCGCGTCGGCCACCTCGCGATTCACCGCGGGAGGGGCCGCCGCCACGACGAACCACACGTCATGGAGATCCGCGGCCCGAAAGCCTCGCCGCTCGATCGGCACGCCGGCCGCCTCGATGTCCGGGTGCACGTCCGGCGCCACGACGCGCACCTCGGCACCCGCGGCTCTGAGCTGTGCCAGCTTGCCGGCGGCCACGGGACCTGCGCCGACCAGCAGGACCCGCCGGCCCGCCAGGTTCACGAACAGGGGCAGCAATGGCATTCCGAAACGCCTAACAAAAAGGCCCGGCAGAGGCTCTGAGCCCCCCGGGCCTGCGAATCGTTCAGCGACGTGTCTTGCCGGCCTAGAGTGCCGGCCTACCGGCCTGAACGGATGGCGCAGGGGCTCCGAGAGCCGCCGAACGACAACAGCGACAGGCGCAGACCTTCATTACCCGAACATCTTACTACTACTCGGACCTTTCGGGTCGGAGAAGGGGGCCCGGAGGGTCCCCGGCCGTGACACTGCCGGGTGACCCGCGATCCAGGCCCGCCACGGGCGGTCTGCACCGCGGGCGATACCGATCCGCGGGCCCCAGCCAACCTCAACCACTCGATGGCCGTGGTCCTCGAGGAACACACGGTCGCCGAGGAGATCGATGCGGTTCTGAGCAAGGGTGATGCCCAGAGCCCGGGTCAGGTTCCCGGGACCGCGACACAAGTCATGCACCGACGGACCGTCTCCGGGCGCGCGGCGCGTTTCCAGCCGGCGCCGCCTGCGCATGCCATCGAAGCCGTCAATCGGTTCGAGGGCCCGGATCAGCACCGCAGCCGGCCTCCCCTCCTCCTCGGTGACGACGTTGAACAGCGCGTGGATGCCGTAGTTGAGATAGACGTACGCGTGTCCGGGCGGGCCGTACAGCGGCTCGTTGCGGCGCGTCGGGCCCGGCGCCGCATGGCACGCGGGGTCGCCTTCGCCGATGTAGGCCTCGACCTCGACAATCATCCCGCTCGACCGGCCGGATCGGGTGCCGTGCACGAGGACCTTGCCGAGCAGATCGCGCGCGACCTCGAGAGTCGGCCGATCGTAGAACGCTCTCCCTACCTGACCTACCCGCCCCATCTTTTTTCCACCGGCGGCGGGGCCCCACCCCCGCCGCGAACTGACGCCGATGCTCGCCTTCGGAATCTCCACGTCCTCAGGCTCGCATGGCCGCAGGCGCCCCAACCGGCCCGCCCGCCCTACCTGCCCGTCGCGTACGCGTGCGAGCGGCCTTCCGCGAGAATCCGCTGCAGGTACCGCCCGGTGTGGGACGCCTCGACCTGGGCCACCTGTTCCGGCGTCCCGGTCGCCACGACCATCCCACCGTCCTCGCCGCCGTCGGGTCCGAGGTCGATGACGTAATCGGCCGTCTTGATCACGTCGAGGTTGTGCTCGATGACGACGAGCGTGCTGCCGGCGTCGAGGAGCTTCCGGAAGGCCGTCAGCAGCTTGGCGATGTCATCGAAGTGCAGCCCCGTCGTCGGCTCGTCGAGGATGTAGAGCATCCGGTCGCCGGCGTGCGACGCGAGATGTGACGCGATCTTGATCCGCTGCGCCTCGCCGCCCGACAGCGTGGTCGCGGGCTGGCCGAGACGCAGGTAGCCGAGGCCGATTTCGTCGAGCACCTGCAGCCGGCGCAGCACCTTGGGCGACGTGCTGAAGAAGGCGATTGCCTCCCGCACCGTCAGGTCGAGCACCTGATGGATGTTCCGCCCTCGGTACCGGACCTCGAGCACCTGTGGCTTGAACCGCTTGCCATCGCACTGATCGCACGGCACGAAGACGTCGGCCAGGAACTGCATCTCGACGCGCACGTCGCCCTCGCCCTGGCACGCCTCGCACCGGCCGCCCGGCACGTTGAACGAGAACCGGCTCGCGGTCAGCCCGCGGGACCGCGCATCCTTGGTCGACGCGAAGATGGCGCGGATCGGATCGAAGGCCTTGAGGTAGGTCACCGGATTCGAACGCGGCGTCCGGCCGATCGGGGCCTGATCCACCAGCACGACGTCGGTGATGAGCTCGGTGCCCTCGAGGCGATCGAAGGCGCCGACCCGCTTCTCCCACCCGCCCTTCACGCGCTTGATCGCCGCGTAAAGGACGTCGTGAACGAGCGTCGACTTGCCGGAGCCGCTCACGCCGGTGACCGCGGTCAGGGCGTTCATCGGGATCTCGACGTTCACGCCCTTCAGGTTGTGTTCGCGCGCGCCGAAGAGGCGAATCCGCTGGCCCGTTCCCCGCCGGCGCGTTATCGGCACCGGGATCGCCAGTTCGTGCCGCAGGTACTTGGACGTGAGGGACCGCGGCTCCTGCATCAGCCCCTCGAACGTCCCCGAGAAGACGACGCGGCCCCCCTGCTCGCCGGCGCCGAGCCCGAGGTCGACGACATGATCGGCCACCCGCATCATGTCGGCGTCGTGCTCGACGACGAGCACGGTGTTGCCCTGGTCGCGGAGCTGCAGGAGGATGTCAATCAGCCGCAGGTTATCCCGCGGATGCAGGCCGATCGAGGGCTCGTCGAGGACGTACAGCGTGCCGACGAGCGCGGAGCCGAGCGAGGTGGCCAGGTTGATGCGCTGGGCTTCGCCGCCCGACAGCGTCGACGACAGGCGGTCGAGGGTCAGGTAGTCGAGCCCCACGTCGCCGAGAAAGGACAGGCGGCGGCGGATCTCCTTCAGCACCTTGTCCGCGATGGCCGCTTCCTTCGTCGAGAGGTCGAGGTTCGCAAAGAACGCCTGCGCCTCCCGGACCGTGAGCGCGGCCACGCAATCGATCGTCCGGTCGGCGATGCGCACGTCGCGCGCCTCCCGCCGCAGGCGCGCGCCGCCGCAGTCGGGACACGTCAGGTAGCCGCGATAGCGGCTCATGAACACGCGGACGTGGACCTTGTATTTCTTGCGCTCGAGCGCCCGAAAGAACCCGCGCAGGCCGCCGTATTCCCCGTCGCCGTCGACGACGAAGCGCCGCTCCTCGTCGGTCAGGCCGGCCCAGGGCACGTCCAGGCGGACCCGGCCCTTCCGGGCCGCCCGCTTGAGATCCACGAGCTGCGCGCGATAGTGCGGCTTGCTCCACGGCTCGATCGCATTCTGGGCGATGGACTTCGACGGATCGGGCACGACGAGCTTCAAGTCGAGCTCGATGACGTTGCCGAAACCGTGGCACGTCGGGCACGCGCCAAAAGGGTTGTTGAACGAGAACAGGCGCGGCTGCGGATCTTCGTACGCGATGCCGCAGGTCCGGCACTCGAAGCGCTCCGAGAACCGGTGGGTCACGGCCGCCTGCCGCCCCTCCGCGAGCTGGACGGCCCACGCGGCCCCTCCACCCTCACCGTAGGCCGTCTCGACCGAGTCCGTCAGCCGCTCCCGGAGGTCGTCACCGCCGAGAACCACGCGGTCGACCACAACCTGCAGACAGGGACGATCCGCGAGCGCCGCCGGATCGGCCTCGTCGATCGCAATGGCCCGATCGTCGGCGAGCAGGCGCCCGAACCCCCGTCGCCGCAGCACGTCGATCGTCGCGGCCACGGCCAGCCTGCCTGATCCAGGTCCCGAGGCCACCGCCTCTTCCTGGTCGTCCTGGTCCGCGCCGGCGTCCTCGGCCTG
>Ga0326597_10005605_pt1 | contig 17378 bp, 11 predicted proteins | sample RVTome_12_FD_203789 | JGI IMG/M metagenome (GOLD analysis project Ga0326597, IMG submission 203789) | Soil microbial communities from uranium-contaminated site in the Upper Colorado River Basin, Wyoming, United States - RVT100D185 | ecosystem: Environmental > Terrestrial > Soil > Contaminated >... | reverse complement strand
CCGCTTGCGTCAACAGGGCCTTCGCCCGCTCGTACACCTCTTCGCGTACGAGGACATAGGTGATCTGGGCATCGGGATCGCGAGCCCGCGGCGGCGATTCGTGCTGCTGAGAAACGGCTTGTCTCTGCTCGGGTGTCAATTGAATCATCGCGTCGCTCCTTTGCCGACATTATACTCGGTCACCAGCCTAACCGCCGTAGGATCAATGAGAACCGGTACATCTGCATTTCGCAATTGCTAGTCGTCGGCTACCCACTCCCTTTCCCTCCAGCTCAATGTTACCATGCCCGGCTATGGCTATTTCACCGATGATGCAACAGTATCACGATGCCAAGGAAGTCGCCGGCGATGCCCTGCTGCTGTTTCGAATGGGCGACTTCTATGAGCTGTTTCATGATGATGCGAAGACAGCTGCGCGCATTTTGGGGCTGACGCTGACCAGTCGCGACAAGGGCGAAAACCCGATCCCGATGGCCGGTTTTCCCTACCATCAGTTAGACGGCTATCTGGCCAAGATCATCGCCGCCGGACACCGGGCCGCGGTCTGTGAACAAGTCGAAGATCCCAAGCTCGCCAAAGGACTCGTCAAGCGCGAGATTACCCGTGTCGTTACGCCGGGGACGCTGACGGACGATGCGCTGCTCGACCCCCGCGAAAGTAACTATCTCGCGGCCGTTGTGCCGGGCGGAAAGAAACGCGAAGGCGAAGTTGGCATCGCCTGGGCCGAACTTTCCACCGGCCGCTTTTACGCGGCTGTGTTTCGCAATGAGCAACTCGCCGATCAACTCGCCCGCATTGGCCCGTCGGAGTGCCTAGTCAGCGAAGACAATAATCCCCTGCCGGATTATCTCCGTGATTCGCTGCTCGTCACCAAGCGGCCTCCGTGGGCGTTCTCGTTCGAGTCGGCCAACGAGGGGCTGAGCAAGCACTTCGGCTCGCGGGGCATGGAGGGTTTTGGGTTCGGCGAGCAAGATAGCTCGGCAATTCGAGCGGCCGGCGCGGTACTCGGTTATCTTTGCGAGACGCAGAAGACCTCGCTCGACCACATCGACCGACTGATACCTTATCGTGTTGGTCGCTCGCTGGAGATCGACGAAGCGACGCGGCGCAGCCTGGAAATCACTCGGACGATGCGCGAGGGGCACCGCGATGGTTCGCTGCTAGCCGTTCTCGATCGGACGGTCACGGCCATGGGCTCTCGGATGCTGGCCGAGTGGGTGGCGAGCCCGCTGACCGGTTGCGATGCGATCAACGAGCGGCTCGACGCGGTCGAAGAGCTGATTAACGACGGAGCCTTGCGGCGCGACTTGCGCGACCAGTTGCGAGACGTCTATGACATCGAACGACTGCTGGCCCGAGTGACGACCGGTCGTTGCAGTCCGCGCGACCTGCGCTTCATCGGCCGCACGCTGGGCGGCTTGCCGAAGATCAAGGCCAAACTGACCGCACGCAAGAGTATGTTGCTGCAAAAGCTGGAAGTCGAATTGGATCTCTGCCCCGACGTGCGCAGCAAGGTCGAGTTGGCACTGGTCGACGAATGCCCGCTGACGTGTCGCGACGGCGGCTTCGTACGCGATGGCTTCAACGCCGAGTTGGATGAACTCCGCCAGTTGGCAGTTGGCGGGAAGCAATGGATCGCTCAGTACCAAGCCAAGATCGCCAAGGAAGCAGACATCCCGAACTTGAAGATCGGCTACAACAAGGTCTTTGGCTATTACATCGAATTGAGCGGTGCCCAACAGAACAAAGCTCCCGATTACTTCATCCGCAAACAGACGCTCAAGAACGCCGAGCGTTACATCACGCCGGAGTTGAAGGAGTACGAGGAGAAGGTCTTGTCTGCCGATGACAAGGCGAAGGAGCTGGAGTTCGAATTGTTTCTCGAACTGCGCGAGTTGGTACACGCATCGAGCCGCCGATTGCGAGCAACCGCTGACGTGCTGGCCCAGTTGGATGTCTTGTGTTCATTGGCCGAACTGGCGCGCGAGCGGGGATACTGCCGCCCGAAGCCCGTTGACGAGCCGGTGCTGCATATCATCGATGGCCGCCACCCGGTGCTCGACATCAGCGAACCGCAAGGGACTTTCGTGCCCAACGATACGCTCGCCACGGTCGATGACGGAATGATCCTGCTGATCACTGGTCCGAACATGGCTGGTAAGAGTACGTACATTCGTCAAGTCGCGCTGCTGACGCTGATGGCTCAGATGGGAAGCTTCATTCCCGCTCGCGAGGCGACCGTCGGGATCGCCGATCGCATCTTTGCCCGCGTCGGTGCCAGCGACGAGTTGGCGCGTGGGCGAAGTACGTTCATGGTCGAGATGACCGAGACGGCGCGCATTCTGAATACGGCCACGAACCGCAGCCTCGTGATCCTCGACGAGATCGGCCGCGGCACGAGCACCTACGACGGCGTGTCACTGGCCTGGGCGATCGTCGAACACATTCACGATCAAATCGGCTGCCGCACGCTGTTCGCCACGCACTATCACGAGCTAACCGATTTGCAGAACACGCTGGGCGGAGTGCGAAACCTCAATGTGTCCGTGAAGGAGTGGGACGATAACGTCGTTTTCCTGCATAAGATCATCGAGGGCTCGGCCGACAAGAGCTACGGCATTCATGTTGCTCGACTCGCCGGCGTCCCCCGTGAAGTAAACGAACGAGCGAAACAAATCCTGAACCAACTCGAAGCCGAGCATCTCGATGCCAACGGCCGATCCAAAATCGCCAATCGCGGCAAGAAGCAACGCGGCGGCGATATTCAACTCACGCTCTTCGCGCCAATGGAACATCCGGTCATGGACGAGATCCGGGCTGCCGATGTCGACGTTCTCACTCCGATCGCCGCTCTGCAACTGATCCAGCAATGGAAACAGCAGCTCGCTGGCGAGCCCGCGGCAAAGCCGAGATAACGCGAGATTGCCTCGATGCCCTCGTGCCCTCGTTCCCAGGCTCCGGCCTGGGAACGCACTGGCGGCGAGGCTCTGCCTCGACACCCCGGCGGAGCGGGCGCCCAGTAAGTTCCCACGCCAGAGCCTGAAAACCAACGGTTACCTCCGCACCCCCGAGGTCTATTGATTTATCCAACATGGCTACTTGTACGACGGGCCTCCGAGCCCGTCGAAATAGCCAATAACCGACTCGACGGGCTCGGAGGCCCGTCGTACAGGCTGTGTGGCTTCAACAAAACAAAAGCCCTGCCGCGCCCTCCCACCGGATTTGTATTCTGCCGCCCGTTACCTTATCATCTATCCGCACAGAATCAATCTGGCCTTTCCTCTAATCAGTACGGAGTCAATCACAATGTCACGTATCACTCGTCGTAACTTCCTGCAAACCACGTCGGCGGTTGCTGGCGCTTCTTTCGTGATCTCAGGCACCAAGGCGTCCGGCAGGGTGATCGGCGCGAACGACCGGTTGCGAATTGGGATCGCCGGCTTGAATGGTCGTGGGCGTAGCCACATGGACGGTTGGCTGGGACAGAACAATGTCGAACTCTCGCATTTGATTGATCCAGACGAAAACGTACTGAACGGTGCCTTGAAGAAGGTAGAGAGCCGAACCGAGGGCAAGTACACGACCAAAGGGTTTAGCGACGTCCGCAAGGCACTCGAAGACAAGACGCTGGACGCGATTTCGGTGGCGACGCCGAACCATTGGCACTCGCTCATTACGATTTGGGCGGCCCAGGCCGGTAAACATGTCTATGTCGAGAAGCCGATGAGTCACGACTGCGACGAAGGCCGCGTGGTGGTTGAAGCTCAAAAGAAATACGGCGTCGTCATTCAACACGGGACACAGACTCGGAGCAGCGCCAGCGTGGCCGGCTTGCACGAAGCCATCCAGGCCGGCAAGTGGGGAAAACTGAAAATCTCGTACGGCTATTGCTGCAAGCCACGCGGCAGCATCGGTCATGAAAACGTCAGTGCGCCGCCTTCCAACCTTGATTGGAACTTGTGGCGTGGTCCAGCGAACATTGATCAGTTTCACAGCAACTATGTCCATTACGACTGGCATTGGTTTTGGAAGACCGGCAATGGCGATATGAATAATCAAGGGACGCATCAATTGGATATCGCGCGCTGGGCGCTCGATACCGACCAGACGCATCCGGTTCGCGTGATGGCGCTCGGTGGTCGGTTCCAATGGGACGATCAAGGCGAAACGCCCAACACGATGTTCGCTATCGCGGAATATCCAAACGGCCAGTTCGTCTACTTCAATGTTCGTAACGTGAACTACAAAGAGTATGAACGTCACGTCGAAAACGAGTACTATTTCGAAGACGGTGGTAAGATCATTCGCGGCAACTACTACGCCAAGGGTGCGAAGGACGGCGAAAAGGTTTCGGTTGAGCCCGGCAACGTCACGCCCGGCGGCAACTGGGGTGCCTTTATCGCGGCTTGTCGAGCCGGTGATCCCGCGATGGCCAATGGCAACGCGCTCGAAGCACACTACGGTTGTGTCTTAGGCCACTTGATGAACAACTCGTACCGGCTTGGCAGCAAGGTGCCGTTTAATGCCAAGGCGGGCGGCTTCAGCGATAACACAGATGCTTCCGAGCACTTCCTCCGGTTGCACGACACGATGAGCAAGGGAGTCGGTATCCCCGAAAATGGCACGTCGTACGTTGTCGGCCCCTGGCTCGCCTATGATCCGAAAACGGAACGCCACATCGGTGACCACGCCGAACAAGCCAACGCACTACTGAAGGACGCGAACCGTAAGGGGTTCGAGATTCCCACCGTGGCGGACGTTTAAGGCCGTGGCCGACGTCGGCTAAGTGGCGGATAGCTGTCGCCACAACTTTTGTAGATATTGCCCGCTGGTTTGCGGCATGGTGTCGCGCGAGTAGGCAGCACGGCTGTAGAGTTCGGCGAGACGCATCGCTTCTTGAGAGACGCCCGCGCCGGATTGAGCGACGTGTTGCGCGAACTCGTGCGGCGTTTCGTCGCGACGTCGCACGAAGCCTCGTTCGCGTGCCCATGCTTCAAACGCTTCGAAGCTGTATTTTATTAGCTGATCCAGCGGCAGCTGGTTCGCGAGGCCCGATTGAAACGGATCGGGGAAGGCGGAAAAGGGACGCGGTGGTGGAGTGGCCTCGGCGGCTTCGGCGACAGTTTCTGTCGTCGGTTCCACCGAACGCCCGAACAGCTTGGCCCAGAATTCGCGAACCGCTTGGATAAAGTTTCGCACCGCATCGCGAACTTGCGCCCAATACCGCCACAGGAACCAGCCAACGATCAGAATCACGATCAGCCAGTACAACAACTTCAGCAACATTCCCATTCCGCCCCCGAGCTGCTTCGCTAGTTTCGCAGGGTCGAACTTGCGTTGGCTCGGCTGCTTCTGATTGCTGTCTGATTTGTCCTTTTGCGCTTGGCGTTTCTGAGATTCTTCGTTCTTTTCCTGCGATTTGTTCTCTTGGCCACGTTTCTGTTGCTCACTTTTCTCGGCGTCCGATTTCTGTTCTCCGGAACGATCTTCCCGTTGCTTTTCGACTGAATCATCGGCCTTGCTTTCGCTCTTCTTGTCTTTCGATTGCTCGCCTTGCTGGTCTTCTTGCGACTGGTTCTGATTTTCCGACGGTTGTTGATCGGAGCCATCTTGCTCATTGCCCTTCTGCTTGCTTCCTTCGTCGGAGGACTTTTTGTCACCTTTGCCACTGTCTGACTTCTGCTTGCCCTCGCCTTGCTGCTGGCCGGACTTGTCGGCTTCGGACTTGCCTTTACCGTCTTTGGACTTCTCCTTGCCAGTCCCTTCGTCGTCGCCGGCCTTTCCCGATTCCTTTTTGGCGTCGTCACGCTTTACCTGCCGTTTTGCATCATCTTCCTCCGGTCCATCGTTGCCGAAGCCCCACCGATTCGCCTGCAAATCGTCCGGCGAGCCTGCGAAGGCTGGCAGATCGCTGATCGAATACTCGGCGTTGCGGCGAGGCAGGATCATGCAGAACAGCAGCAACGCGACGATCATGATCGTGCCCGTGCCGAGCCACGCGCCCGCCATCTGTGTCGGCATCTCGATGCGGCGTTGGCGCAAGTAGCGGCGGAGCCCGAGAAAGCTGGTGGTCAGCAGCAAGCCAAGTGCCGCCGCGACGTAGACGACCAGTAACTTGAAGACAAACCGTCGGCTGTCGTCACTCTGGTTGAACATGAAGCCTTGGCCGATCCCGAAAATCGGCAGCGCCGCCATTGAAAAATAGACGACCCAGACACCCGGAGCATGCTTTTTGTTCTTCACCGCAACGATGCGTTGCAACCGAGTTCGCGGCGGCTCTTCGCGAGGCTCGCTGCTAGTGGTTCCTTCCAATTCTGGACTTCCACCGTCTTCATGCGATGGCTCATCGTCCATGCCAACCGTCTGGAGCAAGCCCTCGCCCGAGGCGTCTTGCTGCTCGTCGATCACGGTGCAATCCCATGTCAGCTTGTTCGCGCACCAGAGAATGAGCACGACCAGGCCGATGTTGATGACCCAACTGAGCCGCTCGAAGATTCCGGAAAACTGAACGAACCTGCCCATCACCAGCAACACCGCGATGGCCACAATCACCGAGAATACCAAAGCCCGCTCGCGGCCTTCCTCAATCGATATTCGCCCGATCAGCACGGCGGCGAAAACGAATAGCGCAAAGACGTATTGGAGGCGAGCCTGATACTGTCCCTGGTAGAACAACTCGATCAGAAAAAAGACCAAACTGCCGACCAACGCCATGATCAGCGCTGGGCTGATGGCGATGATCATATAGTCGGCAAGTGTTGGTCGGGGTTTCATGGGGGCTGGGAGTCAATAGCTGGGGATCGGGCGGCTTAAGGGGTCGGGAGTCTTTTTCGGCAGAAACCGTTCTCCATTTGGGAGTCGTTTTTCCGAAAAAGACTTCCGACCCCCTCCCGATTATCTAAGGACAAACTTTCGGCAAACGGCAACGACGGACGCTTCGTCCCTTAGCTGCTGGACCTCGATCCCTACGGCGATCAGCGGCCCGGCAGCTTGGGCAAAGTCATATTCATCGTACAGGTTTAAGATCGCGGTGACTGCATAGCCCTGGCGGCGGAGGCTGCCGAGCGTGATGGCCGTTTCGGTTGTCACTTGAGGCAGAATCGCAATGATCGTTGCGTCACGCGGCAATCGGTCCCTCGTTTCGCCGACCAGTTGCGAGAGCGTGAGTCCGTCCGTCAACTCGACGCGGGCCAGCGTCTCGAGGATCTGCAGCAATTGATCCGCTCCGCGCCGCGTATCCACAACGACCGGCTGCAGGCGATCGCTGGCGTCCAGCATGCTGGCTGAGCTACGCGCGGCATCGCGAGTCCGAATGTCCGAGTCCCAACCTTCCTGCCGGATTCGATCGGCCGCGTCCCGCCCGTTGGTGACCAGCCCAACCTGCTGGCCCATTTCGTAAAGTGCGTTGGCAATCGACGCCGCGGCGGTCACCGCCAACTCGCTCCGCATCGGTTCATGCTGGCGGCTGTGCGAGGCATTATGATACTCCAACAGGATCGTCGCACCGGCGACCGTCGAAGGCTCGTAGACCTTGCTGTGCAATTGGCCGGTCCGAGCCGTCGCGCGCCAGTTCACGCGGCTGAGCGGATCGCCCGCCTCGTAACGACGGACGCCGGCGATGCGCGTTGGGTCTTCGAACAACCGGTACGTCATTTTCACCTCGCCAATCGGTCGTTTGGAACTGACGTCGTAGCCCGCCAGCGGAATCACCACCGGCAAGACGAGCAAGAAGTGCGGCTTGGTCGCAACTCGATAGCGGCGATGCAATCCGAACAGATCGCCTGTCTCGAGTACCAGCGGCCCGAGTTGGTAGTAACCGCGGCGATTACACGTCAGTTGATACAACAACGATTGCTTGGCACCGGCGCGCAACATCGACAACTGCAAGCGTCGCCCTTCGACCGCAAGATTCGGCGGCTCGTGAATCAACGCGCGACGTGGGAGCAGGTCTTCGACCAGACACCACGGAATCGGCAGCTTGCCGGTGTTCTGGATGTTAACGACAACGGCAACACTGTCGCCGACATCGGCCGTCAGGCGATTGCATTCGCGATCGGCGGTCAAGCTCTCGGCCCACTGGCTGGTCAGATAGCGGCTGACGAACAAGATGCCCAACAGCGCGTACATGGCGTACGCCAGCAATCCCAGATCAAAGATCAAGGAGAGCACGAGGATCAACACTGCTCCGACCAGCCAATTCATGGGGCTCGGCTTTTCTAATGCACGTGGTAGTTGTGGCAGGTGAGACAGCGATCGCGCCCGGATTCGTCGCTGTGGCACTCGGCACAGCCGATGTTCGACATGGAAATAAAGTTACTTTCGAAGCTCAGCGGGTTCATGGCGGGACGCCAGCGGCTGTCGATAAACTCCGTTCGAAAGAGCGACGTGGCTGGCGCCGGCGCCGCGTTGAATAAATGACATTTTGAGCATGCATCGTCGCTGAGCAGCGTCACGTGCGGCGCATGGCTGAACCGCGTAAATTTGTGTTGATCCAGCGGCGGTTGGTAGGGCTCCCAGTTGGCGCTCGCTGGCGTGTTCTGGTCGTGATCGACGCTGTGGCATTTCGTGCATCGTCCCGCGGCGAACGGCGACGCAACTTGATCGAACAGGTCGTGGAGCGTTAACTGTGTTGGCGTCGATCTGGATTCGTTCACCACACCCCGCGCACTGATATCGACCAGGGTCTTGAGCAGCGGATCGGCGTGTCCATTAGGCCGGTATCGCAACGACAGACTCGAGCCGTGCAAATACCAACCGCTGGCGAGCATCTCTGACTCACGGCGTTCTTTCTGAATGACGCGACCAGGACCCGGGGTCGCGACCGCATCCGCCTGAGGTAATTCGGCGCCTGTGCGACGAGCCTCGACTTCCGCCAGCAGCAACGGCAGCCACACTTCTTGCATCTCAATCGCAATGACAACCGGGTACGAATTCGCGAGGGTCGCGATCCGCGGCTCGGAAACCTGTCCGCGCAGAACTGACGTCAGGCGCCGATGGATCTCGGGATGTCCTTTCTTGACGATGTCGTACAGGGATTCCTTGAGCAACCAGACTAGCGATTCGACGGATTGTAACTGAATCGAGTCGGCGTCTCGCAAGTCACCCAGATCGATGCCGGACAAAGACGTCTGGATGGCCTCGTACTCTTCATAAGATTGCAGTAGCAGTCGCTGGAGTGGGGAAATCGTACTCGCCGCTTCGACGTGGAGCGGATAGTCGCGAGGCCATTGGCCGATCTCGCGGCCATTCTTCCGCAGGGCATCGACGTCCAGCGCGGGTAGCGAGATAGCGGCTATGCCAAGCGTGGTATCGTCCTGGATCTGATGTGAATGGCATTCCGCGCATGTGGAATCGAATTCCTTCACTAGCATGTACCTCCCGGCGGAATCAGGCTGATGGCAGTCGCTACACTTTCGCGCTCGCGTTGTTTCCGCGGCCGCGAAGTGCTCGCCGTAGTGAGACAAGTGATCGAAGTACAACCGCGTCCGACGCTTGTAAGGGTAGGCCGCAAATGCCGGATGCCCGTCGCTGAATCCGCGAAACGATTCGGCATGACATACCTGGCATTGCTCGTTCGTCAGGGCTTTCAAATCCGCCATCTTGCCGCGGTGTTCTCGATGGCAAGTGGCACATGCCAATCCCGCTTGAGAATCTGCGGACTGCGAGAAGATCGCTTTGGCCGTGGTTACTTCGCCGTTGTAACGATGTGGCGACTCAGTTGGCTGTTTGCCGCGAAGTGTTGTCAATTCCGCGAGAATCGCCGATGTTTGGCCATGCGGTTGCTTTGCGTTCGGTCCCAGCTCGGTGTGACATTGGAGGCATTGGTCGCTCTGCGGTTGGGCTTCGTTGTCATCGATGGAATCGTGAAGCCAACCGCTCGCGAAACTGACGGTACCCGGATGGCACTCCTCGCAACGGTCGACGACTTGGCTGTGCTGGGAAGTCAACTCGCCGGGTGACACGAGACGTTGCCGATTTGGTGATCCAAGGATGATCAAGGCAAGTGCAATCGAGGCCGCGAAGACCGTAAACGACAGCACTCCGCGACGCGAGAGCACGCTACGCGTCGGCTGGCATCTTTGAATTTGTTTACAACACGTACCGTCCGGCAACGGTCCTTCGTCACACGTTCCGCCGCGCGCCTGAGTTCTTGCGCAGACCCACGATTCGCGATCCTTGTAGGGCGAGCATTCGTAGGCTGAACGGCAGAGTCCTCGCGGTGTCGGCCCTAACGGACACGCATGTCCCTCCGCGGCCCAACCGCATTGCCACGGTTGATTCGGACGAGCATAATCGTTCTCGTCAAAGCTGGATGCATGGGAGGGACCGTCGCTCACGAAATGCCTCCCGCGAATGCGGACACTAGCAACAGATGTAGCACCGCAAAGACCAACAGCGCGTACGTCAACGGCACATGCACGAACAGCCAGTACTTGAGCGTTGCTTGTAGCGAGAACTGATAGTCGAGATCATCTTTCGCCTCGACGCTGGTGACCAATCGCATCATCACTTCCCGTTCGGAATCGTTCAGATACCGGCCGTACGCCTGCATCTCCTTCAGCAGCCCAAAACGGGAGCGATTCGATTGGACAAGATGCTGCCAATAGTTGCGCGTTTGTGAGAAGAAGGGCCGGAGGCGATCGGTGTAGAACTGCGAGACGGCAGTCGATTCCGATGCTTCCAGGCCGTCAAAGACAAACGCTTCGACTTCCGCCTGGATGCGTTTTCGGTAAATCGGGATGCGTTCGAATAACACTTCCTCGCCGCGCGTCGTCAAGCGTTTGGGTAACGAACGCGACAAGAACAATCCAATCACGCCGCTGACGAAAACGAACAGATAGAGCGTCGTCAGCAACGACTCGACGAGACCGTTCGGAACTCGCCAGCCGACGTGGACACCGAATACGACGGCCGTCAACAGGCCGAAGTAGATGTGCAGCTGCAACCATGTTGCCGACGCACCGAGGTGGAGAAACGGCAGCTTCTTTCGCAGGTTGTAGGCGGCGAGAAAACAGATCATCGCAAACAGCCCCCAACCGCTCGTACGCGCCGTGTCTCGCAGTGAAGTTGTCATCAGGCCACTGCACCAGACCAGCATGAGCGCAGCAACGACCACCATGCCCAAATTGCGAACTCGTCGAGCGGCAAGCGTTTTCATTCCGGCTGGCTTCGGCTGTTGTTGAAGTTATCTAGTGTACCAGTCGGTTAACTGCTGGACGTCTCGCATATCCATACGGATCAGCGCGTCGTGCGGGCAAGCTCGCTGGCAGGCGGGACCGCCCAACTGATCCGAGCAAAGGTCGCATTTCGTCGCCTTGACGATCGGAGCATGCTTGACGTCATCCCGAATGAAATCGCCATCGCGATGGCGGACTTCGACCATGCGGATCGCGTTATAGGGACAATTGTTTGCGCAGGCGCTACAACCGACGCAAGTTTGATCGTTAATGACGACTTGGCCACCTTCCATTTGTCGGTGGATGGCACCCGTCGGACATTCAATAACACAGACGGGGTCTTCGCACTGCATACAGGCGTGCGCGACCATGATGTTGTTTTGGATCGGACCTCGGCGCTGGAAGCGAGGATTGTTGTCGTGGATGCTGGCGCAAGCGCGGACACAGTCGTCGCAACGCGTACAGCGATCCATGTCGATCAGCATCGTGGCGGTGCCGTTGATGTAGCGATTTTCGACTAGAAACTCGACAAAGTCCGAACTGATTCGTGTCGTGTCGATGTTGGGGCGGTTGGCCAGCGGGTCGGCTGTCGCGCGACCGCGACGCGTCAAGTCGCGACGGTCTGATTTTTCGAGCAGGAGCTTTTCTATTAGTGGAGTCGGTATCGTGACGACATTTGCAATTCCGATGGCTCGCAGCGAGTTGGCCAGCGGCTTGGGTGTCTTGCCCAGCCACCCGTCGATGATTTCATCCAAACCGAATATCTGGCCCGGCGTCAGATAGCCGATCGTTCGATGGCCATGCTCGTACCGACGGCTGAGCCGAGCCAGCCCGCTCCGAACAATGATCACACCATTCGCGTGATTGCCTTCCTCGGCAATCAACGGCTCGTGTTGCAGGCTGGAATCGATGCCTTGTTGCGCCAGCTGCTTGAAACTGCCTGCCCAATCGTACTGGCCGTGCGTTTCGAATTTCGCTTCGGCAACCAACTTGTTGATATCGTCAGTGCCCAGGTGATGGAAGATCGGCGTGTTCATCAGGAACCACTTTAGCGCACGTTCCCGAAAGACTGCGTCGATGTGTTTTTGTAAGGCATCATCGCGCCGCATCAGGTCTCGCAAACCCTGCCAGCGGATCTCCAGCAGTTCAGTGGAGCGTTCGGCGAAGACCGTCGCTTGCCTCGGTGTTCGCCCGAGTGCCGCGCTTTCGCCGAAGAACTGTCCGGCTTCGATCGTGGCGGTTTGACACTTGCTAAGAACTGCCGAAACGTCTTGGAGGTAGACTCGAGTTTGTTCGCCGGTGCCGCGAGTTCCAATTCTCGGATCCCCGCGGTAGGCGGCGACATCCCGAACTTCGGGCTCGGACGAATTCTTCCATAACTGTGCGATGATCTGCAACAAACTCTTGCGGCGTACCGGTTGGTGTCCCAGGATCTCGCTCGGCAAGTTGGCGGCCGAACCGAGTTCAACACGGACGTTGCCAGTCACGACCAGAAAGGCCGAGTTGCCCCAATCGCCTTGCCGAACGACGATATCGCCCGGCTGGCAGCGCAAGAGCCGCGTATCGTTTTTCAGGATCCCGCGCAGCGTGACTTTGCCGCGAAATCGCGTCGGATCGAGCGACGCGAACGGCTCGATCGTCAACAATCGATCCACATCGGCATCCGTCATCTCGCTAGAAAACGGTATCGCCCATCGCTCGGGACGTTGAATCGATTCAAAGGTTGGCATTTTGGTCTGGCCTAGGTCTTCGTTTAACCGCAAGCCGGAGGCGTGCGCTTCGAGCAGGAGTAACGCACGCCTCCGGCTTGCGGTTAAACAGGGCTCTCGTTGGTTCTAAGGCTGAAAGACTCCTTCAAATGGACCGTCGGAAATCACGTCCAAAGCGTCGATTTCTTCAAGCTCATTACCGTTGCGCGCGGCGAATCGCGTCGCCGCTCGACGCACAATCGCGGCGGCATCTAGATAAAGCCGCTTGTCATCAGGATCGAAGCCATCGTCAAGTCTCTTAAGTACAGGCTCGACCGCCTCGGTCGCTTCGGTGACTTCCGGGATCTCCGTCTCTTTCAGTTCTTCGAGCAAATCCTCCGCCAACAAACCCCAGGCGTCTTCGATGCGTTCGACCATTAGATCGGAAAAGTCGTTCTCGTCCGTAGCAGTTGCCAAGTTCCTCAAGCTCATTTCGAGATCAACCAACTGTCCCAGCACAAACAGAACGCGTTTTCGGCCCGCCGCGGTTCGGCCTGCTTCGTGATGCAACGAATCGGTCCACAACGTCGCAGCTTCCGCATTCGTTTGCCGATCGAGAAAAAAGTTGTGGCGAACTTCGCCGAGCACTTTGGCCACGACTTCGAAGCCATCCCCGTGGTCGTGGCCAGCCTCGGCCAGCGCTTCGTTGCCGACGACGTGACATTCGAAACAGCGTCTGACTAGCTGGTATGCATCCGCGGAACGGAACTGCCCGGCTTTATTACAGGTGGCGGTTCGTCGAGCGTAGTGCTCTGCAGACTCCTCTTCGCGCCGCGTGCCGCGGGGACCGTAGGAGGCGTGAGCGTTCAGCCAGCCATCGTCTCCACCGGAAGCGTTATGACACGCCTCGCACGACACGCCAGTCAAGATATGCAATCGCCCCGACTCATCGCGCTGCTGCGTGGCATGGCACGTGGTGCAAAGCGAGTTGCGCGCGATGTCGGCCGGACGAATGCCGAGCTTCTCCGCATACTCCAAGGACGTGGGTGCCGTTCGCAGCAGATCAAACGCTCGTGTGGCGTGCTTCGAGGCTTGCCAAGCGTTAATCTCCTGCAGGTGGCAATCGACACATTTGGCATGTCCTTCGATGCGCCTCGGGTCGATGGCCGATGCGGAAACGGTCTCGGCGGTCTCGGCGACTTCCTGAGCGGTCGCCCGTTGCCGTGAGCGACCAGCGATCAGCCCGCAGAGGACGATCGAGAACACCGAAGCAACACAAACCGAATTCCGAATTGATGGTGACAAGATGTCAATCCTTTCTAATCTTGTTACGGCTGAAAGACGTCGCCTTTCGCTTTGCCTGGAAGCTTTATCGAATCCGGCAACTTGCTCCCATCTTGATGAGCTGTCACAAAAGTCTTAGCGGCAGCGGCTACTGCGTCCGCGGCTTTTGAGTAAGTTGCCCGATCGGTTGGCGTCACATCTTTCAAGGACTTCTTGTCAATGTTGGCGATGGCTGCGAGTACGGGTTTTAACTCAGCGATCCCATGTTTCGCCAACTCTTCCTGCAAGTCGAGGATTCGATCGTTCGCTTCGTCACCCAGCGAACCTCGCTTGGTTTCGGCAACCTTCGCTCGGCTGTGGAGGCTGACTTCGAGATCGGCGAGTTGGCCGGCGATAAACATTAACCGCTTGCGCCCTTCCAGGCTACCGCTAGGATGGCGATCTGACCAGTTCGTCGGCACTTCGGCATTGGCTTTGGCGTTGAGAAGGAAGTTATGTCGCACCTCGCCTTGAGCCCATTCGACGAATTCGAATCGAGTACTCATGGGGTGCCCCGCCTCGACTAGTTTCTCGTCCGGCACGAGGTGGCATTGCAGGCAATTGCTTGCAATTTCAAATGCATCCGCCGAACGGTTCATACCCGCCTTCTTGACGGCCGCATCGCGAACCGCTCGATGCTCGGGAGTTTCCTTGGCCCGGTCTACCAGGAACTCGTCGATCTTGCTGTCTTTGGTCGGGCGGCGCCCGGAACCAAAATCAAAATGCGTGAACAACCAACCGTCTTGACCTCCGGCCCCGCCGTGGCAAGACTCGCACGAGTTCCCCTCGGCGATGATCATCTTGCCGTTTTTCTTCTGTTGCGTGCCGTGGCATTGCGTGCAAATCGATTCCCCTTTGATGTCTGTCACGCCAAGCGCCTTTGCAAAGCCAGCTGCCTTCGGGTGATCGAGCAGACTCCATGCTTTCTTATTGTGGGAGGACTGTTCCCAAGCCGCCGCTTCGGACGCATGACAGACCTGACACGCCTGTCGTCCGAAGATCTTTTCCGGCGCGACGGCCTGTTGTGCGTTGCCGAGTCGGGGCGATCCGAGTAAGGCCATCGAGACCAGCGGTAGGACAACTCTCCAGTTTCTCAACAAGTACTTGAATGACGAGCTGATTGCCTGATTCATCTGGCGGACTCCCGGTTGCTGATCAGATTCGACAACGGCTGAAATGTGAAGCGTCTCGCGAACTCAGTTAATTCTAGTTGACTCGATTCACGCATCAAGAACGACACTCCCGTCAGGTGCCGCGATGCAGGTGAGGCAAGTTCCTTCCTCCAATTCGGCGCCATGTTCCGTCACGTAAGAAACCTTGCCGGACTTGACCGCGACAACACACGTTCCACAGTTCCCCGCGCGGCAACCGGAATCGATTTTCACTCCATTCGCCTCGGCAAAAGCAAGCAAGTTCCCGACGTTCGGACTCCAATCGCACGTCTTCCCTGACTTCGCGAACGTGATGCTTGTACTGCTCGAATCGCCAGCCTTCAACGAAAGCGATCCGGACGCTTGTGGTTTCGTGAACGCTTTGCTAACGGTGGCGGGGCCGAATGCTTCGGTGTTGATGTCTTGTTTGGCGACGCCCCATTTGAGGAGTTGTTTGTTGAGCGTCTCCATCATGGCGGGCGGACCACAAATGTAAAACTGATAGTTTGTTGATTGCAGGTAGCTCCTGATCAGATCGACGTCCACGCGGCCGGTGTGATGATAGTCGCGTCCTTCGTTCCGTTCGTCCTCGGGGCTCGGTCTGCTGTAGGCAACGACCAGCCGAATGTTCGGGCGCTGTTCAATCACTTGTTCCAGGTCCGCTTTGAACGCATGTTCGGTTCGGTTCTTCAGGCCATAGAAAAACACGGCTTCGCGGCTCGATCGCGTCGCGACGATGCTGTTGACCATGCTTAGCAACGGTGTTACTCCGACCCCACCTGCGATCAGGACTGCGGGCCGTTCCAGTTCCGGGTCCAGAAAGAAATGGCCGCGCGGAGCTTGGACATCGAGGATGTCTCCCTCGGAGAGTTGCTCGTGAAAGTAATTCGAGACCAGACCGGGCGGAGCGGACGGCGCATCCGGCGGCGAACCGACTCGCTTAATCGAAACGCGATATTGTTTGGCGTGCGGACTGTCTGACAGCGAGTAGCAACGGATCACCGGCTTCTCGCGGCCGGGGATATTGAGTCGAAACGTCAGATACTGTCCCGGCTTGAAAGTCGGCAGCAGCTTGCGATCATGTGCGACCAGGTAAAACGAACAGATTCCTTCCGCTTCCGTCACCTTCCGGTCGACGACGAATTTTCGATAGCCGTTCCAGGCGAGCGAGTTTTCGCCGCGCCGTTTTTTTGCCTCGGCGATCCGCGTCCGCATGACTTGAAGGGTCAGTTGATCTTGCTCGCGCCGAGAAACCGCTTGCTGCCAAGCCGCAACCGTCAGGACGCCGAGACGTGCGGCGACCAGTCCGGCAGTGACCAGCCCGATCGGTAGAATCAACGCATCAACCAAAAAACAACTCCCACAATGTCACCGGACGGGTTATCAATCTGCACAAGGGACAATTCTACCGGAACAGAAGGCACGCCGCCACATTGGCGGCCTTGGGCCACAAGAAACACAAAGAGTCACAAAGGGAAAGGGACGTCGAGATTGCCCATTTGACTCTCGAACTCTCTTTGTGAAGTCATAGGCGTTGGTACAATACGCGGAGGATCGCGGGATAGAAATCTATCTGTTTCACTGGCACGTCTTCACCTTTGGCGCGACCGGGAAACACGGCATGACGGAGGATCAGACCAACCCCATCACTGTCGACTATACGCGAAAATGTGTGCGCCAGGCGTTGCTGACCTACCCGCAGATTGCGGGGATTGGCGTCGCAGCGGGGGGGAAACGCGGATCGTTCAGTCACGGGCGAGCACTCGACCGAGAACTTTATCTTCAACACCTTCGGGCGAGGCATTATGGATGTGCAGGAGCAGCAGCCCGACCGCAAGGTCCGGTTTATTTCCCGAAGACACGTGACAGAGCATCCTGATGTTACGGATGCCTTTAGAGATTATACGGGCGGTCTCACATGAATCCCGGAGAATACGCGGTCATCAATCGCGACTGGCGCTACATTCGTTACGGCGATGACGGTGAAGAACTCTACGACCTCAGGAAAGATCCCAATGAATGGAACAGCCTCGCGTCGG
>Ga0326597_10005604_pt1 | contig 17379 bp, 12 predicted proteins | sample RVTome_12_FD_203789 | JGI IMG/M metagenome (GOLD analysis project Ga0326597, IMG submission 203789) | Soil microbial communities from uranium-contaminated site in the Upper Colorado River Basin, Wyoming, United States - RVT100D185 | ecosystem: Environmental > Terrestrial > Soil > Contaminated >... | reverse complement strand
GAAAAAAGGTTTCGATTCATGGCGCCAGCGCGTTTAACTTGAAGGATGTAGACGTGGATATTCCTCTCGGGAAACTCGTTTGCGTGACAGGCGTGTCCGGTTCCGGAAAGTCCACGCTCATTTTAGATATCTTGGGGAAGTATCTTTCCAAACATTTTTATCGCGCCAAAACCTACCCGGGAGATCATAAGGCAATCAAAGGCCTTGAGAATATCGACAAGGTTGTTGCGGTTGATCAGTCTCCGATCGGACGTACGCCACGCTCAAACCCTGCAACGTACACGGGAGTGTTTACAGCCATCCGTGACTTGTTCACGGAGGTGCCGGAAGCGAAGATGCGAGCGTTCGATGCGGGGAAGTTTAGTTTTAACGTGAAGGGAGGCGGCAGGTGCGAAACGTGTTCCGGTGAAGGGTTGAGACGAATTGAAATGCAGTTTTTGCCGGACGTGTATGTTGAATGTCCGGAATGCCACGGGACGCGGTACAACCAAGAGGTGCTTGAAATTCATTACAAAGGAAAGAACGTTTCAGATGTTTTGCAGATGACGGTCGAAGAAGCACGGCGCTTCTTTGCTGACCAACAAGCCATCTTCGACAAATTGAACGTGCTGCACGAAGTCGGCCTCGGTTATATTCGACTCGGCCAGAGCGCGACGACGCTCTCGGGCGGAGAAGCACAGCGCGTAAAACTTGCGACCGAACTTTCTAGGCGCGCAACCGGCCGGACACTCTATATTTTGGACGAACCAACCACCGGTCTCCACTTCGAGGACATCAAGCGCCTGCTCGGCGTTTTGCATCAATTGGTCGATAAAGGAAATACGGTCGTCATTATCGAGCACAATATGGATGTGATCAAAGGGGCAGATTGGGTGATCGATATGGGTCCGGAAGGCGGAATTAAAGGAGGGAAAGTCGTGGCAGAAGGAACCCCAAAGGACATTGCAAAGAATAAGGCTTCCATGACAGGAACCTTTTTAAAAGAGGCTTTAAAATAGACAAAATACCACAATCAAGTTGTGGTATTTTTGTCTCCAGACCTTGACAAAACCTCTATTTTCTGGTATCTTTACGCGTCGAACTAACGACGAGAATATTTCATTATGATCAAAAAAATGAGTCTTTTTGCCCTTGCGCTCATCTTCGCAAGTCAGCCGGCCATGCCGGTGGCGGCACAGGCACAAGCAGATGCAGGCGGGTGGCAAGCTCCGCAAATTGAAGCCGCGTGGAATTATGACGGATATCGCGTCGAGCGTCATGCGCTGGCGTCCGATATTGTAGGTCCCGTTTCCGTCGGAGATCTTGTTCTTGTCGCAGATCCGGCAGATTCCTGCACGGGTGTGGACTGCGATATTTACCACGTCACCATGCTGAAGGATGGAATGTCCAAGCACATCCCAAACCTTCCGGGCACCCTGCTCGATGAGACGCGATATCGTCTGAACGACGATCGTCTCGTCTACATCACAAACCTGAAAAATAGCGACACACATTTTACTGTCGTTGAATTGGACGCGGAATTTAATGAGTCCGAAGCGCTCGTTGAGGACGTGTTTCTTACCAGCGTGACAGATGTGGATGTGATGGTTGAGGGAATTGAGGTGTATCTCAATCCGGAATTTAACAACAACACGACAGGTGGTTACCAGCAAAAAGCGGTATACATCTACGATCACAAGTCGGGACTTGCCGACATTATCGGAAAGCACTACGACCTGCGCCGGGAAAATCTTCTCGACGTGCAGGATCGCATCGCGCTTGCGTCTTGGGAGTTTAAGTCCGGAAATGAACAGTTGTGGCTTATGAATGCCGAAGACGAGGATAACCGTTTTTATGAAGCGGTTCCTTACACCTGGACCGAACCGGAAGGGGATATTGTTGGAGCGCATTTTACGAAGGACGGATCAATTGAGTACTTCCAATACTTCAAACGATTCACGTTTGATCCGAAAACGGACGAACGACCCGTTGAACATCCCGAGACCCTTTCATGGTACCGCGATGTCCGTGATGCCCTTCAGATCACCCGCGATCGAATGGCTTGGGTAGACGCCGAGGACACGCTCTTCGTTTCGGACGGAGATAGTGTTCTCAATTTCGGACTTGTTCCGGGTGGCGTGTTCACTCTTCAGTCGGACCGTATTTTCTACGCCACGGCTGAAGGAGGTGTCGTCTATGACTTCGCCCGTGCAGAGGAAACCCAGCTTGGCTTTGGTGTGACCGATGCGGTACAAAATATCGTGGTCGGAACAGATCAAGCCGGGACTGTCTGGTATCAAAATCTTGATACCGGAAAGATCATGAATCTTGGATTCGGGAGTAGTCCGGTTGTGTCGGACGCCTATCACGTCTACTGGCGTGGCGACGACAACAAGGTGTATGAGACGACGATTTCGCCATCTGCCCGAACCAACATCGAAACTGTCTCTGCCCTGAAAACTTCGGACTCGCCACGTGTGTATCTCGTTTCGGGAACACAGAAGTGGTACATTCCGAATGAAGATGTCTACTTCAGCTACTTTGATAGCTGGACAGATGTCAAAAATGTAGAACAGGCTCAGGTGGATTCCCTTGAAAATAAGGGAACCATCAAGTTTGCCCCCGGAACGCTTGTGAAGCTCGCAAACGATCCGAGGGTCTACACGGTTGGAGAGGATGGAAAGCTTCATTGGATCACCAGCCAGACCGTTGCCTACGCGATTTACGGATCCATTTGGAACCGGGATATCGTGGAAGTGCCAATGTCGGAAATGGTAAACTACGGATATGGAATCAATATCTATACCGAAGCTGACATCTATTCGATCTAAATAATTGTATGCAAAAACACTCCGACGAATGTCGGAGTGTTTTGTTTTACTCTGCGTGAGTTTCTTTGAGCTTTCGCTTGAATCGTCGCTTCAGGTTCTTGAGGTAGCCGAGTTTTGCTTTTCGTACGCGTGCGGTTTTTACGAGTTCGACTTTGTCGATGGCAGGGGAATTGATCGGGTAGATTTTCTCAACGCCGAATCCCTTGCTTACTTTTCGAACCGTCATGGTGCGGGACGTGCCAGAACCGCGCAGTCCGATGACCATTCCTTCGAAAACCTGGATACGTTCTCGCTCTTCTCCTTTTGGTGAAACGTCCTTGATTTTTTCGTGGACACGTACAGTCATTCCTGACTTGATTTCATCGAGGTTTGCAAGTTTTGTTTTGTACGCAGGAGTTTCTGGAGTCGTTTTCGGTTCCGCGGCTTCGACAGGCTCAGCCGATATTTCGTTATTCTCCGAGCTTGCCGAGGGGGCAGATTCTTCCTCCACCTCAACAGCCTTTTCTTCTGTGGCCTCGGGAGCGTCTTTTTCCGTGGAGTCTGCCGTTCCGGTTGCGGCTGCGTCGGACGTTTTTTCTTCTTCAGACATAATCATCTTTTACTTCGTATTCTAGCGGAACGCATGGAAGGAATCAGGAATCTGGAATCTAGGGAATCCCTGATTCTTGATTCCGCCATCAGCGTTCATGGATATACTGCTAATAACGCGGGAATGGTAACGAAAAGCCTGGATTTCGTCAACCCCTATGCATGATTTTTATGACTTCTTCGACCGTTTCATCGATTTTTCCTGCCTTATTTACGACCCGTTGCTTGCAGGATCGACAAAAAGCCATTTCCGCTTCTAACGCTTGCTTACGCTCCTCCAAGTTCACCGTTGCTCCCTGGTCACGTTTTTGGAGACGTTCAAGCAAGGCTCCCGGGGACTCGGCTTCGATGCAGATGACGGTAGATTCCGGGTGATCCTCCTTCAGTGTTTTCGCTCCCTGCACGTCGATCACGAACAGGACGTCAAACCCTCCTTCTAGAAGATCTTGGACGTCTTTTTTTTTGGAACCGTAGTAGTGATTATATACGCGCGCCCACTCGAACATCTCACCTTCTTCAATCATCTGCTCAAAAGCTTTTTTGGAAAAGAATTGGTAATCCACGCCAGCGACTTCACCCTCGCGCATGGGACGCGTTGTGCAGGTAACAACTTTACGAAGATGTCCGAGGCGTGCGAGCAGTTTCCCCGCGACGGTGGTTTTCCCGGCGCCGCTCGGCCCTGTGATGACGAAGATACTTCCTGGCATATCATGATTTGGGCAAAGTGTTTAGAATTTTTTGGAGATCGCTCGGAAGTTCGGAGATGAATGATTTTTCTTTTCCGTCCATGAGCTTGATCGTCAATTTGTGTGCATGAAGGAAGATGCGATCAAGTTCAATCGGGCGGATGTTTTTCATGTTCTTTTTGGCATAGAGCTTATCGCCAACAAGGGGATGGTCGATGGCTTTGAAGTGCGCGCGGATTTGGTGTGTGCGTCCCGTGAGAATTTGGACGCGTGCGTACGTCGTATTTTTAAACCTTTCCAGAACATCATACATCGTGATCGCTTCTTTTCCCTCCTGCGATTCCGGCCTCGCGACCATGCGGCCTCGCGCCTTTGACCTGGCGATGCGCAGACGGATTTCGTCGTGGTCTTTTGGCAGATCCCCGTAAGCGAGCGCGAGGTACTCTTTTTTTGCCGTTCGATCTTTAAATTGCGATTTAAGGTTCTCGAAGGCGTCCTGAGTTTTTGCGATCGTCATAACACCGGAAACATCCTTATCGAGTCGATGCACGATTCCGGGTCGGACAGGATCGTCGCCAACATGAATGATTTCCGGGAAGCGTTCGAGAAGGGCATCGACAACGGTCGGTTCGGAATCTTTCATGGTCGCCTGGTGAACAAGAAGGCCTGCGGGTTTATCGATGATAAGTATGTCCCTATCTTGGTAAAGGATATCTAACATTGGCGCGGGTCCGGATTTTGGTTCAGGAGTTTCCATGAGCAGGGTCGGGTAGGTCAATTCGTCCCCGAGGCTTAAAAGCGTATTCGCCTTTGCTGGGTTGCCGTTCAAGGTGATTTCTCCCGCTTTGATGAGTCGTTGAATGTTCGCTCTGGAAACGTCTGGGATCTGCCCGCAAAGAACGACATCCATGCGAGTTCCGACATCTTGATCTGTGGCAATGTACGTCGGCATATTAAGCGCTAAAGAGCGTTGCCCCTCGATAAAAAAGTCCGAAGATAAGAACCAAGATGATCGCAGCCACAACAAGGGCAATTGCCCCAATTAAAATTTCTTTATTTTCATGCTTAATTCCCCAACGGACAAAATATCCGCCGGCAATAAAGATGATGATTCCAAGAATGATAAATGGCATATTTTTTCTGGTGGGTCTGCCTGGATTCGAACCAGGAACCACCAAGGTATAAGCTTGGCGCTCTAACCGTTGAGCTACAGACCCCTTTAGCTTCCAAAATTAGTAAATGTTCCATTTGTCCATTTCGTCCGTAAACTACCGTTTTTTCCGCCCTTTGTCAACGATTTTTCTGTGTTTCCCTTGATTCATTCCGCCCGACTGATATACTTGGAACGCATATGTCATCCGACCTGCAAACCTTCACCATCCTCCTTGGACTCCTGTGGTTCTTGATCTACTGGATTCTCGGGGGAGTTTTGTTTGCACTGGTTGCGCTTTTGCGTCTTGGTCGGGTACGAAAAGTTCGCTTTAGTTGTTTGTTTAGTGCGTTTGCCTTTGTGGTGGGTTGTGTCTCGGCTTTTTACGGCGTTCGATTCGGGGAAGGTGGGATTCAATCATGTCTGTTGAACGCGGGAAATAAGGCAGAAGTGATTACAGCGATTTTCGGATGCGGATTTGCCGGCATCTTCGGTGTGTTTCTTATTGGTGCGGCCGCAATTGTGCTCGGAGGTTTTATTTTGATGGCGATTTCTAAGTCGAAGGCGAAACCGTGGATCGTGTTTGAAAAACCAGAGGAGGAGGAAGCTGAAGCACAAAAAGAAGGAGAAGGATTTTTTGAGTAAGATAGGGAGAGAACGGTTGACGCACAGGCAAAGTTTGTGTACGATCGTCCCACTCGGGCGGTTAGCTCAGTTGGTTGTTGTCCGCCCGAACGAACGATGCTTCCCCTGTTGGGCGTATAGCTCAGATGGTTAGAGCGTCACATTGACATTGTGAAGGTCCGTGGTTCGAGTCCACGTACGCCCACCAAGGTAAATGTCGTTCGGTCGGGCGCGGAGCGGTCCGACGGCCGTCGGACAGGTCACAAGTTCGAATCTTGTATCGCCCACCAAAAACTCCGGACATGTTCCGGATTTTTTGATTATTCAACCGATGCCTTTAGCTTTCGCATTGCATCTTCTCGTCGTAGGATTGTTCCATCGAGCTGGCCGTCGCGGATGAGGTTCAAGAGTTCTCGCACGCGTGGTCCTTGCTCCACTCCCAAAGCGAGGATGTCATCTCCAGAAATGAGGCGAGGAATATGTTTGTGATGTGACACCTTCCAGATTGAGAGAATATGTTCCCTTCGTTTTTTCGCTGCATCCACAATGTCCGTCATTTCGAGAGACTTTAGAAGAGGAAGGAACATTTCGGATCGGCCGTTCATGAAAAAGCATTCGAACTTTGATCCTGGTGCGTGCGTTATTTCCAACAAGGCCTCGGGATTTTGCAACTGTTCAAGCATCCAAGCGACATCCTGTGGAATGACGTGAAGCGGACTTTCTTTTTTTTGTGCGTTTAATCCGAGATCTCGGACGGCCTGTGCAGCTTCATTCGGATTCATTGCGCGCAAAAGGAGAGTGAGGATAACCGTGAGTTGAGTGAATCCGCCGTGGCCGATGGGATCGAGATAGGCAAGATCGGTTTCGATCCTTTGGTCGATCACAGGAAGCAAGGTCTTTAGGGCTCCCGAATCTCGCAGAAGCACGATAGAGAGGTTCGCGTCCGCGAGCAGAGCCTTGCCGACTTCTTTTCCAAGGACTTCTCGAGGAACGACAAATTCTTCTTTTCCGTCTTCGCCTATTCTTGTGAGGTTTAGTTTTTCGGTTAGGTTCTTAAGAGCGCTCCACGTTTCGGGTTCAATTTTAGCGGCAAGCTCTGCAGCAAAACGGATAGCTCGCAAGACACGGGTTAAGTCTTCGGAAAAACGGTCGCTTGGATTTCCAACGGCACGGATTACGCGATGATGCACGTCATCCACTCCTTTGAACGGATCAACGAGCACGCTCGTGCGCAGATTGTATGCCAGGGAATTTATGGTGAAATCGCGGCGCGATAGGTCACTTTCGATCGGAAGGTTCGGGTCTGCCTGGACATCAAAATCGCGATACCCGCCGAGACTTTCGGGGAGAGCGTGTTCCACTCGGGGGAGGGCGATATCGATTTCTTTGCCGCGGTGTCCGGTTGGTTGGAATTTTATGACTCCGAAGTCTCGACCCACTTGCGCGACTTTTCCGCGTGCCCCAAACCAAGGTTCGAGCTGTGCGGCGGAAACGCCACGAATAACCAGGTCCAGGTCGTGAACAGGACGGGAAAGAATGGCATCACGGACGGCGCCGCCAACCAAAAAAATATCTGCCTCGGGAAAATCAGAAAGAAAGGACGGAACAAACGCAAGCGTAGGTTCGGTTCGCAACAATGTTTGTAACGGAAGCGTCGGTTGCATGTACGCACATTGTATCAAAAAATTCGTTCTCTGACTCTGCCTCGGATGCGTCCACACATGCGTGTTCTCATTGTGATGATTTTTTAGTACAATAGAAAAGACTTTTGAGATTTATTTACATCCTATGGCGACATCACAGGCGACGAAGGTCGGTAGTGCAAAGATTTCCCGCGCCTCAAGCAGCGCGGCGCGGTGGTCCTTGTACCTTTTATTCTTTCTTCTTCCAGTCTTTTTCCTTCCCTGGACATCGGACGTGCTCGAGCTGAATAAGCAGACACTTCTCATCCTACTCACTTCCGTGGCGCTTATCGGTTGGCTTGGAAATCTGCTTGTCTCGAAAAAATTTGAGGCACGTTCGGGCTTGCTCAACGTTCTTCCGCTTCTCTTTCTTCTCGCGGTTTTCTTTTCTTCATTTTTTTCCATAGGAAATTTCCAATCCTGGGTCGGACAAGCTTCACAGGAATACATGAGCTTCCTTTCAGTTGTTGCGTTTATTCTGCTTTTTTATGCGTTGGTAAACGTCGCGCACGAGACTCGTGTTCAAGGCAACCTCATTTTTGCACTCCTTCTTTCTACAGCAATTTCGTCGCTTGTCACCTTGCTTGGAATGTTTAACGTGTTCCACTTGCCGTTTTCATTTGCCCAGTCAGCAGGCTTCAACACGATTGGAACATTAAATAGCTTCGCACTATTTTTGAGCGCGGTGATGTTTATGGGAATGGCCATGTGGCTTGTTTCCGAGCCGGGCCGTGATAGTTTATTTCCCGAGGGTGCCCGCAGAGTATTCATGCGTTTCCTTGTTGTGCTTGTTTCACTCGTTGCGATGGTTGCCATGATTGCGATTGATTTTTGGGTAATTTGGGTTGTGAATTTGCTTGGCGTGGCAGCGCTTGCCATTTTCGCCTTTTTGCAATCGAAAGCCTTTGGAAGTCCGGGAAAGTTTGTTCTTCCGATTTCGGTTTTTGTTGTCAGTATCTTGCTCTTGTTCTTTCAGTCTCCTTTGCGTTTATCTCTGCCGGTTGTTGTGTCGCCGAGTTATTCCCTTAGCTGGGAAATTACGCGCGATGTCCTTTCTCAGGAGGGCAAACGGACGTTTTTCGGATCCGGTCCGGGGACGTTTTCGTACGATTATTCTCTGTTCAAGCCAGAGGGGGTAAACTCGACCGCCTTTTGGAACATCACCTTTGATCGCTCAAAATCCTATTTCCTTACACTGTTTGCAACCATGGGAATCGTTGGAGTCGTTGCGTGGTCCTTGCTGGTTCTCGGGTTGTTTGGTGCCTCGCTTCATTATTTGATCCGATCGCGCGGACAGGAAGAATGGAAGATGACGTACACGATGTTTGTCGGATGGATCGTCATCGCCTGCGCGCATATCCTTTACTCTTCAAACTTCTCTCTCCAATTTCTGTTTTGGGGATTCAGCGGTTTGCTCGCGAGCCAGCTTCTAACCAAAGTCCGCCACGCAGATTTCAAAGCATCTCCACGGCTTGGACTTTTGACCTCATTCGGTTTTGTTACGATCGGCATCGCGGTGATTTCAGGAATATTTATTGCCGGATCCAGATACTCTGCGGATGTTGCTTTTGCAAATGCCGTGAAGCTTGATCGTTCGGGCGCTCCGGTGGAAGAAGTGATTCAATCGCTCGTGCGGGCAGCATCCGGAACCGTGGGTTCAAAAAGTGATATTTATTTCCGGAACCTCAGCTCAGCCGTTCTCATGCGAGCCAGAGAAGTGATTCAAGAAGCCGGTGCGGAAAACTTGACGCAAGAGCAAGTGGTGCAGATTCAGGGACTTGTAAAAAACAGCATTGAATTTTCTCGTGTTGCCACTGCCCTTGAGCCCGCCAATGTTTCCAACTGGGTCGTGCAAGGAGCGATTTACCGCGATGTTCTTTCATTCGTGGAGAATGCCGAGGACTTTGCTGCCGTCACCTACGAGCAAGCCATTCAACTTGAACCGCTCAATCCATCACATCACACGAATCTCGGACGCGTCCATTTGCTCGTGGCCGATCGTGCGGCAATGCTTCTTGCCAGCGAGAATGCAGAGCTCGCCGCAAAAGCACAAGAGGCCCTAACCTCCCAGCTTTCCGAAGCAGAGGCAGCATTCAGCAGGGCAATCGAATTGAAACGCGATTATGCGCCGGCTCACTTCTATCTCGCCGCAACCTATGAACGTCAAGGTCGGTTGGAAGACGCTGCTTCGCGACTTGCAGCCATTCGTAATGTGAACCAAACCGATGTCGGCTTGGCTTTCCAACTTTCTCTTCTCCTCTTGCGCCTGGAAGAATACGATCTCGCACGCAAGGAACTTGAACGCATTGTTGCCCTTTCACCGGACTTCAGTAATGCCCTTTGGTATCTCGCTTCTGCGTATGAAATCGTGGGTGACCAACAAAAAGCGATCGAGGCGGTTGAGCATGTTGCCGAGCTTAACCCGGGAAATGAAGCGGTCATGATGCGATTGAACCGAATGCGCGCCGGAGAACTGACGACGCAAATTCCGCGTCCGATCGAAGAGGGCGAAGAAGGTGTGGTTGAAGCGCCGGAAGGCGAAGTTGTGGAAGGCGACGAAACGCCACCAGCCGAAGAACCAGCGCCAGAAGCACCAGCGGCAGAATAACCATCAAAACCCGCCCGAACGACGAGCAGATCTCGTTCAGTCGGGCAGGCACCGTCACAAGCGTGGCGGTGTTTTTGGTTCCGCTTGCGAGGGCGGGGTCTGTGCGAGAATTTGGAACATGTTACAATCTTTTTTACATGCAAGAACTTCTTAAAACGCACTTTGGTTACGACGCGTTTCGTCCGTTGCAGGCAGACATCATACGTACCGTCCTTGAAAAGCAGGACGCGCTCGTGCTCATGCCGACCGGCGGGGGGAAATCTCTTTGTTACCAGTTGCCGGCTCTCGTGTTTGACGGGATCACCATCGTTATTTCGCCGCTCATCGCGCTCATGAAAGACCAAGTGGATACGCTCGTCGCAAACGGCATTGCGGCAGCATTTTTGAATAGCACACTCAATGCGGAAGAGATTCGCTCGGTTGAATCGCGTGCGCTCTTGGGTGAACTCAAAATTTTGTACCTCGCGCCGGAGAGACTTTCTTCCATGGGGTTCTCTTCCTTTTTACAGAAACTAAACGTTTCCCTCATCGCCATTGACGAAGCGCATTGTATTTCGGAATGGGGACATGATTTTCGCCCGGACTATCGTCATTTGAAAGAACTTCGAGGAGTGTTTCCGTCTGTTCCGGTGATCGCGCTTACCGCCACAGCCACGCCTCGCGTGCAAAGCGACATCGTGGAGCAACTCTCCATGCATGAGGCCGAAGTGTTCCTCTCTAGTTTCAACCGGCCGAATCTCCATTACGCGATCCGGCCAAAAGCAAATGCGTTTGGACAACTCGTCCAACTCCTTGAGCCGTACAAGGACAAGCCGGTTATTGTGTATTGCTTTTCGAGAAAAGAGACAGAAGCCATCGCGAGTGATCTTACCCGAGCCGGATTTGCGGCACTGCCGTATCATGCCGGACTTGCACGCGAAGTTCGCAGAGGAACGCAGGAGAAGTTTATCCGCGATGAAGTCCCCATCATTGTCGCCACGATTGCCTTTGGGATGGGAATCGACAAGCCGGACGTGCGGCTTGTTGCGCACATGGGACTGCCGAAAACCATCGAAGGGTATTATCAGGAAACGGGTCGCGCCGGACGCGACGGCCTGGACAGCGAGTGCGTGCTTTTTTACACGTTCGCCGACAAGCGTAAACAGGAGTACTTCATCGGCATGATCGAGGACGAGGCCGAACAAGCGCTTGCGCGAAGAAAACTGACGCAAGTGATCGACTACTGCGAAACGCACACGTGCCGTCGGGCTTTTTTGCTCGAGTATTTTGCAGAAGCGAGCGAGGATGCACTGTGCGACAACTGTGACAACTGCCGCGCACCCGAGCGCGCGGAGCACGACGCGACCGAAATCGCCCAAAAAATCCTTTCCACGGTTTTGCGAACACAGGAGCGATTCGGCGCGGCATACATTTGCGATGTCCTGCGGGGATCAAAAAAAGAACGCATCGTGGAAAACAAACATGACACGCTCTCGGTCCACGGCATCGCGCGTAACATTCCCGTGGATGATCTACGCGCGTACATCCGGGATCTTGAAAAAAAGGGGTACCTGGAAAAAAACGATGGCGAGTATCCAACACTCGGCGTCAGCTCAATCGGCAAAGCCGCACTTGTCAGCGGCGAGCGTATCCTTCTGCCAACCTTGATTCCAACATCAACCAATACCTCGCCTGCGCGAAAGCCTGCGCGCGGCGATCTTCCGTTCGAGGCGGAACTGTTTGAAGAGCTGCGCGCTCTGCGCAAGAGCATTGCCGAAAACCAGAACGTTCCGCCGTTTGTGATCTTCGGCGACCGCTCGCTCCAGGAAATGTCCTATTATTTGCCCGCCACTTCCGACCAACTCGCCGTCATTTTTGGCGTTGGTGCGCGCAAGCTCGCGGAATATGGCGAAACTTTCCTTGCGCCCATTCGCGCTTACTCGGACTCGAAAAATCTTTCCCCGCGGCCGCATCCGAAGTCGGGAGCAGAACCGCCATCTGTCCGCACAGGATCGACGTATGAAAAAACCAAGGAGCTCATCGAACAAAAACGCACCCTTCAAGAAATAGCCGCCGCGCGCGGTCTCGCCGAGGGCACCATCGTCCAGCATGTCACAACACTCCTCGCGGGCGATCAGTCCTTAGAAATCGAACACCTCCGCCCCGCCCCCGATCGCCTCGAAGTCATCCGCGGCGCCGCCGAACAGGCCGGCACACATTTCCTCACCCCCATCAAATCCCTCCTCGGCGAAGACTACTCCTACGAAGAAATCAAACTCGCCCTGCTGTTTTTGTGACACCTTCAGAAGAATGGCTGTGTGTTTGTCCGAGAAGGGGCAAATCACAGCATATTTTTTTATGAGGCGGCGGGGACGTGCGCGCGCAAATGTGTGATGATTTCTTTTTCTACTTGCATGATCGATTTTTTTGGGAAGCAGACGCGCACTTCTTCGCGGGTGCCGGCTGGACGGAACGGGGCACACAGGGCGATGGCGTCGAACGGACGTTCTGTGCGGATGATCCCGCAGATATTCTTATCCGAATCTTCATAGAGAAGGACGATAATTTTTGCTTGTGGAGAAGAGGCGATAAGTTCGTCGATGACGTCTGGAAGATCATCCTCTTCTGCTCCGGCATGCATGAAGTCTTGTGCACAGAGCAGTGTCCATACGATGTTTGTGCGCTCGTCCGCTTTCAATCGCGCAAGCGCGCGTCCCCAGAGTCGAAGCGTGTGAACAGATCGGGTTCGATACAAATGCTGGACGATCACTTCACGCTGTGCTCCCTTTGCCATAAGTTTGCTTGCCGTTTGTAACGTTTTTGGTGTGACACGAGGATGTTTAAAACTTTTTGTTTTCGAGATCATGCCTGTGAGAAAGGCTGTTGCGGTTTCCTCGTCGATGAGTCCGGGTTCAATGAGCTCAAAAAGATCATGGCAGACTTCTCCGCAAGCAGAAGCAGTGAGGTCGACAATATTCATTTGCCCGAAGTGTTCGTTTTCCGGAGAGTGGTCAATGTTGATGACGGGGGTGCGGAAGAAAAAATCCGAATGATCGCTGTAGAGCTCGCCAAACGATTCCAGATCAGATGCGCCCACGCAGATAATCAGGTCGAAGCGGTATTCCGAAGTGCTCGCTTCCACGTCTTCGGCATTCCAAAAACCCTGCTTTGGGGAAAGGTAAATATGGAGCGTGCCTTCTTTCATCTCGTAGGAAAGTTCGTCGACTTTTGTTTTCGACGCGTTCAGTTTGATGACAAGCTGTTTCAAGTTTGTCAGCGAATTTCCGACTTGCTGGTGGTCTTTGAGGAAGTGAATATTTTTCGGCGTCGTTGCACCGGCAGAGACGATCTGAGGCTGCTTTTCCAATTTTTGCAACACTCGCGCGATTCCAAGAGCAGAAGCATGAGCATCGGGATCAGCACCTTTTGGTACACAAATAAGCGGGTTTTTGCTCCGCTTAATGGTTTCGAGGACTTGTTGTGACTCTTTGAGGGCCATGCTTGGAAATGCGTTAACAACCTTCAACAAGCATGGGAAGAGAGCATCGTACATTGGGAATCACTCCCCGTCAAGCCTTTTGAGCGTGGGAGGAGATCGCATTGCCAAAACCCGGGTTTTTCCCTAAACTATCCTTATCTATGGCGAAAACCGATATTCCAAAAGCGTACGAATCCGGAGAGTACGAGGATGATATTTATGCCGCGTGGGAAACGAGCGGCTTCTTTAATCCCGATCATCTGCCCGGCGAGCGAACCGAACCGTTCACCATCGTGCTTCCTCCTCCGAACGTCACCGGCACCTTGCACCTCGGGCACGCGGTCATGCTTGCGATCGAAGATATCATGATACGGTTTGCGCGACTTCGTGGCAAGGCAGCTCTGTGGATTCCCGGAACAGATCACGCCGGCATTGCGACGCAGACCAAAGTTGAAAAGATGCTCATCGAGAGCGGGCTCAAAGATCCGCGGCGCGAACTTGGTCGCGAGGCGTTTTTGGCGCATGTGGAGAAGTTTGCGCGCGAGTCGCATGACACGATTGTCGGCCAGGCAAAAAAGATGGGCGCGAGTTTAGATTGGTCGCGTGAAGCGTACACGCTCGACGAGGCAAGGAACGTTGCCGTCAACAAAGTCTTCAAAATGATGTATGAGGACGGACTGATCTATCGTGGCGATCGCATCGTAAACTGGTGTCCGCGCTGTAAGTCCACGATCGCGGATGATGAGGTGGAATATAAAGAGGAGAAGACGAAGTTTTATTACTTTAAGTATGGACCGGTTGTGATCGGAACCGCGCGTCCGGAAACAAAGTTTTTAGACAAGGTGATTATCGTGCATCCGAAGGACGAGCGGTACAAGGATTTGGCTGGGAAGGAATTTGAGATGGAATGGATCGGCGGAAAAATTAAGGCGCGCATGATTGCGGACGAGGCCGCGGACATGGAGATGGGTTCTGGCGCCATGACGATCACGCCCGCGCATAGCTTTGTTGACTTCGACTTGGCGAAAAAGTACGACCTTGAGATCGTGAAAATTATTGACGAGGACGGGAACTTTACGGACGCCGCCGGGGAATTTGCCGGAAAGTTTGCGAGAAGCTCGCGCGAGGAAATCGTGAAGATGCTCGAAGAGAAAGGTCTTGTGGATCACATCGACGAGGACTATGTGCACAATCTTTCCGTGTGCTACCGCTGTGACACGCCGATCGAACCGCTCCCGAAGTTGCAATGGTTCATTGACGTGAATAAGCCGTTCTATTTTCGCGCGTCCGAGCATGCACCGATCGAGGGAGTCAAGGATGCAGAAGAAGTGACGCTGAAAAAATTGATGCAGCACGTGGTTCGTTCCGAGCAAATTGAAATCATTCCGGATCGATTCAACAAAACGTATTTCGCTTGGATCGATCATTTGCGCGACTGGTGTATTTCGAGACAGCTTTGGTTCGGTCACCGGATTCCCGTGTGGTATCGCGGCGAGGAAATGGCGGTTGGCGAAGCGCCGGAGGGCGAAGGCTGGGTTCAGGATCCGGACACGCTCGACACGTGGTTTTCTTCGGGACTCTGGACATTCTCAACGCTCGGCTGGCCTTACCAAACGGATGATCTCAAGCGCTACCATCCGACAAGCGTGCTCGAAACGGGATACGACATTATTTTCTTCTGGGTCGCGCGCATGATTTTAATGACCACCTATGCGGTTGGCGAAATTCCGTTCAAGCAAGTGTACTTGCATGGCCTCGTGCGCGATGAGCAGGGTCGCAAGATGTCCAAATCGCTCGATAACATCATTGACCCGCTCGATATGATCACCGAATTTGGCGCGGACGCGACGCGTCTTTCGCTCGTGATCGGATCCTCGCCCGGGAACGACACAAAACTTTCCAAGGCAAAGATCGCCGGGTACAGAAACTTCACAAACAAACTCTGGAACATTTCACGTTTTATTTTGTCGAGCGTAGACGCGGTTTCCCCCTCTTACCAAGGGGGGGTTAGGGGGGGTCCCGAAGCGGAGACATTGGCCGACAAATGGATTTTGAGTCGCTTCGGCTCTCTTGTTCGTGACGTGACGCAACATCTTGAAAACCATGAGTTCTCTCCGGCCGGAGAAAAGCTGCGCGATTTTACGTGGAACGAATTTGCAGACTGGTACTTGGAGATTGCGAAGGTGCAGAAGAATCAGGAATCAGGAATCAGGAATCAAGGGTCCACGGACGCGATTCTGCTTTTTATTCTCGAAAACCTGCTCGTCCTCTGGCATCCGTTCATGCCGTTTGTGACGGAACAAATTTGGAAAGAGTTTTCAAATATTCCCCCCCTTACCAAGGGGGGGCTAGGGGGGGTTAGCGATGCGGATATGCTCATCGTTCATGCGTGGCCGAACGCGCCCGGCGAGCGCGACGTGCAAGCGGAAGCCGCGTTCGATCTTGTGAAGGACGTCATCGTTGCGATTCGGAATGTGCGAGCAGAGTACAACGTCGCGCCATCGCAAGAAATCAGCGCGATTCTGACGGGCGCGCATCTCGACGTTCTCGAAGCGGAAAAAGATGCGATTCATCGCCTCGCGCGCGTGGAACATCTCACGATCGAAACCGACGCGCAAAAACCTGAAGGCGCGGCAAGCGCGATTGTCGGCGACGTCACTGTCTACATTCCTCTCGAAGGCCTTGTCGATCTTGAAAAAGAAAAGTCGCGACTCGAGAAGGAGATCGCGAGCACGAAAAAGTATCTCGATGGACTACGTGCAAAACTCGCCAACGAGGAATTCACCTCCAAGGCTCCCGCGCACATTGTGGACGACATGAAGCAGAAACAGCGCGACGCGGAAAAGACACTCGAAGCCCTCGAAACTCAGCGCGCCTCACTATAATTCTATGAGCACAACAACAGACAACGAGCAGATCTCTTCTTTCCTCGACAGGGGCGTTGAAAAAATTTTTCCGTCCCGTGAGTTTTTAGAAGCGCGATTGAAAGAAGGCAAGCCGCTCACCATGTATCTCGGCATCGATCCAACTGGCCCAACACTTCATCTTGGTCACGCGATTATTTTGCGCAAGCTCGCTCATTTCCAAGCACTCGGCCACAAAGTGATCCTGCTCATCGGGGACTTCACAGGCATGATCGGCGATCCCTCGGACAAGTCGGCGGCTCGCGTCCGGCTCACTCGCGACCAGGTTCTTGCAAACGCAAAAACGTACAAAGAGCAGGCCGGGCGAATCATTTCGTTTTCTGGAAAGAACAAGGCCGAGCTGAAGTACAACAGCAAATGGCTTGCTAAACTCACAATGAGTGAGGTTATTGAACTTGCGGCGCATTTCACGACGCAGCAAATGCATCAGCGTGCCATGTTTCAGGTTCGGCTCAAAGAAAACAAACCGATTTTTCTCCACGAATTTGTCTACCCACTCATGCAAGGTTACGACAGCGTTGCGATGGACGTGGACGGGGAGATCGGCGGCAATGATCAAACGTTCAACATGTTAGCTGGGCGGGATCTCATGAAGGCGATGCGTTCGAAAGAAAAATTCGTGATCGCTATGAAATTACTTGTGGATCCGACCGGAAAAAAAATGGGCAAGAGCGAGGGGAACATGATTACGCTCGAGGACACACCAGACGACATGTTTGGAAAGATCATGAGCTGGACGGACGGTATGGTTCTGCCGGGATTTGAGTTGCTCACAGATGTATCGCGCATCGAGATGGCACGCATGGAAAAGGAAATGAAGGCCGGAGCAAACCCGCGCGATTATAAAATT
>Ga0326597_10005603_pt1 | contig 17380 bp, 15 predicted proteins | sample RVTome_12_FD_203789 | JGI IMG/M metagenome (GOLD analysis project Ga0326597, IMG submission 203789) | Soil microbial communities from uranium-contaminated site in the Upper Colorado River Basin, Wyoming, United States - RVT100D185 | ecosystem: Environmental > Terrestrial > Soil > Contaminated >... | reverse complement strand
GAGGTCGCCTGTCGGAACTGCGGCAGCGTGTACCCCTCGCGCTCCTCGAACACCACCTCGACCGCCATCCCCGTGCGCACGTCCTCGTTCGCGCATTCGACGATGTTCGCCACCATCCGCAGCCCCGCCTGCTCCGCCAGCTCGATCAGCGCCAGCGCGTACGGCACGTCCGCCGCGAAGCCAGGATGGAACACGTGGTGCACGATGCAGAACGAGTACACCGTGCCCTTGCCGCTCAGCTCCGCCTCGGACAGCCGCTCCGACCCGCATTGCGGGCAGCGGAGCTGCGGCCAGTGGACGTACCGCCCGCACGCGTCGCAGCGCTGCACGACCAGCCGGCGCTGCCTCGCCGCCTCCCAGTAGAACCGCGACATCTCACCCGGCGCCGGCGCCGGCTTGGGAACAGCGTTCGTTTCCATCACGCTTCTGTCTCAGCGACGACCTCGTAGGGACAGACCTTCAGGTCTGTCCGGCCCCATCCGAAACGCCTCGTATGTAGCTCCCCTCATCCCTCGTGTTGGCCACGAGCGCAGCTCGTCGCCTCTGAACGCCGCTTCGTAAGAGACCTCGTAGGGACAGACCTTCAGGTCTGTCCGGCCCCGTCGAATACGTCCCTGTCCCGCGATCGAGTAGGGGCGCACGGCCGTGCGCCCCTACCATACCCATCGAAGACGCGTCCCTACGCCGGCAGCGGGATCTTGTATAGCTCCGCCGCGTTGTCCTGCACCACCCGGCGCCGCACCGCCGGGTCCAGCCGCGCCAGCACCTGCGCCAGGTGCGCCTGCGACTCCGGGTACAGGCACGTCGGGTGCGGGAAGTCCGTCTCGAAGAGCAGGTTGTTCGGCCCGATCGATTCGATGAAGTGCTTCACCCCGAAGTCCTCGAACCAGAAGGTGGCGTAGATGTGCTCCTTGAAGTACTCCGCCGGGCGGCGCTGCAGGCCGCGCGCCTCGTCCGGGGCCATCTCGTCCCACTGGTACTCCGCCGCCTCGATCACGAACGGGACCCAGCCGCAGCCGCTCTCGACCGACACCAGCTTCAGGTTCGGGTACCGGTCGAACAGTCCGCTCAGCATGAAGCAGTTCACCATGTACGCGTTCGACATGTACATCAGCGTCGCGATCGACGCCAGCTTCCGCTGCGGGCCGAACGACCCCCACGCAAAGTCGTCCAGCACGAACGTCTTCAGCCCCGCGCCGATATGAAAGTTGACCGGGATCCGGTACTCGTTGATCATCTCCCAGAGCGGCTCCCAGTGTGCCTGGCCGTAGTCCGGCTGCTCGAACACCTCTGGCCGGTCCGTCAGCGTCACACCCGTCAGGTGGAGGTCCTCCCTGATCCGCCGCGCCTCCTTGAGAGTGTCGCCAATGTCCCAGAACGGAAGGAGGGCCTGTGGGAAGAGGCGGCCGTTCGACTCCGCTTGCCACTCAGCGATCGCATCGTTGTAGATCTGCACGCAGGAGAGCTGGAGCGTCTTGTCCTTGATGCCGAGGAACTTCGTCGCGCCGAAGCCGCATGCGTTCGGGTAGACCGTCTGCGCCCACACGCCCATCCGGTCCATCACCTGCAGCCGCGGCGCCACCCGGTACGCCGCCTCGTCCATCTCCTCGAACGACGCGATCGACAGCTTGCCGCGTATCTTCTGCCCTTCGTGGTTGACCACCGTCGTGCCCACCATCCCGAACGGCTGGTCCCCCTCGATGAACCACAGGCTCTGCCCGTTCACCGTCTTCATGTACGGCATCCGGTCCTTGTACCCCGCCGGCGCCCGAGACGTCCACAGGTCCGGCGGCTCCGTGTAGTGCGTGTCGCAGTCGATCACCTTGGCGTCCCCGACCACGTCCTTCAGGGAAGCCATCGCTGGTGCTGCTGTTGCGGCCAAAGCGTGTCGCCTCCTCTCGTTCGCCCCTTCGGGCGCCGACAGCATACGTTCGGCTCCCAGGCGCTGTCAAGAAACGGACGCGCCCGCGCTCACCCTGGTTCCTGGCCCATCCTTGACAGCCTTCGCGAGCCGCTGCTAGTGTTGGGAGCCGCGCCTATGGAACCGCTGCTGGAAGGCATCAAGGTCATCGAGCTCGCCGAGTGGGGTTTCGTCCCCTCGGCCGCCGCCGTGCTCGCCGATTGGGGCGCCGGCGTCGTCAAGATCGAGCACCCGCAGCGCGGCGACCCGCTGCGCGGCCTCATGGCCGGCGGCCTCATCGCCAGCACCGGCGACTACAACTACATGGTCGAGCAGATGAACCGCGGCAAGCGCGGCATTGGCCTCGACCTCAACCAGGACGCCGGCCGCGACATCTTTCTCAAGCTCATCGAACAGGCGGACGTCTTCGTCACAAGCTTCCTCGAGCCCGCGCGCCGGCGCCTGCGCATCACCTTCGATGACCTCTCGCCGATCAATCCGCGCCTCGTCTACGCGCGCGGCCACGGCCAGGGCACCCGCGGCCCCGACGCCGACAAGGCCGGCTTCGACGCCATCTCCTACTGGTCGCGGAGCGGCGTCGCCCACATGCTCAGCCCCATCGATGGCCCGTTCATCATGCAGCGTGCCGCCTTCGGCGACGTGATGGCCGGCATGTCCCTCGCCGGCGGCATCGCAGCCGCCCTCTTCCGCCGCACAGCCACCGGCAAGGGCGGCCTCGTCGATGTCTCGCTCCTCGGTACCGGCATGTGGAACATCGCGCCCGACGTCATCGCCAGCTACCTGCTCGGCAAGGACCCGCGAGAGGCCGTCGGTATCGGCGCCAAGTCTCCCCCCAACCCCCTCGTCGGCATCTACCGCAGCAGCGACCAGCGCTTCATCATGCTCAACATGCTCCAGGCCGACCGCTACTGGCCCGGCTTCTGCCGCGCCATCGGCCGCGACGACTTGATCGAGCACCCGGACTACGCGGACTTCGACGCGCGTTCCCAGCACCGCCAGGAGCTCTTCGCCATCATCCGCGACGCCTTCGCCGCCCAGCCCGTCGCTCACTGGCGCGAGCAGCTCACCAAGCACGACTGCGTCTGGTCTGCCGTCCAGACGCCCGCCGAGGCCGCTGACGACCCGCAGTCGGTCGCCAACGGCTACCTCGCGCAGCACCCAACGGACCCGCGCGGCCGCGTGGTTGCCAGCCCCGTGCAGTACAACGAGGGCACGCTGGAGCTGACGCGCGGCGCTCCGCAGCTCGGCCAGCACACCGAGGAGGTGCTCCAGGAGCTCGGCTTCGACTGGGACGCCATCGCCGCGCTCAAGGAGCAGGGGGTCATCACGTAGCCGTCCGCAGCGCAGTCGCTGCCTCGGCATTGGAGATGACCTCGTAGGGACAGACCTTCAGCCCTGTCCGGCCCCTACGCATGCGCCGCGTCGTGGCGCGTAGGGGAGGCCTTCAGGCCTCCCGCAGCGTGTGGTGCCAGGATGACCCTTATGCCCGCCGCCATGTAGGGGCGCACCGGCGTGTGCGCCCCGCTGTCCTACGCCCGCCGCCCCGCCCGATTTTCGCTACACTAGGCGCAAGATGCCGGACGCGCGGGCTCATCGGCGAGCGCCGGGTCGCGACCTCGCGGCTGGGCTAGAACAGCCGCGGATCAGGTACCGCGACCTGCTCGAAGGCGTCGGCGCGGCGATCTACGCCATCGATCTGCAGGGCCGGTTCATCTACCTGAACGCCCAGGCGCTCGAGCTCCTCGGCTACGCGCCCGGGGAGGCGGACCAGCTTATCGGCCAGCACTTCAGCAAGATCCTCGGCCCGCAGCACGTCAGCGTCGCGCAAGAGCTCTTCTCGGGCTTTCGCCTGGTCCGCCCGCCGGTGATGGAGGTCCTCCGCAAGGACGGCGGGTCGGTCCGCGTCGAAGTGAGCGGCGCCTGGGTGCGCCGGCGCGGGCGCCGCGTCGGCGCGCTCGCGATGGCCTGGCAGGTGCTCCCCGCGCCGGCCATCGAAAGCGCTCAGGCGCGCGAGCTCTCCAAGCTCGACCTGACCATCCTCCAGCTCCTGGCCGACGGCATGTCGAACCGCGAGATCGCCGAGCGCGTCTACCTGAGCATCCACACCATCAAGGACCGCGTCGAGAAGATCATGCGCCTCTTCGGCGTCTCCCGCCGCGCGGAGCTCGCCGCCAAGGCCGCCCGACAGGGCCTTGTGTAGCCCTCCCGCGAAGCTATCGCGGCGCAGCCGCACTCCGGAAACCCCCGTTCGGGGGTAGGCGGGCCCACGGGCAGCGGCGTACATTCGATGCACGGCCGCGCCTCCCCGCGCGGCCCGGTTGCGCATCTCCTGCTCGAATCGAGAAGCGCTCCGGAGGTTCTCATGCCTGCTCGACCTAGCCTCGTGGGCGGAGACGCCTACGATCCCTTCGAGTCCTTCGATCACCACGTCGGTATCGGCACCGTAGGCAACCCGTATCCCGTCTTCGCCAAGCTGCGCCGTCAGTCCCCGGTCATCGAAGGTGGCGTCTGGAAGCACTTCTTCGACTCCGGCCAGCCGATCGACGCCGCGCCGTACCAGGATGTCCCGGTCTTCTCCGCGATGACCTACGACGCGGTCACGCAGGTCCTCCGCTCTCCCGGCCGCCCCTTCTCATCGCAGGCGTACGCCAACACGATGGGCATCGTTATGGGCCACTCCATCCTCGAGATGGACGAGCCCGAGCACGCCAAGTACCGCATGCTGCTCGAGCAGGCCTTCAGCAAGCGCGCGATGGAGCGCTGGCAGCGCGACATCATCGGCCCGACCATCAACGCGTTCGTCGACAAGTTCGCCCAGCGCGGCTCGGCCGATCTCGTGCGCGAGTTCACATTCCCCTATCCCGTGCACATCATCACGGGCCTCCTCGGCCTGCCCGAGGAAGGGCTCAACCAGTTCCACCGCTGGGCGATCGAGCTGATCAACGTCGCCTTCGACCCGCCCCGCGGCTTCGCCGCGTCGCAGAAGCTGCACGACTACTTCATCGGGGTCATCGAGGAGCGGCGCCAGTCGGAGCCGCGCGAGGACCTGATCAGCGTGCTCGCTCACTCCGAGCTCGACGGCGGCCAGCGTCTGGACGACGAAGAAGTCTGCGCCTTCCTGCGTCTCCTCCTGCCCGCCGGCGCGGAGACGACGTTCCGTTCGTCGGGCAACCTGCTCTGCGGCTTGCTCACCAACCCAGAGCAGCTCGATGCCGTGCGCAACGATCGCGCCCTCATCCCGCAGGCGATCGAGGAGGCCCTCCGCTGGGAAGGGCCGCTCACCTCCATCATCCGCTCGGTCGCCGAGGACAGCGACGTCTGTGGCGTCGCCGTCCCCGCCGGCGCCGCGATGATGGTCTGCGTCGGTTCCGCCAACCACGACGAGGCCCGCTGGGAAGACCCCGAGGTCTACAATATCTTCCGCAAGCGGTTCCCGCCCGTCGCGTTCGGCTTCGGGCCGCACGTCTGCCTCGGCCAGCACCTCGCCCGGATGGAGATGACCATGGCCCTCAACGTCCTCTTCGACCGGCTGCCGGACCTCCGCCTCGACCCCGGCGCGCCCGCCCCGGAGATCTCCGGCCTCATGTTCCGCTCGCCGCCCGAGTTGCCCGTCGTCTTCGGCTAGCCCTCGCGCGCGCCGGACGGCGTCTGCCGCAATTCTTGTCAGGCCCTAGGGCCAGGTGTATACTACGCTCGCTCTCCAGCGAGGAACGAACACGGAGGAGACCGCCATGCAGCAGCACAACATGCGCTCGGCGTACCGGATCGTCGACGCCGATACCCACATCCTGGAACCACCGGACATCTGGAAGAAGCACCTGCCGAAGCAATACCAGAAGTACGCGCCCAAGCTCCGCCGCGACCACGAGGGCGGCGATGCCTGGGACCACGGCACCGGCTCCCTCGACCCGATTGGCCTCGTGACGACACCCGGCAAGCGCTTCGAGGACTTCAAGTGGTTCGGCGTGAAGTACAGCGACGCGCGCAAGGCCTGCTACAACGGCCCGGCCCGCATCAAGGACATGGATATCGAGGGCGTCGATGCCATCGTCACCTTCCCGCCTGAGCGCACCATCTTCCGCTGGCTTGGCAACCCCGACCCCGACGTCTCGCTCGCCGGCATCGACGCCTACAACGAGTTCGCCTTCGACGAGTTCGCCGCCGCCGACCGCGCGCGCATCTTCCCCATGTACCAGATCCCCAGTCTCGGTATCGACACCGCCGTGCAGTACGTGAAGAAGGCGTCGAAGGCCGGCGCCCGCGGCGTCCTCCTCGGCACCTGGCCGAACGGCGGCGATGGCATCGCGGACGAAGACGACAAGTTCTGGGCCGCCTGCGTCGAGCACCGCCTGCCCGTCCACGTCCACATCATGCTGGAGTCGCGCGACGCGCTGCTCAAGCAGCAGTCCGGCACGCAGAGCGCCACCACCGGCCTCCAGGCGATCGCCGCGCGCAAGCGCGCCATCGCCAGCTACGCCGGCGTCTTTACCCGCGTCACGCCGGTCATCAGCCAGTTCGCCTTCAGCGGCGTCTTCGACCGCTTCCCGGAGCTGCAGGTCGTCTTCGTCGAGATCGGCGTCGGCTGGATCCCGCACTTCCTCGAGATGATGGACGACCGCTACTGGAGGAACCGCAAATGGGTCGGCTTCGATATCAAGCAGCCGCCCAGCTACTACTGGCACAGCAACATGGCCGCCACCTTCATGCACGACCATAGCGGCGTCGCCCTCCGGCATGCCGTCGGCGTGAACAACATGATGTGGTCGACCGACAACCCCCACCACGGCAACGACTGGCCCTACGCCCGCAAGATCATCTCCGAAATGATGCACACCGTCGACCCGGTCGAGCGCCACCAGCTCATCGCCGGCAACGCCGTGCGCATCTACCGCCTGGACGAGATCAAGCGCCCAGCCGACGGCGCTGGCCGCGCCCCCGCCGCGGTTCGCGTCGCGCGCGCTCCCGCCCGCCGCGCTCCAGCCTCGCGCAACGGTCGCGCCGCCCCCAAGCGGGCCGCCTCGCGCAATGGCCGCCGCGTCGCGCCGCGCCGCTCGCCCGCGCGCGGGCGCTGACCCAGTACGCAACACGCACGAAGGGCGGGCCAGTGGCCCGCCCTTCGTGCTATATAGGTGAGGCCATGAGCGCCGCCTGCGACGGCCTGCGCGTGATCGACTGCACCACCTGGATGGCGGGCCCCCTCGCCACCATGGTCCTCGCCGACAACGGCGCCCAGGTGATCAAGATCGAGCCGCCGGAGGGCGATCCGGCGCGCGACCTCCCTGCGTTCCAGACCTGGAACCGCGGCAAGCAGAGCGTCGTGCTCGATCTCAAGACCGAGGCTGGCCGCGAACGCGCATCGAGTCTGATCGTCGGCGCCGATGTCGTCGTCGTCGGCTTCCGGCCCGGCGTGGCCGAGCGTCTGGGCATCAACTACCAGCGCGTGCGCGAGCTGAACCCGGCCGCCGTCTACGTCTCGATCAGCGGCTACGGCGAGTCGGGCCGGAACGCCAGCCTTCATGGCTACGAGTCGCTCGTCGCCGCGAAGTCCGGCCGCATGATGATGTTCGAGTCGATCGCGGACCGGGCGGGCCCTGGCTATCCCGCCGTCCCCTGCGCGTCGTTCGCGGCAGCGATGTTCGCAGTGCAGGGCATCCTCGCCGCCCTGCGCACACGCCGCCAGACCGGCCTCGGGCAGCAGGTTAGCGTCTCGCTCATCGCGTCGCTCCTCCCGTACGACATGGTGCAGTGGATCGCGCCCCAGCTCAGCGGCCTCGACGCGAAGACGGCGACGGGCGCCGCGAGCAAGGGCGTCTACAACTCGCCGCTCACAACGAATGTCAGCGGCGCCGGGGACAGCGATCAGTCGCGCGCGTACAACCCGCGTCAGGTCCACCGGCCGGAGTTCCGCGTGCCCCGCCCGAACTACCTGCCCGCCGTGACGAAGGACGGCGTCTGGCTTCAGTTCGCCAACACCGCCGACCACCTCTGGCTTGACCAGATGAAGGCGCTCGACCTCCTCCACCTCTACGGCGAGGAGCGCTTCGCCAGGATGCCCTCGGTGGCGGACGAGGCCGTCTCCGAGGAGCTGTGGCAGATCGTGCTCGAGCGCGTGCGTTCGAAGACCTACGCGGAGTGGGCGAGGGTCTTCGACGAGCACCGCGACGTCGCGGTCGACCGCTTCCTCTCGCCGCTCGAGGCGATCGACCACCGCCAGGTCGCCCATAACGGCCACATTGTCGACGTGCCCGGCGTCGACGGCCGCCCGACGCGCCAGCCGGGCTCCCTCGTGCGCTACTCGCGGAGCGAGCTGCGCATCGGCGCGCCCGCGCCGCACCTCGACGAACACGCCGCGCTCGACCATGAGACGAGGCATGCGGACGCGCCGCCGCCGCTCCGCGGCGGATCGATCGGTGCCAGCGCCGGCGGACCGCTCGAGGGTGTTACGGTGCTCGACTTCGCGACCTTCTTCGCCGCGCCCTACGCGACGAGCATCCTGGCGAACCTCGGCGCCCGCGTGATCAAGATTGAGACGCTCGGCGGCGACTACAGCCGCTACTCGGCCGGGGGCTTGCTCGCGTTCCCAACCACCCAGGGCAAGGAGAGCATCGCCGTCGATCTCAAGCGCGACGAGGGCCGCGTCATCGTGCGCCGCCTCATCGAACGGGCCGATGCGTTGCTCCACAACTTCCGTCCCGGCGTGCCGGAGCGCCTCGGCATCGACGCCGAGACGTGTCGCGAACTCAACCCGCGCCTCGTCTACCTCTACGGCGCCTCGTACGGCGACGGCGGCCCGGACGCGAGCCGCCCCGCCTTCCACCCGATCGCCGGCGCGGTCGCCGGCAACGCCGTGCGCCAGGCCGGCGCCGGTCGCCCGCTCACAAACGCCGCCGCGCTCCCCCTCGATGACCTCAAGCGCGAAGCCTGGCGCATGCTCCGCGCGAACGAGGCCAACCCCGACGTCAACGCCGCTATCGGCGCGGCCACGGCGCTCCTCCTCGGCCTCCACGCCCGCGACGCGTCGGGCGAAGGCCAGTCGCTGATGACGACGATGATCGCGTCGAATCTGTACGCCAACTCGGACGAGCTGATCGCCTACGAGGGCCGGCCTCCCGTTCGCGGCGCCGACGCCGATCTCTACGGTATCGGCCCCCTCTACCGCCTGTACGAGACGGCCGCCGGCTGGGTCTTCCTCGCCTGCCTGCGCCGCAAGGAGTGGGAGACGTTCTGCCGAATGGTCCAGCAGCCGCAGCTCGCCTCGCGCTGGGAGGCTGGCTGGTCGACCGGCGGCGCCGCGTCCGACCTCGCGGCGACGCTCGAGGCGCTGCTGCGCGATCGTACTGCCGACGACTGGGAGCGCCTCGCCCGCGAGCACGACCTGCCGCTCGTGGCCGTTGAATCGCGCGAACCCGGACGCTTCTGCCTCGAGGACGAGGACATGCGCGCGCAGGGCTACCTGGCGCAGGTCGAGAGCCCGGTCTACGGTTCATACTGGCGCCACGGCTCTCCCCAGCAGTTCTCCGCGCACACGCTGACCTACGGGCCATGGGAGCCCGTCGGCGGACACACGCGCGCGGTCCTCGCTGAGCTCGGCTACGCTGAGGACGAGATCGAACGCCTGATCGCCGGCCGCGTCGTGGAGGCGTTCGAGTTGGAGGAGTGATGTCCGGTCACGACATGATTGCCGCCCGTCCGCTGCCGGAGATCACCCCGCTTACGGAGCCGTTCTGGTCGGCCGCGCGCGAGGGGCGGCTGCTGCTGCAGCGCTGCGACGGCTGCGCGGCCTATCGCTTTCCGCCGCAGGTCGCCTGCGGCCACTGCGGCTCGCGGCACGCGACCTGGGCGCAGGTCACCGGTCGCGCGACGCTCTGGAGCTGGACCGTCGGCTATCCGCCGCTCCTGCCGTACTTCGCCGAGCGCGCCCCCTGGCCGGTCGCCGTCGTCCAGCTCGAGGAGGGGCTGCGCATGGCGACCAACCTCGTCGACGTGCCGGTTGAGGAGTACGAGATCGGCCTACTCCTGGAGGCCGCCTTCGAACGCATCGACGACGAGGTCACGCTCGTCGTCTTCCGCCGCGCCTTGTAGCGGAGGCCGAAACTTGTCCGCCGTAGGCGGAGGCCTCCACAACGTTGAGAAGCTCTCCACGCGCCCGTAGTGGAGGCCTTCAGGCCTCCACATCATCTCATCTTGTTTCCCCGCCTTTTGTAGGGGCGCACAGCTGTGCGCCCCTAGATCCCCGTCCGTCGGTAGCAGAGGTTTTTGTAGGGGCGTTCAATTGAACGCCCCTACCAGGTTCTTTCGTTTCTGAAGGGCTGTCCTTCATTTACGGTGCGGTTCACTCCGTCAGCCGCAGGTGCTGGGGCGGCGTCTCCGGCAGCCGCCATTCGATGTAGCTGTACCCGAGCTCCCCGTGCATCTCGTTCGCGGCGTCCGTCGCCTCCCGGTAAGCCCGCTCCAGCGCCGACAGGTCGTTCTTGCGAATCGCGTCCTCGACCGGCTTCAGCTTCTCCGCGATGAATCCCGCAAGCGGCTCTGCGTACTTCGGGCGGATGACGCCGGCCATTTGCATCGTCTTGCGCAGCTCGCCGAACTCGTGCCGCGCCAGGATCCAGTTCCCGCCCTTCGCCGCGTAGTAGAGGATCCACCAGCGTTCGGAGACCTCGACCATCAGCCGGGCCATGCCCGGCAGCATCTCCGCCATCTGGTCGAGGGAGATCTCGCCGGCCTTCGTGCGGGCCATGATCGGCGCGTTGTCGTCGCTCACGGGCGTCTCCTTCTTCCGCGGTGCGTCCGTCAGGAGCCGGACGCGGGCGCCGCCTGCTCTTCCGGCTGCGGCACCGCGCGCGAGATGAAGTCCTTGTCGAAGAGCGCCGGCTTGATCTGCTCCGCGATCGCCTCCGGCGTCCAGCGGCCATCCGTCTCCATCTTCTTCGCCGGCTCGGGGATCGGGTACCAGCCGATCGTGCCGCCGTAGCACATGAAGATGTGCCCATTGATCCACCACGCGTCGTCGCTCGCCAGGTAGACCACCATCGGCGCGATGTCCTCCGGGTCGCGCAGCATCGAGACCGTCTGGTCGCGCTGCGCCAGGCCCATCTGCTGGCGCTTCTCGCGCGCCTCGTCGGAGACGCCGCCGGTCATCCTCGTCAGCGCCGCCGGCGCGATGCAGTTGACCGTCACGCCGTACTTGCCCAGGTCGAGCGCGGCCGTGCGCGTCAGTCCCGCAATGGCGCCCTTCGCCGCCGAGTAGTTCGCCTGCCCCGTGTTGCCGCTCAGCCCCGCGCCCGAGGTGAAGGTGATGATCCGCCCCGCGCGCTGCTGCCGGAAGAGCACCGCCGCCGGCTTGAGCAGGGCGAAGGTGCCCTTCAGGTGCACCTGGATCACGGCGTCCCACTCCTCCTCGCCCATGTTGAACACCATCCGGTCGCGCAGGATGCCGTGCGGCGTCACCACGATGTCGAGCCTGCCGTACGTGTCCAGCGCCGCCTTGATGATCCGCTCCCCGCCCTCCATCGTCGCGACCGACTCGTAGCACGGCGTCGCCTCGCCGCTCTTCGACTTGATCTCGGCGACGACCTCGTCCGCTGGCCCCCGGTCGTTGCCGCTGCCGTCGACGGCCACGCCCGGGTCATCGACGATGACCTTCGCGCCCGCCTCCGCGAGCTGGATCGCACACGCGCGGCCGATGCCGCGTCCCGCGCCGGTCACGATCGCGACCTTGCCATCGAGCATGCCCATAGCGTCGTTCCTCCTCGTTGCGCGGCCCGCGCTCGGGCCGTCCCCGCAGGGCGTATCCTATAGCTTCGCGCGCGGTCACGGCAACCTCCGCCGCTAGCCGCCGCGCGACGGCAGCGCGACCACTGCGCTGCCCGGCGTCGTCACCTCGCCCGCCTCGTTCTCCACCCAGACCTCCAGCGCGACGAGGTGCTTGCCGTGCTCCTGGTACGTCTTCGTGACCCTGGCTTTTGCCGTAATGATCGTGTTCACCGTGTCCATCTTCCGGTACTCGATGGCGATCTTCCGGATCCAGCCCTCGTCGCCCGCCCAGCCCGTCAGCGCGTTCGCGATGTACGCGAGCTTCAGGTTGCCCATGATGATCACGTCTGGCAGCTTCGCGACGTTCTTCGCGTAGTCCGGGTCCATGTGGATCGGCACCAGCTCGTTGTTCGCGCCGGCGAAGCGGTTCAGCTCCATGTAGCCCACCTTCTGCCCGAAGGGCGGGACCTCCTGTCCCTCACGCACGTCCTCCCAGAAGAGCTGCGCTGCCATCATGCGCCCTCCTGCTGCACCTGCTCCGGCCCGTAGATCCGCAGCAGCGTCTGCCGCGCCGTCAGCACCCTGTCGCCGAGCTGGTTCTGGAAGTCCGCCTCCAAGTTGATCACCAGCATCACGCCGCCGTCGTCGCGCGCCTTCTCGTCCAGGCCCGACAGCTTGGGGCGGGCCGTCAGCGTGTCGCCCGGGCGGATCGGTTCGTAGAGCTCGTACTCGTTCCCGCCGTTTAGCCCGACGCGATACTTGCCCATCGTCGGGTTGATCCGCTCCAGGAGCGGCCCCAGCCAGGGGAAGCCGCCGCACATCGTCGGCGCCGCGATGAGGCCGCCCCAGCGCGTCGTGCGCGCGTAGCGCTCGTCGCTGTAGAGCGGGTTCGGCGGCTGCGGCGACGTGATCGCTGCCGCGAACTTGCGGACGTCGCTCCGCTCGATCTCCACCGTCACCGGGTCGAGCTCGACGCCGATCAGCGCGCGGGCCGCATCGGTGATCACCTTCGACATGGGCACCTCCGCCGGCTGGTTCGCCCTGCTTGACCCCGATGGTGATGCCGCTTCCCGCGGGTTGAGCGCCCCGGCCTGTCTGGACGAGAAGGTGCGGGATTCATCCCGCAGACCCGAAATAACCCACCAGTCATGAACAAGTGATCACCTCCAGCTAGGCCGGCGTGAACAGCGGCAGCGAGACGCCGTCGGGCTGGTCCTCCCACGTGACGCGCACCCGCTGCCCGATCGAGACGCTCGCCGGGTCCTCGACGCCGGCGATGTTCGAGAGCATGCGAAAGCCCTCGTCCAGATCGATCCAGGCGACCGCGTACGGCACCCGTTCGCGGAACGCCGGCAGTCCGATCTGGCGGATGACGGTGTAGGTGTAGACGGCGCCTTCGCCCGCCGAGGTCCGCCAGCTCAGCCGCATGCCCATGCAGTGCGGGCAGTGCCGCCGCGGGAAGAACACCACGCCACCGCAGTCGTCGCAGACCTGGTAGCGCAGCTCGTGACGCTTGGTCGCCTCCCAGAACGGCTCCGTGTCGGGCTCCGGAAAGCTGGGTTGCGGCCGGCGCGCGTCTGCCATCGCTAGTCTCTCGCCAGCACCACGGTGCCGGCGCTGTGCCGCCCGCCCAGCCGCCCGCCGAGGCCGCTCGCCACCGCCAGCCGCGCGTCCGCCACTTGCGAGGTCGACTGGCCGCGCAGCTGTCGCGCCGCCTCCATCAGTAGGAACAGGCCGCGCATGCCCGGATGGTTGGACGAGAGCCCGCCGCCGTCCGTGTTGATCGCGGGCTTGTCGACCGTATCGAAGCGCAGCCTGCCGCCCTGCACGAACGAGCCGCCCTCGCCCTTGCGGCAGAACCCGAGGTCTTCGAGCACGGTGAGCACGGTGATCGTGAACGAGTCGTAGAGCATCGCGACGTCGATCTCGTCCGGCCGCACGCCCGCCTCGCCGAAGGCGCTCGGCCCGGCGCGCGCGGCCGCGCTGACCGTGATGTCGCCGCCGTTCGTCGGGTACTTCACCGCCTCGCCCGTCCCGAGCAGCCACACCGGCGCCTGGCGGCAGTCGCGCGCGATGTCCGCCGCGGCGATCACGACGGCGCCGCCGCCGTCCGAGATCATGCAGCACTCCAGCATGTGGATCGGGTCCGCGATCATGCGCGAGCCGGCGACGTCGTCGATCGTGATCTCGCCGGTGCCCTTGAACGAGAGGTCCTCCATCGCGCGGACGGCATCGGCGTTGCGCGTGGCGTGGAGGCGCGTCGCGATGCTGATCTCCGCGCGCTGCTCCGTCGTCGTGCCGAAGCAGTGCGCGTGGCGGTTCGCCACCATCGCGTAGTCGCCGGCCAGGGTGAGGCCCCAGAGGTCCTCCATGTTGCCGGCCGGGTGGGCGGGCCCGCGCGCCAGCCCCGTCCCGCCGGTGCCGAGCCGCGCGCCGTCGCTGCGGAGGGTGGAGCCGTAGGTGAGCAGCGCGACCCGCGCCTTGCCCGCCGTGATCGCCTGCTTGGCGTGCGCGGCGTGGAACTCGTACGAAGCGCCGCCGGTCATCGTCGTGTCGAGCACGCCGGCCTCGATGCCGAAGTACTCCGGGGTGGAGGGGATGCCGGAGAGCACGCCTCCGCCCTCGCCCGCCTCGTACACGGCGTCGATGTCCTTCCAGGTGAGGCCGGCGTCCTCCAGCGCGCGGATGGCGCACTCGGCCTTGATCTGGAGCGAGCTGAGGTCCTCGATCTTGCGCCGAGGGTACTCGTGGATGCCGACGATCGCGGCGTCGCGGACCTGGCTTGGCATTCGGGCCCCCCGCCTCCATCGCGTGCGCCTCTGGCGCACACGCGGTTGGCATACTACTGAACGCGCGCAGCGGAGACAAGCGGGCGGGCCTTCTAGGTTAGGCGTTCGTTTGGCTAACCAGGAACGCCTGGACAGCAGTCCTTATCTGCGTTTCTGCCTGACTCGACGTCAGCGCACCTTGCTGTATTCGCTCCAGAGCGTGCTGTGTGACTGGGATTGGATCGTATTGGATCACGCCGCCCCGTGCACCAGCGAGGATAGCTTCCTCCTTAGCGATCACAGCATCTGCATAGTTGATGACCGTTTCGTGCTTGATGAACGGATGGTCTCCAACGTTCAGGATGCATGACTGGTCCTTCAGTTGCGACTGCGACGTTAGATTTACGAGAACGATGTTCCCTTCAGAGTCGGGATCGGTAATGGCCACATAGAGATGGGGCCTGGTTGAACTGGGGCTCTGTGCGTGGAAAGTCTCGCCGGCCTTCAAGGCGCAACGAGAATCTGCCGCATGAATGCCGATTGCTCGGCGTCGTCGGCAATGCTAGCGATCTCCTCACTGGATTTGCCAGTGTGCCTGAGGATGACCTCAGGATCGATGGGCAACGAGGACTTGTGCGGATCAGTCCACTCTGGGAGTCTGTGGGTCCACTTTGAAAGATAGAACCGATCCCACTTGCCGAAGGCTTCATCAATCTGTTCAAGTATCGAGAGTTCGTAGTCTGAAAGTTCGCTCACCTCTGGATCGGACTTCCGACTCCTGACTCTGTACCTCTCGGGCTCCGTGACGTATTCACGCCACACCTCGCCATCGACCTCGGACTCGGTTTCCATAGTAATGAGGTCCTTGACCTTGCTCAGCACTGGGCCGTAGTCCATGGACACAAGCCTGTCTCCTGTAATCGGAGACCCCCGTTCGATTAGAGTTTGTCGGTCGGCAAGGTACAGGAGCTTTATGAGCAACAGGTAATACATCTCCCCGCCATGACGCTTCAGGAGATAGGCAGCGGCTTGCGCTGCCTTCCTCTCTCGAAACGGAAATCGGATCATACCACTTCTCGCCGCCGAAGCTCCCAGTAAGCAGTATAGGCCACACGCCTGATAGCGTCACCCCCTTACGGTCAGCCCCCAAACTGAGCCACTACAGGCATGCTAGCTGGGCCAGACGGTCTCGACGAAGGCCTGAGGGCAACGGAAAGCGACCGCGATCCCCTTCGTATCCCTACCCAGCAGTGCCACCTCCCCCTTCGCGCTCTCTCCGTTTCCCTTTACGCTCCCTTCACGGCCCTCGATGGGCCTCGCACCTTACCAAGCGCATCGCCCGGCGCGCGGCCTCGAAGACGTCTGGACGCGGCCGCCGTGGGCACTCTCGCGCGGGGCGAGTCCCGCCCCTCGAAGCCCCCTGCGTGGCCCGGCCGCGCCGCGCAGGCCTGCGCATCGAGGCCCGTCGAGGACCGCTGCGAGACCTCTGCGCCATATCTAGCGGAAGCTAAATTTGCTGTTTTTTTGAAAACGATCAAGATCCGCCTCCCCGGCCCTCCCCTCCTTGACCGCCCCGATGGCCCGCGAATACAATTCGCTCGCTTAGCGGGGACGATGCAGGCACTTTGGACCTCAATCTGACGCCGGCCGAGGAGACGTTTCGCCGGGAGCTCGCCTCCTGGCTCCAAGCCAACCTGCCCGACGACTACCACGCCAGCCGCCTGCGCGGCCGCCCGGAGCTCGAGGTGATCGAGGTGCGGCGGGCATGGGAGCGCAAGCTGGGCGCGGCGGGCTGGCTGGGCGTCTCGTGGCCGCAGGCCTACGGCGGCCGCGGCGCCAGCGCGATGGAGCACGTCATCTACCTTCAGGAGCTCCTGGCCGCCGACGCGCCGGAGCCGCTCGACATGCTCGGGCTGGACATGGTCGGCCCGACGATCATCGAGACGGGCACAGAGGAGCAGAAGCAGCGCTTCCTGCCGCCGATGATGCGCGGCGAGGCGGTCTGGTGCCAGGGCTTCTCGGAACCGAACGCCGGCTCCGACCTGGCCGGCCTCCAGACGCGCGCCGACCGTGACGGCGACGACTGGCTGCTCAACGGCCAGAAGATCTGGAGCTCGCTCGCCCAGCACGCCGACTGGTGCACGATCCTGGCGCGCACCGACCAGGACGCGCCGAAGCACAAGGGCATCTCGTTCTTCCTGGTCGACATGGGGAGCCCGGGCATCACGCTGCGGCCGATCAAGCAGATCAGCGGCGAGTCCGACTTCAACGAGCTCTTCCTCGATAACGTGCGCGTGTCGCCGGTGAACATCCTGGGCGAGGTGAACGGCGGCTGGCTGGTCGCCAACCGCTTCCTCGCCTACGAGCGTGGCGTCTATACGATGGTGCGCGTGATGGGTTACGAGCGGCAGTGGGAGGAGCTGCGCGACTACGCGCGCGCGACGCACCGCAACGGCAGCGCGCTCATCGACGACCCGCGCGTGCGCGAGCGGCTGGCGCAGAGCTACACGGACATCCAGCTCATGCGCCTGGCCAACCTGCGCTACATCACGCGCTACATGCGCGGCGCGCCGCCCGGCGCCGAGACGTCGTTCATGAAGCTGTACTGGGCGGCGACGGAGCAGGCGCTCTGCGACCTGTCGCTCTCGCTCGCCGGACCCGAAGGTCTGGCGATGCCCGGCGCGCCGAGCGCGCCGTACGACGGCGAATGGGCAGTGAAGTACCTGTTCTCGCGCGTGGCGTCGGTCTACGGCGGCACGCAGGACATTCAGCGCAACATCATCGCGGAGCGCATCTACGGGCTGCCCCGGAGCTAGCAGGACTGGCGAAAAGCGATGTCTTCCTTGCCCACCCACCCACCCAGTGAAGTAATTGAATCTGGGGGACACCCCCAGACCCCCGGCAGAGGGGGCCAGCCCCCTCTGCACTCCCCGTCCTT
>Ga0326597_10005602_pt1 | contig 17382 bp, 23 predicted proteins | sample RVTome_12_FD_203789 | JGI IMG/M metagenome (GOLD analysis project Ga0326597, IMG submission 203789) | Soil microbial communities from uranium-contaminated site in the Upper Colorado River Basin, Wyoming, United States - RVT100D185 | ecosystem: Environmental > Terrestrial > Soil > Contaminated >... | reverse complement strand
AATTATTTATTGTTTCAGAATGCCTAGACATTCCTTTGCAAACGACTCTGTTTTTATCCGTCAACAAAACTGCTAAACCTCTACACATTTATATCATCTCCTTTTTTTCATAATCTGAACGATTAACTATTAGATTTTTGCAGATTGTTTTTGCAGTTTCAATTTTCTTCTTTCGGTTTTGGCAAACAATGAAATCTGCTTCGATGTCATTTGCCTCGAGGTCATTTGCATTGATGTTTTTTGCATTGATGTGTTCTTCTGCAAAGATGTTTTTTGCAAAGATGTTTTTTGCAAAGATGTTTTTTGCCTCGAGGTCATTTGCAAAGATGTCATTTGCAAAGATGTTTTTTGCCTCGAGGTCATTTGCAAAGATGTCATTTGCCTCGATGTCATTTGCCTCGATGTCATTTGCCTCGATGTCATTTGCAAATATGTCTCCTCTGCAATTTTCAAAAATTATATTATTACACTTGACATTTTTCTTGAATCTTACATTGTCGGCAACAATAATCAAATCCTCATCAGTATCTATTTCTTCTTCTACTATTTCTTTTTCAATTTTCATTTTACATCATCTCCTTTTTTTCATAATCTGAACGATTAACTATTAGATTTTTGCAGATTGTTTTTGCAGTTTCAATTTTCTTCTTTCGGTTTTGGCAAACAATGAAATCTGCTTCGATGTCATTTGCATTGATGTTTTTTGCATTGATGTCATTTGCTTTGATGTCATTTGCCTCGAGGTCATTTGCAAAGATGTTTTTTGCATTGATGTTATTTGCATTGATGCGTTCTTCTGCAAAGATGTTTTTTGCATTGATGCGTTCTTCTGCAAAGATGTTTTTTGCATTGATGTCATTTGCATGTAAATTATATTCTACAAAAATGCGTCCTTCTGCAGAGATGTCATTTGCAAAGATGTCATTTGCATTGATGTTTTTTGCATTGATGTTTTTTGCAAAGATGTTTTTTGCCTCGAGGTCATTTGCAAAGATGTCATTTGCATTGATGTCATTTGCCTCGAGGTCATTTGCAAAGATGCTTCTTGCAAAGATGTTATTTGCCTCGAGGTCATTTGCAAAGATGTCATTTGCATTGATGTTATTTGCATTGATGTCATTTGCAAAGATGCTTCTTGCAAAGATGTTATTTGCTTTGATGTCATTTGCATGTAAATTATATTCTACAAAAATGCGTCCTTCTGCATTGATGTCATTTGCATTGATGTCATTTGCCTCGAGGTCATTTGCAAAGATGTCATTTGCATTGATGTTTTTTGCATTGATGTTTTTTGCAAAGATGTTATTTGCAAATATGTCTCCTCTGCAATTTTCAAAAATTATATTATTACACTTGACATTTTTCTTGAATCTTACATTGTCGACAACAATAATCAAATCCTCATCAGTATCTATTTCTTCTTCTACTATTTCTTTTTCAATTTTCATTTTTTCCACCTCATTTTTTTAAATTATTTATATTTATTTTTTTATTATAATGCTTACTTTATTTTTCTTGTCTTTGGGTAGGTCACAGTTTCCTCATATATTTGTTTTATTTTTTTACTGTTTATAATTTATGTATATACAGGAGGATTATATATAATATCCCCATCTGCTATTTTTTTTAATTTTTTTATTAAATTTTCATTTTACATCATCTCCTTTTTTTTAAGCTTCTAAAAAATTAATCTTAATTTTAATTCCTATCCACGCCCAGGTTCTTGAATCACCATCTAACACAATATATTCTTCCCCTGCCCCGAATTGTTCGCTCAGCGTCCGCTTAATCATAATGTCTGATGCCATCTTGAGTTTATGTTTTTTACAGTAATTTTGATAATTTTTTTTCAGCGCTGATTTTTTAATTTTTCCTTCAAAATCTTCTTCTATTTTTTCAGCGCAAAAAGATAAAAAGCTATTACTCTTGCGCATCCACATAATTTTTATTTCTTCCGCTTCCTGCGAATTTGTAAAAGATTTATTTTTTTGAATATTTTGTAAAAATACAAGAGCATTATTAAGAAGACCGCTAAGTTCGGAATCCGAAATTAAAGATGAAACTATGTCTGGAATTTGAATATAATATTGACCTCCGTCTGCGGTGCCTTTATCTTTTTCTGCTTGACTAAGAGTATTATATTCTTCTTCGGGAATAAATTTATTTGGGAAATTAAGCGAAATCCACCGCTCCCAAAATGCAGATGTATTTTCAAAAACTAAAGGGAGTTCATTTGCGCAAAAAATCAACTTTGCTGAATTTTGAAAATATATTTTTGACAAAAATTTTCTAGACGCTGAAATTTCGTCGTTTCCGGTTAATCTTTTAAAAATGGAAACATCCCTCAAATATTCAGTTTGCAATTCGCCGGATATATTTGCAAATTTTCCGAATAATTCTCCTGCACTCCATTGGTCTTTTTCAATAGATTTTAAGGATTCATAACTGCAATTTTCTCGGCCTAAAAAAATTTTCAAAAGTTCAGTTAATTTGGATTTGCCGTTCCGACCATTTCCAATCAATAAAAATGCTTTTTCAATCGGATAATTATTAATCAAACAATATCCGAACATCTCATATACTGTATTTATATTTTCTTCACTTACAATTTTTTTGAAAAAATTGTGTATATTTTTGCAGGTGCAAGAAGGATTATATAAAATTGGTATTTTTTTGAAAAAAATTTTGTCTGGAGTGTGAGGTATAAGCGCTCCGGTAATCACATCGAGTATTCCATTTTTGGTTGCGATTTCATTTTTGTATTTTTTGTTGAAGAAAATCTTTGAATCAATGTATGTGTCCGCTTCAATTTTGTTGATGACCGAATTCGCAAAATTCGTTGTATATGCTTGCATAAGTATTTTTCTGCAAATTTCACAGATATATGTTTTCCCGTGAGGCACATATATCCCTTCGCGGTATATCCACATCTCGCTAGTAGCATCGTCTCGAGTAGTATATATTTTTCCTTGCTCTGTGTTATACAAGTAAGATACTATCTCCTCCGTTGCCTCGTCTCGTCTACGCAAAAGAAGAAGTTGTGTTACATCTGCAATAAGAGAATTTAATTTGTCTATTTTTTCTATTTTTTGTTGATTTTCTTGCGATAGCATATGCAGTATGATATGTGTTCATGAGATATATATATTTACTTATTTAATTTTTCAATCTAAATATATAAATAAAGTTCATAAAGTAAACTACTAACTGTGTGAAGGATGTGAAGGATGTGAAGGGGTTTTTTATCTATATGTGTTTTTTTATTTGTATATAGGTGCAAAACCCCCTCACATCCTTAACATTTACTTTTCAAACCTTTTCTTTTGTTTTTAATTTACTTTTCAAACCTTTTCTTTTGTTTTTAATTTACTTTTCAAACCTTTTTTTAACGATTGTTAATTTTTTAATATTTTTACTCTGCTAAGGACTAAAAAAGAGGTCAATACCCCTACCCCTAATCATTCATTTTTACTAAAATTTTGATAAATAAATATTTATATATAATATAATATAATATAATAAATAACCAAAACAAATAAAAAAAACATACATTTATAAATATTATTGTATATATATAACATAATAAAAAGTTTAAAAAAAAAGGAGATGATATAAATGTGTAGAGGTTTAGCAGTTTTGTTGACGGATAAAAACAGAGTCGTTTGCAAAGGAATGTCTAGGCATTCTGAAACAATAAATAATTGTAAAATTGAAGATAAATCGTTGAAATACGAAGTCATCATTGATGATTCATATAAAAATGGGTATACCATTGAAATTGATTCGCTTATCGATGACGAGAAAATAAAAAAAGAAACTGTTGCTGGCTTACCAATTGTTATAAAATGGATAACGAAAAATGAAACCAAAGTGTTGAGATGGTTACTGCATTGCCAATCATATGCCTCCCGAAAAAATACAGATAATTCTTACCAAAAAACTAAAGGCAACACAGATAATTCTTACCAAAAAACAGAAGGCAACACAGATAATTCCAGTCAAGAAACTGAAGGAAATATATGCAATTTTTTTCAAGAATCTGAAGGTAATATATACAATTTCCGCCAAAAAACTAAAGGCAACACAGATAATTCTTACCAAAAAACTAAAGGCGACACCGATAATTCCATGCAAGAAACTAAAGGTAATACCGATAATTCCCTGCAAAAAACTAAAGGTGACACAAATAATTCTGGTCAAAAAACAGAAGGTAATACAAATAATTCGGGTCAAATAACAAAAGGTAATATATACAATTCTCATCAAGAAACCGGCAGAGAATGGTATATGGGCTGTGTTACATTAACAAAATATCCGAATACCACCGAAATTATAAAAGATGCAAAAAATAATTATGATTTAACTTTGCCTGAATTAATAAGATACGTCGCAAAAAATTCAAAAAAGGTTTTAAAAAAGCTAGGTAAAGAAGGAGAGGTGCTGGAGAAGGATGAAAAAGAATATGCAAACAAGTAAATAAAACATATATTTATAAATATTATTATATATATATATAATAAATACTTTAAAAAAATGAGGTGGAAAAAATGAATAACATAAATAAAGAAGACATTAAAGAACATATCGAAAAAATCCATATATTTGCAGGTTTTTTCGATAAAAATGATTTTTTAGAATGCGACAGAAAAATATTTCAAACAAATTTAAATAAAAAAGGAATTAAAAAATTAAGGGAAGGACTTTTTTCTAAGCCTTTTCTTGTTTCGGGGCTTCCGGGCGTTCCTGGATGGGGAACTGCCTATCCTCGAGGAATAATAGATAATAATGAGGAGGAGGAATAAAAAATGAAAAATATCATTAAAAAAATAAATAACGAAAGTCAGGAAGACTATTTGGCGTTTTGTAAAAAAAAAGGAGATGATGTAAAAGGAGGAAAATTTTATGAATAATAAAAAAATAATGGTAACATTTGTAATTTCAAAGGCCTTATATTTGGATTTTGATAAAAAAATTGCAGAAAAAAACATAAAAGGACAAACCCAAGACAAAAAATTCAAAAAGTTGAACAGGACTTCAGTAATTTCTAAATTATTGATTAAATTTTTAGATGGAAAAATTTCCTTAATAAATTCTAATTTACCTGCCAACGAAGAAAAGACAAACTCAGGAATTTTATTGTCTATTGAATTATGGGTTCAATTAAGAAATTATCTCATAAATCAAAAAATAAATACAATAAAAATATCTGGTGGTCTAGGCGGAATAATCACTAATCTCATCAAACAATATATCGAGAGGGAGATTTGTTTACCATGAAAATATTAGGTTAGCCTTTGGTGGGTCACTATCCCACATCTTCCGTACGACGACGGCTGTTCTATCTTGAACTACATAGGCATTTTTTTTATCATCTACAATAGTATAAATTAAATAATATTTAATAAATACATTTTTAAATAGATAGGTAATTTATTATAATATGAAATATAAAAAAAGAAAACTTATTAAAAAAATGAAACAAACCGGCAATTCTAATATAGGCCGAGATAAAAAATATAAATCTCTTAAACCAGGAAAAAGAATTTCCGCATCAGGCGGTAAATATACTGAGACAAGGGCTAATCGTTCTGATGTAAGAGAGAGAATTTAATAGGGTTTTTATTAACGGAAAAATATTTTTTCAACTGTCAAAACCTATTTTCACAATCGGGGTTTTATCCCCGATAACTATTTTAAACCGCGGTACAAAAGTATTTATAAAAGTTAGTGCATACTTATGTTAGGTGATGCAAACTGTATAAAAAGTCAACAACAATAAAAGTGTCTAAAGAATTAACACAGGCCTTGAAGGAACTTGCAAAATATGGGGATTCATATGAGGCTGTTGTTTGGCGTTTAATTAAAAAAAATTGTGAAAGTAAAGAAGATTCTTGGGCATCTAAAGAGGAGTTGAAAGAATTAAAGGACAGGGGCTTTATTGAGTGAATGAAACAAAAGCAATTATTATAGCCATTGCTGGTTTAGTTTTTTTTAATTTTTTCTTTGTAAATTATGTTGGATTGTTTAGCACTTCAGTTGATTATGTTCAAATGTATAGTTGCACTACAGAGGGGGTATTCATAGAAAACATTGAATCCTGTTCAACTTATCCTCCATTGTTTATGTTTATCGCAAAAATGTTTAGCGTTAGAGAAATATTTTTTAAACAACTTATACTATTTTTGTTTGCATTCGTAATGCCTTTAGTTTTATACAAAATAACTAAAGAACCTATTACGGTTTGGTTTTATTTTTCAACCATTAATTTTTTTTATGCAATAATTACTAGTGGTTTTTTTTCACAAGGATTATCAATGATTCTTATTTTTTCAATGTTTTTTTTGAAAGGATGGAAACGAATGGCGATATTGCCTTTAACAATCATTGCTCATTCTACTAGTTTTCTGATAGCAATTGTTGTTTATTTATTAATTGCTTTAGAAGAATATTACAACAAGACGTATCCAAATAAAAAAATATTTGGAGAATTAAAAAAGTTTTTTGTTTGTAGTCCTTTTTGGGGAATAGTTCCAAAAGAATTTAACAGTGTAATTAATCAAACAGTTTTGGATGATGGATTTACTTCTATTAACATAGTGCTCTCGGTTTTATTTAAACGAATACCTATTTTCTTTTTTATTCCGGCTATTTATAAATTTTATAAAGAAAAAATGTTTGCCTTGTTTTTGTTGTCAATATTTTTTATTGTGGTTGGGTTTTTTATCCATGCGCGAAGTTTTTATTTTGCTGGCTTACCAATGGTTATTGGTTTGACTTATTTTTATAAAGATTGTTGTAAGACTAAGAAAAAAATAATTCTTTTAGGGAGTATTGTTTATTTTGTTTTTTTTGTTCAACAATTGTATGCTTTAGGGATGAGCTGTTAAAATGTCTTTAAAGGTTTCTTTAATTGTTCCTGCTTTTAACGAGGAGAAACGTTTAAGAAAAACAATTGAAGAGTTTCATTCTTTTATGTCTTGTTATTTTTTGGATTTTGAGATAATAATTGTTTGTAACAATTGTAGTGATAACACTTTATTGATTGGACATAAATTAAAAAAAAAGCTTGGTAAGATAGTGGTGTTGAATTTTTATTTTTATACTGGAAAGGGCGGAGCAATAATTGAGGGTTTTAAAAAAGCTAGGTTTGATTTAGTTGGTTTTGTTGATGCCGACAATTCTACTAATTGTTTCGAGTTTTTGAAACTTGTTCTAGAGATTTATGATGTTGATGCGGTAATTGGTAGCAGAAATTTAATTGATTCTAGAATAATTGTTAAGCAAAATTTTTTTAGAAAGTTTATTGGTAGGTTGTTTTCTTTTATTATTAATTTTTTATTTGATTTAAAAATTAGCGATACACAATGCGGTGCAAAGGTTTTCAGAAAAAATGTAATAGATTCTGTTATTTGCGAAATGATTTTAAATGGTTTTGAATTTGATGTTGAATTGTTGTGGCGTTTAAAAAGAAAAGGTTTTGTTGTAAAGGAAGTTCCTGTTGTTTGGAGTAATAGCGATAAATCTAGTGTTGGTGTTATTGACCCATTCAAAATGTTGTATCACTTGGTGTTATTCCGATTAAAAGGTGTTTGAATTGTTTCCTAAGAAAATTATTTTATTAGCTTTGTTAGTATTTGTTTTGTGTGTGTATCCTGTATTAATTGTTACACCTTTTTTTCCAGCAAGTGCCGATAGTGCTACAACGATTGCTTTAAGAGTAATCGAATACAATAAAGGAATAATACCTGAAACATACGCGCCGTTTAACAATGTTAATTTTGGTTATCAACTAGGTTTTGTTTTATTTACCAAATTCTTTACAGACCTTTTTCCAATTCTACCGGATTATCTCTGGTTTTGGTTACTCGGTTCAATTTTTTCCGCTTTACAAGTAATTGGTTTATATCTATTTTCAACAGAATTATTTAAAAATAGTGCAATTGGAGAATGGAGTGCAATTCTTTTTATTGGAACAAAACTCATTTATGAAAATTTATATGTTGGAGAATACCCCTGGGTTTGTGCAACTGCTTTAATGTTTTTCTTTTTCTATTTTTTGTTGAAAAAGAATCCAGTTAAATATTTTTTATTTCCAGCAATATTTATTATTCATCCTGCAATTGCTTTGAATACTTTGATTGTTTTATTTTGTTATTACCTGGCATATGGTTTTAATTTGAAAGAAATATTTAAACTTGGTTTATCTTTAGTTTTTGTTATTCCTAGTTACTTTACAACTTATCACGCTATTGTTTATAATTTGTTTTCAATGAACAGCGAAATGTCTCAAATTAGTTTAATCGAGTTATTTAAATTAATTTTAATTATTCCTTTTGGGATTGGAATACTTCCACCATTGTTAATTTTTTTAATGTTTATTTATTGTAAATTTATTTATAAAGGAAAAGTTTCAATAGAATTTAGCAATGAACAATTATTTTTAATTGTTCTTGGGTTGTTTTCTCTGGGTTTATTTTCTTTCTTTTCTTTATATGGAATAATTTTAAATGGTCGAGTAATAGAATTAATACTTATTTCAGTTGTCATTTTTTGTGCTTCAATTATTAATTGGTTTACAAATTATTTTTATCCAAAGCACACTAAAACAATTAAAATAATAATTGTTATTGTTAGTATTTTTATTTTCTTTTCGTCTTCAAAATTAAATCATTATCGAAGTGGTTCTAAAATAACAATGGAAGAAGCAAAGTTTGCAGAAGAATTTAAACGGTTTGATTCTCTTCCGGAAAGAGTTTTGTTTTTAACAAATAATAAAGGTAAAATGGTTGAATATTCTAACAAGATTTCTTTCGATTCTAACTCTAGCCACATGATTAGTGAATCTGGTTTTTTAGTTATAAAAAATAAAGGTTATTTAGATTATTTAAAAAAATATGTTTTGTTTAAAAAAATTGTTAATGAAAATTGTTTAGAATGTATTAATGAACTTGATGTTAAATATATTGTACTCGATTCTAAAACATATTCTAACATTGATTTAAATACATTTAAACAAGTTTTTAGTTACAAACAATTCAAGGTGTACAAAAAATGATTAATAGAAAATACTTTATATTAGGTTAGGGTGTTAAATATATGCCAATGAATTTAAAGATAATTTATTTAGTTTTACTATTAATTGTTTTACTTAGCGGTTGCCTTAAAAATGATGATTTTATTTTTATTACGCAAGATACAAACATTAGTGATTTAAATGCTAGTGATTTAAATTTAACAGGAATACAATTAAAAGAATGGTCTTGGGATAGTGACTTTAATAGTGTTTATCTGAATTCTGGTTCTTTTACCGATACTACTCTTGACACTAATTCTTCCGCTGAAACAAGTTGGCTTTCAAAAGAACATACTGGAACAGACTGGAATTTTAACAAGATACAAATAAGTGATACAAATGGAATTGTTCTCCCATTAAAAAATACTTTTGCATTTTCGCTTGATGGTTTACCAACAACGGGTTTAAAATTCAATGTTAGTAACGCAAGGTTTGAGTTTTTGCTTAATAATGAATTAATGGCTTATATTAATGCGATTAGTGGAAATGGGGATTTTAATGCACAAAACAATATTATTGCAGGTAATGGCATACAATCAGGTAATGGCATACAAGCCGGAACATTTTTTAGGGCATTAACTACAAACACCGCCTTAGAAATTGCACAAAATAGTTATGCCTTTGGTTTAACTGGTGCTAATACAACAGGACTTTATTTTAATAATAATGCTGGAAGTATTGAACTTCGAAATGCAGGGATAACTAAACATTATTATGATATGGTTAATGGGGATTTTAATGCCATTAGAGATATAAAAGCTAGTCGTAATTTAGAAGTTAGAAAGGAAACTTATCTTGGTAATGATGATTCTAGTTATAGTTTTTTTGATTCGAATGGTTTTTTAACTTTATTTAGTAATGCTCGTGCAAAAAAAGAAATTAGGATTGGAGTTTCAGGATTTGAAAAAGGAGTTTCTGCACCAACGTCTGCATTAAGGGCAATTGGTGCAAGTGGCGGAATTAAAAAAGCTGTTCTTCAATTCAGTAAAACAGTTCAACAGGATATTTATTTTGAGGTTCACCCAAATTATAATCAAGACGATTCTGTTAATCACGAGTTTCATTTAATTTGGATTCCGGGAGAGGCATGGACTACTGGAAATTATGTTTGGAAATTAGAATATTTAATTAAAGCAGAATCTGGGGAGAATATTTTAACCGGAACTCCTACAACTATTTCTGCAGATGTTACCCCTGCAAATGCAACAAATATGATTGAAACGGTTTTTGCAGAAACTTATGATTTAAATATAGGGCAGATTTTGTTTGCACATTTGTATCGCGATGTTGCAAGCGACAATGGAGATGATGTTGGAAGTATTAATCTTATTGAATCCGAGTATGTAATTAATAGTTTTGGAGAAAAGATGAACTAATCAAAAAGAATATTAATAACTTTACTCGTAAATATGTTTACTCGTAAATATGTCTACTTTTATGGAGGGTACCCACATGGCAAAGAAAGGAAAACCAGCAGCAAAAGGAAAAGGCGGATGCTAAATTAAAAAATTAAATAATTGTGCGGGCGGGAGAATAATCCGCCCGCATTTAACACTTCTTTTGAAATAAGGGGGAAAATTTATGAAACACGGGAAAAAAGAAAAAAAGAAAAGATAAAAAATAGTTTACTTTTTTTTGAATAAAAACTTTTTTTGAATAAAAAAAATCATTTTTAAAAAAAAGGGAGGTTGAAAAAAATGGCAGGAACAATTGTAAGCAAAAATGCTGTGAAAAGAGAAGCTGGTTATCTCTATTACGTTGACAAGAACGGAAACGTTGTAAGAACGCCGATGAAGAAAAAGAAATAACTATTTTTTTTTAAAAAAATTACCACCAATGGTTTTTATATATTTGAATAGCATATAATTTTAACATGAAATACATCGCGCCTATGGATAGAAAAGGTCAGATTACAATAACCTCAATAGTTGTAACAACTATTGTCTCGGTTATTCTCTTGTCAGTATACTTTACAGTGTACAACGGGATTAATCTGGCGTCCCTTGATGCAACTAGCCTACTTGTTGTAGGGTTCTTCGGAATCTTTATAACGCTGGTAGTGCTTTTCGGTATCGTAAGATACTTGCAGTAAAGGGGAAAAGTCCAAGAAAAAAAACTTTCTGTGGAAGAAAGGAGAAATTTTTAAAAATGTTTGAAATCGTGTTTATTGTGTCCATGTTCTTGGTTGCACTCTTTTGTGTTATTGCCTGGACTAAAGAAATACCTTACTTTTTTGCACTCGCAAGTTTAATATTATTTTTAACTTCAATTATTTTAATGATTGATGGCGGAATTGAATTACAATCTTACCAAATAATTCAAAACACATCCACAGGCATAACAAATGTTAATCCGTTATATGATTCTAATGTAATGCTTAGTATTGCTTATGCCGATTCTCCTTTGTTGTGGGGTTTGAGTTACATTGGTTTTTTCATGGGTTTTTTGTTGATGGGCTATTCTTTAGGGATGGTCGTAAAGAGGGGGGCTATCAATGAATCAAGAAATTAACTATAATTCTTCTGATACACAGGGAGAATATTTTAATTCGATTGGAATAGATGGTTCAATAATAAAAGCTCATTCATCTTTGAATACCAAGTATTTTTTAATCAAACTAAATGATGGAAGATACTTAATGAGAGAAGAAAAATTTGATTTAATAAACATTGATTTAACAAGTGGTTTTCTTGGCCCTGAAATGCAAGAGTATTGTTTGAATGTGGTCGATTATCTTAGCATGATTAAAGACCTTGAATCAGAATTAGGGGTTAATTTAACTAGGCACTATAACCGGATTGCCGGACCATTGCTTTATCTTTATTCTTTGAGTAAATCTGGTGGAAAAGCGGCGAACACAGTTAAATCGCATTACCAGATTGCTAGTCAATATGTAGTTAATGATTACAATGAAAATAAAAACCAGAAAAAAGATAATCCTTTGTCTGGTTTTTTTAGCGCCATGCCTAAACCTAATGTAAAATTGGTTGGTGAGGGAAGTAGAGATAGAATAATGTAAAAAGGAGTAAGTGATTTTGGAATGAATTTTAAACATGTCTCGAGTGAAAAGAAAGATAAAATGTTAATTGTTTTGTCTGGTAAATTAAATGAAACATTTAACGAGTTTATTTGTGAACTTGAAAAAATTACGAAAGAAAAAGAAAAGTATTCAAATTATTCTTTTTGGAAAAAACCTTTCAAATTGTCTTTTGAAAAAGATGATACTTATAACTTGAAACAATTTAGAAAAAAAATGAATAGAAAAGAACCGGTTAACGAAACCGATTTGGATTATTTTTTAGGAAGAAATTATTTTTCAAAAACAGGTGGTTTAATTAAATATCTTGAATTATGTAAAAATAAAAAGATTAATAAAATATTTAAAAATATTTCAAAAGAATATTTAGTTAAAAAAAGAGAAGAAGAAGAATACGAAGAATTAATTGAAAAAAGCAAAAATAAAAAAATTAATCCTATTGCAATGAAAATTATTGAAGATAAAGTAAAAGGGGTAATTTAATGGATGAACAAAAAGAAGAATCAAAAGAATATTCTAATGAAAAATTAACAAATTTTTTAAATGGACAATTAGGTTTTGATGATGCCATGGAAATATCTAAAGAAGACATGGATAAACTTAAAAGACCAAATGGGGAAAAAAAAGTTAAATATAATGATTATGAAAAAGAAATGGAAAAAAAATATTTAGATAAAGCTAAAAGACAAGCTGAGAAAGAATCGCAGAAAAGGTTAAACCAACAGGTTAATTCTTTTGTTGAACAGGAAGAAAATAGTTTAGAAGAAGATGTGGAAACAGAAGAAGACGAAGAGTTTATTAAAAACAATTTTTCTTCTTTAAAAAAATCTGGTGCAATAATTACTGAAGAAGAATACGAAGAGGAACAGGATTCTGAAGGATTTAAAGCCAAGAAAAAAATAGATTGGAAAAGTCCTGTTAATGAAAAATCGGTAAATGAAGCAATTGAAAAGAATCCTGATGTAGAAATTATTTCAACGGATAATAGTTTGTTCCTCGTGAGGGAACTCCCATTTATAAAATTTGAACATATTGCCTTAATTTCTGCAATTGGTTTTGGGAGTTTTATATCTGGTTTGGCTTATTTTGATATACTTGCCCCAAAGGTAGCTATTTTGTCTTTCATAATTGTTTCTTTGGTTTCGGCTTCTTTTCTTATAATGAAAAGAGTTTTTTACTTGCCAAATAAAACCCGGAAACTAATTTTGAGGCTTTATGGCAATGGATTAACCATGCTTTCTTGCGAAAAATTGTTCATGGGTAACAAGGTTTCTTTTTCTAAAAATGCTGAACCTAGTGTTGTAACTAATTTAAGGGCGCACACTGAATTGTTTTCCGGGCATCCATTAATTCTTGCAATTGAAGGTTATTACGAAAATCTCGATATCAATAAATTAATGGGCGGAAAGATTAGTGCAAGGTCTTCTAGCAAGGTAATTGCTACTCTTGACGAGGCTAATGCCTTGGGAGTAAAGAAAGAGAGATTAAAGAACATGAATGTTGAAAGGGTAAAAGATAATCCTCTTTTACTGGTTGGGGTTCTTTTAATAATTATAATTTTGGTTGGAGCAATTGTTACAATTGGTTTGCCCGCGGTTGATTCTCTAAAAGAATTACAGGGGAGTATTGCAAGTTTGGCTGATGTTGTATCTAAATTGCAACCTGTTATTACTCAAACGGCACAAAATACAGGCGAACAAATAGTTAACGCAGGTGGTTAGTTATGAATGGGGCAAATCATTGGTATATTCCAAAAATAGTTTCTTACGAACCCAAAGAGAATTCAAAGTTTGAATACAATATTTCTAAAAATATATATGGGAAGAGTATTCATGGAAGACCTGAAAGGGTAATTGCTCAATTGATTCAATTATATATTTTCCACAAGGCAAAGAATAAAGAGATTGCGTTTAATTTAAAGTGGTTTGAAGTTATAGATGTTTTGAATAAAATTAAGAGTCATTTGTATAAATGGAAAATTAAAGGGTATGAAACAATAGTGGGTAAGATTTAAATGGCATATAAAAAGAGTGGTGGTTATTCTGGGGGAATGTCTAAAAATGATTATTTTTCCGAGTTACTTCATAATCATTTAGAAAGAATAAGTTTTTCGGCTAGTAACGATATTAGTTTTGGGGATAATTCTCTTTCTTCTTTGTCTTGGGCAATTAAACTGGATAGGCAAGTATTATTATTTGAAACTTTTTTGCAACCTTTTCTTGATAATGAGTATCACCTTAAAAAGAATAAAATAAAAATTCCAATAATAACATGCGTAAGTAAACCAATTAATTTAATGCTTTACACTCATTGTATTTTTGAACGGCTTGGCTTGTTAATTGTTTTTGCTTATTCTAACAATTTAATTAAGCGAGACATGGTTAACAAAACGGAACTAGAGAATATATCGGAAGAAGAGTTAATGTGAAAATAAGGGGGTTTATTAATGACAAGTAAACATTTACCTGTGTCAATCCCTTCGTTTATTTCTATGAACCCGTATGGTTGGTTGTGGAAAAAAAAGTATAGAGATATGCATGATAAAGACCAACAATGCTCAATAGTTTTTTGCGGAGAGCCGGGTAGTGGTAAAACTAGTTGTGCCTTGACTATTGCTTTTATACTTGATAGAGGTACAAACAATGTTCCTCGTTTTTCTGTCGATAGAATTGCTTTTAGTTCGAAAGAATTTTTTAACTTGATTAAACAAGATTTTCCTAAAGGTTCAGCAATTATTCTTGATGATGCAGGTCTTTTTGCTCTGTCAGGGGATGCCTTAACTAAAGAGGTTAAAGAAATTAGTAAAATATTTCAAAGCATGAGGCATAAAAATTACTTGATTATTGTTACCTTGCCTGTTTTAACTATGTTAGCTAAGGGTTTAAGGCAGATAACCCAAAATTATGGTGAAGTTGTTTCTATTGATAGGGAGAATGAACAGAATATAGTTAAATTTCAATTGTTACAGACAAATTCTCGGACAGGGGATATTTATGGTAAATCTTATATAAAAATTGTTAAAAAGATTCATCCAATTTATGGCATTCCAATTATTCACAGGGTTAAAGAGCCTTTTATTAGAATTGATAAACCTCCAAAAGCTTTGTATGATGAGTATGACAAGATTAGAAAGGCAAAGATGAATGAGTTTTATGCTTCTAGTGAGGATAGGGTATTCAATAGTAAAGGTAAATTGAAGGCAAATAAACCGGATATTCATGGATTAATTAAATTGGCGAAGGATAATTTGCGTGAGTTGTGTGATGTTGATAGTAGGATTTCATTTAATTCTGTTTATTTAAATTGGGATATAATTAAAAGTGGTATAAAGATTACACAGTCAGAGGCACGTTTGATTGCAAAAGGTTTGAAGGAGTATGCTTAATGTTACACTTAAATAATGGATTAGGGTATAAATTGAACAAATTAACTACTTTTAAGTATAATATATTTAATTTAGGTGTGCCAACTAATGAAAGACTTATACATAACAAGACTTTGAGGGAGATTTCGCTTTCCTAATCAAAAGCGAACAAAAAAGAGGGACAAAAATGCCAATGAGATATGAACTTAAGGAGTATTGGGACGTCAAAAACAAGCTATTAGGGGTAGACATCGAAGAGCATAAAGTATTCCTTATGCTTACATATGGCGCAATGGCTAGGGTGGGAGAGATAGTACGAGGCAAATACACATATAACCCACCAGTATCCTCCATGCATATAACTCCAATAATTGCTAATAAAGGTAAGAGATTACTTGTTATAACAATTCTAACTGAAAAAACAAGATTAACAAGAAGAGTTCCACTTAATAGGGATAAAGAAGATTGGTTAACTGAACCAATTTTAAATTATTCCCTGAAAAAAAAAGGGTTATTATTTAATCGTTCGACACGATGGGGTGAAAAAATATTTGAAAAATATTTTGGAAATCAAAATATTCATCAATTAAGAGGGTGGAGAGCAACACATTACAAACAGGGAAAAGTTACTGGGGAACCTATGGAATGGGGTGTAATTTGTAAAATGGGTGGCTGGATTAATCCGCTTACTCCTGCACGATACTATGACGGAACCGTTATTGAGGATTATGTGGATTTATTATGAATACAACAAACAGCACAACAAACAATTCAATATTTCTATTTGAATCCCCTAAACTAAAAAAAAGCACATTAACAGAACTATTTTTTTATGTTCTAATAGGTTCAATTATATTATTAGCATACCTCATCAAAGAAACCTTTATAGGTCTAGATTCTTATTTCTATTTAAACATAATTTTCGGAAACCTCGCAAACACTGAAACAGGGTTAGTCAATATATTATTTACCGCCCTCCCCAAAAATATTTATTTATTAAAAACAATTTTGGTATCAATAATGATTATTAATATGGTTATATTATCTCAAATAGGAAAAACCATTTTTGGCAAAAACGGGTGGGTACTCGGATTCCTTGTATTAATTAATCCCGTATTTTTATTTGAATCCTTAAAACTAGAAGAAGAACAATTTATTTATCCCATAATATTTTTTGTATACCTAATCGGAATAAAACTAATTTATTATAAAAAAATTATGAATTGGATTATAGGAATACCTATAATATGGATTGGATTCACATTTGTTTATTTATTTTGGATAGGTGATGCACAAGGAATACCCTGGATGGGTTCATTGGAATATATTCCCCTATCAACAACTATAACCTGTTTCTTTGCAACACTTGGAATGGCTGGTTTTTTACTTGACAAAAAATTAAGAAAACTAATTATTCCAGCTACCCTATTAACTTTTCTTGGAATAATACTACCAAAATTTGGTATGTTATCCGTTCCACTACTAGCAATAGGTTTTTTTCAAGTAATAGTAAGTCTACTAAAAAAATGGGAAATTGATTTTGAAGGAATACAAAAAAACATTTTATTATTTGCTTTACTTGTTTCACTATTTTCTTTCTTTTTTTTTGGAATACAAACAGTTACAATTGCACAAAACAATGCATCAATTGATGCCGTTGAACTTTCAAACACAACAGGCCTACCAATAAAAAACGACTGGGGTTATGGTTACCTTGTTTTTTGGAACGGGGGAAAAACTTACCAATATGCAGGAGGAACATTATTAAACGATTATAACAACTCTATCGCAATAACCCGGGTAAAATTAAATGATTGTTTACTTTATTCGAATTATGGAGAAAACTTTGTTCAATTATGCTATACAGAAAAAGAAGAAAATTTTTCTCCAATTAATGTTTCTTATATA
>Ga0326597_10005601_pt1 | contig 17384 bp, 15 predicted proteins | sample RVTome_12_FD_203789 | JGI IMG/M metagenome (GOLD analysis project Ga0326597, IMG submission 203789) | Soil microbial communities from uranium-contaminated site in the Upper Colorado River Basin, Wyoming, United States - RVT100D185 | ecosystem: Environmental > Terrestrial > Soil > Contaminated >... | reverse complement strand
TTCTTTTGGGCAGCGTCGCCGGGATTTCGCTGCTCGTCGGCGGCATCGGCATCATGAACATCATGCTGGTCTCCGTCACCGAACGCACTCGGGAGATCGGCATCCGCATGGCCGTGGGCGCGCGCGGCCGCGACATCATGCTACAATTTCTCGTCGAAGCGGTAGTCATGGCCGCCACCGGCGGCTGTATCGGGATTCTGGTCGGTATCGGCAGCTCGGAGATCCTCAAACAATGGGCGCAGTGGCCGACCCTAGTCAACCCTTCGATCGTCGCCATCGCGTTTCTGTTCTCCGGCGCAGTCGGCGTCTTCTTCGGTTTCTATCCCGCCAAGAAAGCCGCAAGCCTCGATCCCATCGATGCGCTGCGGTACGAGTAGCGGCGCCTAGTAGCCTGCACGCGTCGCAGCGTTGACACCTCCGGTGTTTCACTATATTGTAAGTTTCATCAATTGGTGAAACTTACAATATAGTGAAACAGCCCGCTCCCATATCCAAACCTCCTCTAGTCGTAAAAGAAAATCAGCTTATGACGGGGGCTTTGCATGCCCTTAAAGCGATCCCAAAACTCGTAGTCAAGGAGATTGTCGCGGCATCGGCAAATATCGATCGTGGGGTCGATTTTACCCTCCAAATAGAATTTGGCGCGACGAAGTTTAAGGTGGCGACGGAAGTCAAGAATAGCGGCGAGCCTTCGATTCTCCGTCGCTCGGCAGCCTGGCTCAAAGGACTGATCGCTACGACGAAGCATGACTACGGAATAATAGTTGCTCCGTATATTAGCGGAGAGGGCGCCGAAATTTGCCGTGATATCGGCGTGGGATTTGTCGATCTCTCCGGCAACTGCCTGCTGAGTCTTGACGGGCTTCATATCGAACGCACTGGGTTCCCCAACAAATTTAGGAAGCCGCGAGAGATCCAAAGCCTCTTTTCGCCCAAGTCCTCCCGGGTAATTCGCTGCCTGCTATCTGATCCGAAGCGCGCCTGGACGCTTAAGGGCTTGTCCACGAAAACCGGAGTCAGTATCGGATTGATTCATCGCCTGGCGATGGCCCTGGAAAACAATCTCTTTGCCGAGAAAAAACTCGGAGCATTCAAGCTTGAAGACCCCGCGCGTCTGCTAGAAGCGTGGAGGGAGGAATATTACCGGCGGGCTCCCAGATGGTTGCGGTACATTGTCAAAGCTGGCTCTATCAAAGAATCGCTACCGAAGCTCAAAGCGGCCGCGCTCCATCACGGAGTTCGATATGCGTTTACCGGGCCGAGCGGGGCTTCGTTGGTCGCCTCATACCTTGCTCCGACCGTCATTCATCTTTATGTCGATGTCTCAAAGAACGAGTTCCTGGAGGAGATTAAAGCGGATCAAGTTTCCTCGGAAGGAAATCTGCTCGTCAGAGTTGTCGAACAAGAGAACGAGTTCATCGGGTCGAGGCAGGTAAAAGGAATCTATGTTGTGAGTGATATCCAGTTATATTTAGACCTTTGGGCGATGGGTGGGCGCGGACAAGAGGCGGCAGAAGAACTCCGCCGCGAACGGCTCAAGTTTTGAGGGGACAACGTTGTATAGCAAGGATTCTCTTGAGGCGTGCCGGCAGGTTCTTAGCGACGTCGTTTACTGTTTGAGGGAATATGCAGACAAGTTTTATCTCATCGGCGGATGGGCTGTGTATCATCTCTTGGATCGGCCTGATCGCGCGCCTGAAATCATCGGGTTTGCCGGCACCGAAGACGTTGACTTAGCCTTTGTCCTTCCAATGGTTGAGCTTGCGAGGATCATGGAAAGGTTAGAAAGGACGGGCTATCAACAAGCGGGCGGCCAGCGAATGCGCCGGGAAGTCAATGGCAGAAAAGTGATAGTCGATCTTCTTGGCGGCAGGCAAGAGGTTAAAGAGAGTTTCACCTTTACGAAGAGAATCACGGGTGCAACGTTTGCAGGAGTAGCTATGGACAGGGAAATCAGCGTAGCGAATCTTCCTGCGTGTTTAGTTCTTAAGGCGCGAGCGTTTGACGAGAACCCGAAAGACAAAGACGCTTATGACCTCTACTATTTGGTTACGCACGGCGGCGCGGAAGATGGCGCCGCGGCCCGTGAGGTGAAGGCGGTTCTTCAGCATCCGTTCATCGCAGAGGGCATGAAGGTTTTCCATCTGCATTTCGCCCGGGTCGAGGGCAGGGGACTCAGAGCCGCCACGCAAATGTTGAGTCGCCTCGAAGGAAAGACAGCAAAGGAAGCGAGGGCAATGATTAGAGGAAGTTTCGCGCGGTTCTTTGCGGGAATAGGAATGGACGTGAATTATTAAATTTCTATAACGGCAATCAAACCATTCTAACGATGCCTCCTAAGGTTTACACTGGAAGCGTTTCTGTTCTCCGGTGCCGTCGGTATTTTCTTCGGCTTCTATCCCGCCAAAAAAGCCGCAAGCCTCGATCCCATCGATGCCCTTCGTTATGAATGACTGAGCAAAGCGGCTGATCGGTCGCCTTTATCGGGTAAGCAACGGCAGGGACCGGCGTTGACAATCCCCTGTCCACCGGGGACAATGCGCCAACCCTGTGAGCGCAATTATCCTCCGCGTTTTCATTGTCCTCTTTGGATTTCTGGTCGTGATCAGCCTTTGGGGATTTTATTCTTCCATCCGCCCGCCGAAAATACTTTCCTCGCTCTCCCCGCGCGATCTAAAGATGGGCTACGAGGACGTGTCGTTCAGAACCGCGGACGGCCTCACGCTTCGCGGCTGGTACATCCCAGCCGCTAGAACCACCGAGAAGACCTTGATCCTGCTACATGGTTATCCCGCAGACAAGGGAGACATCTTGCCTGCGCTGGCGTTTCTGCATGAAGATTTCAATCTCCTCTTGTTCGATTTTCGCTATTTGGGGGAAAGCGAGGGGAGCTATTCCAGCGCCGGCGCTAATGAGGTCGAGGATCTGCTGGCGGCCATTCGATTTCTCAAAGCGAGAGGGATCAAAGAAGTGGGCGTGTGGGGATTTTCCATGGGTGGGGCCGTGGCTTTGATGGCGATCGAAAAAGCTCCCGAGATTCGAGCGGTCGTTTCAGAGTCGAGCTACGCCAGTCTCGCGCAAATGGCATTATCTCTTCTTAGAATCCCCTTGCTCAATTATCCCGTCGCCTATCTTGTCGGTTTGTGGGCCAAGATTTTTCTCGGCATCGACGTAAGAGATGCCTCACCGGCGCAGCGAATCCGCCATAGCACAATTCCTATTCTCTTGATCCATTCCTCGGACGATGCCGTGATCCCTTTCTCTCACGCACAGTCATTGCAGCAAGCGCTGGCAAAAAATCCCCACGCCGAGTTCTGGTTCCACGGCGGGTTCGGCCATGGCGAGCTGGGTACGGATTACCAGAGCAGAGTGAGAGGTTTTTTTCACAAGCACCTCTAGAAGCGAGCCGCAGAGAAGCCTGAGCCAACCATTCTTCCTCGTCGAACTTTCCCGTCTCTCAAAACCCGTCCTTCTGGGGATCGGCAGCTCAGGAATCCTCAAGGAATGGGCGCAGTCCCGATCGTGACTACGGCCATGCCATGCAGGTTAGACAGCTCAGAGGTGGGGTGCTAAACTGTAGCAGTGGTGGATGTGGTAAGTGAAAGTCAGAGATGTTCTCAATTTGCTCGAAAGCGATGGATGGTACTTGGCTCGTACGAAAGGCAGTCACCGTCAATACAAGCACCCGACAAAAAGCGGTCTGGTGACGTTACCTGGGAAACCCGGAGACGATCTCGCTCCCGGAACACTGAACAGCATTTTTAAACAAGCTCGCCTGAAAAAGGAGTAGCGAAATGCAGTATTTGATTGTTATTGAAAAAACGGAAACCGGGTATTCGGCTTATTCTCCCGACCTCGATGGTTGTGTCGCCACGGGCACAACAAAACAGGAGGTTGAACAGAATATACGCGAGGCAATCGAATTCCATCTTGAAGGCCTGCGTCACGAGGGTTACGGCGTTCCCCCACCTAGCTCCTATTCCACTTACATTGACGTGCCTGTCTAACCAGCGGCTTAAAACTGATGTCGAAAACGCTCGCCAGAAGAGATCGCTTTCTTCGCCACCGCGTAGCCGCATCACGTCGTCCAACGAGGTGTGCGAACTACTCCAACTTCCAAACGGGAGGTTGCCGACGTCGCTCATCTAGCCTGCATGCATGGCGCGAAATTCCAGGGTCGTAACGTCTGGTTAAACTCCTAATCGAACTGAATCCTTCCTCTATCATATCGCGTGGTTTTTCACCTCGCGTTTATTTCAATCCTGGAGTGCGCTACAGCTTGGGCGCTGTACGATTCACATAGCTGCACTGTACGTGCACTTCGTTCAGGACAAGACCCTTCGCTCACGCTCAGGGTGACTCACTGATTGTGGGGGGAGAGCCGGAGGTTGTCGTCGCCTTCTAGCCGACCGGGGACGAACCTCCCAGCTCGAAGCTGGGAGTGAGTCATTTTTTCCCCATTGCTCCTGCCAGGATTTTCCCGGACCTTGATTGCTCGCACGCTTTGGGGATAAAAGGCTATATGTTGTACCGCTAGGGAGGAATTTTTCATGCGTGAGCCGAATCATTTGCGCGGTCATTGGGCTACCACGTTTCAGCAATGCCGGCGGATCGGCATCTCTGGGGGGCCGGCTACTGCGAGCGTTTGGCTCTTCCGACTCGAAGCCGTCCCCTAGAGCGGAGGGGCACGGCGCGGTCGAATCCACAACCCATTTTAGGAGAAACGTCAATGACAACAATTACCATGACAGAGGGCGGTGCGACGGAGCCGTGGGGCAAAACCGTCGTCGTGGAGTTCGAGGACGGGATTGCCTGGGTAACGATGAATCGGCCGGAGAAGAAAAATGCCATCAATGTTGAAATGGCTCAGGAGATGGCCCAAGTGGTCGATGCGCTGGAGGTGGATGAGCGCTGCGGCGTGCTCGTGCTTTCCGGAGCCGGCGATTCGTTCTCGGCGGGCATGGACCTCAAGGGCTATTTCGGCGCCACCGATGGTCTCTCCGATATCGAAAGGATGCGCGTCTACCGGGTGAACGGGACTTGGCAGTGGCGGCGGCTTCTCTACTATCCGAAGCCCACGATCGCCATGGTCAACGGCTGGTGCTTCGGCGGCGCGTTCACCCCGGTAATTGCCTGCGACCTGGCCATCGCCGCCGAGGAGGCGACATTCGGGCTGTCCGAGATCAACTGGGGGATCATTCCCGCCGGTGTGGTGTCGAAGGCGGTATCGGTAGTCATGAATCAGCGCGCCGCGCTGTATTACGTGATGACCGGGGAGAATTTCAGCGGCGCCAAGGCAGCCGGCATGGGGCTTGTCACCGAGGCGGTACCGCGGGCTCGGTTGCGCGAGCGCACGCGCGAGCTCGCCCAAACGCTGCTGAAGAAGAACCCAACCGCCCTGCGCACGGCCAAGGTTGCGTTCAAGCTTTCGAGCGAGATGACATGGGAGCAGGCCGCCGATTACCTGACCGCAAAATCCGATCAGATGATTTTGCTCGACCCCGAGCGCGGCCGGGAGCAGGGGATGAAGCAGTTTTTGGACGACAAGAGCTACCGTCCCGGCCTCGGCGCCTATCGGCGGGACAAATGATCCTAGATCCGGCTGTTGCCTAGCAGTTGCGTGGCGCAACTGACCGAAGTTTTGTTAATAATGATCAAAGGCGAACAGATCAAAGTTTCGTTACCCGAAGGACTGAACCTCGGCAGCTATTATCTGGACGTGAATCTGGAGGCGGGCAGGGGCGATAAGACCGCGATCTACTACAAGGACAAAACCTATAGTTTTCTCGATCTATGGCGTCTGACCAACCGGGTCGGCAACGTGTTCAAAAGGCTCGGGGTGGAGCCTGAGAACCGGGTATTGTTGATTCTCGAAGATTCCCCCCAATGGGTCGCCGCATGGCTTGGCGCCATGAAGGTGGGCGCGGTGGGCACCCACGCTTACACTTATCTGATGCCGCATGACTATGCGTACTTGCTGAATCTGATCAAGCCCAAGGTTGTGGTGGTCGACGAGACGACGCTGCCGAAAGTGCGGGAAGGCGCGAAGGATTCCAGCTACCCCAAAGCGTTTTTGGTCGCCGGCGGCACCAGGTTGGATCTCCGGGAAAAAGAATACAGTCTGGGCGAGATGATCGAGTCCGCCGACGATCGGCTCGAGGTCGAGCCGACGCACCGCGATGACCTGGCGTTCTGGAACTTCTCGGGTGGAACCACCGGCAAGCCCAAGGGCGTTCCCCATATGCATCGCGACGGCGTTATTTCCTGCGAGTCATTCAATCACATCCTCGCGTACGGCGAGAACGATATCGTTCTGCGGGTCCCGAAACTATTCTTTCACTACGCCCGTGATCTTGGATTGTTGTATCCGCTACAGAGCGGCGCCGCCGTCGTTCTGTTTGAGGAGCGGACAACGGCAACGCTGGTATTTTCTCTCATCACGAAGTACCGGCCTACGGTTCTGATCAATGTGCCGACGATGATGCGGGCGATGATTCAGACACCCGCACGTGAGCGCTCTGACTTGAGCTGTGTCCGTCTCTGCTTTTCCTCAGGGGAAGTGCTCGCGGCACCGCTTCATGAGGAATGGAAAGCTAACTTCGGCAGCGAGGTAGTGAATCGCTTCGGCTCGGCCGAGTCCGGCATGGGGTATCTCTGCAATCGGCCGGGCGCGGTCAGACCTGGCAGCTCAGGGAGAGTCACGCCGCTAGCAGAGATCAAGCTCGTTGATGACGAGGGAGCGGAAGTTTCCCGAGGGCAACCAGGTCTTTTGCTCACGCGCAGCGACGCGGCCGCCCAGTATTACGTCCGCGAGCATGAAAAATCGAAGGCGACTTTTCTCGGCGACGAATGGATCAATACCGGAGACATATTCATCCAGGACGAGGCGGACTTTTTCTGGTATATCGGGCGCGCCGATGAAATGGTAAAGGTAAGCGGAGTGTGGGTGTCGCCCCTGGAAATCGAGCGCACGCTCCAGGAGTGTCCCAGTGTCAGAGAGTGCGCGGCGTTGGGGATCAAGGACGGGGATGGTCTGTTGAAGATTCAGGCCTTCGTCGCGCTGCGGAATGGGGCTCAGGGTAACGCGGAGAGGCGGGGTGAGTTGGAACGATATTGCCGCGAGCGGTTGGCGCCGCACAAAATACCGCGGGCTTTTGAGTTTCTCGACGAGCTGCCGAAAACCGGGCAGGGTAAGATCGATCGGCGGCTGTTGCGGGAGCGTTTGCCTGGCTTATAGCATATGGCTTATGGCGTATGGTTCCTTGGCTCCATCTATACACCATATGCCATCAGCCATTAGCCATACGCTATATGCTTAATCATCTAGTTGCCCTGGCCAGTGAGTGATCGCAGGAAACCGGAATGAAATACACGACTCGATTGCAGGTCAACGGTCAGGTCCTGGAAATGGCGGTGCATCCAAGCCGCACGCTTCTGGAAGTGCTGGTCGAAGACTTCCGAATGGCGAAGACCAAGGAAGGATGCAGCGTAGGGGAGTGCGGGGCGTGTACCGTCTCGATGGACGGGAAACTGGTCAACTCCTGTTTGGTGCTGGCCATGGATGCCGATGGCAAAGACATCCTCACCATGGAAAAGTTTACCACCGGCGACCTCGGCTTCAGTTCGACGATGGAGGCATTCATCCATCCTGATGAGGGGGCGCGCCAGGCGAATTTCGGCGCCGTGGGCGCGACCAGCACCGAGGTTTTCACCTTTTGCCATCTGTGCGCCGCGCACTGCAGCATGAAGGCCATTGTTCAGGACGGCAAGCTCGTCGATCTCGAACCGGACATGGAAAGCGGGCTCTACGCCGAACAGTGCGCCGTGAACAAAGGGCGCTTCACGATTCCCGAGGTGATGGGCCACAAGGACCGGCTGCTGTACCCGCAAAAAAGAGTCGGCGCGCGAGGCGCAGGCAAGTGGCAGAGGATTTCCTGGGATGAAGCGCTGGACACGATTGCGGCTAAATTCACGGCGGTGAAGCAGCAGTTCGGACCCGAGTGCGTGGCGTTCGGATTGGGCGAGCCCAAGGGAATGGAGTTTGCGTTCGCGCAGCGCCTTGCCACCGCGTTCGGCACTCCTACCGTCGTCACACCGGGCTGGTCGTGCGGTGTGCCCAAAGCCATGGCCGGCACATTTACCTATGGGTCGCCCGTCGTGTGCGACGACGACCACTTGCCCGCCTTGATCGTCATGTGGGGCAGCAATATGAATCAGACCGCCGGAGGCTTCAGAAGAGAGTCACTGGAGCGCTCCCTCGAGACCGGCGCGAAGCTGATCGCGGTCGATCCGCAGAAAACCGACGTGGCGCGACTCGCCCATCTGTGGATCAGGCTGAAACCTGGCAGCGACGGCCCCTTCATCGCGGGAGCGCTGAAAGTCATCGTCGAAGAAAAGCTCTATGACGAGGAGATCGTCGCCAACTGGACCGTTGGCTTCGAAAAGCTGCAAGCAAATGTCGCGACCTATTCGCTCGATGAGGTCGAAAAGCTGACCTGGGTGCCGCGCCATCAGATCGAACAGTTCGCGAGAATGTATGGCCAAACGAAACCGGCGGCGATGCAAACGGGCAACGCGGTGGACCAACTGGTCAACAGCTTTCAGACGACCCGCGCCATCGCGATCATGCGGGCGATCTGCGGCAACGTGAACGTGCCCGGCGGCGACGTAGCGTTGACCGCTCCGCCCTACACCCGGCCGGGAAACTTTTTTCTGCTGCACAAATATCCTCGGCGAGCGGAAAAGATTCTCGGCAAGAGATTCAAGTTCGCGCAGCGCTCCGCCTTCATCCCGCCGCATGTGCTGACCCGGGCGATCCTCGAGGAGGAGCCTTGCCCGGTCAAGGCGGCGATGTTCGTGCTCTCCAATCCGCTGGTGAGCTGGCCCAATTCGAAGGAGACTTACCAGGCATTGATGAAGCTCGAATTCATCGTGATCTCGGAACTCTTCATGACCCCAACGGCGGCGCTGGCGGATATCGTGCTGCCGGCCGCCTGGGGCATGGAGCATGAGGAACTGGGATATTGGCCGGGATGGTACGAAGAGATCCGCGCCTATCCCAAGCTTGTCGATCCGCCGGGCGAATGCTGGCCGGACACCAAGATCGTCAATGAGCTGGCCAAGCGTCTCGGCCTCGCCGAGGACTTCTGGAACGACGACAACGATGCGCTCGATGAAATGCTCAAGCCCAGCGGCATGGGATACGAAAAATTCAAAGAGAAAAGGGCCCTGCGCGCCAAGCGCGAATACCGCCGGCACGATTACAAGACGCCGTCGAAAAAGATCGAGATCTACTCGGAACGGGTCGAGAAAATCGGCTACGCGCCGATGCCGCTTTGGGAGGAGCTGCGTCTGACGCCGGAAATGCCCGAGGACTATCCGCTGCTGCTCACCAACGCCAAGGAGGAAGCCTATATGCTCAGCGGCTTCAAGGGCGTCGCCTCGGTGCGCATCATCCGGCCGGACCCCATCGTGGAACTGCATCCCGACACCGCGAAAAAATATGGACTCGAAGAAGGCAAGTGGGTCACCATCGAAACCAAGGAAGGCAAGATCAAGCAGCGGCTTTCCTTCAATCGCAACCTGGACCCGCGCGTGGTGGTCGCAGCTTTTGGATGGTGGTTCCCCGAGCAGGCCGAATCCGGCTACGGCTGGAGCGGCAGCAACCTCAACATGCTGACACCCAGCGGACCCGACTACGACCCGTCCACCGGTGGAGTCACTTTGCGCGGCGTGCCTTGCAGAGTTCATGGGGCGTAGATGGCCGTGACCACAAGGCACAAACGCTCACGGCGCTGATACGCCGCAACGGACTCGGAATATCTCGCGCAAAGCTCGCAAAGGCCGCCAAGTTAAGAAATCAAGTTTTCTTGAGACTGGGGTTGGGTGGCCTTTGCGTGCTTGGCGAACTTGGCGCGAGAGATTACCCTTTTTCTGATAGCTACGGTAGCCGGAAAACATGCGCAAGCTTTCAAGCATAGTAGTATACGCACTAACCTTTCTGGTTGTCTTTTTACTTGTTCCGAATCTTGCCCAAAGTCAGACAAGAACTCTCCCGGAGAAAAAAATCTCTGTCGGTTTCATCTACGAGGCGTTGACGTTAACCAACACTCCCATCTGGGTCGCGGAGGACCAGGGTCTTTTCGATAAGCACGGGCTCGATGTCAAGATAATTCTTGCGCGCGGCGCGACTCCGGTTCAGGCCTTGGTGAGCGGATCGGTGGAGTTTGGCGGATTTAGCGGCTCCTCGACCGTCGCCGCCAACCTTGGCGGGAGCGATCTTGTTTTCGTCGCCGCCAAGCCGAATTTCACCGTGATATCAGTCTGGGCCAAGAAAGATTCTCAAGTTAGAACACTGGCGGATCTTAGAGGAAAGATCATTGGGGTAAGCCGCGCCGGGTCTGCGACCCACACGATAGCTCGCATCGCGCTACGAACCGTGGGCATTGGCGATCAGGAGGTAAAATATCTCTACCATGGCGGCCTCCCGGAAATCTTTGCGTCGCTGGACAAAGGCCTGGTCGATGCCGCCGTAGCCTCGGCTCCCAGACCGGGCTTTCGCGAACTGGCGGATCTCTCGACTTTAAAAATCCCCTTCTTGCAGGGCGCCATAGAAATCCAGCGCGCGTTTCTCATCAGCCGTCGGCAAACTGTGTTGAGCTTTCTAAAGGGTTATGTAGAGGGGATCCAGGTAGCCAAGGAGAAACCTGAGCTTGCCGTTGCCTCCATCGTAAAGCGCCTGAAGGTAGCGCCGGAAGCGGCGCGGAGTTCTTATCCGTCTCACGCTAACGTCTGGGAGGATGTTCCCTATGTGAGGAAGGAGTCGGTGCAGGCCATTCTGGATGCATTTCCCAAAGAGACATTGAAAAATGTTACGCCGGAAAAAGTCATAGACAACAGTCTTCTCAAAGAGCTTGTGGACTCCGGCTTTGTCAGGGGACTTTATCGGAAGTAATCTTAAAACGGAGCGTCCAGACCGAGCGATGAGGCGAAGCAGAAGATCGCCAGAGTTTATCTTGCCAAGACGCCGCAAGAGGACTGATCAGTGCTTTGGCTGAGCCAGAGCGCAAAGCGACGCACCGCGTCATTTCGACCGACGGGAGAAATTTTTTTGGCGATAACGGACGTTTCGGACCTACGTCCCTCTTGTCTCTTGTCTACCAAAGATAAAGACCTGCCCCTAGATCCTCTCACTAGATCCTACTCAAATTGATTCCTACATTGCAGGCGTAACGCACGTATGCTAGCATACGTATGCCTTAGGGAGGTGATTCATGAGGCGAACCACTGTGTTTGCGGATGACGACGTGCTGAAGAAATTGCAACAAATTGCCAAGAGAGGAAATAGCACGGTAGCTGAAGTCATCCGAAAGGCACTCCATGAATATGTTTCACGCCGCCGTCCAAAACGATCCCGCCTCTCGCTTATAGGAATCGGCAGGAGCGGTCGAAAAGATGTTGCGGAACGGGGCGAAGAGCTATTGGGCAATGGATTCGGCCGCTGATGGCCAGCGTCCTTGTGGACACAGGTCCGCTCTACGCAATGGCCGACCGAGACGACGATTGGCATCATCGCACCGTCCGCTTTCTCGAAACGAACCGTGACGATTTGATTGTTCCGGTAAGCGTTTTGCCCGAAGCTGCGTATCTCCTTGCAGCCCACCTCGGGGCAGGTGCGGAGCGACAGTTAGTCCAATCGGTTCTAAGCGGGGAACTGACGGTGGAGGAACTGACAATCGCGGACTTGCGCCGCACGTTAGAGCTTCTTCGCCGGTATGAGGATGCCCGTATCGGTTTTGTCGACGCCACCGTGATTGCGGTCGCGGAACGCTTGAAGATCCAGCGCATTCTCACAACCGATCGCCGCGATTTCTCTCTCGTGCGTCCGCGCCACTGCAAGCAATTCGAACTGCTGCCTTGAGTCTCCAATAATTCACAGGGTGCCAGCTACAAGACGGGTAGCTACGATACAACTTCGGACCTGACCCCTTCCTCTCTACTATAGTTGAAAGTTTGCGCAGCTTGCGCAAATTTGCCAGTGGCTATGTTGATCATATCGATCCAAAAGAAATCTCACCGCGGAGGCCCGCCTGCCTGGCGGCGGGCAGGCGCGGAGGGCGCGGAGTAAAGAGTTTTTGATTAATAAATACTCCGAACTCTGCGATCTCTGTGTCTGTGGTGAAATAAGGATTGCTGCTTCGGTTGCGGCTTTGCCGCGCCGGGATCTTCGTGGTAAACGAAGTCAAGGTGATAGTACCGGGTTAGCGACACGGAAGCCTGGAGATCCATCGTTTTTATAGGGAGGATTGTTATGCATAGGGCGAATCGTCAGGGCAGTCATTGGGCTACGGGACTGGTATCCGTTCTAGCGCTGGCAGTCGTTCTGGGAGCAGACGGGAACCCGTCGAGCGCGTTGCTGGCGGCCTCGACGGTCAGCGGCGGCGAAAAATCCAAGCCGGCCACTGCGAAGGTCATCGTGATTGATGGAACCCAGCGCTTCCCCATCTATACGATGCGGACCAGGGGGATTGCAGACAAGTACAATTTGAAAGTCGAGGAAATCCCAGTGTCGGGCCCTCAGGCTCAGTACACCGCGATGCAAACGGGAGATTTCCAGGTTGCCACGACGGCCTGGTTTCCCGTTGTCTTGATGCGCGCCCAGGGATACAAGTTTACCATCGTCTTTCCGGTGAGTAGCTATACGGACGATATCGTGGTCCCGGCAGACTCGCCGCTCAAGAGCATGGCGGATTTGAAAGGCAAGAGGATCGGCATCTCCGGCGGGCCGGCCTCCAGCGGCACGTGGATTTTTCGGACGGAAGCGGTCCGCTTCTTTGGATTTGATCCGATGAAAGAAGCCAAGGTGCAGTTCGGCGCCGCGCCGCTGCTCACGGGCCTAATGGAAAACAACGAACTGGACGCGGTCTTGATTCAGAATCCCCAAGTTGTGCGGCTCCTGGAAACAAAAAAATTCCGATCCCTCGCCAGCTTTGGGGATATCTGGCGGGAAAAGACCGGTCAGGATGTGATGCTGGTCACGATCGTTATGAACGAAGACTGGGCCAAGGCCAACCGCGAGATCGCCAAGAGATTTGTCGCCGCTTTCAAAGAGTCCGCGGAATACCTTAAGGCCCACCCGGAGGTGTGGCCAGAGGTAGCCGAACAGATAGGAATCAAGACTGCGGCCGGCGCCAAGCTCCTCCAAGAGAGGACCGCTAAAAGCTTGCTCACCAGGTGGGACAAGAAATTGCTCGACGAGCAATTTCGTTACGGTTCAGAAGTGATGAAGATCTTCGGCGATTCGGAAGGTATTCCCAAGCAGATCCCGAGTGACACCTTCGACATGAGCTACTCGCCGTGAACGGTCGCACCAACTTGGAAGGACCGATTCCGGGGCGACAATTTCCAGCCCGCTAAGCTCGCCGCGATCCCAAAGGAGCAGCATTGAAATGAAACCTCAGTTTGGCTCAGACCTCATCGTTGACATTTTCAAGCATTACGAGATCGAGTATGCGGCGCTCAACCCCGGCTCCACGTTCCGCGCTCTGCATGATTCGATGGTGAACTACGGCGCCAACCGCCTTCCTGAAATGATCACCTGTAGCCACGAAGAGATTGCGGTCGGAATCGCGCATGGCTATGCGAAGGCGACGGGCAAGCCCATGTTGGCGATTGTCCACAATGTGGTAGGCTTGCTGCACGCAACTTTCGGAATTTATTATGCCTACCTCGACAGGGCGCCGATCGTGGTGATCGGCGGTTGCGGGGCGATGTCTATCCCCCAGCGCAGGTCGATCGATTGGGTTCATAACGCAACTCTCCAGGGAAACGCGGTTCGCGACTACGTCAAATGGGATGATCAACCGTTCAGCATCGACAGCATCCCGGAATCTTTTGCCCGGGCCTATCGGGTAGCGACCACCGAACCGCAAGGTCCGGTCTATGTATGTTTCGAAATGACCCTTCAGGAGACCAAGCTGCAAAGTGAGATTCGGCTTCCTAACAAGGAAAGGCTTCAGCCACCTCCTATACAAGGAGACCTGCCGAGCATTCGTCGCGCCGCTGAAATGCTGGCTCGAGCTGAAAATCCAGTAATCGTTACAGACTATCTCGGCCGAGACCCGTCCTCTTTTCATAAGCTCGTCGCGCTCGCGGAGTGTCTTGGAGCCGCCGTGGTCGATCTCAATAGCCGGTTGAACTTCCCCAACACGCATCCTTTGTGCCTCACGGGCTCTGACATTCTTGGGAAAGCTGACGTGATCCTGACATTGGATGTGCGCGACCTTTACAACACGTTCTTCGAAATCGATCGAGATTCGGGCGCTCACAGGCCGATGATTTCGCCAGAGGCTCGAATCATCGACATCGGATTTGGCGATCTGGGGATAAGCAAGTGGTCGCACGACTACGAAAGACTCCATGAGGTGGATTTGCCGATACTTGGAGACACTCGAGCCGTTCTCCCATTGCTGATTGACGACCTCCAAGAGTTTTTGAAAGGTAGAGAATCGCTTGTCAAGGCTCGTTCCGAACGCCACCGAATGACCCATAACGAGTTCAGGGCGGGATGGTTTGAGGAGGCCCGTAAGGACTGGGACGCAAAGCCGATGACGACTGCAAGGCTCGCCCATGAAATCTGGCAGGTCATCAAGGATGAGGATTGGGTGTTGAGCGCCAACACCCTAAATAGTTGGGCAAGACGGCTTTGGTCTTTCACACGGCCGGAGCAACATTGCGGTGAGAGTCTGGGAACTGGAACTGACCTGGGAATATCCCTTGGGGTTGCCCTGGCGCATCGGGGAAGCGCAAAGCTTGTGGTCGACATTCAACCTGACGGCGATCTCATGTTCGATCCAGGGGGTTTGTGGACCGCCGCTCACGATCATATTCCTCTGCTCGTGGTCATGTACAATAATCGCGGCTACTACAACGATTGGGCTCATCAGATCCGATTGGCGAAGCAAAGAGGAAACCCTGTGGAGCGTACAGCGATCGGAATGGAGATCGATCATCCGCCGCCCAATTTTGCCAAGCTGGCCCAATCTTTCGACTGGTATGCCGAAGGCCCCATTGAAGATCCTAGCGCAGTCGGCCCGGCGCTGCAGCGAGCGATCCGGGCGATTCGCGAACAGGGTAAACCGGCGTTGATTGATACGGTCACCCAATTCCGATAGGAGGAATGCACCCAGATATCGCATCTTGGCAGTGATGGTTCCTACGACTAAGTCCTAGCCAGACATAGTCAATTTTGCCGACGACAAGCAGATAGGAAGAGATTGCTTCTCGCTCAAAGAACGCAAAGGACGCTAAGGTGACGGGCCGAGGCCCGTCATCCCGAGCGCACGCGAGGGATCTAAGAAGATTTCTCCCTTCGGTCGAAATGACAATACTCTTTCTTTGCGAGCTTAGCGTGCTTGGCGCGATAAATTTCTTAAACTCGTTTTGTGAAACAATTACCTGGTCAGTATCTATGAGATTTCGCTGAGGCCTGCCGGTTAATCCTGTGACGTAAAGTCGGCGGCAACGCGGTTCGTATCCGGCTCCGGTGATGAAGTAACCCGCTCTGAGCAGTTATTGCTGGTTGTGCAGGATAGAAGAAACCAAAAATGAGAAAACAGAGATGGTGTCAGAGACGAATACCAAATAACCAAAGCCTGACAGCGCCACTGGCCGACTGACGTATTAGCCGCTGCGTGCATTGGAGCCTCTCTCCCTTTGGCGATGAGTATTGCGCTTGAGTTACGTCATGCGTAACGTTGCGCTCAACCGAACGTGCGCCGGTTAGCTTTGACGGTAGCCCTGCAATTGGACTAAATTCTCCTTCAACTAGACTCGTCTATCTAGCCATCGAACGCTTCGATTGATATAGCGCGAGCTTGGTGATAGTAGTAATAATGGAAGCAGAAGTATTCTTCTGGATCCGTAAGCGAAACAATTTGGAGCCAGCCTCTCGGTGCGGAGTTGCCCCCGAGAGTGCTGGCATTTTTCGTTTTTATCACCGATGCGAGTGAAAAAATTGGAATGAATGCTCAAAATCTAGAATAAGAGCATGAAATTGTCCAATATTAGATAGACGTGCCACCAGTTGTAGGGCAGAAACGTCGCAGTCTTTGGTCGCTTATTAAATCATTTATCCGGAGGGAGCTTTGATATTCGCAGAGTTTTACTGCGAATCGTTTTGATATTGTCCACCCAAAGTGAGCGAGGGCCGGGGAGCTCGCTTTCCCCGCGGGCGCTTGGGCCCCGCCGGATCGGTAACGGGTGGGTTGTTTTGGGAATTCGTGCGTTTTCGGTGCCCAACGCTCAAATTGGACTTATACTCACACACAACGAGAGCGACAAAAAGTCAAAAGTAAAGGCGCGACCCTCTTATTTACTCTTATTTATCACGCCCGAGCCTTTTTCCCTTGGGACAAGTAAAACGCCGGAGGGCGTCAGGTTCAGGCCTCGAAAGCGAAACTGAGGGGAGGTGATTTATATGTTGAATGGAGGACCGTAGAAATAACATCAGCAAGTGTTCGGAAGGCACAATCGTGGTAATTGTTTGGGTTCGGGGCAAACTCGCTGTATGAGTTTGCGAGTCGGATCGCGAAGGCGGTCGCAACGGAAGTGTAGGGAGTTGCCCCTTATCGTAGACACAAAACTAAGTCATTTTACATTAGGAGGTAGAGTATGAAAAAGCTAAGTTTAATCACCGGTGTGTTGGGTTTGGCCATGATTCTGGTATCGTCGCCAGCGTTGGCCGCCCCAAGTGAACACCTTAACTGGGGCTATCAACTAAATGCCAGTGAAACAGCGTGCCCATCAGGAAAAGCAGTCCTCAATGTGTCGTATAAAATCAACAACTCACTCGACTCTGGATTGGGATTGAATGATTCTGGGACCGTGTGGTGGGCAGTGAGTGACTAGGGTGTAGAAAAACAGCCGCGTCTGCTACCTCGTCGTGTCCCGGGATCTGGTACCCCTAATCGGGCGCTGTTTTTGTTCGAGCGCTAGAGTTTCACCCTTGTGACGCTCTTTGTCAGCCCGGAGCTTTTCCTTGGCAAGGGTCAGAGCGATATCCACCCATTCAGCCGTCAGCGCCTTGAAATGCTTGTAATTGGCTAACTGTGATCTCACCGCACCCACCCATTCTTTCTGGACGAACTGACTTGTGCTTTTTCCCTGATGAACATAGCTGAGCTGGTAATATGGGCCATGTTTTTGGGGCTTCTTCGGAGCCGTGCAGCGACAGTTTGAACGACCACAGACCGTGAGCTGAGCGATTTCACTGAAGGGACCCACCCGATTTCAACGAAGTGGACCACCCAATTCAGCGGAGCGAAGCGACGAAGCGATCTTGAACTGTTTACCTCAATCCTCCATCGTTTTTCAATCCTGATCTT
>Ga0326597_10005600_pt1 | contig 17385 bp, 16 predicted proteins | sample RVTome_12_FD_203789 | JGI IMG/M metagenome (GOLD analysis project Ga0326597, IMG submission 203789) | Soil microbial communities from uranium-contaminated site in the Upper Colorado River Basin, Wyoming, United States - RVT100D185 | ecosystem: Environmental > Terrestrial > Soil > Contaminated >... | reverse complement strand
AACACCGGTGTCAGAGCAAGTCTCAGCCGCAATTTTCGAGCGCCCACTTTCAACGAGCTGTATTACGCCGGAGGAGGTGGCCTGGGAAATCCCGACCTCCGACCCGAACGCGCCACGAGCTTTGACGCCGGCGCTGACCTCTTGTTTGCAGCTCTTGGCGATCACTACGTGCAGGCCTCATACTTCCGGATCGACATGAAGGACAGAGTTGTGTGGGTGGCGGCGGGTGCTGGAATAGTCTCGCCGAGGAATATGCACAGGATTCGATCCGAGGGGTTCGAATTCTCACACACATCGTCGATGCTTTCAGACATCATCACCATTGAAACAAACTACACTCTTGCGGGGACCAGGAACGTTTCGCCAGGCGACCTGAACGAAGGGAACCAGCTTATCTACATTCCCCGGGAAACGTTCAACATTACATTGGCGCTGGGCAAAGAGTTCGCAACCGGGTTCTTCAGAAAGATCAGCGTGATGGCAAGGGAGACATTCACGGGTTACAGGTACATTTCGGAAGACAATGCAGATTTCCTCCCATCTTTCAAGCTGACAGACATTGCGGTGGCTGGTCGAATGTCGATAAACCAGCTGTCGATGGCCATCAAGGCAGAAATCAACAACCTGTTTGATGAAGACTACCAGGTTATCATTGGCTACCCCATGCCCCGCAGGTCGTTCCGTCTCACTGTTGGCGTACAATACTGAACATATCTCAAGGAGAACGTATGACTAAAAACGTTATGTCTTTTCTCGCGGTAGGGATACTGATGCTCGGATGCAAGGATGACCCAACTGTTCCTCCAACTCCGCGTACGCCTGAGTCCGTTGTGAACGGAGCGTACATTCTGAACGAAGGGAGCTTCGGTGTCCCGAATAGCGCGAGGCTCTCGCTCTATGACATAGATCTGAATGTGGCCCACCATGATGTTTTTGAATCTGCCAATAATGGTTTGCACCTCGGCAGCACCGGAGATGACATGAAATTCCATAACGGCATGGCGTACATCGTGATGAGCGGTTCGGAGAACATTGTCGTGATGCAGCTTTCCAACCATAGACTGGTCAGGTCGGCAACGTATGGAGGGGATACTCCGCACGACATCGTGATCGATTCGGTGAACGACAAGGCGTATGTCAGCCGGCTGTTCAAGAACTCTCTGCTGGTAATCAACCTCGCTACGCTGGTGGTGTTCGACTCGATCAACGTGGGCGCGAATCCCCAGGGGATGGTGCTAAGCGGGTCAAGGCTGTTTGTGTGCAACTCCGGCTTCGGGGCCGGGACGACCGTCACTGTCGTCGATACCGATGGAGACTCGGTCGTCACAACGCTGAACGTGTCGGACGGGCCGGCTGGCGGAGCAATTGCTCCGGACGGGATGGTCTGGATAGTGTGTTCCGGGAACGCTTTTGGAGTTCCGCCCACGAACGGAAAGGTGTTCATCATCAACCCACAGACACTCAGTATTGAAGATTCCGTTTCTTTTGCGGAAGGACTCTGGGGCTCCGTAACCATGGCAGGCAATGGCTTTGCCTACCTCATTGGGGTCTCATCAGGGAGCTTTTATGGAGGTCCGATCCATCGTATCGAGATATCATCGAAGTCCGTAACGTCGAGTTTCATCACCAGGACATTCTACGGGATGGGTTATGATGAGTCTTCCGGTCTCCTGTATCTTGCCGACGCAAAGGAGTTCCAGTCGAATGGCGAGGTTGTGGTATACTCCGCTGACGGTGACTCATTGAGAGCATTCCCTTCGCAGCGCGGGCCAAGCATTATCATGTTCAAGCACTAGTTGGTCAGACTTTCGCTGATTGGGTTCGAAGAGAGCAGGGAGTTGTGTATGTGCTGCGTTAAGTGTCGTTGTTGTATTGCTGGCGGGACTTTTTTATATTGACCCATGATGAAAGCGAAGCTTGCTCTTGAGAACGGCACAGTGTTGACCGGCGAATCGTTCGGGGCAACGGGCGAAACAACCGGTGAGGTTGTGTTCAACACAAGCATGTCAGGATACCAGGAGATCTTCACCGACCCGTCGTACTCGGGCCAGATCGTTACCATGACCTATCCTCTCATCGGGAACTACGGCGTCAATGTGGATGATGTCGAGTCTTCAAAACCTCAGGTCGCCGGAGTTATCGTGAAGGAATATCTTGACAACTTCAGCAACTTCCGCGCGTCGGAGAGCCTCGGGTCATGGCTCAAGCGCCACAACATCGTCGCGGTGCAGAGTCTGGATACCAGGATGATCACCAGAACGCTCCGAACCCTTGGGGCAATGCGCGGCATCCTCTCCACGGAAGACCATGATGACAAGAGTCTGCTCGCGAAGGTCATGCGCTCACCGGTGATGGACGGCCTTGACCTCACCCAGGTAGTGTCATGCGGGGAACCGTATTCCTGGGCTGACGTTGACCGGACGTCGTTTGCCCTTCGTCCGTTGCAAAACGGCTCGACAAACGGAAACCGGTTCAAGGTGGTGGCCTATGACTGGGGCATCAAGCAGAATATCATGCGACGGCTCACCAGTTACGGATGCGGTGTGACTGTTGTTCCTTCTCTGTATCCGGCTGAAGAGGTCCTTGCTCTGAAGCCGGACGGCGTGTTCCTTTCGAACGGACCCGGTGACCCAGCAGCAGTGACAAAAGCAATCTCGAATATCAGGGGACTTGTTGGTAAGGTCCCCGTCTTCGGCATCTGTCTCGGGCACCAGTTGCTTGCGCTTGCGTTCAACGGCAGAACGTTCAAGCTGAAGTTCGGTCACCGCGGCGCAAACCACCCGGTTAAGAACCTCCTCACAAGCAGGATAGAGATCACCTCTCAGAACCACGGCTTCGCAGTCGATCCCGGGTCGCTCGACCCGAACAAGCTCGAAGTCACGCACATCAATCTCAACGACGGCACGAACGAGGGATTCCGCCACCTGGAGATGCCTGTGTTCAGTGTGCAGTACCATCCGGAAGCCTCGCCCGGGCCCCACGACAGCGACTACCTGTTCAACGACTTCATCATGATGATGAAGACCGGTCGCCCTGTTGAGGTCGTGCCCTTGACAACACCCGGATAATTCTCTTCACCCTGACTCCAATCTGTTTCGCCCTTCTGACAGGTCACCGACGGATCTGCGACACCGGTTCACCGGCAACCTGTTTGATAAAGTTCTGAAAAAAGACTACCATACTGCCGCAATTCCATCATCAACCACATCCACAACACAGAAGAGGCGAACATGAACACCAAGTCACTCATTGTAGAGTTCGTTGGGACGTTCTTTCTGGTTCTGGTCGTTGGTCTCACTGTGATCGAGCCTGGAGCGGGGGCTCTTGCACCTCTTGCCATCGGATCGACGCTCATGGTCATGGTCTATGCGGGTGGCCACATTTCCGGCGGCCACTACAACCCGGCAGTCACGCTTGGAGTATGGATGAGGGGGAAGTGCGAAACGAAGGATGTCCCATGGTACATGCTTGTGCAGATTCTTGCAGGCGTCGTGGCCGCTCTGATCGTTTCATACCTCAAGGCCGGATCCGTTGTCACTCCTGCAAGCCTCGATGCGCCACGGGCGATGCTGAACGAGGTGCTCTTCACGTTTGCTCTGGTGTTTGTGGTTCTGAATACTGCGACGTCGAAAAAGAACGCCGGCAATTCCTACTATGGGCTTGCCATCGGTTTCACGATTGTGGTCGGCGCGTTCGCGGGTGGAGGGATATCCGGTGGAGCGTATAATCCTGCGGTGGCGTTTGGCATCTCGGCAATGGGCTTGAGCTCGTGGAGCAACATCTGGCTGTTCCTCGTCTCGAATTTCCTGGGAGGTGCACTTGCAGCAACAGTGTACCGGGTAGCCAATCCGGAGGAATTCAAGAAGTAAGCCCGACCCCCGCGGGTTCACAACGGCCGGTGCGCTGCTCATTCCCTTGCAAGTACCCCGGTATACTAGCCCTGGTTGGCTTGCTTGCGGGATTCTTTCCCGCTTGTAAGGCGGCGTCGGTTGACCCTGTTGAATCCCTCCGGTACGAATAGCCTCGTCCCGGACGCATCACATCCCACCCAAAACAGCTACTTTCACAGGTTGTCTTCTTGTGCCGTTGATTGTTGGCAGGAGCTTTTCTACATTTGAGCGAAGGAACTTCCCCTACTATAAGAAGCGTATTCGGTAACATCCTCTTTGCCTCAAATCCTGTACGTACGCGCATGGCGCAGTATTTCACTCATACGGGTCATGTAATATCAAGGACGCAGCATAACATACGGGATTTCCGGTTATAGGAGGGCGAGGCGCAGTATAATCATTATGTTAGGGCGCACAAGGAGTGATATGAATACTCGACAAATGATACTTGATAGTTTTACCAAACTTGAGGCAGATGGAAAAAGAATAATGTCGGCAAATGGTTGGAACGGGAAAGAATTCTACTCCTTTCCAAATTCAAACGATTATCTTCGCTTTCGTACTGAAGCAATGAATCTTATCAGACGTTCGTGTGGTGACGACAGTGACCATTACAATCAAATCAAGAGGCTTGCCACGGGAAAGGATTCTGATAATAATGGTTATTATTTTAGTCATTGTTTCGGAGTACTTGAGGCTGCACATCGAGATTTTGAAGCGGGGCTACTTTTTCAAATTAAATCACTTGTTGCAGCAGAACTGTTAGACGACTTTCTTAGTCAAGCCCAAGCATTATTTGATGCCGGGTTCCACGTTCCTGCAGCGTCGTTAACTGGAGCAATTTTAGAAGATACGCTTCGCAAAATATCTGAACATAAAGGTATATCGATTCCAGCAAAAACAAAGATAGACGCTCTCAATGCAGAACTTGCGAAACAAGGAGTTTATGATAAACTGATTCAAAAAAGAATAACTGCGCTTGCTGATATTCGCAACAATGCCGACCACGGTCACTTTGATAAATTTACAAAACCAGATGTCGAAGATATGATAAAATGGACGATTCGGTTTACTGCTGATTATTTACATTAATGCGCCTCTAACCAGTCACTCAAGTTGACGTGGCAACCGCCTGCGCTCCAAAGTTTTAAGTGTCGTGAAATCTAAACACAACATACGTTACGAAACAGCATTTTTAGTTTAAACTTTTAATCCAACGCACTGGAACGTTGCCACGCAACTTAGTTCCAGTCCGTTAGGCGGCGCCAGTTGAAGTCTCCTTGATGACGACTTGAGCGTCTGAATCAAATGTTCTCATGAAGGTGATGCAATGCCAACCAGTGTTATCGAAACAATTTCCCCGCAAAAGGTATATAATCGAGTTATCCTCGGAGGCTTGGTGGTAGTTGCCTCATTCCTTTTTTGGGATAGCACATTCCCCCCACACAGATTCGACATTGAAGTGGATTGTGATAATAATTGGATTTGGCTTCCTAGTGTCTGGTTGGAAATCGGTATCAAATCCTTTGAGAGCGATTCGCTATGCCAATGACCCAGAAAAAGTAGTGGCTGAACTTGTCGAGAAGTGGTCGCCAAAAGATTTCAAACTCGAATCTGACCTTGAGAAGTCTTTGCACACCTTTCTCAAGAAGGAATTGCCTTGGGTGAAGACTACTCGACAATACGGAGCAGGCCGCACAAAATGTGATCTCGCAGTAGGCAAGGAGGTCATGATAGAATTGAAATCAGGCTTCAAATCTACCCAGAAACTCCAGAGGTTAATAGGTCAATTGGAACTGTACAAGAAAGAATGGGAGAAGCCTATTCTTGTTGTGCTGGCTGGCGAAACGGAAGAAGACCTACTTCATGATCTCAACTCCCATGCCCGCCGTCTAGGAGAAATACAAATCATCACCAAGGACTCAGTCAAACTGGCTGAAGAAACCGGTACAAGTGAAAACTCAGGCGCTGCCTAACCAGTCTACGACCCTTCGGGTCGATAGACCCGTAGGGCGGCTCAACCTGACCGAATTATCGGCGGTGACAACTAATGCTCGGGTGCAGTAGATCGTGAAAAGAAAATATTCATAGCGCAGTTGCTCAGGTCGGGACAGTACAATTCAATACCATTGCGGTCGGCGGGTTAGCCGCGATAGTTAGCTGGCATTTGCCATTGCTCATTTCAACCAATTACACTCCCTTTTGAGACAGCCGACATGAAGACCTTTTTCTTTGTCATCCTCACCTTGGCAGCGCTGTCGTCCTATCAAAGCTCACATGCTCAATTGTCCCGCAAAGTGAGATTCGAAGAAGGGCATGTGACCTTTACCATTCCCTTCGGATTTGAACTTGATAGCAAGACCAAAGCTGCAACTCAATCGGATTTTCCAAGCCACGAGGGTACTGTTGCGAGGTCTGTCGCTCTTCACATCCCTGGTATTCCAGCAATTGCAAGATCAGTCTCTGTTCGGCGATTTTCTTCCCCCTCAGGCTCGACCCTATTTGTTGAAGCATTTCGAGGCCGTGCTTTGACAGCGGACGAAGTCAACGAGTTTTTTCCCTTGCTGAACGCGGCTAATACGTACAGACTGTCAGCGCGCTCAATCGAGGGTAATCGTATCAGCTTAGTCTTCCTATACCAACCTGACTTTGGCGTATTTCAATCAAGGCATGAGATTATCTTTTCAAGCGAGGGGTTCATTCTGTTCTCGTTCTTTGATGAATTCTGGGGTACTTCAAAAGAACGCGGATTCGACGACGTTCACAAGCTCTGGTACAAGAACGAAGAAGGAATTATTCGGAGTGTAAAGTTCGACGACGGGTTCAGCAATGAAATGGCACTGTCCGATCGTCAAAAGTCTCTGAATCAACCCTCAAAGTACCTCGAGAGCAAAATAAAGCGCTATCGTATTCTCCATCCAGAATTGGACAAGTACTCAGACGACGAGATAATTGAAGCCACTCGCACCGTGGAAAGCCCACAGGCAGAGGCCCAGGATTGGCGTAACGCCTTCATGAAAGTGTATGGTAATCTTGAAGAGGAATCGAAGCACTCCTCCACCCCTGCTCCTCAACCTGCTGAGCAAACTCATCAGCTTACTTCCACGGAGGCTTCATCGACAGGCAATCGGTTTGTATACTACGGAGCGCGCGCTATTCCATCCGCTATCCTCTTTACGGTTGCTGTCGTTCCATTCTATTTCGGCTTGCGTAGGTTTCGAGCAACCAAGGTTTTGTTTCCGAAACACTTTGTGTTCGCGCTTTGCGGGTATTGGCTTCTCGCAAGTGCTTTTGGCATTTTGGGCGGAGAGGCATCTGCCCCGATTCCAACAAGGGTAGCCTTAGTCATTCTCGGTACGGGCATCGTTTTCTGGGGTGTGTCAATGCTATTTAGACGGAAGCAGGGCAAGACAACTACATAGGTGAGGTGAAATACTAAGTGAACGATTCACCGGAAAAAGTCAACACAATAGTGCATGTTTCCATGGTCTATAACCACATGGACAAGGTTTTTCTTGTGATGCTTGATCGAAGTATGTGGTTTTCCCCAGCGTTTGAGGCAATCACAGCAGATGATATGAAGGCGCTGTTGGCTCGCAATCCAAGGCTTCGCGACACGCAAGCAAGCGCCAAGGATTCCTTGACCTTCACCTTCAGCTATGCACAAAAGGTGTTTCTATGCACAGCCATTGAAGAGCAATTATTGCAGCACTACATCAATTCCCTCGGATTGTTGGCTCAACTCAGTGGCAATGATTTGAGTAGCTTCAGAACTCTTCAGCAATGGATTGGGGAACGCAAAGGTCCTCCATCGTGGGAGGAATGGCTTCTGCTAGATCGTGACAAGAAATTGAAGATGCTAAAGGGACTTTCCCTTTCCAATCTAGCAACGGCTCAACAATTCTTTCGTGAAATCTATTCAGAAGATTGCTTTGTGTCCGCACTTACCGAAGAGGGATACAAGACATTGTTAGGTACTTATCAGAATCTTCAGGAGGAGAGAAATGGTATTCTTCATAGAGGAGGCGAACTCAGGGATGGGAGACGAATCGAGGCTAGTGAATCAGAGATTCGTGAAACCTTTGGTTTAGCAACACGCGTAAGAAACCAACTGCTTGTGTTCTCAAAATGGTGCCACGGATGGTGGATCAACAAAGTAACAACGAACTTTGCTAAGTGACAGATTGAACAAGGTGCAACTGCCAGCTAACCAGCGGCTCAACCTGACCGAATGAGCATCGGTGAAGTGTAATGCCCACACACGAGAATTTATTTTTCATAGCCCCGCTCGGGGCAGTACAAACTAAAACCATTACGGTAGGCAGCTTAGCGCCCATCCGTTAGCCAAACAAGATAGGCGCAGATGCAACACGTGTTGGCACTCAAGGTATTTGACTCTGGCGCTTGGTACCGGATTCTCCAAGAGAGGATGGCAAGTTGAGGAGGGGAATTAGGAGAGCACTACGCACCGGGCTATTCCTCCTTGTTTCCCTGAGCCTTTTGGCTCTTCTCGCCTACTGGGCCTGGTTTCGGAATCCTTATCATGACAAATTGCGTCTCGACGCCGCCACAGTTATGACATTTTCGGCGGATCACCATGGGCTTCTCATTCGTAATGTGAACCTGGTTGACGTCGAACGGGGCGTCGTTGTTCCGGAGGTAACCGTCCGAGTACGTGGGGAAACAGTCGATCGAGTATTCATCGGGGAGGTGCCGGAAGCGGAAGCCGGATTCGAGGAAATCGACGCACGCAGCAAGTATCTGATGCCAGGGCTCTTTGATACTCATGTACATCTGGGCAACGGCGGTATCGCTCCACTGGACGACCTCGAATCCGAGGTCGCGTTGGAGCAGTTCGTCTTGTACGGCGTGACGAGCATTCTCTCCGTAGGAGGCACCGGCGGAAACGACGAGCAGATCTCCGACTTCAAGCGAAGGGAGCGACGGGGCGAGATCGTCGCTCCCCGCATCTTCGGTACCGGTGATATGATCACGGTTCCCGGTAGTCACCCCGTGGGCACGATCTGGAGAATGTCCGGGGATGTAGACCCGGATGTCGCTCACGCTGGCGGCGTCACGATCGTGGAAGAAGGCCGGGATCTTAGGCCCGTGCTTCAACGCAAGAAGGAACTCGATCTCGACGGCGTGAAGATCGTCATCGAGTCGGGGCCCGAGCCGTTCTACCCGAAGCCGCGCATGTCGTTGGAGGTGGCCACGCAGACAGTCCGAGAAGCCAATGTCGTGGGCCTTCCGGTATTCGTTCACATCTCGTCAGCCGACGAGCTCGCCGACGCCGTGAGAGCTGGTGCAAGAGCTGTTGTACACGGTGTACACGACACCTTGATCGACGATGCTCAGATCGAGTTGATGAGATCCCGGAAGTTCTACTACGTTCCCACGCTATCGATCTATGGGATGTCTGGGCAGTTCAAGAGCGACCTACGCCTGGATTACGTCTCCAAACTCGCGGTGCGCAGCCTGGACAACCCGGTGTTTCGGTTTATGGTGGGAAGGATGAGCAACAAATACGAGGGATGGGAAGCCTATTTTGAGAGGGCGAAGAACAACCTCGCCCGGCTCCATGCTGCGGGTGTCCCCATCGCCCTGGGCTCGGACACGAACAACCCTTTCGTTTTCCCGGGCTGTAGTGCGCATCTCGAGATGCAGCTTATGGCCCAGGCAGGTCTCTCCAATGCGGACATCCTGCGTATCGCAACGTTAGGCAGTGCCGAATTCCTCAGTGTGCAGGACGAGATCGGAAAAGTGGCTCCCGGGTACCTAGCCAATCTGATCATCCTCGAAGAGAATCCGTTCGATGACCTTCGCAATACGTGGGCCATCGACAAGGTGGTGCTCAAGGGTCGTGTGATTAAGCTGCCCGTGGGCGTGGGTCAATAGGCGGCCCTTGGCTTGGTATGATGTTAGTTGGCTAACAAGGCAATGCAGCGGACCGGCTCCGCCGGCCGCTGATCGCCGTAGCGTTATGCCGCACCACGTACAGGTCAATTGGCGCACTGAGGAGAGTGGGGAGTGAGAACTGGGGCGTTGTACCAACTGATTGATGTGCACTGCAAAAATGTTCTGAAGGATGTCGAGGCTGCTAGTGCCCTACTACCGGCGGCGTACCATTGACAAGGCAGTACGCGTCAAGCGGCTTTTCTTGAGGATGTGTATGGTGACGGTCTCTACAGGTCAAGGAGCGGTTGCACCACACGCGTTTGATAGGAACATTCCGCAGTGTCCACACGCCGGTCACACTGATTGAATGTGCACACTGCGGAACTGAAGTTGGTCTGTGTCGTGCAACGTGGTACAACCCCAAACCAAGTGCGGCATAACAAGGCGCTCAAGCTGACGGATTAAGCGGACTGCAAACTAACCAGTTGCTTAGATGGTAACAGCACAAATCATAAGCTCAGCTGCTCGGGTGAAGGTGAGTACAAGCTCAAGCAGTCTACTCCGCAGCTTAGCGCCAGTCCGTTAGGGCGCACGCAGGAGACGACCATGAGAAACATCGGAATTGTCATCGTCTCAACAGTAATGTTGGGCTGTGCAGCTACCAAATCCACTCAGGACTTGGTTGCGGAGTATTCAACTTTGTCTTATGACGACGCCCTATTAGTCCTTCAACAGACCAGTTGCATTGATGGAAGGTGCGTCGGCCCTCGGTGTTCAGAAGGTCGGTTTTATGCCCTCTCGGTCAACCTGCTGCCGAAGATTAATGATCGCCGAGTCGAGGAGCTTCTTGTTCACACCAACCCTTCGTGCAGAGTCATGGCGTTGCTTTGGCTGGCGTTGTCTTCAGATTCCACCCAGCGAGCAAGGTTAGAAGACTTCTCGTCCGACAGTGCGATTGTGGAAGTTCTTGAGTTCGGGTGCATGGTTTCTCCGTCGTCCATTGCCCAGATAGCGAAACAACTCTCTCAGAATCCACTTATGTTTGGGAACGGTCCAGACGAGAATCCATATGGGAACGTATCACTTAACAAAATGGTTCGGCGTGCGCCCTAACAAGGCGCTCAACCTGACGGAATTAGCGGAGTACAATCTAATGCCCATACACGAGAATGAATCATCCATAGCCACCCGCGGTGAGTACTTGGATTCACGTGCAGTGCTCCGCAGGTTAGCGCCGGTCCGTTAGGGCGCAGCCGGAACTACCTTCGTTTGTAGATATCTCGGCGGTGGCCAATGCTGTGGATGATGATCGTGTGCTCGTTTTTCAAGATTTCGAAGATGATGCGGTAGGAACCTTCTCGAATCTTGTAGAGACCTTTTAGATCTCCCTTGAGCGGGAAGAGCTTTGTCGAATCGAGATTTTTGGAGAGCCATTGAACTCGATCGGCACTCGTTTAGCGGTTTCACGATCGAGTTTTTCCAGCTCTTTTGAAGCGGGTCTGAGAATGCGGACGGAGTACAAGCGTCAAAGTCCGAGTCGTTTGCGGGTCTCGGAAAAGTCTTCTCCACGTTCTCCTTTAGCGACAGCTTTCTTCTGCCGGATGAGCCTTTTCCGAAGGCTTGCCTTTAATTCCAAGCCTTCGTCAGGGTCACCAAGCAATTCAACGAGCTTCTGCTCAACAACATTAGATAGCATTTGAGCGAGCTCTTTCTTGGTCATTTGTGCAACACTTGTAGACATTGCAACTCCAATCTTTGCTTATAGATAGCAAAATTCTTGATCATCTTCAACCGGCTGCACCTAACCGGTCGCTCAAGCCGACGAGTACCGGGGCGTCCCTTGAGGCGTTTCATCTAGTCTGCAGCACCTTCTCATTCTGCAACTCCTCCTCAAGACAAAACTGAGAGGGACCATGAAACAGATACTTATTTATGCACGCGCCAAGCTACTGCTGGCCTCCCTGGCGACATTGTTGCTACTTCCGGGTGAATCATCAGGACAGTCTGGTTGGGTGAGCCAATCGAGCGGAACCACGAATATTCTCCTCGGCGTCTCCTTCGCCGATCACAACACAGGCACTGCGGTGGGTCTCTTTGGAACGATACTTCGGACGACAAACGGCGGGGCAACATGGACAAGCTTGCCAGGAGTGACAACGACATTCGTGGGAGTCTGCTTCATTAACGCTGACACAGGAACAACTGTGGGAGAATCTGGCGCCATCCTGCGTACGACTGACGGAGGTACGACCTGGGTCAACCAATCGAGCGGGACAGCGAACGCCCTCTATGGTGTCTCGCTGGTTGATGCCAACGTCGGGACTGCCGTGGGAGAGCATGGAACGATAATTCACACTACAAACGGCGGGACAACCTGGACGACCCAGACAAGTGGAACAACGTCTGATCTTAACGGAGTGTTCTTCTATGACTCCGTTACTGGTACTGTGGTGGGAGGCGGAGGAAGAATTCTGCGCACAACAAATGGCGGCACAGTCTGGAGCGAACAGTTCTCCGGGAGCTATGCATGGGATGGCGTCTCCTTGGCCGATGCCAACACGGGAATTGTGGTAGGGAGCTCCCTTGACAGCAGTTATGTTGCACGCACGACCAATGGGGGCACAACTTGGTTATTGTCGTCACTGGGCATTAACAACTGGAGCGCCGTGACGTTCACCGACTCAACCACAGCGATAGCAGTTGGAGGCACCCCCACAGGGAACGGGAGATTCTGCCGCACCACAAATCGTGGGCTTAGCTGGACAATCGGGAACATCGCTGCTGGCTCAAGTTTCTTGGGGCTGTCCTTCACGGATACAAACACAGGGACTGCTGTGGGTCTCGGGGGAGCTATTGCACGCACTACCACGGGAGGAGTTACCTGGATTCAAGAAAATCCAGGTGACAAGAACACAAACGCCTTTGCTTTACACCAAAATTATCCAAACCCGTTCAACGCAACGACGACCATTTCGTTTAGTCTCCCATCACACTCCTTTGTATCGCTTGAGGTGGTTGATATTTTGGGAAGACCGGTGGCGACTCTCATTTCGGAAGAATTACCCGCAGGAAATCACACACGGCGATGGAACCTTGCCCGTCTGTCAAGTGGCATCTATTGCTATCGTATGAAGGCGGGTAACTTCATTGAAACGAAGAAGCTGGTATTGTTGAGATGAGTGGAGAGCAGAATGACTCTTGGAGTCTCTAACCCTTGGAATGTGTATGCCACGAACTTTTGCGTGATGAAGTATCGTGCAATTTGACATACGCCAAAGCAGTAACGCCTAACCTCTTAAAAAGGAACAAGCCCCTGCCTCCACAAAAGAGGTTTCGCCGGCAGTTCGGTACCGCCTGAGAAGTTCTCGTGTGACACCAGAAAGGAGCGAGTGATGAATACGCTGAACACCACGATTGCTGCATACAAGGGAGGCGTAATCGACAGGCGCACGTTTTTGGACTGCCTGATCGCGTTGACCGGAAGCATGGCTGCGGCACATTTGCTGCTGGAATCGACCGGACTGGCCAGCACGATGATCTCGCAGATCGAGTCGAAGCAAAAGGAAATCTCGTCGGATACGGTTACATATACGGCCAGTGATGGCGAGAGCATCGGTGCCTACCTGAGCACGCCGCGTGAACGGGAGAGGTTCCCCGGCGTGATCGTGATTCATGAGAACAGAGGTCTCAACGACCATATCAGAGATGTCGCACGCCGTTTCGCTGCGGAAGGATTCACAGCGCTTGCCCCCGATCTCCTCTCGCGTATGGGCGGCACGGGGTCAATGGCGTCACCCGACAAGGCAAGAGAGGCACTCTCCTCCCTCTCGCCGGACGAAGCAATCGCCGACCTGAAGGCCGGCCTGGAGTACCTCGATCATCACGACAGAGTGATTCGTGGACGGCTCGGATCGACAGGCTTCTGCTGGGGTGGCCTCCGGTCCTTTGTGCTCGCCGCCGAGAGCCAACTGCTGCGTGCTGCAGTCGTTTTTTACGGGAGCGCTCCACCGGCGGACACGCTGGCTCAAGTCCAATGCCCGGTCCTCGGTCTCTATGGTGAGACGGACGAACGTATCACTTCCCAAGTACCGGAGGTCGCCGAAGAGATGAAAAGGCATGACAAGCATTTCGAATACAAAATCTACCCCGGTGCGGGCCATGCGTTTTTCAACGACACCGGCGGGAGATACAACCCGGATGCAGCGAAGGATGCATGGAGGCGGACAATCGAATTCTTGCAGACAACTTGAAATAACCACGCGAGTCATCTTCTACAAGACAATGAAGCACCTGCCGCTTGTACTGCTGGCCCTGATGCCGGTTCTGTCTTCTGTTCAGGCACAACGTCAAGACTGGACTCTACGGTACTTTGAGGGGAAATCGGGCAAACTCATCTCTCTGCAACATTGCAGGCTGGACACTCTGGCGTCGGATTCGCTCAATATTTCTTCAAAGGGAAACTCGCAATGGGTCCGGTTGTTCCTGCTGTATGAACTTGAGCGTCCGGCGGAGGGTCACAACTTCGGTCGGCCTATCTGGGCCGGGGCGCTCATAGGCGCCGCAACAGGATTTATCTCCGCTACATTAGTGAGCGGGACCGAGGTCAGGAAGACGGATGAGGTCGATCCCAGACTCTCAGCGAGCGCGGTCTTTGCCGTCATCGGCGCGGGTTTGGGTCTTGCGCATTCCATCGAGTCGGAGTACGTCAGGTATCGTTTTCCTGATGGAAGTAATCCCGCGAAAAGGGCCGCGCTCAATCGAATAATGGAACAAGAAAGAGAACACTCCCCTGACGGCACGGACCCGCATCTGAATTTGGGTCGTTGAGAGAACCTCTCTCCGGTGCAACTGGTCGCCCGATGCGGTATTGATTATGCAAGTCGGTTTTTGTATCTAAATCCAAAACAGTCAGGATGCTTCCTGTAATGAAATTTCTCCGAACTAACATAAGGGCTTCACGAATGGGAAAGAAAGATCCTCGCGTTGATGCTTACATTGCGAGGTCAGCCGATTTCGCAAAACCGATTCTGCGGCACATTCGGAACCTCGTCCACGCAGGCTGCCCGGATGTGGACGAGACCATCAAGTGGGGATTTCCGCACTTCGAGTACAAGGGAGTCTTGTGCAGCATGGCATCATTCAAGGCACACTGTGCCTTCGGGTTCTGGAAAGGCTCGCTCCTGTTCGACACGAAAGCTCCCGGGGGAAACGGCGAAGAGGCGATGGGGCAGTTCGGGCGGATCACAAGTCTTTCGGACCTGCCGGGAGAGAAGGCGTTCATCGGGTACGTGAAAAAGGCGGCCAAGCTGAACGATGAAGGCGTAAGACTGCCTGCCAGGACCAGATCAAGGGAAAGGAAACCGCTGGTCATTCCTTCGTACTTCAAAGCTGCACTCGGGAAGAACAGGAACGCTCTGGCCGCATTCGAAGACTTCAGCTACAGTCACAGGAAGGAATATGTTGAGTGGGTTTCTGAGGCGAAGACCGAGGAGACCAGACAAAGGAGAATGCAAACGGCTATTGAATGGATGGCCGAAGGAAAAGAAAGAAACTGGAAGTATGCTGGAAAATAGAAACACGGCTGATCACACTGCTGTCGACGAAGTCGCTGCTGCGGCATGGGCACTCCTTCGGAGGCATCGAACCACTCCCACCCACCGCAAATCAACGCGAGCTCGAGCAGTTCCTTCTCGAAGTTGACCCCAATGGACTTCAATGAGCTTCCCAAGGTCGAGCTCCATCTCCATCTGGACTGCTCGTTGAGCTTTGATGTAATTTCCAGGATCAATCCGGCAATCTCCCGCGCAGAATATGAACAAGACTTCATCGCTCCTGCCAAGTGCCTGAATCTGCCCGACTATCTCACGCGAGCGTTGCGTGGGGTTGCCCTGATGCAAACGGAAGCACAGTTGCGTCTGGTGACGGCTGATTTGTTTGATCAACTTGTGCACGACAATGTGATCTATGCCGAAATTCGGTTTGCTCCGTTATTACATACGCAGAACGGACTTGCTGCCAGGGATGTCGTGGAAATAGTCGATGAAGCGGTTGCAAGGGGGAGTGAAGCTACCGGTGTGGAGTCAAGGTTGATTCTGTGCACGCTCCGCCATTTCACGAGGGAGCAAAGCATGGCGACGGTGATGCTCGTGGAACGGTTTCTCGGAAGACGGGTGGCGGCTTTTGACATAGCGGGGGACGAAGCAGGTTTCCCCGTGGATGCTCATGTACCTGCGTTCAGGCACGCAATTGCAAACAGGATCCATCGGACCGCACATGCGGGTGAGGCAGCGGGGCCACAGAGCATGTGGGAGACTCTGAGACATTTTCGGCCCACCCGGATAGGTCATGGTGTTCGCAGCATTGAAGACAGGGAGCTACTGGAACACCTGAAGATGAAACGTATTCACCTCGAGGTCTGCCCGACAAGCAACGTGCAGATCAACATCTTCGACAGACCTTCGGATCATCCGGTCGATCGCCTGTACTCGGCAGGTGTCTCTGTGGGAATCAACACGGACGCACGGACGATTTCGAACATCACTCTCGCTCACGAGTACCAGCTCTTGCACGAAATGTTCGGGTGGGATGTGGAACACTTCAGGATATGTAATCTGAACGCTCTTGGGGCTGCGTTTGTGCCGGAAACGCTCAGGGAGCAACTCGCAGATCGGCTGCGTGAGAGGTACAAGCACCTCTGAGCTGTGGGATGCATGCCAACCCAAGAATCCTCACATCTGATTGATCGGAAAGCACCTTGACAATGTGAAGTTTTTGTGCGATATATGCACCGAACTTTCACCTATCCCTTTCCAGAGATGGCCGACGCGCTTGTTGTGACGACCATGTAACCGACGAGCAGATCATCACATGACATCCTTCATCCCCCACCACTGCAGGAGGTAATAACATGAAGAGGCATACCGTTTTTCCCGCAATGTTCTACCAGGTTGGTTTGTTACTGTTATCGTTCCTTTTCGTTACCAGTGGCAGTCTCTTTTCTCAGGGGGTTACCACGGCGTCCTTGACGGGCATCGTCACGACCGAGAAGGGTGAGCCCCTGCCGGGGGCCAACGTTGTTGCAGTTCACGTGCCGAGCGGAACCCAATATGGAGCGATGACGCGAAGCAATGGACAGTTCAATATCCCAAACATGAAAATCGGCGGCCCCTATACAGTCACCGTCTCATATCTTGGGTACAGAAAGGAGAGCAAGCCTGAGGTCTATTTCAATCTGGGGCAGGAATCCAAAATAGACTTCCAGCTCGTGGAAGAAGCGGTTGTCGGAGCGGAGGTGGTTGTGACCGCCGAGGTGGATGAGGTGCTCAACAGCGGAAGAACAGGTGCCGCAACATACATAGGCCCCGAAGAGGTTGCCCAACTTCCTTCAGTGAAACGGAGCACCAGAGACCTTACGAGGTTGGATCCGAGAAGCGATGGAAACTTCAGTTTTGGAGGCAGGAATTGGCTGTACAACAACATCTCACTCGACGGTTCCTATTTCAACAATCCCTTCGGTCTGGACGACCCCGCCCCCGGTGGCCAGACCAACGCCGAGCCGGTTCCCTTTGATGCCGTAGAGCAGGTTCAGGTATCAGTT